>Ga0214544_1000342_pt1 | contig 81267 bp, 37 predicted proteins | sample CNSS3metaG_FD_160074 | JGI IMG/M metagenome (GOLD analysis project Ga0214544, IMG submission 160074) | Root nodule microbial communities from cowpea collected in UCLA plant growth center, Los Angeles, California, USA - CNSS3 | ecosystem: Host-associated > Plants > Roots > Nodule | place: USA...
AAATATATATATATATATATATATATATATATATATATATATATATATATATATATATATATATATATATATATATATAGGGTTGCTTAATTAATTGTTAATATTTTAATAATTTGAACGAGAACGATAAGACGGGACGAGTATCATGGCGAGGATATGTACATCCTTATACTCATTCCCATACCAATTGAAAAGTCGAGAATTTCTCACATCCATACTCATACTAATTAATACGAAAATTCTCTGTAAAAATAGGAACGAATTCGAACAATACCTACAAGACAAATTTATTTATCATCTCTTCAGACTTACGAGGAATTAGGACAAAGTGCACATTCTTGTTATTGTCATCATTACTACTTAACCTAAGTACCTAAGTAGATATCCTGAGATTGGGTCGTGAAGAAAAAGAACATTTATAAATACTATAAATTTAGTGCAAGACAACCTTTTAAATTGTCCTAGACCACAAAAGCACACTCTTAAATATTTATGTACTTTGAGTTTTTATACTTTATTATTCTTTTAATTATTTTGTCAATTTGAAGTCATGAGCCTCATCAATCGAATTATGATTTTACAATTTTAATTGTGATTACAAAACCCTTTTATAAATTAAGATCTAGGTAAAATTTGTGATACAACTTACAACGGACAATGAGGGTATGAACTATCAAGTCAACTCTTAAACTTAATGTTCGTTACTTAACAAACCTTATCTAAGAATAACTTGATCTTCTTTAGATAACTAAGGCATTTTCTCATTGAGGAATTGAGTTAAAACCAATTTAGTAAAACTTTGAATTAATTGCATAATTGAACTTGTTAGCATAAGAAATAACTAATTACATAAAAAGGGTTTCAATAACTTTTTATAACTTCAGAGCTGGTTATCTTTATTATTATTTTTAAATTTGAGTATTTTGATTAGTCATTGTTATTTTATAATCTAAAACTCTTATTTGGATCTTTATTTATTTTTTATTCAAATTGTTGTCTTTATTTTTGTTATCTTAATAAAAAATTCTATAATTATTTTTTTCTAATTAAGTAAAAATATAGTAATTATAGGTGGATTCAGCACTTAGATTCTTTGTTTTATTTATTACTTACAAGAAATTTTTATATTTATAAAAGTGTTGTTAATTATCTCTACTTAAATATGCAAAGTGTACAAAACCTCGTTATGCTAGTGCAACTACTTATCAATGTTCAAAAATGTTGTTTCAACTATTTTTTTTACCTGTCATTATGCTTTTAGGATTACTTGATTTATGAGGTAGGAACTTCAATATTTCTAATTCAACAATTTCATCCATATTGAATCTTTTTTTCTTTCTTAGAAACTCCTCCATAAATTTGGCATGAGATCATATATTTCTTAAAATCTCTTTTCCTTTAAATTCTCATTTATTCACTTATCGATAATAGTTCCTCTCTTTCTAGTAATCAATTTACAATATTTTCAGGTATTAACTTATTTATGATTTTTTTAATTTTAAAATTTGAATAAAGTACATAAAAATAACTTTTATTTCTTACATTCATGTTTTTTATTTTAAGTACATACGTTATTATTAAAATTTAATTTAACATTTTAGACTTATATTTATATAAATAAAGACTAAATTACATTTTATTTGAAAAAAAAAATATGAAAGACTGAAACTACCTTTAGGAATATTTTATTTATTTAATAAAAGATAATTTTTAAAAGAATATGTAATTTGAAAGAGTGAAAAGATTATTCAGAAGATATTAAACCTGATAATTTATTTATCAACAGTAAAGTAAAATTAAACAAAAGCAATAGTGAAAAGATAAGTAACACTTTTCTGAACTTTCTGATTCCTCTTCCCAAATCTTCCATCAACAAAACTTCCATCACAATCCAACAAAACTTCACCCCGAAACGAACAAAGCATATATAATTCCACCAAACATCATCATCAACAACAACAACCCTATCTTCTTCCTCCAGATCCACGCGCCGCGTCCTCGCCTCAGCCGGCAACCGCACCGATCATGGACGGCGACCTCAAGACGCCACTGGTGGTGGGAGAAATCGAGGAGGTGGAGGCGACACCGGAGAACGTGAGTCCCCGCACGAGCGATCGGGCGAAGCACGTGCGGACGAAGGTCCCCGAGGTGGAGATCCACCTCTACCGGCAGGGCAAGGGCCCCATCGCGGTGTTCAAGTCGGCACTGGGCGGGTGGGAGCAGGACCAGATCGAGGTCCGGGACATTCTCGAGATGCACGGATTGAAGTCGATCTTCGCATTCAATCCCCATGCCGGAGGGCGCGGCGTTCCGGTTCGGTTTCATCCCAGGAATGGGAGGTCCATCTTGACGTATAGAGATGGGGCTGTTGTACACCTTGACGGAGAACCTAAGGTATGTTTTTTGTCTTAAATTCTTTTAGGAACTTTGATTTGAGCTAGGTGTGTGTTTGTTAGTTCAAATTTTAATGAAATATTTTAGTCTATGTAATTTTAAAAACAGAGAGTTTATTTTAGTTGTTATGTTTATTTGTCTTGTGTTTAGATGCCTTATACCTAAACAATGTTAAAATGAATACTCACTTGAAGGGAAAACTAACATGTGGTTGAATATGTGACTGTGACTGCAAAATCGGAGGAAGTTGTGCAGTAAATTATTTATAATTGGTAGTCATGTAAGCGAAGTATTTAATTGTCATAACGTAATACTTTGAAATGAAAATTAACCAAGAACGATGTTGATATGGATACTTTTGAAAGGAAACTAACATGTGATCAAATCTTTGATGAAAATGTAAATCAAATTAGGTTGTAAATAATTTGTAATTGCCAGTCATGTAAGCTAGATTTTTAACAGTATTTGGGAAAGGAAGACTAGCATTGAGGAGAAATTTCAATGATGTTGAGTTAAGGTGGAGGAATATGAAACATTGTTGTGGAATGATATGATATAGAGCATGAACATTTTGTAAGAAGTTGGAATACATGACTTCTGAAAGAAAATTAAGTTCTCTTTTGTGACCGAGTTATAAGAAACCAATTTTGATCTTATTAGGCTAATATATAAAGATCAATCACGTGATTTATTATTTACCTTCTCACTTTTTCTTGACTGTGGTTCTATATCCTAACCCGAATTCAATATCAGAATGGTCTTCCTTCAGCTTTCTCATTATCTAACAACAGTCTAAAGTGTTTTGGTCTATATGATTGTCACGGATAAGAGCATCCAGCTAGTTTGGTTATTGAATCTTGATTGATATAGTGCTTGATTTTATGTAGGAGTATAGATAAGTATGTTGAAGCATTCGAATGATTGATGTATTTCACAGACCGTAACAGAGGCCCAAGGAGCAATAATGCTAACTGTATTAATCTTGGATTGAAAGTTATATCTTTTGAGAGGTCATGGTGACAAAAGGTTTCTTGTATGCTCTGCAAGAATAATGAAGTTTAGAGATAGCTGAAATCATGCAAATTCTGTGAAGTTTATTTGGTACTTTTAGGGTGTTTGATTCCTGAATTGTGCAACATACCCTACCCAACTCATGGTTGGCATAGATGGGGGCTCTTGTACCATAACTATTTTGTACTTGTGGCCAGCCAATATGTATCTTAAGTTTGGAGTTGTATGTTCAATCTGCTTGGCTTGGTTAGTCAGGTTAGCAAACATGATGCAAACTGATTCAGTGGTAAAAAAATAAACTTCTGTTGAAAGAAATTAAAGAATCCTCCTTGTAATTCAAGTAACCTGGACCTTCCCAATACAAACTGACCGGTCCGATGCCTCTCCCTCTAACTACCTCACCTATTTATAGTCTGTTCTCCTAACTATCAGAACCTCCATTATTTGTTCTGTTTGTAATTCACAGGGTTATAGCTCCCTGTTGTACCCTTTTTCCTTCTGACATAAACATACTCAGTAGTAGGAGATTTCGTATTAATTCTCCTATCATAGAACTAGACAGTGATTCATGCGATTAGGTGGACTGGGCAAGCCAGGAGTTGGATTGGGTGAATAGAGAATATGCTGTAAGATTCAGGGATTGAATCACTCCTTTGCTCGAGTGATGTAGATACTCTAAATTTTTTTTTCTTAAATTGAAATGCTGTAAACCACCATTTTCATGTTACATATCTGTCTATGATATGAAGTTCATATGATCCTAATAAAAACATATATAATGTAACTCATGTAATATTTTCGTTGGCTGAAAATTCTCTTTTTGCAGGACTCACTAATTAAACCAGTGACAAGGATCTTGGTTGGGGTTGCTTTAATAATCTTTATGATAACACTAGTATCGAGGGATACTCCGGATTGGTTGAAGAAATTGAATTTCTCCGGTGTGAACTTCCCTCCATGGATCTTGGCATGTGTAGTCATTGTCTTCACACGCATGAGGAAGAGAACTAAAGATTTTCTGAAGAAGCGTGGTTGGTGAATGGACTTCAATTGATGCTACGGTGATAGGATTTTATGCATCTCTCAACACTTTCAAGATTTGTTCAAACTGACATAAGTTTTGTTGATTAATTATATCATCATAAGTGTTATAGGTTAAAAATAAGTGATGTCTTGTCTGATGATACATAGATGTTGTTCAGTGAGTTTAGGTCATCTTTCTATTTAGATGATGTATTTATCCTTTTCCTTTGTTGCTGCCCAAACTATGTGATTACTGATTGGAGTGGTAAGAAAATAGTTTTATATCATGCATTGGCAATCTTCTCAGCTAGCTATTCTAATAATGAAGTATTGATGTTTATATAGTTTGTACTTACCAAATGAACATTTTCACTTGCCCTCTTCCAAGTCATCGGCAATGTTTACATAATGTAAACAATTCATTTGCTATATTCTTTTAATTTCTAACAATATCTTTATTTAATGTTAATTAACATAGTAATCAATTAATAAAGTAATATATATATATATATTAAATCTATACTTATATATAAAGAGATTTTCTTTTTTGTTTTCATCTTTCATAATTTCAACTTTACCATTTACAATGTAATTATTTGTTAAATTTTTAAAAATTAATGGTTATTTTTACAAGTTTTTATAACACTATTTTCTTTTTTTTCTTTTTTTTTCTTATTCATCAATAGTTATCTTTTCATATTTTCTCTATACATTTCACTTTATTTTTTATAAAAATAATTTTATTTTATTTATTAACTTAATAACATTACAATATCATCAATTATTAATATAATATCATGCATATTCAAAAAATTATACATAATTGTGCATGTGTTTACGCTACTTATAATAAAGAGTTGTATAAAATGAAAAAAAAAAAGTGTGGGAATAGTATTATTTTTTTCTAATTATACTTATTTTATAAATTTGATTCTTAAACTTTTAAAAGACTGTTACAAAGCTCAAATTGACAACTTGTTAGTTAACGGATTAAATTTGATTTTCAGTTAAATTGTTCTTTTGAATCTAACTTTAATAATATTAAATAAGATATTTTGAAATAAAAAATGTAAGTAAAGAAAATTTTTTAAATAACAAATTTAAATCATTTGTAACCAATAAATGTCTAAATATTAATTAGATTTAAAATGTTTTTTTATCAGTAATCAAAATATATATATATATATATATATAAACACGGGTATTTTAATCCATTTATAAAGTATATACATAAATTCAGCACATTTTTAATGGAGGTCCCATGGTACCCTTCCAAAACTATATAGTATTATTATATAAGTAATCAAAACAGAACAATCACATATTACAGTTATTGTTGGACAATCCATATTGCATTTCACATTTGTTAAATCTATCTTGTCCATACTCATCCTGAGTTAATTGCAAAAGACAAACATAACATCATACTGAAAGCCAAGCCAGCTTAGACTGCAGAGAGAGAAAAGATTTACCTCCAATTTCTGTGTTCCGTGCTCAATTCCTAGTATGTGGTTTATGTTATATTTCCTATGTAACAGACTAAATGCAGTGAATTGGAGAAAGAATTCGGTCAAAATAGAGAAAACATTATCAATTCTATATTTCGTCAAGCCCAAACATTTAGTAATGTCAAAGTAAATGTCTCAAGTGCATCCACTTCCCTTTATCTAAACACTGTATTATTATTATTATTTTATTGTTGTGATCTCGTATATTTCTTATAATTGAAATCATACACTCTTTCATAACTAATATATTTCACTATTAAGAGTTAGTAAATAAAAATATTGGAACTGGTTTTTAGTTGATTATAATGTAAAATCATAACGACTAGAGAACCAGAAATGAAAGGGATAGTGACAATAAAAAAAAAAGGAAGGAAGTGAGATCGAGTGAAGTGAAGTATCAACCAAATCGAGTGAAGAAGACGGTAAGATTGAGTGAAGAAATGGTTTTTTTTTTTTTTTTTATTTCAGGGTCGATTTTAATTCAAATTTGTAAAAAAGGTTCGTTCAAATTTTTTTTTTTTTAAAATACGGTCAAATTGTCAGAATGGAGGACGATATTAAAGATGAATTCGTTCTCCACTCAACTAATTTCTATTTTTAAAAAAAAAATAAAATCGTGCTGTCGAAGGCTGATTTTTATTATTGTGAAAAGTGATCGTCTTTCACTTTTCAGTTTGTCTTTTTAAATTTTTTTTATTAAAGTTGTACACATCTGTCTTTACAGTTACAGTGGGAACACTAGAATAAAAATATTCAGGAGTAAGATACCCATTGTCCCTGCTAGGATAGTAGCCTCCCTCATGCTCCAACTGTGCTCATACACTTTCACAAGCCCAAAATCCCCAAGCTTTACATTGAAATCGACATCAAGCATTATGTTGCAGCTCTTCACATCCTTGTGAATGATTTGCCTCTCACACTCTTCATGAAGATAGGTCACAGCAACTGCAACTCTCCGAGAACGATATTCTCCATTTGCCTTCACGAAAAAACAATGGAAGAATTGAAGTTCCTCTGCAGAACCTTATTGAGACTCGCAGAACCTTATTGGGATTTGCAGAAGTTGTCTTGTCCTAGGAAGATTTTACTTTTCACATAAATAGAAATCAGTTTCCCAGAATACGACTTTAATTTAAAAGAAAAAAACAAAGGAAACCGGTTTGATGGACGGCGACTTCACTTTTAATATCGTCTTCTATCATGACGACTTGACTTTATTTTAAAAAACAAAATCAACGAATCTAATTTTACAAATTTAAATTTAAATCGACCCCAAAATATAAAAAAACCGTGAAGAAACTAAATAATTTACGAAAAACTAAATAAAAAATATTACCTAAATTTTTTTCTTAATTATTAGAATGTTATTATCTGCAAAATTATATTTATAAGAAAATTTTGAATAAGTAATTCTAAACTTTTAATAATGTTGCTGGATTCGTAAGAAAAAAAATATACCACCCATATGTTAAATTGGTAAATAATTATAATATCTTTTTTACGGATAATTTTTATAAGAAAATTTATATATATTTCATATGGAAAAAATTTCTCATAAAATCTGTAAATATTTCCTGCTAATAATATTTCATATGAAAAATTATATGAATTTCTTGCCATAAAAATTTCTAAGAAAAAAATGCATCATAAAACATGCAGGATATGAATATATTTCTAATTGTGTCCATTCTCACTTCTACCCAATTACTACACATATTCCAAATCTTATTCCAAATCTTCTGTGATATATTACAAGTAAAAAATTAATGTGTATCGATTTCTTCATCCAATCCACAAAATACAAAAGATACACCACTTAATTCTACTTCTTTCCTTCTTATATTTGTCATAGTTGACCCCTTATTCATGACTAGATTAAAAATGTATTAGTTAAATAAAACATTCTCGATAACTAACAATATATTTAGACTAACGAATTTAATAAAGAGAGTCAAACTATGGTGTTTTAATATAGCTAAGAAAGTGAAAATGTTGGGTACTTATGGTAGATGTCAAATTTTAACATATGAAAATTAAGGCATTAAGCTAAGCCATTAATGTGAGATTAACAAGTTATAAAAGTGAAGTTAAAGGGCTGTAAGTTTAATATTTTATTTTAAATTTAATATGTTAGACAAAGAAACTTGATTTTTTATGAAATATTATATGTATGTGACAGATAGAGTAAAAGTGTTGTATACATTTTTATGATTGCAAGGGGTTTCTTGTACAACACGACTCTACATTTGGTTTCCCATTAAATTTAATGTAAAAATATAAACTAATAAACTTTCGATAACTTTTTACAAGTTTGGTTCCACCATGGTGATTTCATTATAAATCCATAATTAATTATTATGAAAACCAAAACAATATTAAACACTTTTTTGTGTTGACAAAACTTTTTATTCCAAACCTTTTTATTGCTTTTATATCAAAAATATTTAAACATAAATTACAAACGTAAATAAATTTGATCCAAAATCAAAATTTATTTAAAATGAGGTTCATCGACACGGTTCCATAGGTACATTTAGAGTAACATTAACATTTTCTTAGAAAGGTTGTTTGATATCATTTGACAACCATTTAACAACTCTTACAAAAGTAAAATAGTCTTAACAAGAATTAACTTTATATTTCTAGAAGAAAGAGAGATTGAATAGTAACGAAGAATAATGTCAAATAGTAATAAGAAAAAATGTGGTGTCAAAATACCAGTGTCCTTTTTTTTTTATATTCCTTTATTTAAGAAATATCAGGTCATATCGAGACTCAATCTATTTTTTCTTTATCAATTATAGATCTTTTTAGAGATGATTAACTGTGATAGACAATACAAATAAGATAAAAGTCTTATCTTTAGAGAATAGAAATTGATGTAATCTCTAACCGAAAACTTTTAGATGTAATGAGTTTATTTCTCACTTTTATTTAATATAAGATTTAGACTTGTATATTCAATCCGACTTAAACTTGCTTTAAAAAAAAATATTTGTTTTGCAGTAGTTCTAATTATTATTCCAATATACATGTGTCATCCTGAGATTTCTCCCCAATCTACTTCCTGCTAAAACCTCACATGTTTGTTTTCTTTTACTATTTCTACCATGTTCCAAACATTAAAAGTGCATATGTTTGTTAGATAAGCTCCGATGAATCAAGGGAAATAATTGAAAGAAATATGTGAAATGTGGTTGGTTGAAGACATATAGTACATGTAATAAAAAGTATGCAGAGAAAATTAAATAGTGAAAGCATGATATAAGAATGAAAGGGTCAAAGTCAAGAAGCTGAAAATCATTGAAGGCAGCTTCGTGTTCCTCTTATTGCCTATTTTCAATGAAAAAATGTGTTAAGGTTGTTAAAAGTGTGAACTGCAGCTTAGCGGATTTTTTTCCCAGTAACCATTACATTGCATAAGAGATTTAAAGCCCAGTAGCAATACCAAAAAAGGAAAAGTCCCCTGTACTCTCCTTCCAACAGTATACCAACAATATAGCTTGTCTTATGTGTTAATAATGGCAGTTGAGTGTAATGGGAAGCCCATAAGTCTAAAGGTATGCGTATACTCTCACTAAGCTTTCAAATGTACTCTAGTTTAATCCCTTTATTTAAGAAAAAAGTTAATTAACTTTTTCATTTTATGATTATGCAGATTGCTTCTTATTGGTTGTATGTTTGTCCAAGGTCTTCTATATATATATATATATATATATATATATATATATATATATATATATATATATATATATATTTTATGTATATCAAAGTTAAAATATTGTGGCTTTTGGTTCCGATGGTTTTCTATATAGGTTTTGGATATGATGGTTTATTATGGCTTTTAAATTATTGTAATATATTAAGTTTTCGGTAATGCTGAAAGTGTGAGTTGTTGGGTTTGGTAGTGTAGAATTAATTTTAGTTTCTGGTGTTGGCAATGAAAATGCAGCTTCGACATTATAAGTAAAATTGTGTTGTGATGATTTTATATATATTTTACTGGGTGTAAATTATAAGGTATATAGAAGTTAAATTTATATATAGTTTGATAATTATGACTTGTTTTTGTATATTTTTGGTTTTTGTAACAAAAGTGCAGATTTTAGTTTTGTGGTTTTGATGTTAGGAATTTTGATTTTGTTAAGAATTGGAGAACCCCTTATTCTCATCTATGACTAGAAAGAAGGTCTTATGAATTGCTTTTGCAATGCAGGATTGGGATTGAAGCGTGACATTATTGAATATAGCTATTGCGTGGGAATGTTGGAATCCAATACTTTAGAGGATGCCATGAAGTGATCCAAAGCAACTCCTACAATTGTTTAGTTTTAATTAGGCTTATTGCTCACCACTGTTTTTTTTTTCTTTTCTTTTTCTTGTTATTTTCTTGAATTATTAGTGTTAGATGTTATTTTTACACACAACTATATGTTTGAAATCATTTTAGTGTCACAAATTTTGGCATCCATATTTATAATAACATTAAATCTCATGAGTTGATTGTTATTTAACATAATTAAATTTGTAGTATTTATAGTATAGTTTAAAAAATTATTTACAAGTTGATCAAAATATTATATATAAGTAGGTACAATTATGTAATAAAAGTGGTAATTATTTTATTTTTCTTATTCATTTAGTCACAAAATTATAATATTCCTAAATGTTTATAATTTTTGTTACTAATTTAGCTATTAAAAATTATTTTAATTAAAATAAAAAAATATCTATTAGCAACCAAAAACTAATGATTGTTGTATTATCACATCTGCGACCAAATTAGTGATTGATTTTTTTTAATTTAATAATTTTTTTCACGTTAGCCACTAGAAAAGAGAGTTGCAAAATTTTTATTTTGCGACTGAATTAGCCACCGAAATTTTAGTGGCTAAATTGGTCTCATGGAAGAAGGTGACCAAACCTTTTAGCGACTGAAATTTTAGTTGCTATTTAGCGACCGATTTGTAATTCGGTTGCTATTTGATTTGCCACCAAAGTTTTCGCAACTATATATTTTTGGTTGCTATTTTGGTCGCTAACGGTTTAGCGACCAATTTTATACCTTTTAGCGACCGAAATTGGTGATCGATAAAATGCATTTTTTTTATAATGAGTATCGGTGAATGCTGAAATGAAATACGGTTGTTTTTCCTTGTTTGTTATTATAATCATTGATTAGTTATATATATAGCTTATAAGGTCATGGTAAATTAAGAGAAAGATAAACTAAAAGAATATAAAACTATAATAGAATGATATACTAAAATAATAGTATGTGGTGTATTGTTAATATTAAGGTAATAATATATTAACTATTATACCCTCACACTTAAGTTGGAGGTTTCCGGATCTCGATTCTGCAGTAAAAATCTCGAAACACATCAAATGGAAGCCTCCTGAATTTAATATTTTAAAATTTATATATTACCATGTAATGAATTAATCGGATTCATATATAATTTTTAATAATGATTATTAAAATAGATTATGATTTTATATAACTTCTTAGTATTAGTAAAACAAAACAATTGTGATCTTTATCCCTTTTCTTTTCCACAAAACCGAGAAAGAACCTTGGCAAATCCGTTGAAGACGTAGAATACGATGTACTTGAATGTGTCCCACCCTCTTAAAAATCATTATTGAGATTAAAGAAAAATAAAAATGGTCACCGCTACTGTACCCTGAAAATCAGTATACAATATCGTCATGCTAAGCATTACAAATGGCATGCATGAAGCATAAGCATAAAAATGAGAAAAATAAGGACATTGTTATGGATTCCATTACAGGTTCCCTTCCACAACAGAACAGAAAGAGAATTGAGAAAGAGCCATTTATGATTTCCACAATCTCAGGTTTAAAATATATAGTTTTCAGTTCACATAATTGACTTTCTAAATTAGTTTCTCTATATGCAGCTTTCTGCTTCAACATGTCTTTCTTCTTTCCCTTGTTGCAGTATGTCTCTAAATCTTCTATGATCCATTGTGGAATGGATTCATCTAAGTGGGTCTTAATAGAAAAATATACCAAAGAACCTGCCAAGGAGGCTGGTCATTAAATAACACTTAAAAAAAAAATTGATTACACAAAAATACTACTGTATTGAATTATTATAAACTATATTTGGCAATTCAATACCAGTTTGGATTTATATGTGTGCCTAATTTATTTAGAACTGAAAACTGTAGTGGGGTGAAACTTCAGCTCCTGTGAGAAGAAAACAAACAGAAACAGCATGTGTGGAGAAATTTTCAAATTCTAGTTGTGCATGCACAGTGTGCATCTGATATCTGCATGTGTATACATCTGATTCAAGTGCAGATTTAAAGAAAGTGATAAAGAAAAACTAATACTGATGATGATTAGTGAGTGCCATTCTCTGTTGCATGTTCCTGTTTGGTGAAACAAAATGAATTGTCCAACCATCCATTAGTCTTTGCTCTTTCAACATAGTATGCAAACTGGTTTTTAGCATCAGGAACATCTAAGGCCAAATCATCAAGAGATTCTGCAACCCTTCCAAAACCCTTGGCCATTTGATTCATGGTTATGAGTCCTGATTCAAAACACTCCTTGAGCAAACCCCACAACCTCTCATTCTTCTTTTCAATGGTTGTCACCAAAGCTTTCTTAACAACCTCATGGTGGAAGAATGGCATTCCTAGCTCTTTCATGCAGCGACATGCCTCCTTTATTTCCCCTCCAGACTCATACTCTTCCAACAGCTTCCCAATCATGTCTTTGACATCCTCAAAAGCCCATCCAGGCCTGCTACTTCCCCCACCACCCCAACACCTCAAGATTCTCTCCCCTGCAAGTCTAGCCTTTAGCAATGACTTTGTCATTTGAAGAACTCTGCTCCCAATTGAACCTGGCCCCAAACACTGTGCTCCAATCTCTTCAAGGTGTTGTGGAGCTAGCACTTCATCCACCACTGCTCTGGCTAGAAACATAGCAAGATCCTCAACAACAACAGGGTTGTCCAGAGCAGTGTCATCTGCTGACTCTATCAACATCACAAAACCACTCACAACATCATCAGCTGGGAAACACAGAGATGACAGCAACACAGAAGCCATTTCCTTCTCTCTATTTTTCCTATCCATTGCCAGAGTTATCAGTTTTTTAACGAAGATTGCATTGAGTGCAGCACAGTTCTTGCTGTTTTCTTGCTCAAGACAGCTATTTACCTCCAATATATCACCTGATAAGAAGTACTCTTGAATGATGGACTGAGTCTTTACCTTGAAACTTTTGGCAGCACTATCTTGTATTGCGTTCCTTTCTGGCTCTACTGAGAGTGATTTCAAAGATGACACACATAACCAACCCTCTGATGCTGCTTTGGAAATAAGCTTCTGCAGTATTCCTCGTGCGTTTGGTATGTCAAGTGATAAGTCATCAACTGTGTCAATTAACCGACTGAAGCCTTTGGACATTTGGCTTGTGTTGATGAAACCTTCTTCAGCTGCTTCCTTCAAGAGATCTAATAGTGGGGATTCTGCTTGACGTCTCTCCATTGCCATTATAAGGGCCCGTTTCACTATTTCGTGATGGAAGAAAGGAACTTTCAGATCTTTGATGCATCTGAAGGCTTCTTTCTTGTCACCACTTACAACATACTCCTTCAAAAAGTTGTTTATCTTAGCTTTAACATCATCCACTGTGGTGTTCTTACTACCTCTCCAGCATCTCTCTATGATTTCTGCATGAAGAGGTGCTGCTAGATAGCTTTTCTCAGTTTTTTTCAACACATCAACCCCTTTTGAATCTTTCGCTAAGTAGGCCATCTGTTTCTTCAAAAATGCAGGAGGAAGTATGTCATCAACCACGGCCCTAGCTATGAAAAGTGCTAGAACTTCAACTGCGTCTGGTATATCTACAATCAAGTCATCTGTTGATTCAACTAATTTGCTGAAGCCCTTGTAAACTTGTGAAGGATCAAATACGTCAGCATAAAGTGCAGAGAGCAGAATAGCAGCCATTTCTTTTTCTTTGTCATGCCTGTCCATGGACATAGAGACAAGTTTCTTGACAAAATAGTAGCCATACTCTGGTTTCCCCAATTCTTTAACTTCATTCATTGTTGCAACAACATCATCAGTGGCAAAATATTCCTCCACTATTACTGTAGCCTTTTTCTTGTAGCTATCAAGCTCTGTGTTCGGCTTCTTTTCATTTGAATGGTCATATTCCTACAAAACCATATATACTTTCATGGTTGTTGGTGTCACAAAGACAAACATTTTCAGAAAAACAAATAAACACAAGACCATAAATTTAATCCATTTAATACTAGTTATATAATACAAGTTACTGATAAGATTTTATCTCCAACCTCAGTGCTGTCATAGTTTGGATCATTAGGATCAATAACGCTTGAGTCATCTGTATCAAGCAATCCACCCCAGGTACCTTTTCCCCCAGAACCACCTGTGCAATCAGAGTAGCATAAGAAGGTTGCTTCTTTGAGTTTAAGGAATGCAAATCTGTTATCATATAAGGTTTTATTCGCCAAAAAACTCCAAAGCTAGATCATTCTAGTCTGGCCTCAGGAACCAAAAGGCAGATCAGATAATAACAATATGATTATTCCAATGTTCCATGAATAGTGTTCCAAGTATTTAGAAAAATAAGAAGTCCAATTATTACGAGAGTCTGAAGAATAAACAAGCCTATGAACATCACTAATCACATACATTTTATGGTAGCTACTTGGTGAAGAAGTCATCAGGCATTAAAAAGAGGAAAAACTTGAATATGCGTAAAGACTTCACCTTTCTTTGGACGTCCATCTTTTTGAGAATGTGATTGTTTATGAGTTCTTGGACTTAGAGTGCTGCACTTGCCTTGAACCTTTGGGGACCTCGGAGATTTTGGAGACCTAGCAGAGTCAGGGGACCTTGAAGATTTTGGAGCAAGTTGCAATGGAGAAACAGACAAAGGATCCGCACTTTCTGCTGCAGATCGATGAAGCTCACGATGCTCATTTGATACATAACCCTCAGAGAAATCCATTACACTTGAATCAAAACTTCCACTCTAAAATCACAGAAGTCATATATACTCAGAGCACATTGCCAACTTCTGAATAAATCAACCACTCCTGTCAATAATAAGTCACAAGTGCCTCCAATCTCTAATTTGCAACACAGTCTTTCTTCACTTCTTTACATACTTGTGCCACTGCACATGATCAACAACTTACATGCATAAATTAAATGCATATATACCTCAACTTTGATAATGCTCAAAGGATATTGCAGCAACTCAAATAACACAATGCAGCAGAATGGAAATATTATAGATAAACCAAATGATAACCTTCCTTGGACAAAATGCTGAATACCTAAACACATTGCAAGTGGAATGTAAACAACGGATTAAGAAGCATCAACCTCTGAAATAATCGTTGTCACTTCAAACTGGTAGTGTCTGCAATCAGTAATTCTCAAAATCAGGTGTGTGAGTACAGAACTTACAAATTGATTTGGGAATTTCTTCTGTCACTTTGTTTAATGGTGTTGAAGGTTAGGAATATCTTAAGAGTCAGGCCAGAGAGGCTTTTCATGCATTCAGACAAAGTTCAGATTTATTACAAGCTTTGACACCTCAATCGTTACAAAAAAAAAAAAAAAATAGTTCTCTACAATGCCAAGATAATATTTTATCACAGTAGATGTACATAGTTATAAAATTTCCAGAGAATTATGCTGGGTGTGTCTTACAATTTCTTTAATATGTGCCATTTGATTTGTTAGAGAAAGAAGAGTTTTCTAAGAAATCACTTTTGTCCCATCTATGTCGAAATACAAGAGACCTTTTAACATCTAAGCACAGGAATCAGATTAGACATTTTTCATTTAGATTCACGAACATCCTCATTCATCAAACATAGACCCCCTCCAAATGAATTGTATTTAGACATCAATCCTAACTAAGTTGTCACTTCATATTTCAGCGATCATAAGAACATTTCAAAACAATCAATATTCAAAACGCTATTTTCAATCAAATTTTGGAGAAAAATTGTACGAGATTACCTTTTGTCATTGCTTGGAAAACAGCATTATCCATGGATTGCCGGAAACGGCTTTGAGATTGTGCAGCATTCGGATCAAAAGTATGTGTACGTTTATTATCTAGTTTTAACTTTGGAGTTGCAGTTAGTGACAGGTTTTTCTCTTTCCTTTTTGGTTTTTGGGTAGTAATGCAAAGAGAATAGACAGTGTTCAAAGGTGGTTGCAAAATTTTAGGTTTCCGTGTGGTCGGAAATCAACACGTTGTAACGTTCTGAACGCTACGGTTTCATAAACTTTGCCTATAGAAACGGGAGATGAAACCGCAAAGGAGACCAAGTAACAGAATATTATGTATAAAACAGAAATTATTATTAGATTAATTAATGAAATCTGTATTCGTTCTTTTTTTTTCAATGTCAAAAAAATGTTATTACATAATCTTTTTATTAGAAATAGTTAATGGAGTTTAAAAAATATTGACAAAATATAAATGAAAAAAAAAAATAATAAAATGAAATATCTATAATCTATAACTATTAATAAGGGGATTCAATGTGTGCACATTTTACTATCCATTTTACTCTTATCAATATAAACTACTTATTAATCATTTTTATAACTATTTTTTTTTATAATTATTTTTTAACAATATAATTTTTATAAATTTAATAAAATTTTCTATTTTAATAATAATTAGAAGAGTTAATTTTTATTTATTATCATAAAATAAAGGTGAAGACGCATGCGTTTCTATCGGTAATAATAAAAAAAATAACAAATAATGGTATAAATTAAAACAATAATCATAAAAATGTTATAAAATTGAATTAAGAGAATATTTAGATAAAATATATTAATAAAGAGTTAAATTGAAGAATAATTATAAACAGTATAAAAGGTGAATTACCTTTGTAATTAGTTATAGATTGTAATTCACACAATTGGTAAAATAGGCAAGGAGTAATTCATGTTCAAATGAATGGTGGATCATTTTATTCAAGGATTGAATTTTAATACTCTTCCTACTTGTTAGCGGATAAATACATACGGTGATTTTAATATTGAAGGATCATTTATTGACTTAAATGTATTCGAATTTAAACATTTTCTTTTTCAAATTTGAAAGGAATTATTTTCGTCTCTTCTAATTTAAAATAATCCACTCTTCCTTCTTTTAAATCTTATTATTTTTTTATAAGAATTAGAGTCGGAGATAATCACTAGCAAATTTAACATACTAGGATAAAACTATGTTCGTCTCATGAACAAAAATTATATTTAAAGGTTTTATTTACAGGATAAAGGAAATAAAAATAGGTTTAATTAGTTGGATGCTATCCATTTTGTAGTAATGTGTCAATTTTTAGTCTCTGTTTTTAAAACTGTTTCAATTGCGTCTCAAATTTTAGAAAGTGTGTCAATTAGGTCTCTATCAAACAAAATAAATTCTAACGACGTTAACGGTCTCACATGTTAATTTGTGATTTTTTTAACTTTTTTATTATTTTTTTGAAAAAAAAAAATTTTACCACATGTCAAGTTTCAGGTGTGACACATGACACTATTAGTACAACATAACAACATAACAAGACAATGTCAAATGTTAGTGTCACTGCTAGATGTCACGTGTCATTGTCTTGATTTCAATTTAGTCCTTACATATGTTTTTTTCTTTCAATTTAGTTACTACATATATTTTTATTCAATTTAGTTCAATTTTTTATTCAAAATAAAGCAATATTATATCTCTTAAATTTGAGACCAAATTTATTACTTATATAAATATTATACTGATATATAAATTGTATGATTAAATTTTTCTTTAATTAAATAATAAATCAAATTTTATCCATTAATATATGATATATTAAAAAGGTAATTAATGTTTAGCTTTTGAAAAATATAATTAAATTTAATTAATTAAAGAAAAAATTAATCACAAAATTTAATTTGTATAACTACAAATATGTATGATATTAATAATTTTAAATTAATGTATTAAATAATAATTAGTAATTCAACAATTAAAATTAAATGGTGAATTAAATTTTATCAATTATTATGTTATATGTTAAAAAGACAATTAATGTTTGGCTTTTGAAAAACGTAATTAAACTTAACTAATTCAAGAAAAAATAAATCACAAAATTTAATTTGTATACTATAAATATATATGATATTAATAATTTTAAATTAATGTATTAATCAATAATTAGTAATTTAACAATTAATATTAAATGGTGAAATAAATTTTATCAACTAATATATTATATGTTAAGAAGGTAGTTAATGTTTAGCTTTTAGACATAAGTGAGTATCAAGACAATTCTCTTGGTAGTGACATTGCTTGCCACATGTCAGTGCCATGTGTTATACAATGACTTGCACATGACAAAATAAATATTTTTTCAAAAGAAATAAAAAATAAAAAAATCACAAATTGACACGTGAGATGTTATTAAATTGTCTTTAAAAGGACTTAATTCACACACTTTTTAAAAGTTTGGACGAATCGAAACATTTTTAAAAGTGAAAACCAAATTAACACATACCCATGAAAATGACATCATCCGACTAATTAAATCATAAAAATAATTAATTTATAGAAGGCTTTTTTTGAAATTTGTAACAATGTGGTATGTGATTTTGGAAAAACTGACTCGTCTCCTAACCTTAGGTTCACATCTCTGATTTACTAGAGGCATTTTATATATTTCCTAAATTATCACAAATTTGTTTTTATATAAGTATTAACATGATCCTAAATGACTTATACTTCCAATGGTTAATTAATGAATGAAACTTTGTTCACAGAGACCAACCCTCGTTCAATTAACAACTAAACACTGTATAAGTCATACTAGTTAAGAAGCATAATAATATTTTGAACTATTTTTAATCCATCTCTCTAATTTTCTTTTGATTATCTATTTTGATCATTTTAATGATGTGATAATTTAAGATTGATTGGAATAATAGATTAAAAAGGAGTAAAAAAACGGATCAAATTATTATTATCCAATTACAAATATGTCGATACAAAACTAGAGAATACTTTAACATTTATTGTGGTGCATAAAAATGCTAGAAAAGGCAGGGAGAAGCCTCCGTATTTCCTTTCACACAAACAAAAAAAAAAAAAATTCTCTTTTCTTTGATTACAAAGTAAATGAAGAGAAAATTTTAAAATTTTAAAAATTAAAAAGTTTATTTTTAGTTCCGAACCTTAAATACAAAATTAGAATAAATATAATCTTTTAAATCCAATTATTTCAATGTTCAAAATTGATATTTAAATTAAAATATTATAAATTGTAACTTAAAAGCTAACATAAAATATTATCCAACACATAAAATATAAGTTAAACCTTATTAGGTTGAAAGATTTATATCAAATTATTTCTAAAATTTGGAAATCAAAAGATAGAAACAAAAACAAATCTCAATTTCACATCTAATGTTTGACCCAAAATTAAATTATTCAGAGAATAAGAGAAAAAGGTTTTTGATCTAAATATCAATTTCTCCATATTATTTCCCTCTACTGTATCTATTCATTTTATGCAGTAATCTTTTGGAAAAACTGCTTGTGGAAGAAACTATAGCCATCCTGCTTGTTTTTCTTTTCACAAATACTTACGAACAAGCATTTTCAAACAGGGCCTTCAACTAGAACGAATTGAAAACATCTACAACAGTTGAATGAGCATCCCATGTTTTGAAACATCGATCAAAACTCGTAAATTTGCCCCCTTTTTTTTTTTTTGCTAAAACGAAGGCTACATCTACGTTTGTTATTTGATCAGAAGAAGTTAGTTTCACTGAAAAGTAATGAGCTCATTGTTCACTGCACTCTAAGCGAAACATATACATAACATTTTCCATTCTCAAACAATATTATGTATGGTAACGCATATATGTCTAGCTTGTTAAAAACTCCTGGGTCAAAACGCTGAAAATAAGTTAACATGCCAGAACAGAACCATTAGTTAACCCTGCCAAGGTTTTCAGTAAGCAACCTTTCACGAATGCTTGCCTTGTCCTTTACATAGGAGAAGCCATGTTAGGGTTCACGAGTGTCAAATTGTTTAAGCTTTAGAATCAGGTGCATCCTTTGGATGGGCGCTTACAACATCCTTTGTGTCTGGTACCTTACTGGTAGATGCTTCTGCTGCATCCTCCTCTTCTGTGTCACTCTCATCATCTGTACAAAATGACCAAGAGAATAGTTAGCTTCAGCTAAAGCAAAATGATGGAAACTGTGTTACTTGGGTTTGGTTGCAGCTAGTTAGCTTCATCTATCACTTCATTTTTTTTTAATCCGCAATGTTAGTTTTTAGTATCTGTCAGGAGTTGAACCCACACAACCTTTCTCACCCTCCCTTTCAAACCCACCAAACCAGCCTCATATCTCCAAATTGTTAGTGAGGGGAATAGAACCCACAACTTTTCTCAACCCTTCCAATTTTACCATTAAGTCAACCTTATAGCTCCAATGTATCATCACTTCATGAAAAAGGAAAGAAAAAGCATGCTGTATCTCATAAATATCATGGACAAAACTATATATGTTTACCATCATCATCGCCTGCAGCATCAAAATCCAAGCCTTCACCCCCTCCCATGTTCAGCTTCTGCAGTGAAAATGAATTTAAGGTCACGACTCAGAGTCCATCTACCAAAAAGTATATGTATAAAACTATATTTTTATTTTTGAGTTTCGGATACAGTACTAACAGAAAAATCAATGTCTCCGAAGTCCATGTCAGATGCAGCTGAAAAGGAAAAACGGAAAATGAGACAAAACTAATGTAAAATGAAAGCTTAAAAATTCAGAGAAATTTTGAAAATAACTAACGTTGATTTTCTGGCTCCTCATCTTCATCTACCCATTTATCCCAATCAACTTTCAGGAATACTGGAGATTTCCCTCCCTGCTTCAACAATCTCTCCCACCACTTGTTCTCAGCCTTTTTTACCAAGTAGCAAATGTTTCTTGAACCCACACTAGCTTTGCTATTCTGAGAAGACATAGTAAAACATACCAGTTACAATGTAAATGGAAAAGGTTTTATTAACAAAAAAACAATCAGCTAGGGATGCTCTTACATTTACATCAATCGCATCAAACAGCTCAATGTCAACTTCATAAGGAATCTTCTCTGAACCAGCAGTTGCAGAAAAGTGAAATTTTCCTTCTGGCTCCAGTTTGAGCTTAACATCCTGGGCATCAGGCAACTCAACTGTTAAGTAGAGTACATCGGACCTCTGAGCCCATTTGACAGAAGGATGGCGGCTGTATGATAACCACAAATATCAGGAAGAAATTTAGAGTAACACCTTGGAGGAACATATAATTGTAGACTTGCCAAAAACTGTTTGGCCATGTGAGAAAAGATTAATAGAAGTGTTTTGGGATGGAAAATAGATTGATTGTGACCGTGTATAAATAAACGCTAATTTAAGTAGACAATGCAAAATAAGTTTTATTTCCATAATTGCAGACTAAAAATAGCTTCGGAGCATTTGGATGAACACCTTGAGGAACACTTGAGCAAGAATGGAGTTTTGACAATTCACTAGTCATCAATAATCATGAAAACATCTAACACTTATTAAAATCTTTGTAAAGGCTTGGTCATTAATTTTAATTTCTAGCCTTCGAAGTAAACCCCAAATAACTTATTTGAGTTTAAAATTTTCTTTAAGGAACTCATCTAGACAGGATCAGCATGCTCCATAAGTGCTTGCTGAAATGGACAAGTCCAAGTAAATTGAAAATAAGTCCACGAATTGAAGCCTAAATGTAGTAATGAAAAACATACAAAAACATTAAGAAAAAGTGAGAAACCACAGTTTGGTTTTTGAAGATCAATAGCATTGACAGAACCATTTGGTTTACGACACCTAATGGAATGAGATTGCTAGACACCAAATTCAGAGATTTTCTTTTCTAATTCTTCATCAAAATGCAAATAACTAATCTAAAAGTATATAATTTTTCAGCAATGAAGTAGCAAGAAACTTAAAGATAACCCATCAAATCACTGCCCAACTACAAAAATAAAAAATAAAAGAAAAGTGAACAAGACATAGAAATTAAATGCTGACAGCTGGCCTACTTACATGCAATTTCTTGACTTCAATCAATCAAACTATAAAATCTTGGATAGAACAGATTTGATCCTAGATAAGATTCTAAAGCTAAAATGATTAATTTGCTGTCAAAAACGTTTAACCAGGCATCAATTTTTCTTTTTCTTCTTTCAATGCTCCTGAATGGAACAATAATTCATGCATTTACAATGAATGGAAAAAAATTGTTTTCTTGATCTAAAACAACACCAGACAGTTAAAATGGTGCATCAATCTCATGAGAGATAACAATTCACATACATGGTTTGATGTCACAAAAAATCATTAAGCCACAGGTAAGTTCAAGAACAAAAGGTACACCTGAGACCAAATCTAATCTTGTCACCGGTGAAAAATGAACAGGGTACCACAATTAAGACATTTCCAAATTGAACAATAAAAACATGAAATCTTCAAACTAACTGTTTCCTCCATTTCTCGCTCCGCTAACAGCAAAAAAGAATCCCAACTTACAGTGATTTTCATCATATTACAATGAAACAAGCAAAATAAATAAAATACAGAGAAGCGGGCGTAATCTAAACCCTACCCGACCTGGAAATAAAATGAAAGTCGTCACTTCGTAGCAAACAATACGAACATCAACAGATATATAATGGTATTATCGGTTCAAAGAGAATTTAAAATGCCAAAAACCCTAATTAATTATTTTCTAAAAAAATAAACAGACCAAAAACAAAGAAGAACAGAACATGAAAAAGTAAATACAATTAAAAGAAATCCAAAACAACAAAGAACTAAGAAATTTACCCAAGTTAACAAATATTACTAATTAGCCGAAACAAAAAGAAAACACAGCATGCATGTGTTCTAAAATTTTGTGTTCAACCACAGAAGAAAATGAAAATGCATATTCTGAAAATCGCACCTCATCTTAGAATAGTTTTTCTCTCTGGAAAACTCTCGAGAGTAATCGGTTTGTTTTGTTTTCTCTGGTTAGGGAAGCGTTCCGACACCTACAGTAAGTGAAAGATTTGATTTTGTTTTGTCCCCTATTTAGATTTTCAGCGTGCACTCCTCCTAATTTCTAAAATAGTACTTTGCCCCTTGCACTTCTATGTATTCTTGTTTGTTTAAATTTAGTCTAATTTTTTTTATTAATTATTAAATTGGATTAGTTTTTATTAATTTACTTCACCGATAATATTATTGGATCGAGTTATTTTAACTCGACTATTATTCTAATAAATTTCATTTGTAATTGAATTAAATTCTATTAAATCTTAATTAACTCATGTTTATATAGATTGAGTAATAAAATTTAGTATATCCTTAAAAGTATTATTTAAGACACTTACACTTCTATTATAGAAAACTTTTATTATTTTTAATTTATTATGACTTAATTATTATTTAAATTAAATTTTATAAAAATTATAAATTTGTTTAAAATTTTAACTTTATTCAACAAAATCAAACTCAGTTAATAATAAATTATAATGAGTTAAATCTAACATAAAAAAAACAAAAATCCAACGACACCCAGCTCAATTTAATATTTCTTTTAACGAATTTGATAATAAGGTTATTTAATACCTAAACATTATCACTAAAATCACCTTTAAAAGTTTATATGGTGTGACAAATTGACAAATTTAGTTTAATAAATTGATGCAAATAACACCTAACAAATATTTTTTATGAAATTCAAGTAAAACTTCTAAAACTTAAGAAAATAAGTTAAAAAAAATTAATTGAGTTAATTTTGTGCTCCCAACTACTCGGATTTGATGATGAATGTGTTGAATAATTCATATTGTGGTTAATATTGTGTTAAATTGTAATTTTTGGGTTTAGACTCTAGCATGTGATACTTAATCTTCATATTTCATGAACTAAAATTGTTTTTAATTGTTTTCAAAACATTTAAATCTATTGAAATGGATTCTAATTAACATGTTGAAATGTTAGTAGCTGTGTTACAAACTTAAACATTTGAATTGATTAAGAATTTAAAATTGTAGAACTTCTATTAAGAATTAAATTCGCTGTATTTAACCAATTTTAATGTGAATCAATCAGTTAAAATAAAATAAATATATATATATATATATATATATATATATATATATATTAAGTTATTTCATTCAATTTAATTAAAAAATAAACCAGGTGAAATTTTTTTAACAACTCATTTTAAAACATATTTTAACCACTTGTTTAACAAAATTTGCTTCTATCTTGTCTTTAAATAGAAAGCTTGAAATAATATTTAAAAGAGTAAATTTTAAACATTTTTTTTAAACATTGAAATCCTATTTCATTAATTGAAAATCTTTCTTAGAGTTATCCTAATATTTTATAAACAAGATCAAATTCAAGTATTGCATTATTTTTGTTGTGAATCACCTAACACTGCTTTTAAAGGAAGATGATATTTGCAACTCATTGTCCATGTGATTTTGTTCTAATTTTGTATTTATATTTTGTAATTTATCTCTTGATTAAAATTGTCAAGATGATTTTTTGTTATTAAACTTCTTAATTTGGAATTGTTACAAGATTTCTTGTTTAAAATATTATATATTTTTTAAAATTTATTATTTCACAAAATTTTATTATTTATTTCAATTTAAAATTCATAAAATAATTTTAGTATATTATATTTAATGTACATTATAACCATATTAAATATATTTTTTCACGATAAAATATTAAAATTATTTGATTTTATCTTTTAAATGATAATTTTTTATTGAATTAAATATGTTTGCACGTAAATTTAGAATTTGTTCTTAATATTTATTGTTCTCAAACTTTAAAAATAATCAACATGATTATTTAACACAATGAAGTTAAATATCTTTTTAGTATTAAACGGTTTCCTAATTGAAACGTAAATAATTCAAACACTAAACGAGATGTCGTCTGACACATAAAAAAACTTAATTCAATTTATTAGGAAAATTATATTTATTGTTTTTAAAATTTGAGACTAAATTATCAAAATTTAAAATAAATTTGAATTTTAAATCAAAATTTAGAAATTAAAAACATATTTAATTTTTTTCATTGTAAGCTTTAAATTTATATAATTAAATTTTTAAATGCAAATTTAAAGTACAGATACATTAATCTTTTTTTTTCCTTTAACCTTTTCCATTCTTTTTTCTTTCACTTTTACTTTTCTTCTCTCACCTCTCTTTCCCTCACCCTTCACAATCACACACTGAACCACCCTTTCCCTTGGCTCACGCTTCACAATCTTTACAAAAGGTGAAGAATTCGTAAGTAGTCGTATTTCAAACCACCATTTGATTTAATCCTTTATATTCTTCTTTCGTTTTACCATATATTCTTTATATCTTCACATCACTTTATTTTAAAATGGAACAAATGAAACTGAATTGAGTGATGATGCTTTGACGTAATTTATGATGTCATAGGTAACAATTTTAAATTACGTGACACTGCTAATTCATATTCAAATCGCATATAGTTGTCGGTAGATGAAGAAATGAGGAGTCACAACTCATTACACTTATCATGTCAATTAGATATAATATTAATTTATACTATTTAAGTAAGTACAAACGTACAAATTAATTATCAACTAAATAGTGTTATATTATTTAAAATTATTACATATTTAGGTTAAATCTCCCTAAAAAAATGTGTTTTAATAATTATTTAATTTCGTTGTTAAACGGTTAAAAATCGGTCACAAATCATTTAGTGATCGAAATAGAGACTAAATAAAAGTATTGGCAAAAATTCTAGTTGCTAATCAATTAATAACTGAATTGAAATTTAGTCGCGAAATAGCCACCGATAGCTAAAAGGATTAGTCGTATTTTACTCTTGGAGACCAATTTAGTCACCAAAAATTTCGTAACTAATTCGGTGGCTATCATAAAAAATTAGCGACCCCTTTTTTTGGTTGCTAACAAGAAAAAAAACATAATTTAAAAATACTTTGGTTGCTAATTCGATCACAAATGTAATAAAATAGTGACCATTAATTTTTTGGTCACTAATAATGAATGGTTTTATTTTTAATTAAATTACCTCTTGGTCGCTAAATCAGTGGCAAAAATTAGAAACATTTAGCTACAAATATGTTTCGATAGCTAAATCAATGGCAAAAAAGATCAACAACAATATCTTTTGTGACTACATTTGTATAGATAATTTTACCTGCTTATACAAAATATTTAGACATTTAATTATGCTAAACAAGAATCAAGTCAAATATATAATGTATTAAAGACTAATATAAAAATTAAAAGTATATCTATTACATGATCCAACATAAATGCAAAATGGATATAGCTCTAAGCAAATATGAAGTCATTATACAATTAAAATTATTATCTCTATTGCAAGTTCACAACTCCTGAATGTTGTCTCTAGTTCTATAAAGTGATAGGATACAAGTTAGAGAATCCAAAATATATTAATTAATATTATATATCAATTAAACTTTAGAATATGATACAAACTAGCCCATAACTACAAAGGTACTACTGCCTTCAACAATACACTCCACACTAGACACAAGTTTATATCAAATGAATCCAAAGAAAAGAATCTACTTATCAAATGAAATCCCACAATTTATTGACATTCCAAGATCAATGTCATCCTCTAATCTTACTGCCTTATTGATATTAAAACTCTTTTCCACAATGAAATACATCCAATCATGATAAAATCTTTCACATCAAAAGATATTGAATAGAAACTGCAGATAAAGAATGATAATCTACTCACACTCAATCATGATATTAATCAATGCCTGAGAGGAAAAAGCATGAACCAACCAGTTATTACATTTATGTGACCACTTTGCTTTGAATAAACAGATAAACTCTTCTATTTAAACAAATACACATTCCTTGATTTCCAAAACCCGATTTTAAACATTTGAACCCATTTTCCCCGTTAGAACAATTTCCCTTGTCAATATTTTATAAACTGCTCAATTACCAATCAATTTCCCTTGTCAATATTTTAAACCCATAATATGGATACGTGGTGGAATTGTGAGCCTAAAACAAAATAAAAGAAAATAAGATCATAATACTCACACTTAATCACAAACCTCAATCTCATTTAATTCCAAACAGAGTAATTAATTCCCAAAATCATAAAATACGCATATAGGTTATACAATTTTCAATAAAAGCAAGTCAAATGCACTAATTCACAATGAAGCAACGAAAATATAACCTAACAAACCAAAACCCTAAGTTACTTACCATACAAGATTCGAGTAGTAACATAAGACAACACAGTAATTTGAATCTGATGTTTAAATTTAAATGTGTGGTAGGACAAACCATAACTAAGTAGATGGGAAAGATGAAGAACAATAAACAACCTATAATGGTAGAACGAGAGATATGAGCAATAAACTTACCAAAGATAAGCCCAACGGCGGTGAAAAGGTGAAACTGATGAGAAAGAGGAAGGCAAAGTGTGATAAAGATCGAAGTGAGGAGGAATCCAACAATGAGGAAGAAGATGAAGAATACAATGTGGTGTGGTGAGGAGGAAGACGACGATGTAGCATGGTATGATGAGGAAGAAGTTGGTCGTGAGAAAGAAGACGATGAGGAGTTAGTATCTAGAGATTGAGGTGTGAGGTCAAGACTTTCGAAGGAGAGTATTATTATTTTTTCATTCTACCCACAATGTAATAAGGGATGGAAGTAGTTTTTGATTCTAAATTATTTAGTCCAAAAAAGAGAGGAAATCAATTTTTTTTTTTTGGATAATTAAAACATTATAAATTTCATGGAAATAAATAGTTATTTGTTACAAATTTGAAATACTATAATAATATATTATTTTTAAATTTTGAAATATATTAAAATTTAAATATAATAATGTTAGATGTTAAATTGTTAATAATTTTGATTTAGAATATACATCTAATTAAATATGGTTACTACAAATATAGTTATAATTATATTACAAGGTTATAAAAACTAAAAAATTTATGATAGTTGATATAATATTTATTTCTAAGAAGAAATCAAAATATTAGTTTCTAATTTTATTCTTTCTACTAACCAAAATTGTGTCATTAGAATAAATTAATAGTAACTAAGAAAATAGTTTCTAATATGTCTTATTTAAATAGTAAAAAAAATTAATTTCCCAAAATGCAAACGTAAATAATTGGTTAAATCATTCCAAAGGTCCCCATATTTGTAGCAAATTCTCAAGTAGGTCCCCCAATTTTTATTTGACTCAATTGGGTCCCCAATTTTGAAAAACAACAACAATTCAGCCATAACCGTTAAAGTTGCGTAAACAACATTTTCAGATGATGAAGTGGACAAGTAAAACAGATACGTGTCAGTGGTATTAAAAATTAGCTGTAGCCTACGTGTCAAATGTGAAATAAATTCATTGAAACCCTAAATGGATTCATCTTCTCCTCAACATCTTCTCCACTGAACTCATCTTCTTCCTTGGAGTTATCTTCTTTGAACTGGTGCATTTCTTTCTTCATCCTCAAATGTCGCTTTGCCATTCTTGTTCCTCTTGCACTTGTAATGGTTGGGGGAAGAAGAACCCTAGTTTATATTCACGTGGTGCTGGAGGATCGAGGAGTTTGGGTTCACAACCCCTTTGCTACTGTGGAGAGAAATCAATTTTAAGAACTGCGAAAATAGCAAAGAACAAGGGGAAACAATTTTGGGGTTGTTCAAAATATAAGGTGAGAGAGGTTGAAGGTATGTTTTTTGTGTTTTTAAATGGTATATAGGATATTTGTTTTTGTAATTTTGTCGCAGATTGGAAATGAAGATGGTGGATGCAATTATTTTAAATGGTGGATTGAAGATGCCATTGAAGAGATTGGTAACAGTGAGAATTGCGAAGGAAGGGGTGAAATTTTGGTGAAGACTGAAGAAAGTGATGGTGATAGGAAAACGATTACTAACTTGGAGAAATCAGTTGCCATATTTGAGAAATGGATGAAGGTGTTGATTGGGATGGTTATCTTTGTTTGTGTGGTTAATGTAATTGTGCTATTAATGTTGATAAAGAATGCATGATTAGTTGTTGCAGTGTCCCTTAGTGGTTATAATTGGGTCCCTTAGTGGTTATAATTGGGTCCCTAATTTAGAATGCTAATTTTCATGTACTATATTTATATTTAAGTATCAATGAATTTGGAAGTTATTTCCATTTACTGTTTTAAGTGTACCTCATATGCTAATTTTAAATTTGATTCTACATACAATTAATGAAAAGCATGAGACTTGTAATTCATAATAGATTCCATATCAAAAGATCCTGAATTCACGCAAAGTACATCAAAAAAGTGGTTCAGCCACCAAGTAGTATATTAAAATACAAAAGTGGTGGTCCAGCCACTCATTAGCAATATTAAAAGATGTCTTCATGTAACTAAAGAAATTAAAAAAGTTCCAAAGTGACCTTAAAGGTTCACAGCTGTTACAAAACAAGATCACAAAAAAAAAAAAAAACACATGTAGCTTCATGACATTCGACCCCTTCTAGCATTTAGTTTCACTCTGGCATTTAATGCACCTCGTGATGGCTGGTGGGATGGTTGAGTTGGAGTTGGTTGCTGGGATGGTTGAGGGGGAGGTGGTTGTTGGGATGGTTTAGTTTGAGTTGGCTACTGGGATGGTTGGGGTGGATGTGGGTGCTGAGATGGTTGAGTTTGCTGTTTAGATGCATTAATGGGTGTTGTTTGCTGGGATCCTTTAGTTGGACGTTGCTGCTGGGCTTCCCTTAATTGAGCCATATGAATTTCAATTGCTTTCGGACAAGCCCTTCTATTGTGCCCAATTTGCTTACAGATACAACAAGTTTTATGTAAACCACCTTTTCTCAGTCTTGTTTCATCTCTTCTGATCTCCCATTGCTCTAATCTTCTTTTTTCTTCGGTTTGCCTGGTAAAATTCTCTTTGAGGGGGGTAAGACATCAGGGTATGGAGTTGTCTCCCATAAACTCTGACCATTGATGGGAAATATTATGGAAGTGTATATCTCTTCATAAGTGGACTTCTTAAAGACTGTTGGGATGAAGTCTTCTCCATTGAGGTTTAGAAACTTCATTGCAGATAGTGAATGGCAGCAGGGAATACCACTTATACTCCATTTCCTGCATGTGCACGATTGTTCGTCTATATTGACAACAATCTTCTCCCCTAATTACGAGATGTGCCTAACTTCAAATAATTTCTCTGCTGACCAGCTGCAATGACACATAGAACACCAATAATTAAACAACATTCATTTTTTCAAGTTAAACAAAATTCAATCCTTACCTAGGAATCCAATACTTTGTTAATTCTGACTCCTTTTCAAATCTGCTCATAATTCTAGGACAAATAGATATACAATCCCATTTGGTTGGATATAAAATCAATGACCGTTGAAAACAGTGCAATGAAAATTGTATTACCTGGGTGGGATTGCAATCAGATGCTTAAATGCACCTTCATTCACATCTTTTATATTCCTTATCTCTCTTTCCCATGCTTGTGGGTGTGTGGTTGCAGCTGCTCTCCACATAAGACGTCTCAGACTTTTGGCTGGAAATTTCTTTCTGAAATTGGCATACAAATCCTTACATAGAAATGTTGATCAACTCCAGGCAGAAGTTCTTGTATGGATGGTAGCAGCCCCTGACAATATCATACATAAAACAATAGGTTAAAATTTTTCATATCAAATAAATGTGGGAAAAGAGCTTGAAGTTGAATGTACCTTTTGCTGATCATATATAAATGTATAGGATGTACACACTACAGGTCCACCAAGGTCCTCAATAAGCAGCTCTAAAAATCGGGACCATGAATCCTTATTCTCAACCTCCACTACTGCATATGCAATAGGCAGCATTTGGTCATTAGCATCTCGACCAATGGCTGTTAACAACTCTCCTCCGTATTTCCCTTTCAAGAAAACTCCATCCAATCCAATTATAGGTCCACATGAAATGAAATTGTCTTTGCATGCTTTCAAACATGCGTAAAACCTCTTGAATATTGGCTCCCCTTCATTCTCCTCAACATTAACTTTCACTGTTGATCCTAGATTTCTTGCTAGAAGTTCATGCGTGTAATCATATATCCTTTTGTATTGTTCTTTAAAGGATCCTTCAACATTTTGTGCTGCAATCGCTTTAGCCCTATAAGCCATACACCTTGAGATATTAACATTCCATTTTCTACTATTTTTTTCACGAATTTCAATTCCTTTTACTCTTGGATTTTCCCTAACTGTTTTTTCCAGTTTCTTACTCATCTTCTGCCCTTCTATTTAAACTAAATCGCGATTCAGATGATGGAAAACCTCTAGAGCAATTCGATTCCAGCACCTTCTGCCCCTTCTATTCTCTTCGGTTCGCTTCGCTTCTCTTCGTGCAAGAACCATAGGTCGATGCTTTCCCCCAAATCTATTTCAAAACACTAAGTCCTCTAGTATTCTCGACCTTTTTTTCTATTATTCATTTTTCAAATATAATTTTTAAAACTTAATTATTAATTAATTCTGATTGAGCCACGTCAGTAAAAAACAACACCTCAGCATGTCCAATTACTGTTCATATAATAGTCATTGACGGCCGTTAACGGTTATGGCTGAATTGTTGCTGTTTTTCAAAATTAGGGACCCAATTGAGTCAAATGAAAATTGGGGGACCTACTTGAGAATTCGCTACAAATATGGGGACCTCTGGAATGATTTATCCTAAACAATGTTTTAGCTACAAAAACTATTTAATGACTAATTATCATATTAAATATATTTTATAAAATAATACTTATTTTGGTCGCTAAATTTGTGCTAAAATATTACGTATTAAATAATCTTTTAGCAACCAAAAAATTTTGGTGGCTAATTACTATATTAAATATATTTTAGAAAATAAAATTTATTTAATATATTTTAGTGACTGAAAATATTCGGTGACTAATTACTATATTAAATATATTTTACAAAATAAAACATATTTTGGTCTCTAAATTGGTGACTAAAATATTACATATTAAATAATGTTTATGACTGGAAATATTCGATGACTGATTACCACATTAAATATATTTTACACAATAAAATTTATTTTGGTCGCTAAATCGGTGGCTAAAACATAATATTTAGAGACTAAACATTTTCAGTCGCTATAGCAATAAATATTACTGTATATTCATTAAGTCACTAAATCGGTGGTTAATTTGTGACTAAATTATTCGGTGGCTAATATCGGTAGCTAAATTGCATTTTTCTAGTAGTGCCTACTTGGAATAATTTCAGGAATAAAAAATTAAAAATAACTCTGAAACAATGTACGATTTGAGAGAAACAATACAGACACTAGGGATATGATTGGACCTACAACCACAAGACTCCATCTCATTCTTATTAGACATATGAATTCATATTCCACATTTGATTATCAGTTATGGACATCAAAACATTGGTACAATTATAGATATTCCTTTCACAGGGATATTAACCATTTATCAGCCAAAAAAAGAGATATATGCTCTCTACATAACATTGACGATGTCGAGCAAATATAGGATAGTCCCAAGTTTGACCTATAAAATATCCTAGCCTAGGGTGATATTCTGAATTATCTAGATATTCACCTACTCGGTAAAACTTTCTTAGACCCTAACATAGTCTCTGCCTTTCATCTCGTAGAGTACCAAACTGCGACTTTCCAAATACAAACGCTCTAATAGCATTTTAATCTCAACTCATTGAAACCAGACTTAAGATTTTTTTTCTTAACTAACATATTCTTGGACATTTTCAAGGATAATAAAATGTGATGATTATCAAATTATATCATTTTCTTACCAATAATACATACATAATCCAAACAAACATAAAGAGTATACAATAATAATAAAACATATAGATAACTTTTTTTGTCCAAATTCACAAAATAAAATAATATTTTCTTTTAAAATAATGATGTTTTAAAATAATACAATATAAAATAAAATAAGAATCAAAGCAAGAAAATTAAATAAATAATTATATCTGAATTAGAATATTGTAAAGAAATATAATAACAAAAATATAAATGAATATAAAGGATCTGTGCATAATTGAAAATATATGAAATGAAATGAATACACTTGACTAGTTGTAATTGGAGATAAATTAAATAAAATAATAAATAAAATTAGTGTATAATTAGAGAAAAATTAAATAAAATAAATAAACAGGATCAATTCGTAAATGGAGATCTATAAGATAAATTTAAAAGAAATATAATTAAGACCGATGTATAACTACTGGAGATCAAATAAAATAAAATAAAATAAATAAACATGTACGTAATTGAAGGTAAATTTTAAATAAATATGGTCGGCACATAACTAAAAATAAATTACATAATACAAATATAAATAGATAGTGTAATAATTGAAAATTAGTTAAATAGAAGTAAATAAAATAATATATAATTCAAAATAAGTAAGAATTTAATATAACACATCTGAGCTTATTAAGATTAATAAAGAAAGAGTTTAACCTCAACTCCGTTACCTTTTGGGTTGAAGGAACACACTGCAATATTTCTTGAAGACTAAAATCTCTTTGAATCATTTGCTCCAAACTGTCTCTCTTTCTCTATTTCTCTTTCCTTCTCTCTTTCTCTCTTAACTCACATTTCCCTCACTCCTTCCTTTCATTCATGTATTTATAAGCTATGGGTAGGGATGACAATAAGTCAGATCGGACATGCATAGTACCTACCCGCAACTCGACCCGTAACAAAAAAACCACTCACTACCCACATGGGTAACAAGTACCCACGCAGGTACCCATTTAGAAAATACTCGCGAGTCTTTTAAAACTTGCAAGTACCTGTAGATACCCACAACTATTTAAAAAAATATATTTTATAAATTTTTAAAATTAAATTTAAATAAAATTGCAAAAAATGTAATATTAAATATAATTTTAATATAATAAAATATAATTTTAATTAAATTTAACTCAATAAAACATAATTTTATTTTTATTTTTTTGTGGGTAACAAGTACCTACGGGTACAGATAGTATGATATCCGCACCCGATCTGTTTATAAACAGGTATTAAAATACTTGTTCCCCACAGGTAACAAATACATGTAGGTACCAACTATTCGTTACGGATTTTATCCTCGGATACTAGCACAAGTATTTTGGTCATCCCTAGGCATGTGTCATAATCCACGAAGTCCAAGTCAAAGTGATTATGACTTACATTTAATAAAAAGATAAGTCTTATCTCTTTGTCATCTTAGCTCTTTCTTTTCTTTTTTTTTTCAAGTAACTTATTTTTCTTCTTTCTTTTGCATTTTCCTTTCTCATTCATACATATTTAAAAGTGGGTACCAAACTGACACATCTAAATAAAAGTGAGTATCATTCGACTAATTAAACCTACATATTTACAAGCCAAACTTTTCCAAAGTAATTTATGTACATTAAATGTAAAATATTCCTTCTTATCTCCTTTTTCTTTCTCTCTTTCCTTCTCTCTTTCTCTTGTAACTAACATTTTCTTCACTCCTCCCTTTCATTCATGTATTAATAAGCCATGAACATATGTGATAATCCACCAAGTCCAAGTCAAAGTCATTGTGACTCATATTTAATAAAGAGATAAGTCTTTTCTCTTCTTCATCTTATCTCTTTTTTTTTTTTTCACGTAACTTACTTTCTCTTCATTCTTTTGCACATTTCTATCAACTTCATACATCCATATGCATTTAATTCAAAATATTTCTTCTTATCTCTTTACTCAAGTAACTTAATTTTTCTATTGGTTTCTTTTATACTTCATCAATTTATAGGCCAAATTACAATGCATTTTGAATTCTAAGTCATAATTACTTTTGTTAATGAAGAGATAGTTAATGTAGCTTATCTTTTTCTTTTTCTTTTCTTGTTTTTAATATTCATATACATCTAGATAAAATTACTGAAACATTAATAAAAACGTAAGATTTTATAACTCTTATCTTTAAAGTAATTAAAGTGAATCATACAATTTATTTTAACACGTGACATTTCCAAATATCATTAATATCAATTTAAGGAAAGGAACAAAATTAATTCTATCCAAAATAAATTAAAACTCAGTTGATTAAAATAAAATTATGAAGATAAAAGTGAATAATAAACATAATTATAAAATTCAAATTACTAATTTTTTTATTGGAAATATGGGCATGCATACGTTATGTTAAAAGTGATATGATAAATAATATTAGTTTATTTAAAAATAAAAGAAAAAATGTGCTAAAATTTTCTATATATATCATTGCTTTATTTAAAAGTTATGGGATAGAAAAAATAAATAATAATAAGATAGATGAAATAAAACACTATTAAAAAAACTCATATTTCCTGCCAATTTTGTTTTGAATTTTTTTTTGTAGAAAATACTTATAAATTTTGTTATGAAAAAAAGATTTGTAGGAAATTGCTACCAATTTTTTTGTAAAATATTTTGTATAAAATATTTTTCGCAACAAATTTTGTAAGAAATACTTGCGAATTTTATAATTTTGTAGGAAATAATTACCCACGAAAGAATTACCTGCCAATTAAAATTTTTAGAAAAAATAGCAGGAAAAAGTCTTTTCTTATAATTTTTTTTAACAAATTTGCAAGAAAATTCTCATGTAATATGAGAATTTGTAGTAATGAAATAAACAGAAATACATGGAGAGAATTATTTATAGTTTTAAGTATTATTAAAACTACTTTAATTCACTTTAAAGTATCAGCAGCTGTGAAATGATACCTTCCGTCTGCTATGAATCTGCACCCTAATTTCCACACTGAACCACTTCAGGACAAAGTTAACTACTTTCGTCACCTTTGATGAAACAAAGTTATATAAGGAGCCAATTTAGACTGCTTTACCAACCTTTGATTAAAAAAAAAAAACAAAAGAAAAGTGTGAATGTTTACTTTAGCAGAGAGGAAGAAAAAAAGTGAAAGGAAAGAAAATAGTGTTAGTACGTAAAAATAACTCCCTTGAAAATAAGTTTCCTAGTTTCTTAGCATTTCTATTGCTGAAATTTAAATGATGGCACAACAAGCAATACCATCCTTGTCTTCCTCCGCACATAAATGGGTTGATGATGTATTATTCCTCACTTTTAGGTGATTAGAAAATAAGTTTAAATGGATCTTATTTTTCTAAAATCATTTTATTTATCTGAGTAGTCTTTAGGTGGAAGGATCAAATTGTTGATGTGGGTTTGAGTTTCAAATCAACATAAAGGGAAAATTTATCAAGGACTCACGTTCAAGTTAATGAGAGATATTTGAGTGAGTATACGAGTAAAAGTGATTATGAGATGATAGTACTCCCTGTGATAACATGTATTTATAGACATGTAGGCTTGTTAATATACGGAGTATAATAACAAATATGATAAATGAATTTTGTTAATTATAAGTAAGTTTTGTTTATATCACATAAACATTATCATATATCTCATAAAATATATATAAAAGATAACTAAAATATCACATAGATCTCACACTTGATTCCTTTGCTTCTTGAGTCCTTTTAGCGTCTGCCAAATAATAATAATATTGTAAATACGGGTCGAGTAGGAACATAAGCCCCTCAAACTCGAAAGTTAATAACTTTTGTAGGTGAACCAAGTTATTAAATAAATAAGTTTATATGTTATTTTTAGTTCACTGTCAATTGTACTTAGACACTTATATCGTCACACTTTTGGACGCTTAACTTATACTCAAATTTTCCCAAGTTGCTCATGCTTTTTAACTTATATAGTCACATTTTTAGGATGCTTAATTTATACTCAGATTTTTTTGATTAAGTCCATGATTGAACACTTATCAGGTACTTGGAGTGTTTTCCAAGTAAGTTCATGGTCAACCACTTGTAAGGTACTTGGGGTATTTTTCAAGTAAGTCCATGATCAGACACTCGTAAGGTACTTGGAGTGTTTTCCAAGTAAGTCCATGGTAGAACACTTATAAGGTATTTGGAGTGTTTTTCAAGTAAGTCCATGGTTAAACACTCTTATGGTACTTGGAGTGTTTTCTAAGTAAGTCTATGGTCGGACACTCGTAAGCCTCTTAGAGTGTTTTCTAAGTAAGTCCATGATTGGACACTCGTACTCGAATTTACTAAGTTACATCGAGCTTCTTCTAAACTAGGTTTGCTTTTCAGAATACTCTAGTCTTATAATATGGTGTTCCTTTTTGCTTTTGAGGTTGTTTTCATGACACATGTCTCTTCTTGTCTTTCTTGTACAAGAAACTCAACTATGTATCTTGTTTTTGAGGTTTTTTTTTTCATCACATGTACCTCTTCTCATACTTATTGTATATGATTCATCTCAACTATGTATCTTGCTTTTAAGATATTTTTCATGAAGCTCGGTCAACATGTAGTTGACTTGTGTCAAGCTAAAGCACCTTTCATTATTCTTTATCATGAAAAAGGATGGTTGTCCCCATATTCTTCATGCTTTTGGACATAATGATTAGATAGACAATCAACAATTATACCCTGTAAGTCCAAATTGGATGATTACCATTGATAACTACTTAATGTAGGATGTTTCATCAAACCATCGTCTGAAAAACAGTTTGCTTATGTGTCCGACATTATCATACTTCCTCATTTGAATTCTTAGTGTGGACTTTTGGTGCTCAAGTTGAGTTTTTTTAGTTATGATCGAGGATCTAGATCGATCACATCCAGGTCTTCTCTGTGTAATGTTGTGATCTCCACTCAAAAACATTGCTCATCGTCTTTAATTGATGCAGATAGTTGCAAATCCTCTTATGAAGTAGTATATTACGAGGAGTTAAAGTGATTTCGAAAATATCTTTGAAACATTGATTTTACCACTCAAATTGATTTTTTTTTCATATTTACATTCTAATGAAAAATTTTCGCTTAAGTGAAAAAAGAACACATATCCATACCTTGTTTTTTTCTATTGAATTGTAATTTTGTTTAAGTGAAACATGTGGTATAAATATGACTAGGAATGTGTATGAATATGTTGTCATACAACTGAGATGATATATAAATTGTTGTTTGATTTGAGTATTAAATATTGACACTTATGATGCAATAAAAATATTGTATCGTAACTTCACTAATTTAAATCACATATGGACAATAACATTTGTAGATGTGCAACTTGGATTACATTGAACTTACCATAATCATTTATATTAGATTCGCAAGTAAATATAAGTCTTAAATATTGAATAAGGTGTTAATTTCTAGTAAAACTTAATTAATATTGGGTTCCGAAAGATATTAGTTAATATTTCGTGTGTTAAATATTTTTGATGAACATATCCATATTTTATATTCATATATAGTTTGTGTATGTTTCCACAATATGTAAATATTTGTATTTATGTATCACTTATGCATATTTAAGTTGTATTATTTTTTGTACAAGTCCTGTATTGATTACCTTAAATGTTTTATTTTGTTTTGTGAAGATGTTACTACTCTAATAATAAAACTCCTTATATAAACATTAAATAAATTTATCCAGAAAAAAATAATTGAACCATTGAACCACAGATTAAAATTAATTTATACCTATATTAACATTTTTTTTTCTAAAAACACTTAAAAAAAATAATCGTCTCTACAAACTTTAAATTGTCATATATAATAAAAGTAAGAATTAAATAGATTTGTATAATAAAAAAAAAGTTATATCTTGGAATTAAATAGATTTGCCTTATATATAGCATGTCCACACAGGAGTAGTATTTTTGATCCCGTGGTTCACAAAGTTTAATCTCAATTTTTCACAATTTTTAGATAACAGATTTCGGAGTTAAACACATCACATCCAAAATTGCGAAACACCTCTCTTATAAAGAATCCGTAAATTTCAGACCAAAATCGAGAAAACAAGTAAGCAAACACACAAACACAAAGGGTGTATTTCAGAGTTAAATCAATTCTTCAATGCAGAAGTAATAATTATTCTTATTCAGAATCAATTATAATCAATCTTACGGAACCAAATACACACAAAATCAGATAATAATCTTAAAATGAATTTACCTGCAGAGCGAAGCCGAGAAAGAAGCCACTGTACTTGTCTTCTCCGAATAACGTTGGACGGAAGCAGCCATTGAAAGATGGAGACTGAATACCCGCGTTCTCACAATATTGATAGATGGGATTGATGGGATAGGTAAAACAACAATTAACTATAAAGGAACTGAGATTTTACAGCGGTTGTTGCTTTACCCGACCCTCCAATTCCATAAAATCCAACACAGAGAACTGAGTTTACGCGTAGATCTCATCACGTACGTCTTCAGCATCTTATCGGAACAGAGAAGATTGCGTAAGGAAATTGGAAAGTATCGCATTTTAAATGGACTCAATAAGTGGGGCTCATAACTGGTTTGGGCTTTTAACGTTATTCCTTTTATTTTATTTCTAGGATCGGACAATAAACCCGTAAAAGAAAAAGGAAATGTAATTATATTAGCATATATGAGTTTATAGTCCTAAAGAAGATTAGTCCAATAAATTGAGCTTTTTAGATATTGGAACCATCCAGTAAAAAAATGCATAATTTGAAAATAAGCTTAACAGTTTTGGTTCTATATTTGTAACAATAATTCAATTTTTTTCTCTATTTATTTTTTATTCATTGTAATTCTTATAATTTTTAAAATATCCAAAATATCTTCCATTAGATGAGTGTTAGTGTCGTTCCTCCCATTTCACTTCTACCATTGAACAATAAATGTCTACAAAGAATGGGTGATTATATTAACAAGTGTGAGTTAATCATCCTCTAAAAATTAACTCTAAAAGTTAACTGATCTAACAAATTGACTCTTTTTAAAAAGTATATGAATATAAAAAAAATATAGGAAAACATTAAATTATTGTTAGAAATATAAAGACAAAATATAATATTAAATCTTTGAAGATATATTCTAAATCATATAATTTACGATGTATTTTTTTTTAATTATGCAAATTATATTTTTGAATTCCATAGTCTAAGTATTTCTATGTTAAGTAATTAAAAAATATTTATAAATTACATAATTCAAAAGTACATTTTAAAATTATTAATTTAAAATATATTTTTGAATTATATAATTCATAAACATATTTAAAATTTATTGTATATATTACATTTTCATACGTTTAATCTATAAACATATTATATATTATACAATCCAAAAGTTTAATTCATAAACATATTTAAAATCTACAGTCTATATTACATTTTCATATTATGCGTTTAATCTATAAATATATTATATATTATACAATCCGAAAATATATTTGTGGATTGCATATTTCAAAATACATTTTCATATTTATAAATGCATTTGAGATCGTAAAATCTATTATACGTTTAAATTCTATGAATTACATAATGTAAGAATAGTTCCCACTCATTGACAATTTTCCACATCTATAGATGAGCAGGAAAAATGTATGATAGTTTGAAAAGAAATTTCTTCGTAACTTGTAGTCGAACCTGAAAATGAGGGTTAATTTAAGATACTATCATAAAGAAATAACAACAACCAATAAAATAAGATATTTTCTAATATCACTTTTATTAGGACAACATCTCAGCAAAGATAACATATATTAACCATTTATCTTATTTTAAGATCTAATAATCTAAGTGTATGTTTGAAATTCTGTTACAGAAGGTTAGTTTCGTTGAATGGAATGCAAATGTAAAAACAAATATTCTTTTCCGGTTTAAGCATTTTTGCATTCCATTAAATATAAATGTTAATTACCAAACAAATGGGTTTAACTTTCAAGATATTTTGATCCAAGTTTCAACTCTTAATTTGCAGAACAAACACACCCTAAGTATTCGTCCAAAATTTTCTTAATGAAAATAAAGTTTAATCAAATTCTACTTATTTTTTAATTTAATTGATTATGTTTGAGCTGAATTTTTGGACAGTGGTAAACTATATCAGTAAAAGAAAAACTATATACAATTGAAAATTTTAAATTAATAAAGGATTGGAGAATAATATAACAAAGTGAAACTCAAAAGAATAAAGTAAAATAATAACTTTTCCATTAAAAGGTAGTATTGTAAATAGGAAACCAAAGATTTTGAAGAACTTGGAACTTTGTATGACCACGTGGTCGTATGCACTATGCCAATCTCATAAAAAAGAAATACAGTCCATTTCTTTCTGCACCTCCTGAAATATAATATTTTATTTTTTAAGTTGCACATTCGAAAATACAAAATAGAAAATATATTTCGGTTGTATAATCCAAAATACAATTACATTTTGAATTATACAATATAATTTTTATATTCCGGATTATATTTTTCAAAATATAAAATATTGTATTTCAGAATATTCAAAAATACACAATAAAAAAAAATCAATTCTAGATTGTACATTTTGAAACCAAATTTACATTCCAAATTACATATTTGAGGTGCATGAAGGAATTTATGGCAAGAAGAAGCTGCCACAGTCTTAGGCATGCCCATGCAAAATACCTGCGTGACAACATGGCCATTTCTTTCTACAGTCTATAGCTTTTTTATGTGCACTTATGGGATGGTTACAAGACCAAACTGTCTCTTGCCGTTGCCACTCCCTTATCATTGTTCTCCGTGTGTTGTGTTGTTAATACCACCACTCTTATCTGTGTTGTGTCGTAGATTGGTTCGAAGAAAATGTTTTGAATTATACAATTCAAAAAACATTTTTGCATACAAAAAGCTTCTAGGTTGAGTAACAGAGGTGGAAAACAGAGGTGCAGCAGTGTTGGTACAGTGCCAAAAATAACAGCAGTAGCAGCGGTGGCATGGCGTAGTGAGAGGGTATTTTAATCATTTTCTCTTAATATGGAGGTGCAGTTAGTAGTGATGGAGGAGCAGGAAGAAAAATCCATAGAAGTAGGGCCAAGTATTTTCTTCTCCTCAATGGATGATGGTGGCCTATAAGTGAGCTTCAATGGATAGGGTTGGACAACAAGAGGAACTCATGGCATCGATATTTAATGAAGGGAGAAATAGTTGATGAGAAACCTAGATCTCACCTAACAAAGTTCAGATATGGTAAAGAATAATGATATTTTAACCTACTTTTTGACTCACTTTTAACCCACGATTCTTATCACCTATAGATCATTAAATCACATCACTACAAAAAATTAAAATAGATTATCTAAGGGTAATGAGAGTGGTGAGTTAAAAGTGAATCAAAAAATGTGGGTTAAAATATCATTTTCAAAATAAAACTTGGACCGATAAAGAGAAGTAACGATATGTGACGGCTTACACCTTGTTTGGTTGAGAAAATGAGAAAAGAAGAAAAGAGAAATAACTTTAAAAAATTACAAAACCAATTATGCAAGCAAAACAAAATACCTTTTCCAAAGACAACATGAAGAGCATCAAGAGAATTCAAATATAGAGATGTATTGCCTCAAAAACACTTTGATTATTCAAGAAAACAACTCGAGCCATATGAAGATATTCAAGAAAGAGATGATGGTGTTTGAAATGACTAATCTCAGTTTAATAAGTATTTATTTGTGAACAGAAGAAGAATGCCAAGGAGATTGTGACCTCGTCATGAAGCCCTATTTACTTTTTCAATGCTCTCCGGTCTTGATTAAAAGAACACAAAGATTTTAGGTTGGCCTGCTTCTGTGAATCCACGTCACAAAAACACCCTCCTGACAGTTCTTGCAGCAGCACGGGATATTAACTGTCTAACCAAGTTGGCTGGCAATTGAAGCAATTGCTGCTGGGATTCTGGTGGTAGCTGGTAACGACATAGATAGTCATGCTTCGGCAGTTATATATGTATATTGAAGAAAGGGTCACTGAGCTTAAGATTAAATAGAAGTAATTATAATATAAATAATCTAATGATTATATTTTAAAGATTTTAAAAAAGTAGAAATTGATTCATGTTTGCTCACAATAAAAGATTTTGAGAAGTTGTGAAATTACTTTTGATTATAACCAGATTTATGTTTCTTTTCTGTTTCCCGTTGTTTTGAATAACTCCAACACACAAAAAACTAGAAAAAAAAAGTGATTTTTTTTTTTTAAAATGAAGTGATTTTGATGAAAAAGAAACTAAAACAAATGGGTCAAGGAGAAAAATTGCTTGAGCTGTGACTTGCTCCAGCTAATGAAAAAATGGGAAGTGGCTACAATTCTTAAATAAAATGGTAATGGTTAGATTTACCTCAAGAATGATAGAAAGAACAGGAAGAACGTCTTGAACCGATTCAACTTGATTTAAAACTGAAGAAAGCTCCTCCATATACAGTATTTGATTCTTGTCATGACTCGCCTGTCTGCTTCCCTACATGTCATTCAAAAACAGTACAAAAGATATTTACAAGATAAAAAACAGCACAGTAAAATGATTATCCATTTATCATTCCATGTTTAATATATTTATTGCTGAAAGATTGACTTAAATAGTCATGTATAACAATACAAGTAAAAACCAAAACAGATCCTCATATTGCAATTTACAAACCAACAAGAAAACATCAATTCTGAAAATATGTTTGGCATTATGAGGGACGAAACAGGGCATTACTATCCTTGGTATAGTGTAATAAGTTTGCCTTTACGACTTCCCGAGTGCATGTAAAATGAAAATAGAAAAGCATCATGTCTCTTTGAAGATAGCTTAACACATAGATCTACGGAAACCATTATCATGAGGATAATCATGCCCATTAAACAGTGTACTACCCAGAATTTGGCTACTGATAGAACACTTTAAGAGGGGCTGATACAGCAGGAAAAAGATAGTGAAGAAGACTTGTGTTATTGGAAGGTCCAAAATATGGAAGGTTTACTCTAGGAGAAAGAAAACAGGCCCACAGAATATTAATTGGTTAGGAAGGGTAATGACGTCGAAAAAGAATACAAGTATTTGAGAGGGGAAGAAAGAGAGAGGGGGTACAGAGAGTTTGTTATGAAATAGGGTAAGGAGAGCGGTCTCTCTGGAGGAGTCATAGACTCTAGAAAGATATTATACTGTCTTACACTTGGTTTGCTCATTTTCATATATTCAATAATACAATTTCCATACACTATCATTTTCTGTTCTGTTTTGAATTGACTTTGTTGTCATAGACCTGTCATTGGTCCGACCTGCCGGATCTCTGCGAAGAGAGCTAGCGGAGTTACCTTTTTTCTATGCCTCCGAAGATGTTAGATAGAGTGGAAGCATTGGAGGAGCGTTTGACGGCAATGGAGGCTTCAATGCGTCAATCATTGGTGGAGTTTCGTCAATCCATGTTGGAGGAATTTGCCAGATTGCATACTGCACGTAATGAAGAGCGGGTTTCATCGTCTCCAGAAATGGAAGTGTCATCGGAGGATAGGATGACGGCGAAGAAGGTAGAATTGCCTTTATTCGACGGAACTGACCCGATGGGATGGATTATGCGCGCAGAGACATATTTCGAGGTTAGGGGTCGAAGGAGGAAATGAAGGTGCAATTGGCTAAGTTGAGCATGGAGGGGGGCAATATCCATTGGTTCAATCTCCTCCACAACTCTTGTGAGGGGTTGACCTGGACGAAGTTAAAACGGGAGCTAATTGGGAGATACGGAGGTGGTCGAAGTGACAATCCCTACGGGGAGCTTAAAGACTTGAATCAAACAAGAAGTATAGAGGAATACTTGTTGGAGTTTGAATCATTTCGTCCCAGGTATCGCGTCTGTCAAAGGAACAATATTTGGGATATTTCATCAGTGGTCTTCAACCGGAGATTCGAAGACGTGTTCGCACTTTCAATCTTATCAACCGCTTAGACGCTATGCGGATCGCAAGGAACGTGGAAATGGAATTATATGGAGAACAGAGTGGCAGAGGAGTCGGAGGACGCATGGGAAGAGGAAATCGAAGAGGAAATCGAGAATGGGGTTCGAATAGCCCGGATAGGATTGGTACCGGATCGGGTTATAGCCCAAATAAGATGGGTGTAGGAGTGGGTTCAAGTGTTAGAGCCCAATCCAAAGGGTTCTCAAACGAAAGTGTGGCCTAAGGGGGGCCAAGAGTTGTTGGGTCACCCATACAACGTGCTAACAACGATCGATCTTCTACCTCAGAACGAAATAGGGGTACGAAACATCTCCCTTATTCCGAGTTAATGAATCGTAAGGCACAAGGGCTTTGTTTCAGGTGTGGTGAAAAATATCATCCATTACACCACTGTGCAGAACAACAATTGAGGTTGCTTGTGTTGGGAGATGATGAAACTGTGAATAAGGAAAAAGAGATTATCGCTAGTGAGGAGAAGGAGCAAAAGGAAGAGTCCACATTGGATTGTGGAGCTATGGGAATGTTCGGGGAGGTGGAGATATGTGGAAACGAAAGGATTATTCCTTCGACCTTACGCTTGGAAGCCTCTATTAATGGAGTATTTGTGGTGGTGTTGGTTGACATTGGGGCAAGCCACAACTTTATATCTCCTCATGTAGTGGTAGCTTTGGGATTGGAAGTGGAGAATGAAAAGCCTACTGGAGTGTAGTTGATTGATGGCCATAAGCTACCCACTTTGGGTAGATGCAAGCCAGTGAAAATCCAACTTGGAAATTTTCATACTGTTGTAATATCGCATGTGTTGGAGTTAGGAGGGCTGGATATGATATTGGGAGTAGGCTGGTTACAAGAATTTAGTAAGGTGACTTTCGATTGGAAAAATAGAGTTATTAGTTTTAACTGGAAGGGATACCCAGTGGAATTACAGGGGCAGAAAACAGAAAAGAGATGTCAAACAAAAATGGTGGCTTCTTTGCAAAGCTTAATGACCCAAAAGACATAAAATAATTATCTAAGTATTGACAGGGGCTTGTCTATTACTTGAATGAGGTGCAGCAAGTGTTGTCTACTTTCGAAGCAGTTTTCAAGGATCCGAAAGGACTACCTCCAACCAGAAAGATTTCTCATGGTATTGAACTGTATAAGGAAGCCGGACCTATGAGTGTGCAACCTTACAGATACCCGTATCATCACAAAGAAGAGATAGAAAAACTAGTGAGTGAATTGTTACATCAAGGAACAATTAGGAATAGCACAAGTGCTTTCTCAAGCCTAGTCATTTTGGTTAAGAAGAAGGATGCTTCATGGAGGATGTGTGTGGATTATAGAGAATTGAACAAGGTCACAGTGCCTGATAAATACCCAATTCCTGTGGTGGAAGAGCTACTGGATGAGTTGCATGGGGCTGCTTACTTTTCAAAATTAGACTTGAAGTCCGGGTATCACCAAATTAGAACGAGGGAGGAAGATGTGCACAAGATAGCTTTTCGCACTCATGAGGGCCATTACGAGTACTTGGTAATGCCCTTCGGGTTAACTAATGCCTCGGCCACTTTTCAATCAATAATGAATCAAGTTTTCAAGCCCTATCTAAGGAAGTTTGTCTTAGTATTTGTTGAGAATAAAAAAAATAGGATTTGAGATTAATCTCCCTTGTGTATAAACCACACATAAGGTAATCTATTTATAATAGAGGTACAATTAAAAAGAGTAACTGAAAATAAATAGAGTAAATAGAAGATATTGTTTGATATTGTGATTAACAATATCTAACACTATCTTAATAATATCAAACAATATCTAACACTCCCCCTCAAGCTGGAGCATACAAATCGTATGTGCCAAGCTTGTTACAAATATAATCAATTCTAGGCCCCCGTAGAGACTTAGTAAAAATATCTGCTAACTGATCACTTGAGTTAAAAAACTCAATCTTGATGTCTCCAGACATGATCTTTTCCCGAATGAAATGACAATCAATCTCAGTGTGTTTGGTCCTCTCATGAAAGATAGGATTAGAGCTAATATGAAGAGTAGCTTGATTGTCACACACAAGTGTCATTTGAGTAACATCTCCAAATTGTAACTCTCTAAGCAATTGCTTGAACCAAACAAGTTCACGAGGCCATAGCTCTATATTCTGCTTCTGCACTGGATCTTGCTACAACACTCTGTTTCTTACTTTTCCACGAGATCAAGTTACCACCAATGGAGACACAATACCCAGATGTAGATCTTCTATCAGAAGATCCTGCCCAATCAACATCTGAATAGCAAACAACTCTTGTATGGTTATTAGAACCATATAACAATCCTTTTCCATGGGATCTTTTAATATACTTCAAGATACGAATGACTGCATTCCAATGATGTTCACATGGAAAATTAAGAAATTGGCTTACCACACTGACTGCAAAGGAAATGTCAAGACGAGTAACGGTAAGATAATTCAATCTCCCAACCAATCTTCTATACTGCTCAGGATCAGATATAGGCTCCCCATGATTTGGTAGAAGTTTAGTATTGGGATCCATGGGTGTATCACAGACTTTGAACTCACCAACCCAATTTCCTCTAGAATATCTATGGCATGCTTTCTCTGAGATATAACAATACCATCATTGGACTGTGCCACCTTAATACCCAAGAAATATCTGAGTTTGCCAAGATCTTTGGTCTGAAAATGGTGATAGAGATGTTTCAACTGAGGGATGCCATGGTTGTTACTCCTTGTAAGAACGATGTCATCAACATATAATATCAAGTAAACACATCCAGCACTCGAGTGTTGATAAAAGACAGAATGATCTACTTCACACCGAGTCATACCAAATTGCTGAACAACATTGCTAAACTTTCCAAACCAGGCCCTAGGAAATTGTTTTACGCCATATAGGGATTTGTGAAGACTACATACCATCCCAGAAGACTCTCCCTGAGCAACAAACCCATGAGGTTGCTCCATATAGATTCCTTCTTGCAAATCACTATTGAAGAAAGCATTTTTAACATCCAGTTGATAAAGAGGCCATTGTTGAACAGCAAGCACGGCGATAATTAAACAAAAGAAAAGCCATCTTTGATACGGGGAAAAGGTATCTCGATAATCCAACCCAAAAATTTGAGTATAACCTTTGGCCACAAGACGAGCTTTGAGGTGATCAATTGTACCAATGGGTCCAACTTTGATAGCAAACACCCACCTGCAACCAACAACAGATTTTCCAGACGGTAACGGGACCAGTTCTCAAGTTCCACTATTATGAAAAGCACTTAGTTCATCTGTCATGACCTAACGCCAACCAAGATGGACTAAAGCTTCACGGACAGTTTTTGGAATGGTCACAGAAGAAAGAGAGGAAAGACATGTATAAAAAGGTAATGACAATCAATGATAACTCAAAGCAATATAATGGGGAGAGGGATTACGAGTAGAACGCATACCTTTTGGAGGGCAATAGGAAGGTCAGACTCAGGCGTCAGAGCCGGAGGAGACAAAATAGTTGGCACTTGAGTGGAGTCACATGGTAGTGGTTGTGATCGGTTTCGGCGACTATAAACCTGAAGAGGTGGTGGAGGAGAAGCTGACTGTGGAGCAAGGACCGATGGTGAAGAAGACATAGTAAGAGGGTCACAAACAATAGGAACAATAAAGGTACTAGGAGAGTTGTCAGGATTGGATGGAGTCAGAGGTGAAGATTGACTCTTAAAACAAAGGGAGAACTCATCAAAGGTGACATCTGCAGACACAAAATAACGGCTAAGAAAAGGAGAAAAACATTTGTATCCTTTTTGTGATCTTGTAAACCCTAAGAAAACACACTTAAGTGATCTAGGAGAAAGCTTGTCAAGACCAGGACTGAAATTATGAACAAAACATGTAAACCTGAAAACTCTAAGAGGTAAGAGATGAAGAGGTTCATGAGGGAATAAAATAGAATGAGGTATGTTATTTTTTAAAACCGTAGAAAGCATGTGATTAATGAGATAACAGGTAGTAAGAATAGCATCACCCGAAAAATGTTCAGGAACCTCTCCATAAATTAAAAGAGTGCGAGTTGTTTCAATAAGATGTCTATTTTTACGTTCAGCTACATCATTTTGTTGAGGGGTATAAGCACAAGAAGTTTGATGCGGAATACCGTGAGAAGCCATAAATTGTTTAAAAGAATGAGAAAGATATTCACGGCTATTAGTAGCAGGGCATATTGTTGCATAAGGGACAATTAGTTTTGTCAGCATCGTCTCCCTTGATTCCACACATCTTAGAAGAATTTCATGCATCCCCTACAGGGGGACATTCGAGTTTTTTGCGAACATATAAGCGGGTTGCTGGGAATCTATATTGGGTTGGCATGAAAAAAAAGGGTGCAAGAATTTGTTAAGCAATGTGATATATGTCAAAGGCAAAGGTATGCAGCAACATCTCCAGTTGGGCTCTTACAACCATTACTCATTCCTGATTGTGTTTGGGGGGATATTTCGCTTGACTTTATAACGGGGTTGCCCAGATCGAAGGGATTTGATGTTGTGTTTGTAGTAGTACACCGATTGTCAAAGTATGGGCACTTTATACCTCTCAAGCATCCATATAGGACAAGACAAGTGGCAGAAATATTTGCTAAGGAAATTGTGAAGCTCCATGGAATACCCAATTCAATTGTAAGTGATCGAGACCCGTTGTTTATGAGCTTATTTTGGCAAGGGTTGTTTCGTATACAAGGTATTGTGGTAAAGATGAGCTCATCTTATCACTCCGAGACGAACAGTCAAACAGAAATGGTGAATAGATGTTTAGGGACTTACTTGCGGTGTTTTGTTTTGGAACAACCTAAACATTGGGTGGATTGGATACCATGGGCTGAATTATGGTACAATACCACTTTCCATGTGACTACGAGAAAAACACCCTTTGAAGTGGTATATGGGAGAGCACCTCCTCCGTTGGTTTGCTTTACAAAAGGAGAAACAAATGCGGAGGCTATGGCAGCAAAATTAGTTGATCGTGATGAAGCTCTGCGACAATTGAAATATCATTTATAGCATGCTCAACCGCAGATAAAGAAGTATGCAGATAGGAAACACAAATAGTTGGTGTTTGAGGTAGGAGAATGGGTATTTGTAAAATTGCAACCACATAGGCAACAAACGGTGGAACGACGCATTAATCCGAAGTTGGCAGCTCGTTATTATGGACCATTTCCTGTTCTGGCCAAGGTGGGAGTTGTTTCATACAAGTTGTGGACCATTAATCAATCCAACCATTTTTAGGTCAAGTTTTCTCGCCTTATAAATATTTATGATCCTGAATCTAAAATATAACACTTTTCTTTTGGTTTTGATGATTATAAATTACATTAACTTTATGTTTCAACATTTCAAAAAAAAAGTGTTTAGTCCCTAGTGTATTTGTTGTGAGGAAATAAAAACTCAAGTAGGAAATACAATTTATAAAACTAGAGTTATAAGGTGGGCGGCCTAGTGGTAAAAGTTGGAAGGGAGGGTGGGAGAGGTTGTGAGTTCAACTCCCCTTACTAACAAAATACGAACAACTAACATTTGTCGATAAAAATAATTATAAAACCATATTACTAACTAATCTTTGTTGCATGTGAAATCCATTGTCCAATGGCGGAAACCACATTGGTCAAGAAGCGGCACTTGAACTATTATGCTCTTAGCTAGAAAAGTTGTGTCCCAACTATTAATTAATTATAAGTTTATGGCTTAGTAGGAAACACTGAATCCAATACTCAACTTTAATATTGTAGCACTTGTTTTTCAATAATGAGGCTATTGGACCTATAGCTACATGAACCTGTTATTTATTTTAGGAAATATAAAGAGCTAATTCTAAGGAAACAAATCCCTGTAGTTGTACGATTGTTTTTAAATACATAATCCTAATTTTAATAGCAAGATATACACCTATAATAAATAATAAAATTATAATAAGGATAAAATGAAAAACTTCCTAAAATCCATAATGAACAAGGACAATAAGTCTACTATTCATTGTCTTTAAAAGGGAGTCAGTAGTAAAAGAACAGCATTTTTATAAGATTTTAGTTTGAAATAGATTTTGGAATAGAAGCAAAAGATGGCTTGGTTGTTGTATTTTTTCATTTTTTACACACTTTTTGTTTATGATAATTAGTTTCTAGATTTGATATGATATAATGTGGTATGAAGCCCAAAGAGTTTTGACATGAGGCATACTGAGGTCCTTGCTTCCTAGGTTTAAAACTTCAGGTAAAATGTAGTGGCCCTCAAACCTAAATGCACACGATTATTAAATCCATTCCATAGATATAATTCTCTTCAAATAAAATAAAAATCTTACTGTATTGAACTCTTCTTTTCTTCTAGCTCCCAATAGCAATAGCATTAGGCGTTGGAAGGTTCTCAAGTTGGTTATATCTTCATCAGTCAATACAGGGGAATAAAAGAAACCACTGAAGGGAACTCTGGCAGCAGCTGTCTCCAAGGTTGCTAGCCCAAGTGCATCTAAACCCTGAATATGCGTTTAAAAGCAAATTAGAAAACTTGCAGTAAGGGTGAAAAACAGAAATAATGAATAAAGAATCTAATGCTATCAAAAAGATTAAACCAATCACCTGCATGTTTTTTACCTAAAATGCATGAAAATAAAAATTTAAGTTTTTGCTAACTTGAAAAATGGATAAAAACATGATCAGATGGTATTAAACCATTATTATTGTTTCTTTCCAAGAATCTATACAACATACGGATAAAAACTGATAGTAAAGCAACAAAATACAAGAACAAAACATAAAGCTCAATGCTGTAGCTGAATTTCTATCCCAATGAAGTACTTTAATTTTCTTAGGTCCTTCATTTCAAACTAAACATCAAATTTTTCTTCTAATATTTATTTCTCATGCTCATTATCTCATTCATGCTATATCATCAACAAATACCAAGAGTAGAGTAAGTTTGCCTTCTAGGGAATGTTTGATGAATGAGGTATGGTCACCTTGGCTTTGTTGATAGCCCATAAATGTTATAACTTAAGTGAGTCTACCAAACCAAGCACGGGGTGAGTGCTTGAGTCATACAAGGTCTTCTTCAATCGAGACACTTTCCCTTCTTCAATAGGCCTAAAACCTAGAAGAATTTCCATATAGACTTCTTCCTCTCATTGTGCACGTAAAAAAACATTTTTCACATCAAATTATTGTAATTCCCAACCAAAATAAGCTGCCAAGAAGAGAATGATGCTGATAAGACTAGTATTTAGAACTGTACAAAAAGAGATACTTTTTATTCCAAGAAGGCCTATTGCCTTACCAATGTAGTAGGGAAATAGACAAGAACACAATTACAGCTGAGGTATTTCGAGAGGTCTCACTCTCAACAACCTTTTCCCACCAAAAGCTAGGATACAACCACCACATAACCCCTACACACACCTAAAACAGACTATTTATAATGTCTGCTACAGTTATAAAACATAATTGTCCTTACTGCCTTGTTTATTTCTTCGACTATACACAATGCCAAACCTACCATATTCTAACAATCTCCATCTTTTGCCACTATAGAACAAATGTCTCCTTATAATCAACATCATAAGCCTAAGTATATCCTTTAGAAACTGACCTTGCTTTGTAGCATCCTAATGTGCCATCACATTTATACTTTACATTATAAATCCATTTGAATCCTATTGCTTTTTGTCAATAATTTCTCATGTATGACTCTTTTCAGGGGACTAACCTCTTCATTCATGGCTTCAACCCAATTCTCATTCTTCAATGCTTCTTGAATTGAAGTAAGGACTCTAATTGCAATGAGAGGAAAGTTTGTTTCTGCATAGAAAGAATTTTAGTTGTCACTGAGAAATAGGATACTTTCTACAAGAACAAGTTCCTCTTCTCAACTCAATGGGTCATTCATCAAGATCATGTTCACAATTAATATTCCAAGAATTTTCCAAAGGTCAGAGTGTCAAAAGTAGCAACACTTACCCTTGGCTCAAACAATTGGATTTGTTCTTGGATTGGGTTAGGTTGTTTTTGTCTCCTTTAATATTGTACACAGAGAGAACTCTCAGGACGACTAATTTTTTGAATTGACCTTGGATTGGGAACAAAAATGCTCTTATTAGGAACAACTTTAGAAATAATAAATTTTGGGAGCTAACCCTGACTAGGAAACATATATAACCTTGCTAGGAGTAGCTTCAAAGACATCCATAGGAGATGTGCCAAGAGAAGTATCATGAGTACCAAAAGTAAGTATGAGGCGGTTCCTATATGAAAGGGACAAAAGATGACTCCAAGGATAAAAGATGACTCTAGAGAGTCAAAAGACTCAACTTCGAAATAACTCTCTCCTTAAAGCTAAGGAAGGATGCATGGAAAAATATTTAGTTTCATCAAAAGTGACATCCATGGAGGTAAAACACTTCCGATTTGGAGGATGGTAACAATGATATCCCTTTTTATTTGACGCATAACTAATGAATATGCATTTAATAGTTCTAGGTTCTAACTTTCCATTAAACAGACTATGAATATGAACAAACACAACACATCCAAACACCCAACCATAAAGATTAGAGAGAATGGTACAAACGGAAACAAAGAAGATATGAACTCGATGGGACTCAAACCATCAAGGACCTAATGGGGTAACTGTTAATAAGATATGTAGCAGTGAGGATAGTCTCATCCCAATAAGATTTAGGGAAATACATTTGGAAAAAAAAAGTGTTTGTCACCTCAAGAAGATGCCTATTTTTTGTTTTAGCAATGTCATTTTGTTGTGATGTATCCACACATATGAATTCATGGACAACATATGTTAGGAAACTAAATGTCTAAGTAAGAAGGAAGAAAACAAGTAGTTAGTTGGGGGTAGTTGGTTGGTTAGGCAATTAAGGTGTGATATTCATCCCTTGTGGGAGACTATTTAGAGCGGGTTTGTGCTTGTGTAAGGAGTCTTTGATTTTGAGTTAATACTAATAGGATCATTAGTGTCCTGTGAGAAGGGAAACATTATCCCTTGACAGTGTTTGTGTTGGAGGTGTGTTGAAGAACAAATAAAAGAGGGGTTTCAGTCTTATCTGGTGTTATGTGTGTTGTCTGTGAGTATTTAGTTCTACAGTTCGGTTTCTTTAATCAAAATAACCTATCAACATCATTCTCGGTAAGGAATTTAGACATATCATAACTTACATATTCCCACCAATTATCACAACACATGTTTAATTGACTTTCCAAATTGTTAGAATTTGACAAGGTAAAAAAAAATTCAAATTTTTCTTTCATTAGGAAAATCCATGTAACATAGGCACGTCATCAATAAAAGTGACAAACCATTTAGCATCATACATAAGAGTTTGATGTAGTCCCCCAAATGTTATAATGAACTAAATAAAAAATAATGAATACTCTTCATATTACTAGCAAGATATGTGGCCTGATAGTGCTTTGCAAATTGACTTACATCACATTTAAATGACTAAACAAACTCTTTGAAAAATAAGGAAGGAAACATAGACTTTAGAACAAAAAAGGATGGATGTTCCAGATGACTGTGATGAAGACAAATTTCAGAAGACTCAAAAGTAGTGCATGATTGGAGACAAAGGGTACCCCTGATACTATCCTTAATCCCTAAGTTGTTAAAGCAATACAACCATCTGTGTTCCTTAACAATTCCAACCGTCCTCCCCATGGCAGGATTCAAAAAACACATTGAGAGGGAAAGAAAGTTATTGAACAATAAAGGTCATGGGAAGTTTTTTAATGGAAATAAGATTATTATAAAGATTTGGAATATAAAAGGCATCTTTAAGAATGAGGAATGGCAAAAGAGAAACATTACCATGTCCAATTATTGGGATGAGTGCCATTGGCAACAATAATGAGATTACCAAAACGAGAAACATATAATGTTAAAAGAGAAACTGTTAGGAAACTAAATGTCTATGTAAGAAGGAAGAGAACAAATAGTTAGTTAGGGGTAGTTGTTTGGTCAGACAGTTGAGGTTGAGGTGTTATAGTCGTCCCTGGTGGGAGGCTAGAGTGGGTCTGTGGCTGTGTAAAGGGTGGGTTTTTTGGTCTTCGAGAATTAGGAACAGGATCCTTAGAGTCATGTGGAAAGGGAAGCATTATCCTTTGGCAGTGTATGTTCACGAACTGTTCTATAGCCAATAAAAGAAGTATTTCAGTCTTTTTTTCTGGTGCGTGTGTTCTCGGTGAGTGTTTCGTGCGGAAGATTAGTTTCTTTAATCAAAGAAACCTAATAGAAACACATAATGTTAAAAGAGATGAATGAGGTGTCATATGCTCTACCGCACCAAAGTCTAAAAACCCTAGAATCCTTATATAAAATATTAGAAACATTAAAAAAGGAATTGGAGTTCTTACTAGTCATGGTTAGAGAGCAATTACCAAAAGGCAACTTATTGATAGACTCCATGAGAGCTTTTAGATGTTCAATTTCAACACATAATGCATGTATTCCTTCTTCAATTAAAGAGGATGAAGTAGTCTTAATTTTGAAGTTAGAATATCTGTTGCTTAATGCAGTTGTTATGATAAAATAAATAACAGGGATTCATTAACCCCTCCTAAATGAAACAGAACAATAAGACAAAAAGCTCCGATGATAGTAGTGGTGACAGTAGCAGTTGCAAGAGTGGCAGTGAGGCAGCTGCGACATCTCCAACAAAAGCTCTGGTGACAGCCCATACAAAAGCTATGGCAACGGCTCCGAAAAAATTTTTGGCAACAACTCTAGTGATGGTCCGACAACAGTGCAGCTCTAGCAGATGGCAGCTGATGGTGAGAATTAGTGGCAGAACCACAAGTTGGGTACACTTCATACAACTCCAATAATTAAAGGAAATGGGTGTATTTCGCGCAACCCTAATAAGATCCGTAGACGGTAAAGAAAAAATGAAAATGCAGGACTCCCAAGATCAGAAGCTTTGGTACCAACTTGAAAAAAATATTATTCTTAATCAATTGATCTATTTGAAATAATACCATCAGCCTCTATATATATATATATATATATATATATATATATATATATATATATATATATATAATTCTAATCCTAAGATAATGATTACAAAGAGACCTCTAGAACCTTCTAACAACTTCGATCAACTTCTAGTAGTACACTTAGTGTCCTACTAACAACACCTTACAATAACAACAAAGTTTTATCCTTCTAGGTGAGATCACCTATTTGGCATGGTTAAAAACCAAAGCCTCATACAAATCCTACAATAGAAAATCAACACACAATTGTCACGGGTGAGCTCAGTGACACCGTGATATTATACAATATGTCGTATATCTTTAAATAATAACGAAATGCAGGAGTTGGCAATCAAATAGAAAAATGCTAACAGTAATGATTAAATACCCTATAAAATAATTAATCAATAAATTTTGGGACCGTATATCCAACAGTGTTGTTTCATATACCTCACTGCTATTTAGTGCTAATAAAAAACTAGGAAGGGACTTACTTTAGCAAATTCTTGAACAATTATTTCCCTCACAAATTCACCCTGCAAAGATTTTCACAAGATCCAATTTAGAGGGGAAAAGTTAGAGGTGGCAAAAAATATAACGTTAATCCATAATGAATAATAAGCACCTTTTCTGCCAGCGTAAAAGAAAGAATTTCCTTCATAACCACTCTCGAATCAGTGCCTGCAGCTTGTTTTACTATGACCTTTTCTGTTTTGGCACGGAGAGACTGTCATGAAACTCTATCAGGATGGTTTGAACAAATAAAATTCATCAAGAAACGAGATTTACTAAGAAGGAATATCTTGCCAAAAATGCACAGGGTGCCTTGAAGCATTCAGTGGTACTAATATCTCCGTAATATAGCTTGATTTAACTCAGTAGGATGATTCTAAAATTGGACCAAACTTTCCCACAGTACATTGTTAATTAAATGCCTGAACAACATTATATAATATTAAATTGGAAATAAATGACAAAGTTGATAGGAAAGTTTCAACATATACTCTTTTTAATTCTTAAATACTAAGCAAAAACTAACAACTAGCACAACACCTTAGAAGATTTAACGAAAAATCTAATGATAACAATCAAGTACCTTGTTTAAACAGACCAGTGAATGGATGAAAATCCAGCTCCAAGATCACAACTTAAACGTATAATTTATATATTTTTTAAATAGGCTCATTTTGGTTAATCAATGACCCATACAATTGATCAATGACCCATATAGTTTTTAAAGAGGTTTATTAGACTGACTCTAGACGTTACTAATAATAAAAGTATGCCTTCATACCAAAAATAGTAAAAAAAAAGTAAAGAAATTTAAAAGATAATTTTACCTCTACCAGCAAAGACTCTAGACGGTCTATTCTAAAAACTCCATCCTGGAAAAATGATAATAATCAAAATTATGTGAAAAATGTTTAGAAAATATTCCAACACTAATTACGGCAAGTAGAAGAGAGATATGTCAATGGGAATCAAATTCGAAAGTATTGATCATCAAGATGTCAGGTGAGGTACCACAGAGAAATCTTGGACTTCACTCTTTTATGCTTACCTTGTAAAGAAGATTCTCCAAAGAAGATTTAAGCTGAGGAGAGCCATCAGTAAGTACTTTTCGGGCTATCCAAGGGTAAGTACTACCCAAAACTTTGTACTCAGGGTTAAAGCTGATTGCAATTCCTTCCAGTACAGCAAGGCTAAAGACATAAAATATTGTTTAGAATTTTGAACGGACATTATTGGTTGTGTTGTAGTAACCTGTGGAAAGAACTACCTCCTAATGACAAGCGAGAAGTATGAAGGTATTCTAAATTTGAATTTATACCTGGAAGAAAAAAGAAAAAAAAAAAAAAGACACTTTGTCAAAGTCAAATATAGACTAGACAACCAACATGGGGAAGACAAAAAAGCAGCAAAGAGCAAAATTTACACTATTTAATATACAGAGAATGTATAAGTAGTATAGGCAAAAGAGAAGTTATTGCGGCATGAGGTGACAGCTGTAACGGTTATAATTGCCAATTATAATTTATAACCACCGGACTGAAAGGACACTGTTGTAAGTAGGATATTAAATAAATGTATTACTATAAGCTAATAGAAGATTTTAGAGATCTCTTTGTAATTATTACTTTAGGGTTAGAGTTCTCTATATATAGTGTACTATTTCAAATGAACCAATTGAATAAAAATTTTCTTTCTTTTATATTAATTCTTTATCAGAACTCCTGATCTTGGGAGCCTTGCTTCCACATGTCTTCTTTCCCGTCTTAGTTACGGTTTCTTTTAGGGTTGCCTAAGTGCACCATTTCCTTTAAATATTGGGATTGCCTGAAGTGCACCCAACTTGTGGTTTTATCCACCCTGCTGTCCACCGGCATTATTGCTAGACCTTCGCCGAATCTTCATTGGACCTTCGCCAGAGTTGTTGCCAAACCCTCGTCGGAGTTGTTGTCGCCGTTGCCACATCTAGAATTTTTGTCTTATTGTTCTCGTTTAATTAAGAGGGGGCTTAAGAATCCTATTATTTACTTAAGCATGGTAGTTCCACTAAACAATGTTGAGCTTCTAACTTCGGAGATACATGCTCCATGTGTTCAAATTGAACATTTGAAATCTCTTGTGCAGTCTATCAGTAAGTCACCTTTTGGTACTAGCTCTCTAGCTATGACTGGTAAGCATGGTAGTCAAAATTGAGATCCTACTCAAGATCGGAAAGGAGAATATAAATCGTAAATCGGAAGATCGTAACATGGATCGCAAGATCCTACAAATTTCATTGTCACTCAAACTTCATAATATATGAAATAAAAGAGTACATCATTAAGTGCAAACACAATATCCTAGCTATATCGGAGTAACAAAATAATAATTCATCTAAACCAAATAATCTTGTAAGTTAAATTCGTAATCTTCAGATAGACCTTCAACTCCATCATTTCCATCTCCTTCACCTTTCAAATCAGCCATATCTAAGTCTTGACTATGTAAAGTTTCATCCTCCTCAACTTCAAATGGAATCAAGTTTTCATCCAAATCCAATACTTCATTCTGCTCATGCTCATCTTCCATAATTCACTCTTCATCAGATGAACAATCATCAATGTTAATCTGAGCTGATTTTCTTGTTTGTTTCTTCTTTGCTAATTTTGAATTGAAAGATCTAGGGAAGTTAAAGTACTTCCTCGGGATAGAAGTAGCTTACTCAAAGAAAGGCATCTTTATCCCCCAAAGAAAGTATGTTCTTGATCTTCTCAAAGAAACAAGTATGATTGATTGCAAGACCATTAGAGTTCATATACAACAAAACCATAAAATTGGGAGTGATGGAGGCAGTTCTTATGTGAATAAAAGCTAATATCAAAGACTTGTTGGGAAGCTCATTCAGTTAGCTCACACTAGACCGAATATAGCATATGTTGTGAACGTTGTTAGTCAGTTCATGCATGAACCAAAGGAGAGACATTTACAAGTTGTAAACAAAATCCTTCAATATTTGAAGACTAAGTCCAGTAAGGGGATTATTGTTCAAGAGAAATGAAAAATTAAAAAATGGAAGTGGATAGTCATGCAGATTATACAGGGCCTGTCACAGACAGGAAATCTACCACATGATATTGCATGTTCTTGGGTGGAAATTTGGTAAGTTGGAGAAGAAACAAAAAAATGTTTTTGCAAGGTCTAGTGCAGAGACTCAATTCCGAGCTATGACACAAGAGGTGTGTGAATTGTTATGACTGAAAATTATTCTAAATGATCTTAAAGTGGCATGTGAAGAACCTATGATCCTTGATTGTGATAAGTCAGCTATTAGCATTGTTCACAATCCAGTTCAGTATGAAAGGACCACACATACAAAGATAGACGGACACTTTATTAAAGAGATAGTGGTCTTATCCCTACTTCCTATGTCCCATCTGGGCTTCAACTAGCAGATTTGTTTACAGAAGGTCTTCCTACTGAACGATTTCATGATCTCATATGCAAGTTGGGAATGATAGATATCCATTCAGCAGCTTGAGAGGGAGTGTTGTAAGTAGGATATTAGATGCATTACTAGAAGTTGGTAGAATATTAAATGTATTACTAGAAGCTAACATAAGATTCCAGAGATCTCCTTGTAATTATTACTTTAGGGTTAGAGTTCTCTATATATAGAGACTAATGTCCTGATTCAAATGAAACAATTGAATCAAAATCTTCTTTCTTTGATATTAATTCTTTCTAGTGACACCTAACAGCTAAAAGTATAGATCTAAACAATAAAATTAGAGAGTTGATTATCTCTTATGTTCTCCAGTCATGAATTATGGTTTTCTGAATTCAAAATATTTATTTATATTTATAATTTAGTACATTGCATCAGTATAGCCTGTTGGATTTGAGTTAAAAAAAATTGTTTAAACCATAGTTTGCAATTTGAAATAAGTATTGGCCATAAATATCCCTTGTACAGACAACTTTACAATCTAGATGATATTTGTTAGAATATTGAAATCAACAATATACAGACCTTCCATATGAATATGAATATGGTAGATTCAACAATTATATATCTAATGCATCAACCATTAACAAAGAGCTTACATGGTGGTTCCTAAGTTTCCTAAAAGGTCTCCAAAGCTGATATTACGAACTCCTTTGGCAACAGCATTTTGGAAGACCCCTATCAAGAACAAATGCAAGTGACAAAATTAACAATTATAATCTCTACAATATTGGAACATTGCCTACAGCATAGTCACAACTATCTAAAATTCAACTAAACACAACAAAGTAAAAACCTGTCAAAGCCTTTGTAACAGCTTCTTTGTCTGCAGTAGGTGGAAGAAGCCTGATAAAATTTACAAGCATTGATATCTTACTTCCATAAGAATAGTCACTTTAATAACTTCAAGGGAACATAAATAAATATAAATACCCAAGAGTGACAAAGTCCTTAGCCAGTGCATCAAAATCACGGTTTACAAGATGTAAACAAGCTTCCATGAATCCATCGCGTAATTCTTGTGTGAACTCACCTGTCATACCAAAATCTAGTGCAGAAGAAGAGAAAGAATGCACCATTAAATAAAAGAAATGATCAATTGATTCCAATTGTTTCTATCATTAAATCTTTGAAACAAGACAAATTTGTTTAATCATAACATAACCCAAAAAGCCAAAGGATTTGAAATATTAAATACTTAATCTTCAATTACCCAAATAAGCTAATTTGCCATCATATGTTCGAAGAAGATTTCCAGGGTGTGGATCTGCATGATAGAACCCACACTCAAGAAGTTGATTGAATGAGCAATAAACTCCTACCTAATCATCAATAGGAAATATAAAACATGATTAGCATGGTGATGCAAAATCTAAGAATTTTACAGGTTAGAAAATACAGAATAATGTGCTTTTGATACTAGTTTCATAAATGACCTCAATCAGGTAAAGATCCTTCACTTCAGACAACTTTTCCCCCTGCAATACATAGACTATAGTAAGATAATAAATCAGCTGAGGTCTAAATTATTTCAGTGGGCAACAAAAGAGAATATGTAAAGACAAAATCGCCCCACGTGCCTTAACTTGTTTTCAAGGGAGAGACACTTGAGGCATATATCCAAGAACTAAATGTCAAAACTTTAAATGCACATCACATCATTTAGGAAGGTGTTGACAATATAACCATTTCTCTAGGTACGTATCAAGTGTTCATGCCCAAATCACCACAAAAGGATATTTAGGATATTTCCTAATGGCAAAGTTGCTCATCTCATTCACAGAGATAGGTAATACAATTAACTATGTATCTTATTATACAAATACTGAACTATTCTAGCCAAGATGCAGCAAACAGACAACAAATCATAAAATACCTCAATCCACTCCATAACTAGGACCTTGCGAGTTGTGTATTCCATATACATTAAAGGAACCACCACATCTTCTATGGAACCATATAAATTCCTGTTCACACATAACAGATAAGCAATCAATAACCATTAGTAATGGCTAAATAAAAAATAAAAATAAAAAAAGAGGTACATCAAATTTGCATCCCTAGGAAAGACTTCCATTGTGAAAAACTAAGTCTCGTGCTGACTAGAAATAGTGCTAAGTTAGTGTATGTAAGTGGGGGTAACCCTAATCCTATGAACTGGCTTTTAGGGTTGAATTATCCACATTTTAAGATGGCATCAGATCTACTATTGGTTTACTTATTATATTATTATGCACCAAACCATTCACATGCACTTACCTGAACTTGATACCATTGCTTGCTTCGTTATTGTAGTCCATCTCCTGCATTCAAGGTGATTTACCTGTATTCAATTTGAATTTCTAAGAGTTTTATTTTTGAAACATTATATATGAAAATAATAGGTTCATATCATTTTTCCTTACAAAATATTGATCAATATTAGAAATATCTAAGAATATTTTAAAGTAATTAGATGATCTCTTAGGATTTATTTTTCTTTTATATTTTTATTTATTTCCTAATTCAAATAGAATCTTTAAAATTATATGAATATCTTATTACAACTAGATTTATTAGAATATGTTGTAAATAGAGGATTATTAGGATAAAAATATCATCAATATCTTCATAGTGATTAAAAGAAAACATCTTTAGAGTTTTCCTATTTATTTTAGCATATTTTTATTTCCTTGTGTTAAAGGGCTTGATTGTTACATATAAAGGTGATGAGAATGTAATTAGTGTGATTGTAATCAATAAAATAATTCTTTATTTTCTTCCATAGCAAGGGCGGAAAAGTTTTTTGAGATCTAGGGAATTGCAACAAAGGAAAAGTTACATCTGGCTTTCATTAGCGTGGAAGAAAGGGTCAGTCGTTGGTTCAGGTTTTGGAAACAGAAGACCAAGAACCCCTCTCGCGAAGAATTAATCACATCCCTGAATAGAAGGTTTGTTCTGTCACAAACCTCACGTGTAAGAGGAGTAGTTGTTGGGTTATTTCTTTGCAGAGTGGGATTCGAAATCAGATTAGGCCACAGAATCCCAAGCACCTGATTAGAGCTATGGAGATTGCTAGGGATGTGCAGGACTCTATGAAAGAATCAAAATCAGGGGGAGGCAGCATTTTCCGAAATAACAACTTTAGTATCAAGGCGGAACAGGGACAGTTATGCACACAGAAACTTTCAAAGGAGCTGGAAATTCGCAACAGTCTACCAGCAACGTAAGCACAACAAGGAAAGAAGGGGGAGGAGCATCTTTTGGTTCCAAGATCGGAAGCAATTCGGTGGCTATGAGGAATAAAGGAGTTCGTAACCTGCCCTACTGAGAATACATCAAGAGAAGGGAAGAAGGGAGGTGTTTCCATTGTGGAGGGGCCTACAATCTAGGCCACAGGTGCCTAAAGAAGAATTTGCGAATTATAATCATGGCAGAAGATGAAGAGGTAGGAGCAGATGTATCCCAACCAAAGTGCTGGATAGAAGGACCCTACAGGAGAAGGTGAACCCGTGCAGCAAGTCTTAGTTCAATGGCCTGAAGGTGGATCGGAGGCAGCAACTTGGAAGGATGTGGAAACTATGAAGGGTCAATTCCCAAATTTCAACCTTGAGGACAAGGTTGTTCAAGCAGTGGCGCATAATGATAGGATAATAAATGTATATCTTAGGAGGAAACCTATAAAAGAAATAGGTTATTAGGGGAGTTGGTGAGTTAGGGAAAGGTTTTGCAGTGGAAGCCTTTATATAGTTGGACGGATCTGTTGTGAAGGGAGTTTTTGGATGTTCGTTAGGAGTTTGGACAGGATCTTTTCTATCCTGTGTGAAGGGAAGCTGAGTCCCTGGATAATATTTTGTGTGAATCAATTGAATACAATCAATAACATGAGGTATTTTTAGTGTATTCTCCAGCCCCATTACGTTTCTTTGGTTCCTTCTACTAAGAAACCTAATAGAAACAATGTTGACTTGGATTTTAAATTCAATTACAATCACGACTTAGAGATAAAAGCTTCATATATATTAAGGGCCATTTGGTTTGAGAAAATGCTTTATATTTTTATCTTCTATTTTCAATTTTAGTTGCAAAAATCACTCAGTTTTCAGGTTCCTTTCTGTTTCAATAAGTTTGTATAAGAAATAGTGAAAACAATTTCATATTATTGTGTAATATACTGATAGAGACCTAAGAAGAGAATAATAGAGGCTTGGTAAGGCTAAGAAGAAAGGACTTCCTAGATTAAGGAAGCATGATTAGCAACGAAACATACTTCCTTGATCTAGAAAGTCCTTTCCTCTTTACACTTTCCAGCCCTCAGTCATATTCTTCTTTAGTTCTCTATCAAATGCAATCACACATACTCTATCTAGAACATCATTATGGTGAAAATACAAGAAAACAATGCATACCCGGAAAAGACTTGATGCCCACTCATCAACAACTGCCTGCACAAATAGGAATCCATGCTTAATAAACCAATGCAATATAGAACTTCAAAATATAACATACACATGCAGATAGATACAAGATTGAAGGATACAATACAGGCAATATGTACTATGCCTCACTCCCCCCCAAAACTGAGTTCACAGAAAAATAAATAACTACATATCAACTGATCTTGAAGTTACGAGGCATCAGTATAACCATTTTGGTGTTAATAGAATCAAAATTCTTACATTCCATAAATTAAACTTAGTCATATACTACAACTTCACCTGAAGATCTGTATTAAATTTGCCAGCTCTCCGAACCAATCCAGCCATAAAACGCAGGATTAATATGTCAAGGGAAATTGCTGCTTGAACTCCAGGTCTTTGGACTTTAACAGCAACAACCTGTCCTGTTTTGCGAAGTCTAGCTTGATAAACCTATGCTTCAGAGACAGATATTCCAAGTTTAAGAGAACAAAATCTAAAATTAAGAAATACATACACATTCTCTCAAAATAGCTGCAATCGTTAGAAAAAATAATTGCCAAAATGGCCATATAAATGAACCTGCCCAAGGGATGCCGCAGCTACAGGCTCAGGTGAAATCTCAGAGAAAAGTTCTACCAAAGATAAACCAAGTTCTTGTTCTATCATACTAAATGCAACTTCAGAGGAAAATGGACTTATTCGATCTTGTAGCAATGAGAGTTCATCTAGATATGATGGTGGTATCAAATCCTACAAGAAAAACTTCTTTCAAATTGCATGTCTTAATTATAGTCACTGTATATTAAAGTGCGTGATATTAACAGAAAATGAGCATAAAATTACATTTCAACATAATTCCCACCATATGTACAAACTAGAAACTGCATATTTAAATACTAAATCTTAATTTGTAAACAAATTTGGAATACAATATTCAAATAATTGACAGAATATAACACCTGTTCAATTCACAAACCTGTAAATCAACCACATCTAACACAAGATCAGATCATCATATGCAATATTTTTAGGTATTTGTGTTTACGATCTTGATTCAAGATGGAGAAGGTTTGAACTTCAAAAACTTAGAAAAACAGCATTCTAAATGTTTCATTAACTTTCGCTTAATTCTATTTTATTTTCACATTCCCCTTATGTGTGTCCTAAAGGAACTGAAATATACCCAATGAAAGAAGAAAAAAACATCCTTAATGATGTTACATTGCATGTAGTCTTCATCAGTGATAAAAATTAATATGAATCTTGACTGCTGCTTATGCTGTGTATAGTTTTAATAGTTTTAAACAGCATAATGAGGATGGAAGTGTAAAGCTTTATCGCCAACAAGTAAAACACAGTTTTCATTAAATTTCTTCACCTATAGTCTTCTTTTAGGTGGCAATTTGAAATATAATAACAGGAAAGAGTTAGAAGAAGGATCACAGAGATAAGAAAAAATAAAAAGAAGATGGGCATAATTTTTAATGTGCCAGATAAAAAAAAAAAAACTTACAGCACGAGATGATATAGCCTGGGCAATTTTGATATATGCCTGCAAGAAAGTAATATAAAATAGTAATTAAGACGTAAGATATTTTGGCTTATGGTCATGCTGTTTTATCAAAAACCAACACAAAACTAAATTAGTATTCATCTTATGCATCAATATAGTATTCATCCATTGTGTCATTAGTAATATTCAAGACTCACTTTAGTCTTTAAAGTCTATATTCCCCCTATACCAACCTAGAATAGGGAAAATAGTCCATACCGAAGAGGATGGAGTAGGAGATGAAGGGAACTTATGTAGATTCCCTGGCATTTTAAAAGGACACACAACAGATAGCTCTAGGATAAAAAAAGTTCAACTATATCAGATTTAAGTAAACACAGTTCAAATGACAATATCAGAAAGACCTCCTAGTTTAGAGGAACAATATCTAGGAATTCAAAGATTTGATTCATTCAGTCCGACTATTGAACAAGTTACAAGAGAAAAAAATAAGATTCCGAAGAAAGATAAAGATAAAAGTTGGGACAGTGAGGGGAAAAAGGGATGTGGGAAATTATGGTAAGGAACAATTTGTTGACCCAAAAAGCTGAGGATAAAAAATCCTTGACAAAAATCATAAAACGGACAGGAAACAAATTCACAACTGCTGTCACAAAATTTATCAATCTGGAAGAATGAATAGGTCAGTAGCACCAATGACCCTTGCCATTACGCTATTACTCGATCCAAAAATGCCAAAGATCAAAGAAAAAAATGGCAAGTTAAAGAAAAAAAGTTCAACCCCACTAAAAAAATAACCAGCATTACATACCGGTCCAAGCTCTATCAATATTTTCCTTAGCTCTGCAGCTCTAACCTGCAAAACAAAAGAACAAATAAATAAATAAAAGTATTCTTTCCAATACAAATCACAACTAAAATATCTCAAGAATCTTCAGTTAGGCCTTATTTGAATATACTTCTTTGTAAACACTTACAAGAAAAAAAAATAAGAAGATACAACGAAATAAATTTTTACCATAAACTTTATTAAAGCTCTACTATAACTTATTACGAGAGAAGTTCAATTCATTTTAAGTTTTTATCTACTCTATACCTGCAAATGAAAAAGTTTCTCCAGACATAGTCTTATAACATAGGTTTCAAAAAATACCTCCACCACAACAACGATAAAAAATGCTCAATTCCAGCAACACAAACCAGTTCATACAAAGTCCTACTTCATAACTATAACAACACACCATTTCCAGTAAAATTGTATAAAATTCATTACTCCAATTAAAAAGAAAAACGAAACCACCACCTCCGAACGTGAATTCACAAGCACAATAAAAAGAGAGTTACGAAACCTGAAACATTGACTCGGAGCGGTCCAAGAGGGTGTCGATGTAACGCAGACCAAACCACTTCCCAAACGCGAGCCCGGTCTGGACCAACCTGCGAGCCACAAGCAGAGGCTTCCGCCCATAAACGGCCGCGATTTTCGGAATCCGGTACTCCGCCAGCGAATCCGCCTCTGTCGTGCTCAGCTCGAACAGGTACCCCGACTTCGCGGTGAACTCGTCGCCGCCGGAGGCCGCGGCAGTGCACTGGACGGCGCGACGGGGAGCGAAGTGCCTCCGACGAGGACGAAACCGGAGCGAACGATTAGAAATGAGAGAGGGAAAGGGAGAAAAAGAAAGCACGGGATAGAGTAGCATGTTTTCTCTCGTTGGATTGTTTGTTTGTAATCACAGTTTCAGAGTTCGAGCCGTTTGGTGTGGTGGTTGGAGTGGAGACTGAAGAACTTTGCATGCAAATTTGGTTTGATGTTCGGTAGTGTCAATGTGTTATGGTGTTGTTATGTGCGGTTTTGGGATTTTGGTGACCGCAAGTTTCTTTTCTTTTTCTACTTAAAGTCTCTCTTGTTCTTGTGGTTCTTGTGTTATCTTGGTATTTATCGTGTTTATCCATCATACAATTTCAACATTTTTCTGTGAAAAGAAAGACAAAAATAGTGTGATATGATATCCAAATCGTTGGATCAGCTGTTTTTTTTTTCACGTCTTTTTTACTGATGAAGAATTCAAAATTAATTTCAAGATTAAAATTATGATTACATAAAATTCGATTTACATTTATTATTTGATTAAGTTTTAAATTCTTATAAATTTAAATATTTTTAATTAAAGTTTTATTAAAAAAATTTGATATATTGAATAAATGAAATTTTTATATTTTTTAATTAAATGTTTACTATTTGATCTTGAATGGATGATATAGTCATTATTTCTATTATAGTTACATACATATCATGGAATATAAAAAAATCCAAAATTTTAATCTTTATATTGAAATTTTTATTAAAAAATTGTTATATAAAGTATTTAAAATTTTTATATTTTCTAATTAAGTCTTTCAAATAAGTTCATACTACATTGTCATTATATGAAGATTTTATTAAAAAATAGAAAAAAAAAACTTATGATAAAATTACATGAGACATATAGAAACAGAAAAGCTATTATTAAAAAAATTTCATGATTTTTTTCAAGAAAAATCATTTCATGCTTTGAATTGGAAAAAGACAAATTCCTCGACATATTAAAAAATTTATCATTAGTTAATCCTCTTACATTCCAAAAAAGACCTTTAATTTTTAGAAGCTTTTACTTTTGAGAATTTAGTTTAAACTTCCTTTTGCTTACCTGAGGCTTCCTTGTATTTTGAATCGACTCATCATCCTCTTCAGTATTAGAATCTTCATTCTCTCACAAAACATATTAGCCCATTTAGAAGCTATTTTCAATTCCGCTACAAAACAAACCTCCTTGGATGTCAAAAGATTAGGAACTTTCGTTAAACTACTATGAATTGGATCCAATTGTTGTAAACCCTTCAAACTATTGACAATAGGAGTGACATCTTTCAAAGAAAGTACCAGTCAAGGAATCATATTTCTCTAGCACAAATATCATGATTAACAACCACTAGTGGATATATTAGTGCAAATTGGGTTTTGATTTAGGTGACACAAAATCAACTACTAGTATTATGTTTTTCTTTGGGTGGAGGTGCAGTATCATGAAAATTTTCTAAACAATTGTTGTTTCATGATCTACCATGGAAGCTAAGATGATTTGCTTCAGAGACTATTATTGTTGAAGCATAGTTATTAAAACTTTTCTATATGGTTTACTATTATTAAATAAGCATATAACTCTTATAACATTGCATTGTGACATTCAAGTTGTTATATGTAAAGTTTATAGCAAAAATTTTAATGAAGAAAGGCATATATGCATATAAGACATATTAAAAACTTATTACTCATGATATTATTTTTCTTGACTTTGTCAGGTCAAAAAAGATATTGTAGATCCACTTACCAAAGGGTTGATGCATCAACAAATACATAATTCATCGAGGGAAATAAGACTAAAGCCTATAAATTAGTTGCAACAATGGACACTCATCTCCACATGAATGATGATCTCATGGAATAAAGTTCAACGGTTAAGAATGAAGTTGTTATTGACTAAGGTACACCAAATGATATGGATAAATGTTATGTCTCATTCTTATGGTGAGGCGTATTATAAATTGTGGCAATTATAAGGTTGTGGTATGTGTATTATTATGCTTATTCTTTTTAGGTATAATTACTGATTTGGTACCCTAACTTTTTGGTTAAGTTTAATTTGGTATCCAAACTTTTAGTTTGTTCAATTTAGTACCCCAATTATCTAAAGAGATTCAATTTGGTCCTCTCCGTTAAGTTGGAGTTAACACCGTGTCTGTAAAGGACACGTGTCAAGCCATGAAATTTTTAATTTTTTAATTTTTAAATTTTTTTTGTTCAAAAAAATTATCTTTTTCCATTTTTTTTTTCAAAAAATTTAAAAACTGTCACATGTCAGTTTATCATCGTGCCACGTGGCAGCTTACAATTATGACATGTGGCGGTGATAATAGTTTTTTCCAATTTAGTACCCAATTTAAATTTTTGGTTCCATTTAGTACCCCAATTTTTTAAAATGATCCAATTTCGTCCTCTCCAATTTGAGACCAAATTAGTAAATAAGCTTAATTACATCTTATTTATACATATTACAATAACTTTTTTCTAATATATACATCAAATCATTTCATCTAAATACTTAAATTATTTTATTTTTTACATTTTAAACTTTGTAATTTTTTACACATGAATTTTTTTACACTTATAAAAAATAAAATAAGTTGAATATGTAGGTGTAGCAATTTGATGTATAAATTTAAAACAATTATTTTAACATGTATATATAAGTTATAATTAAACTTATCTACTAATTTGGTCTCAAATTGGAAAGGACGAAATTGGATCATTTTAAAAAATTAGGGTACTAAATTGAACCAAAAATTTAAATTGGGGTACTAAATTGAAAACAACTATTACCACTGTCACATGTCATGATTGTAATCTGCCACGTGGCACGATGATAAACTGACACGTGGCAGTTTTTAAATTTTTTGAAAAAAAAATAATTGTTTTAAAAAAAATAAAAATTTCATGGCTTGACACATGTCCTGTACGGACACGATGTTAACTCCAACTTAACGAAGATGACCAAATTGAATCTTTTTAGATAATTAGGGTACTAAATTGAACAAACCAAAAATATGGGTACCAAATTTAACTTAACCAAAAAGTTGGTGTACCAAATGAGTAAGTATACCTTCTTTTTAAAAATACCTCTTATAAATCCAATGACAATTATTGTAGAGGTGTGGGTCACAAACCGTCCTTTGAGGGTTTACCTAGTGAGTGTGATGGTAGGGCTACCATTCTAAGACATGGGCAAGTCTTTAAGTGACACTCATGAAACAAATATATGCACAAGGTCTTAATGTGCAACCACTTATTAGAACCTAAAATGAAAATCGATATTGTATGTGTTATTTTCTAAATCCTGATTACATGAGATGTAGCTCAAGACAATTAAGTCTCTACATTTTCTCGTGTGGAAGTTTATAAGCACTAGGTGTGAGGCTCAACCCGAAAGATTCTTTATGCTTAAATAGAATATTTTGTGTTTAGAAGATGATATGTTTTGTTATATTTTATTTTATTTTTTAAATTATATGGATGATTGTTGAAAAAATTTAATATAATTTAATAAATAAATTACTCAATTGTTACTCATATTTTTATGGACTATTATTTTATGAATAAATGTTATTTTTATTTAATCAAAATATTTACAATTTACTCATATTTTACTCCCTTCTACCTATAAATACTACTATTTGCATGAGGAAAAGACATAACAAAAGAACAACTTATATAAAACTATTTTCAGTCTTTTATTCTTGCGCTCAGTCAATAGCGGATTGTTATATCTTGAGAGATAAACACATAATATTATGTTTTGTACTATGCAGGAGTGATGTTTTCTCTCTAAGGACATATGGCAATTAAGTACTAGGCCAAATGGTGCAACCAAACAATTTTTGTTAGTTTTTTTTATCGACAAATGCTAGTTATTAGTCTTGTTAGTAGGAGAGTTAAACTCACAACTTCCACCCTCTTCCATTCCAAACCAACCTTATATCTTCCAAAGGTTAGTGAGGAAAGTTGAATCGATAACCTCTCTCACCCTCCGTTTTGATTTCTACCATTAGACCAACCTTATTAACTCATACTTTTTGTTAGTTTTTATAAATTGATACCTTAAACCAAAGGACTACACTCTAATTCTTTTTATTCATATTTCCAAAGTTTTTGTTAATTTAAGCATTAGATTTTTTTTTTCGATTGGACCTATATATGACATTCACACTTGACAATCAAAGTTCAACCTCAAAAAGTCCCCTAGCTTGGGAAAGAGACATGTTGGTGTACACTATGAGGCTCAGGTAACTATTTAAGGACATTCATATTTATCGTTCTTACAAAAAGCTAAAACACCATCTTCTCTTTCTCAGACAGGGAGTTGGATACTTCTTCAACTCAAAAACACACATGGAAAGCATCTTTGAAAAGAATGAAGTTGTACGAAACAAAATCACAATTTGTGCAACAATAAATTAAAAAGAACATCTAGGTGCAACTCCCTAAGAACTTCAAAATTGTTTAACAATATCAGATTGAGCTACATGACTATATATTGGTGTTGGGAAGATCTACAAAATAACAGATAATCAAGCGGAAGCAAAACCCAAATCAAATATTCCCTGACTAAATAATATGCAAAATAATAAAATGCACAAAATAGAGAATGAAGGAACCAGCAAACACCAAAATCTTTAATGTGGGAAAACCTCAATATGCACAATATGGAAGAAAAACCCACGGGACCTAGTCCAGTAAAAACTTTCACTAATAATAATTAATGGGTATACCACAAGTTCTCTTAGAGATTCCAATCATCAATAGAGCATTATTCTCTTCACCAACAATATGGATAACAAACCCAAATGGGTACTTTAAATAAACAACAGAGAGAATCACAATATATGAGAAGAGAACATTTTCTCTAAAGTAGCTTCTCTGCACAGACTTACCCAAAATAAACTGGTTGCTCTTTTCTTCTTCTTTACTCTCTCTGATGGTTTCTCTCTTTACTCACCAGAGGCACTCACAACTTTTGTCTCTTTCTATTTCTCACTCTTTTCTTTCTCATAACAAACATGATGCAATGATTGCATATTTAAATAGCATAATGGGCCTGGAGCCCATAAAAAAATATCTCATTTTTTTTAATTAAATCAGCGTAGATCCAATAAATCGGTAACCTACCTGATAATTGATTTATAGTTGATAGCCACAAACTATTGAAGATGATCCACATAACCAAGTTCCTCGACTATATGATCATTGTTCAATTATTGATCTAAGAACATGCTTAGAACCCTAACTCAACCCCTCATTTTTGTATACTTTTTCACAGAGAAAATCGCATAAAAATGCCATCACTACACCTTGAGATTGTGATCGTCAACCTTTCACCGAAGTGGAAGTGCTCAAACTTCAAAAAAAAAAAAAATACTCTCTAACCCACATGAGCACTTGAAGGCTTATGATTCACACACCAAGCTCCTTTTCCACACTCTTGTCAATCATTGCAAATTTTTCACATGCACATAAACAAGACCAACTTACTTCATTTGACTTTTCCCCTTCACCTCCTTATTTTTCTTATATTATGACTTGTGGAAAGCTTTTATATCTTAGTCGTCCAAATTGAGGTCTAAACCTTCTTTGGAATAATGGGATGGTTCTTCTCGAAAAAAAAGAAATCTTTAAAATGCTCAAGCATAATAGTAAAGTCTTATCTTCATCTTCAAAAATCACTTTAATGCTCTCCAAATCATCAAAATTTTGTTAAATCTACTAATTACTTCATCACCTATAATTTTGATGAATATAGTTGTTATTTTAGACGTGCAAATTTTTTTGTTATATATAATGACTAAACTTTCACCCAGATTAACAGTAATTATCTACTTCACGACTTTTGTGACTTATCTCAAAGATACAAAATCATAGTGCTTTTAACTTTATTAATCACGTTAATCTTTTCTTTCTGAAATAACAATATTAATATCTTTACCACACCCTCCATTGCATCAACAATATCAAGATAACTTTCATATAATTTGAAATCATTCTCAAAAAAAAAAAAAATTCTTAATACCTATCAAACTTTACCACTTATTTTTCTTCTTCCCATACAAGAAGGTAAATGACATCAATTGCTAAATTCATTCAATAAAAAAATATATTAAAATAAAAATGAAAAAAAAATCAAAATCGGATCATAACATAAAATTTGCACAAATCTATATAGAATGTACATCTACCCGAAAAGTTATGCAAAAGTTTATAAAATGTTAAAATACTTCGTTGGTCATTGTTTTTTATCAAAATCTTAATTTGATTCTCATATTTTTATTAATCTCAATTAGGTCCACATTTTTTTAAATGAATAACAATTAGGTCCTTTACGTTGGTATGAAACTAACATCATTAAGTAAGTATCATGTGTCAGCTCCTCATTTGTTTGAATTTGTTTTAATTTTTTTAAAATATATTTATGACACGTGTCAAGTTTATAATGTGCCACGTGTCAATCTAATATGGTGACATGTGTCAAATTATTGTATGAATATCAATTTGGTCCTCATATTTATTAATTTGATTTGATTTCAGTTCCAAATTTTTCTAAAAATTTTCAATTTCATGTGCTACAAATTTAGACCAAATTTAATTTTTATATAGATGTTATGATGATATTTTTATTAAAAGGATATTTCTATTACATATTGTTAACAATATTAAGTTTATTTAAATTTATATTTTATATTCAATTTATTTAAATTTTATTTAAAATTATAAATATATAGATTAATAAATTTTATATTGGAAATATTTTTATACCATTATATATCAACAATTTCTATACAAATCTTAGAGTTGGCTTAAAAATAAAAATTTTATAAATTCAAATATAAAATTTAAAATTTTTTTATAACAAATTAAAATAAATATATTTAAAATTTTAATATTAAATCAACTTAATAGTATTAAAATATTTAATAAAATTATCAATTTTAATAAAAATAATCATAACATTATATAAAAGTTAAATTTGGTCTAAATTTAGAGTACATGAAATTGAAAATTTTAAAAAATATTTGGAACTGAAATCAAATCAAATTAATAAATATGATGACTAAATTGAGATTTATATAATAACTTGACACGTGTAACCATATTAGATTGACATGTGACAAACTACAGATGTGACATGTGTCATAAATATTTTTTTTTTTAAATTTAAAAAAAATCAAAAATTGAGGAGCTAACAAATGACACATATGTTGATCTTATACTAACAAAAATGACCTAATTGTTATTCATCTACAACAATGTAGACTTAATTGAAACTAATAAAAATAAAAATCAAATTAAAACTAAACAAATAAAAAAGTTTCGCAAGTTTATAAAACTAAAAAAAAATTAATAGAAAATAATAAAAAATAGTTAAAGCAAAACATATGCAAACCATAGCATAAAATTCTACATATGCAAGTCTTCTATGTTGGTCACCAAAATATCTAAACCACTAAATCATTCATGATTTGGAGGAAATACATCCCAGCCCATTCCATACGTATGTAACCCAAACATACTAAAATAAACATTTTGGTTCTCTCGCTGGTCGAGCTTGCAGGCGGAACCGCCGCAGGAAGGTGGTGCTGTGCCTCTCGCTGCGGTGGCACTTGTCGTGCCTTCACCCTCTGGCCGTCATGTGGTGGATCTACTCTTCTCCACCTCCACCTTGAGGTCCTCTTTCTTCACCCCTGCCATGGTGATGACCCCACAACTCGCTCAGCTTGCACAGTAGGGACCTCGCGAATCGGAACCCGCGAGACACCATTGCACACACCCCTATCACGCACGCCATAACCGCTGTCTCCTTTTCCTTTCCCTTCATTTTTATGCTCTTATCAACAGAAGGGTTAAAACTCAAACTTAACTCCTTAGCGAACTCGTATTAATTCAAATCAATGTCTTGTTAAAATTCTCTGTTCATAATCACTCACCTACCAATATAAACAAATCTGTGAAAATTGCAAAGTGATTCTCACCATGTAAAATCCTGCTCAAGTCTTTGTAACAGAACCAAGAAAGATCCTGAGAATTGAAAAGGTTAACCAGGAGGAAGTTTCAGTATTCAAGTATCTGTCATCGAAGTCCTTTTATTTTCTTATAAATATACTTTTAGTTCTTAAATTTAAAATAGAATTAAAATTTATTTATCTGAAATTTAATTTTATATTTAAATTTTAAAAGTAAATAAATATAACTATTTTAATATAATTATGTTAAATTTTATTAATATATGATATAAACGATTCAAATAATGAAACTTATTTATATGTCAAATAAATTTAATTAAATTAATTATATTTATTTAATTTAAAAATTAAAATATATCAAATTTTAAATGAAAAACAATTTTTAATTTTATATTAAAATTCAAAAACTATAAAAATATTTTATTATCTTTTTAACGAAATTTTCGTATTATAACAATGACGGTAAACTTGCTCGCACCTAAACGAGAAGTGGTGATGTCATCACAGTCACCATGACGAAGAGCAATGTTCCGGTTGTTGTTGTAAGGGCCCACAGTTTAGATGAGAGCAACGAAGAGGAAGGGTCTTGGCCACTCATCTTCTATTAATGATAACCAATAAAAATAAATCATTTTAATCTTTGAATTTGAATTTGTAATAAGTAGTTTTTACTATTAATAATACAACTTTCAAATTATCTACTCTTAATTAATTTGCTCTTTAACATTAGAAAAAATAATTAAATTTATGTCAAATAATATAAAAAACTATAAATTACCAGTAAAATTAATTTTCAAAATTATAATCATAAGATAGATTGATATCTATGCGTACGTTTATTTTAATTATACAAATCTCTTCTATTTTTGCCATTTCTAAAAGAGTTATTTCACCTTAGGATAAAAATAGGATAACAATGATTGAATTATGAAAGTTATAATAGAGTACTCAAACTTTCAGTCAAGGATATCATATCCACGGATCATTAGAATTGAAAATAAAATTAATTGATAATTTATAATTTTAAGTATTACTCTATTATTTTATTTATTTATTAAATTTCGAAGAATAAGTTTCTCCATAATGTACATTTTTAAGAACTTTTTGTTTTGTTAATTTTGAATTACTGATTTGTTTGATTATTAGAATTAATGATTTCATCTTCAAATATCTCATGACAATATTAAAAATATTAAATTTTGTTTATAGAGACTGATGTTTTAGCACACATTTTTTACACACAAACTAAAAATCAATTAGTAATTTAATACTTAGAATAAACACATTCATCATTCGCGTAATTATGCACCGCTTTCCGTCGTATCTGCATGGTGGTGGTTTTGTGAAGGACACGTAAGAAGCTAGGGTGCCACGTGGTGGAATTTTCCTACGCATTCTCTTGCTAGCACAAATTGCATTTGTATTCTTCTTATAAAAAATATACAAAATATGGAAAAAGAATGTTATATAGAAGAGATGGTCTAAATGAAAAAATGTTTTAGTAAGCGATTGTGATGCATAAAAACTTTTATTTCTTATCATTAAATTTATGATAAATAAATATTTATATTAAAATAAATTATATTTTGTATATAATTTTCAAATTGTACTCGTAGTTTTTAACAGCACATTAAAAAATTCAAATTGTTTTATGATAGTTTTAAACAAGAAGTTAATATAATAACTATTTTTAACTATTTTTTAAGAATTAGTCTGTACTTTAAAATAGGAGATACACCTAAATAAAATAAGATATATTAAATCAACCTGATATATCCGAATTTGTTTTGTTTTGACAAAAAATTTTCACATTCATTTACATTTAGATATGAGTATAAATAATATTTGATTTTTTTAATGGGGAGTAATATTCAAATTTTTTAATGGGGGTATGAGAATAGATACGAGTATGTACATATTTGTTCTGTCTCTGTCTCTATACTCATTCTAATATTGATCCCCATGTTCATTTTAGGCATTTTGAGTGTTTGAGAGTTTTTCTCTCTTGTTTTTGTTTTTATTTTGAGAATTTTTTTCAAGTGACGAATCTTTTTGCACATATCTTTATCTTTTGATTCTTGGATTGAAGGTGGCATATTCTTACTTCTTCTTTTTTATCTTAATCCATCACAGTGGTTATGTTTGCTTTCACCATTAACACTTATTCTTCCATGGTTGTATGTGCTTCTTACACCTTTTTGAGTTGATCAAGATCCTTCCAACCTTAGAAGGTGTACATCATTTTCTTGTTCATTCTGTTATAGCCCTAAATTCTCTACTCTTAAACCACATACAAAGAATTGACCATAGTTTATATATTGCCATCATTAGTGTGAATGATTCATCTTAGTTGTAGGTATTTTCACGAATCCAAATCATGCACCGCCAATAAAAGAAATCACTACAATAGCTACACAAACGTATCAAATGCATCAACAAATGTAGACACAATTACATTTATAGACTATTTCTAAAACCAAATGCAGGAGGAACTACAAGTATAAATGGAGGCACAAATATAATAGGTGCAATCTTAGTTGAAGGCACAAGTAGATATATAGACACAAATGAAAGCACAAATGAAAGCACAAGTGTAGACACAAATGCAAGAATAAGTAGAAATGCAAACACTTTTACAACAACAAATGCATGCACAATCGAAGTTTTTCAAGACACAAATATATCTTGCTTTAAAAATACCATCACCACCATCAATCGAAAAAATGCAAGGAGAATAAGAAAATGAAGATGATGATAATGTTTCTTTTTTGAATTAATCATGTATGTTGACAATTGTGATCCTAAAAGTCTACTTTTATTTTGTTCTTGACTTTGAGTGTTTTGAATATGGTAAAATTTGACATGTTTCTTGCCAATTGTTTGGCAAAACTTATTACATTTTTTTATTTAAAGTTATATTTATTAAATATATATGACATGCATTTGATAAGGTACAAATAAAAGTAAGAAACTTTTTAGTATATTTATCTAGCGCAATTTGCTACAATTTTGTTAAGGATTAACTAAGGACAAGTTGTTAGAATTTGATATAGATTCGCTAGATGGTAGCTAGAAAATATTTGCTATAGATTTATTAGAAAATAAATTGGGACTGTTTGCTACAGTTTTACTAGCAAATAACTAGGGAAAAATATCTATGGATGTGCTAAGGACTAGCTAAGGATATATAACAAATTTCTAGAAACTAGCTAGGAAAAACTTATTAAAAGGTTGCTAAAATTTAGCAAACAAATTTGGTAGCTAATAGGTGAGGATATTAATATGCTTTCTTTACTTGATCAATGAGGTGCCTAGGGAGGGATTACTACCAAAATTGCAAGGGAATAATGAGGGAATAATTTCTAGTTAATAACCTACCTATACTTAGTAGGGCTGGGCATAATTTACTAAACTGTACTAAACTATAGTTAATTGTACTATATTAAACTAAAATATACTAAACTATTCATAATAATAATTGAACTGTATTATAAAATAGTTCAGTTTTAAGAAACTAAACTTATGTTAAGTTAACTAATATTTATTGAAATATTAGTTTTATTTTGTCTTAATTTTTTTCTTTACTCTTTCTTTGAGAAAAATATAAAATATTTATAATTAATTTATTAAAAAAATTATAAATTAATTCAAGATCTTATTTTATTTTGAATGAATTTTACTATGTAATGTTATTTTTATGTTATGATTTTAGAGAAATTATTTTTAAAAATTAAATTTTGTGACAGCTAACATTTTTATAATTTTTTATTTATATTCTTAAATATTGAAATTAGTATAATAAATATAAATATTGGTACTAAAGTATTTTTATTTTAAAATCTTATGTAATATTATTTTTTTAGTTTTAAAATATTTATTATGTGGCATCAACTTTTTTAAAGAGAATTTATTTTAAAAAATTCTCAAAAAATATAAAAAGTTATTGATTCGTTGCTTCACGAAATATATTTTAGAACTTCATAAAATTTCTAAAACATTTTTCACACAAATATTAATGAATACAAATGTTAAAAAAATATTAATTTTGAGAATTTTCTAAAATAAATCCTTTTAAAAAATTTGATGGAACATAATAAACATCGTAAAACTAAAAAGTAATATTACATAAGATTTTAAAATATAAAAAATAAGTTAATACCGATATTTATATTTATTATATTAATTTTAATATTTTAATTACATTTTAAGTTACGGAAAACTTTAATATAAATAAAAAATTATAAAAATGTTAATTGGTGTATTGAAGTATGATGCATATTTCAAGTGTTATTTCCTAAGCACTTTCAAAGTATAAACTTTAGATTATTATTGCGTAGTACAATCATATGTAATTAGTGCAATTCAATTCAAAATAGTGTAATTAAGTTCAAAAATAGTGCAATTCAGTTCAAAATCAATGCAATCTGGTTCAAAAATAGTACAATTAATTTCAAAAATAGTGAAGTTTATTCAAAATCAGTGCAATTTGGTTCAAAAACGGTTCAAAAATAGTGTAGTTAAGTTAAAAATTAGTGCAGTTCAATTCAAAAATAGTGCAATTCAGTTTTGACGTAGTGTAGTTCATAAAACAGTTCAGTTTATAACAGTTATGTTCAATTTATAACAGTTCAATTCAGTTTATATTACAGTACAATACAGTTCAGTGCAGTGCAGTTCAGTCCAGTTTATTTTTAAGAATAATAGTTCAGTTCAGTTCATCTGAACTATTTTTCAGTTCAGTGCAGTTCATGCGAACAGTTTTTTAGTTCAATGCAATTTTTGGTAGTGCAGTACAGTTTGGTTTATTTTGCTCAGCTATAATACTTAGCGATAAACATTTCTTTTGTATTTCCTTGTTAATCCTTTGTAGAATAATTTTATGAAGGATTAATGAGAGATTAACTAGAGATTGTTTCGTCACAAATACGATATTTTATTGTGGTGTAGAAACATTGACTTTTTGTTTGTCATGTAAGGTGATAACTTGTTGTCCAAATATTATTATAAGGATTTCATTCCTATAGTTAAGCATATTGCAACAAGAATTATTTTACTTTTTGGTATTAAGATAGACTTAGGCCATTTCTTATCAAGGGATTAAACACACCCCTTCTTTTTTTTTTTATATGATGCATGCTTTTTGTTTCCTCCTTAAAAGTCTAACCCTCTCTTATATGATGGTTTTTTGAGCTGATGACTTAATAAATTTTGATGTCGGGGATGTGGAGGTTGACGTCCTTTGACGTTGAATATTCAAATATCTACCTTCAAGTTTGATATCTTATTTACAAAAACACCACCAGTCATTTTTTACGTTGGACTTTGAATGATTGACGTCGAATGAGAGAAATTACAAGCCTTTTTTGTGTTAGTCTTAGGATTCTTGTTTTCTATTTTCTATTAGGAAGAGATGAATTGGAGTGAAGGTCATGGCATGCTTAACAAAATGCAAGTTAGAGAAATCTACCTCATCTTCAAACTTGTCATATAAGTGATCAATTCTTTAAACGTTGGCAATCTACTTAGTACATCATAACCTCCATTTTAAATTGCCATTTTATAGATTTACTTTTTTGTTTTGAAAAGAAGTAAACCTCGATAGATTAGTTCTTATGCAAGTTGAAAGGGTCAACTCTAAAATAGGGATTGCATAAAATTAATAAAATACTTAAAAAAAATCTATTGTAATAAAAAATTTATTAAATGTTGAAATAAATAATAGTTTTTAGAAACACATATTGAGAGAGATAAATGTCTTACACTTGACTCTTTTAATAATTGTATAACTTATACTACCTTTATATATAT
>Ga0214544_1000343_pt1 | contig 81228 bp, 59 predicted proteins | sample CNSS3metaG_FD_160074 | JGI IMG/M metagenome (GOLD analysis project Ga0214544, IMG submission 160074) | Root nodule microbial communities from cowpea collected in UCLA plant growth center, Los Angeles, California, USA - CNSS3 | ecosystem: Host-associated > Plants > Roots > Nodule | place: USA...
GAAAATAGAAAAAATCAATCTTTGACAAAAATAGGAAGTCAATTACATCTATTTCATTGATTTTTTAATCTGTCTCGTCTTATTTTAACTCTTCTTATTTCTACAACTATATCAAAAAGATAATTTTTTACAATGAAAATTATCAAAATAAGACTGCAAAATAATACGGAAGATGAATTTTTTTTTGCTGACGATATGATTATTTACATTAAAAACAAAATATAACTAAAAATTTTAGTATTGATTTAATTATTATTAAGTTAAATAATCTTACGGATCCATAATTAAATATATAAATTAAATATATAAATTTTAAGTATATTTTGGCACCCCCATAAATATCGAGCAAGTTCCGCCACTGCCCATACCCAATTGAAAAAGTCGGGGATCCCCCATACCCATACTCATACCCAGTCAATGCTGGGATTCCTCGTCAAAACGGGAACGGGTTCGGACAATACCCATGGGGACAAGTTTATTTGCCATCTCTACATGTGATATTGGTTTTGTTGAGAAATGCATGGCCTTGCTTGTCTTCAGTAGGATTCCTGAAATACAAAGTTTGCTCATGTTGTGTAAGATCTTGTAGTTTCCTAAGTACTTTCAAGTATTATTTCCTAAAATTTGTAAATTATAAAATTTAGATTATTATTGCATAGTTCAACCATATGCAATAAAATTAGTGCGGTTTGATTCAAACCTAATATAGTTCAGTTCAAAATTAGTACAGTTCGGTTCAAAAGTAATATAGTTCGATTCAAAATAGTTTAGAAAATAGTTCAATTTATAGTAGTTCTGCTCATATTACAGTGTAGTTTAGTTCATTGCATTTCAGTTTACTTCAGTTTGTTAGAACAAAAAACATTTTAGTTTGTCTAATTATTTTTTAGTTAAATTCAATTCAGGTGAACTATTTTATAGTTTAGTGTAGTGTTTAACAATGTAGTTAATTTTTTTTTCCAACCATACATACATACATACATACATACATATATATATATATATATATATATATATATATATATATATATATATATATATATATATATATATAAGGTTTTTGTTTGTTTTATGTAACTCACCCACTTGTTTGTGGTTGTGGTTTCCACCTTGATGATCGTATTTTATACAAGAGCAAATGGTCATACAAGTTTAAAGAATATGCATGACATTAGGAAAAGTGGTTAATATCATGATACTTTAGGGATAGTCTTTTAGTCTTAGGTGTTTCTTTTCCAATAAGGTCAGATTGTAATTGAGCATTCCAATAAAACAGGAATAATTTTTTTAATTAATATTGATTATAATGTTTAGGAAGCGAAAATTGGGGTGTTACATATTATGGTTTCTAGGAGTAGAAGTTCCTTATATACAAAGTGAAATTATAAATTTGAAAGTCCTGAAAACGACTAAAATCAAAATTACTAGAAATTTTGGAGCCACCCACTCATGCTGAAAATAAAATTAAGAGATTTACACAATTATGGAAGATGTGGAACTTTGAAGTGAAAGTGCAACCTACAAAATATTAATAGAATGACCACTTTGTTGAAAGAAAATTGCATCTATCCAGACCTACATGCAGAAAGAACCTACTAAACTAGATAATTTGCTTGAAAACAAAATGGTTCCTTAAAACACACCTTGAAAAAGCACATTATCGCCACCACAAGACCGACTGTCATCAAACAATTGACAAGAGAAATTCCTAAGAAGAAGACCTTGATTTGTGATGGATTAACTTTTTTTTCAATCCACTAAGCCCAAGTTGTTAACGATTTATGTCTTTGAACAACCTATTATCCACCTCAACATAATCCCACTTGTCATCAATTTTTACAAATCAGTGTCACTGATCAACCATGGAAATTGGATAACTGCAATGAGAGAATGATCTTATGTGTGTGCGTCCACAAATGCCACGTGTTTAAGATCAGCCTATCCATCCCTATCCATGAGTAGGGATGTCAAAAAAATTCGTACCCGCGAGTATCTGCGGATAAAACCCGTAACGAGTAGAAAACGGATATTAAAAATGGATACCCGCTACCGTAGGTACGAGTATTTTTTATACCCCCATGTTAATGGGGCAGGTACGGGTATCATAGTATCCGTACCCGTGGATACCCATACCCGCGAAACTTTAATTCACAAAAATACTCATATATATATATATATATATATATATATATATATATATATATATATATATATATTAGTAAAACATTCTGACCTAATTTTTCTAAGTTGCACATCTTGTCTTCGTTCTTCTAACTTCAAGTATTGGTATGTTGTCTTCTTACAGGTACACCCCACATTCTTCTCTTTCCTTTTTTTGAAATTGGGCATATACAGCAAACCCTATATAGACAATTACGTTTATGGTATGCTTGTTGTCAAATGATGGAATCAAAATAAGAATACTTGGCACGTGGCAATTGAGGTTTATTATTTGTTTATTTTGTTTATTTTACAGGAATCAATCGGAGAAAGTGAGTTTGTTGATCAAAGCACTAATTAAATGATTTTCATTATGTTGAACGTCATTTTATATTTACTTTTATAATTATTTAGACTTGTATGAACTTGAGTTTATTTGAACTTTATTTAAAATTTATGTGAGTGATGTATTTTATTTTATTTTATTTGAATTTATGATTAAATATTTATTTTTTAAATAATTTCGTAAATACCCATGGGTACCCGTGGATACCTGTAGATATAAAAAAATAGGCGGGTACCCGCATAACGGATATCCGACAGATATGGGTACGGATACGGGATGGATATTAATCCAATAGGTAGGGTACGAGGGAGCTACTACCCGTATCCTACCCGCTCTATTGACATCCCTATCCATGAGTCACCGTTTTTGATAAAATCAAGCTTAAAATAATTTTAAACATTTAAATTCAAAATTATTTTATTTTTTTTATTTAGTATAATTTTAATTGAGAACTATATTCATCAATTCAGCAAGTGGCTTTTACTGCATGCACTATATAAATTGGGCACTATAGCCAGCCACTAACATTAATTGATTGGAATGAAATTGAAGATTTTGGGTGTGTTTGATTTCTCGTTTTAATTTTTTTTTAGTTTTTAAAAGGCTTGTATGAGATTATTGAGACAACTGGTAGATGATGGTAGAAGACATAGAGAGCAAGAGAAGTTGAACATGATGGGAACAAAAGAGGAGGAGGAAACAACTTCTAGCATTTTTTTGTTTCTTTAGGTTTTAAATCACTTGTTTTGGAAATAATTTTCAAAATGTAAGTAGATTTTGAATTAGAAATTGATTGTTGAATAGCAGGGAATTGCTTTAGAAAATAATTTTTAGAATTGGAAAGTGAGAAGAGAATCAAAGATACCCTAATCGCTTATAGTCTAACCCATGTTATCTCTTACAATTTGCCACACGAGCCTTGTGCAAGATTATATGTAAAAATAGTTTAGTTTCCATTAGCAATGTGTTGGTCTCTTGCCAAACATACCAAAAGCAAAAGTCAGTTGTAGTATAATGATTTTGAAGTAAGTGTGTTGATCCCACGAGGAACTGATTCAATTAAAATAAATAATTATCTCAATCGACATATATAGAAAGATATTCATTTGATTCGTCATCGATTGTAATACTAAATTTGCATAAAAGGAATATAGTAAAAGTAGAAAGTTTAGAAAAAGTTCAATAAGAGAAACCGGGATTTAATTTCATTTATCTTACTTGTTTGTTATCTGGATGAATATAAATATATAGCATATGAAAATACCAATATTGATGCAACATCCAAAAATCATTTATACTAATTCCTCACGTATAAAATTCATAAGATTAGTCTCCTGAATATTGATTCCTCACATATTCGACAAACTATCCAACATTATGTTCAAGTGTTATATGAAATTGATATATTGAAATCTATTCCTACCATTGCAATACATCAAGTATCATTGTTCTGATTAGATTTTTAAAATACTTTCTAGTTACATAAAAAATCACAATCAAGAATCTATTGATCAAATAGAATCAAGCATTAAGAATTGAACAATAATACCAATATTGAGTAAAAAAAATGTTATATATAAATATCATCATATTACATCCAAGTTTGAATCGATTACATTCAATCCCAAGAGAAAAAGTTAGCCACTCATGGTAGCCATTGAAGTCCTAAGAGTTAAAGAAGAAAATCTAGAAAAGATGCTTCCTCTGCCTTTTCCGTGGTTCTCCAACGTCTGATGCAAAAATTCAAGCTCCTTTCAGTTTTTGACTCATGAAATATTTATACTAGACGAGTTTTTGCCTAAGCCAGCTGATTCTCACTTGGGCGAGAAAGTACTTCATGCTGAAGAAAGGTTCTCCTGCTTGAGCTAAAATATTCTCATTTGGGCGAGAATGATTCCAACCTTGATTGTCTTCTTCACGAATACTCGCGTAGGCAAGGTCATTCTCGCTTGGGCGAGAATGGCGACAAGAGATGATTTTCCTCTGAGAAGCTCTCGCTCAGATGAGGTCATTGTCGCTTGAGCGAGTTGTGGCATAATTTCTTCCTTTCTTCTCTTTTTCTTGATTTCTTCTTACTCTTTTAAGTTCTTTCCTTAATTTACCTGAAAAATGCACAAAATGGGGATCAACTGATTTCCTTTAAGTAGAAACTTGGAAACATATAATTGAAGTTCATTTTTCTTAAATTAGGGGGAATCAATATCAAATGTACACAATTTAAGAATAGAAGTGCCAAAATTATGTATGAAATGTTAATGGTTTTTGGCACTTATCATAGTGGTTGTGCTAGTTTAGTTGACAAGTTAGTCAGTCAATAGGAAAAAGTTAGAGATAAGTGAATAATTAGTTTAATTGATATTGTTATATTTGTTCGTTTTAATTCATCAGGAATGGGATCGAGAATTGCAATTTTCCATGGTTGAGGGAGACTTTAAGAATTTTAATGGCAAATGGTCCGTAAAATCTGGAACAAGGTATATGTAATCCGTAAGAGTCGAGGAATTTAAATAATTAAATAAATAATAATTTAATAAATGTGGGTAGTGGGAACCTTTATGTCATTTAATGCTGAGGTTTATGGATGTGGAATAGTGTTAGCTTAAGTGGTTGAGAATTCTTGCTATGTTGAGAGGACATGGGTTCAAGTCCTATGTATGCCAATTGTTTGTTAATTTAATTATTTTATTGTTTTGCATGTATGCTTGTGACTAGAGCAGTATGATAAAATCATAGATAGGTTGCGTGTTCAAACCTCGGTTAGGGTAAAATCATAATATCTTATTTTTTTGGCCTTGGGGACGAATTCGAATTAGATGAAAAGCTGGAGTTAGGAGAGTGTTAGATGTCTGGGAGAAGGTCTCAAGGTTAGAGGTGCAAACGAAGGACGATTTGGATCAAGGAGAAAGTAGAAGCATTTTGAAACGAGGAATCCAGGTTAGGGAGTTCCACTATGTTATTTAAATTTTAATTATATGATTGCATGTTATTCTTGATGATTCGGGTGTATTTTACTGTCATTTTGTTTTGAGTTTCTTCGCGTTTCTAGAAACTCCAGAAACTGCCTGACGATGTGGATGACCCGTTAGGCGACTTATGCCTCAAGAACCCAATTTCTAGGTTTTTCTCTATGAACCACCTGGCGGTTGTGTACTGTCTGCCAAGTGATGAGAACTGGTTTTCCCAGTTTACTGTTTTATTGAGTATTTTGTGATGTTGATGTTGTCTAGATGAAGGCCTGATGTATGCTCGAGTGAATTTTTATGTGACTGGATATCTGCGAGTAAATTTCTTTATGATGATAGGATGAATCATTGCATAATTGGGGGTTAGGGTTCCTGTTGGGTTTGGGGATAACGAAATATGATTATGTCTATGATTAATGTTCTATTGCATGAAAAGGATCCTAATTTTAATAAATATGAACTATATAAGTTGATTTCACACTAAGGGAGTACCAAAATGCGTGCCAGAATAAAGAATTGGGATTTTAGGGTTCGTACAGGTGCGAGAAAATCTAAGATTGTTCCCAGAATTGTATGCACCGCCTGGCAGTACATGAACAACCGCCAGGCTACACATCAGTGTAGAGGGACACTGATTCTATTATGTAATGGCCATTCTTGGGTATTATCTACAAATTTGGTGCACAAAAATGGTTAATTGGACTCAAGGGGGGTTGGAAAGAAACACCTGCAAGAATATAACTAAAATTATGTATGATTATGTGATGGTTGAGTTTAAATGCGCATAAAAAGAAAGGTTTGCCTTGATTTTGATGTTGTACAATGCCTGATTAGAGATTGTAATTACGTGCAAATTGTGATCTTGGTTTAAGTTAAGTGTGGTATGTTTTATTTGGTAAAAGAATGAGTGTATAGTGGATTGCATCATAATTAAAGAAAAGGGCATGACCTCTATAGTGAAACCATGAATGTGTGAATTATGATTCAGTCATATGATTATGACTGGATAAATACATTTATTATGATGAACTGTGTGTTAGGTGCTTGAGGTTCATTAGAACCTACCTAATAGGTCAAAAACTAGTAGCACTGGCGCTACTGGTATGGCGCCTGACGACGTGGGGCAAGTTGTCAGGCGATAGGGACCCAAAACAGTGACAATGATCAGTAGAAAGGTGTGGCGCCTAGCGGAAGGGATGGTCCCGCCAGGCGGAAATGTTCTGACAACGATACTGAAAGGCGCTTGGCACTTGGCGGCGTGTGGGTTTCGCTAGGCGATCTGGAACCAGTTTTTGCCCAGCGACGTATGTGAAATGCTAGGCGGTTTCAAGTGTAGAGTTGGATTTCGTTGAGGATTCTACTCAGCTTTGGATGGAGGTCTTGAGGCAATGATTTGATGAGGGCCCAATTACAAGTGGAGCTTGTATTGGGGTAACACATGACCACTCAAGGTTGTAGCATGATAGTGTTGGAAGTCCAGTGGAGTGTGTAAGATCGTGGCTCGTATGGATGGGTTCCGAAAGATTTTCCTCCTTGGTATTAGTCGGCGAGTTTGGTAGTTTGGTAGTCCATAACAAGATTATTACCACGTGTGGACTAGAGGTGGTGGCCTATAGTCGGAGGGGCAAGTTGACACTCATGACAGCAAGTATCAACCAAAGGAACCATCAAAGGGTGTAGAATCAAGAGGCGTCCAGAGGAAAATGTTGATGTTTGGGTTTGAGGTTTGGGATGTATAAGAAGTGTTAGGGGTTTAAATTGTTATTGTAATGTACCTTGTAATGTACTTTTATTTTGAGCTCACCCTATCTATGTGTGTTTGGCGATGATCATGTAACTCATTACATGGGAGCATATGTTGATGCATGTGAGCACGAGGATACTTAGAGCCAGAGAGGGGCCAACGTGGGGAAATTTATATGGACTTATTTTATGGATTTTTTATTATTGTGTAATCAATTACTAGTAATCGTGTTGCTATTTGTAAGCGTTGAACACATTATGTTTTTGGTTATATTTTGGCGCTTATAAAATGAAATTAAAAATTTTCCTGTGTTGATGAGTTCATTTGATGTTTAATTTTGGGTATTGAATTGGATTTATGTGCTTAAAGAGTGATTTAATTAACAGTTATGATTATTAGGCTATTTGAGCTTGTGTGATAAAAATGTTTTAAAAAGTGATTTTTAGTTGCATAAATTATTTCTTGGATATTTTGACGTTTGTTGATGCAGCTGAAGTTAAGAATAAGTGCTCATTTAAGGTGGAAAAATAAATTGATTGAAGTTACAAAACATCTTTAAATAAGGATAAATCAGCAAGTTCTGGAAAAATCACTTTTGCACCCCATACAGTACTTATACACTCTCCTCTTTCCAAATGAGTCTCACAAAACCTACTTCTACATCCTTGCCTTTGTCTATTTTCACCCCTCTTTCCACTCATAAACTAGATGCACTCAGATGTTGCCACGTGGTAGTCTTTCAATGGACACTCAAATGGTCAAAGTTGGTCAAATCTGGTCAAATAGTCAACTTTGGGCAAATTCTGGTAAAAGTTGGTCAAATAGTCAAACAAGAGGGGTAGAATTTGAAATTGGACAAAAATTAAGTTACTAAATAATTAATTAAAGATTTTAATTAATTATCTTTGATATATTTCAAATTATCAAGAGAGAAAATCTTCCAAATATTTTAGAAACTAATAAGATCTGTTAATTATTTGAGAAATATTATATAAAAAGATAAAAGATTTCATCAACAGAAAAGATAAAGTCAAAGTCCGATCAAGGCCTATAAAAAGAAACGAAGGGAAAGTAGAAAGGAAAAGCTCGGGACTTCGGAGTTTAGAAACCGTTAGGGGGGCTAATTTCGTTTCCTTTCTCTCTCTATTCTTGTTCTATTTTTATTTTACTTTTGCATTTTATGGATTGCTAAACTTCTTGGGTTGATTCCATTGTAATTTCATTATGGATTCTAAGGTTAAAATGAAATAATTTCTTTGTTCTTTTTATTATTGTTAGCTTTTAATTCATCTATGTCTTTTATCTTTGAATCACGTAAAAAGTAATGATTTTAAATCTATATGCATGTTGATCATATGAGTCCAAGGGGTTTTAAATTTAATTGAGACTTTACTTTGATTTTATTTAGAAACTTTCATGTGATTAAATGAGTTTTTACCAATAATTGAGACTTTACTTTGATTAAAAGTATTTACTCTAACTAAAATTAATCGAGACTTTACTTTGATTAATTAAGCTTTTTATTTGGTGAGGAGAAAAAAAGAATAGACATGATTAGGCATAATAAAATTTGATTGAGATTGTACTTTCGTTGAATTTACTATGGATAATCTAAAAGTCCTCACTTTTAATTCAGACTGTACATTGGTTAAAAGTGAGAACACAAACAAATCAATTGAGACTTTACATTGATTAATTTGCAAATCTACAACAATAATAAATTGAGCAATGATCTTTAGATAATCCATGATGGATCTATTTTGAAAAAATAATGGAATAAATCTATTTTCTTTACTATTGTTTTTATCTCTTTTTATCTTTTCTATTTCTTTCTTATTTATCTTAATCCTCCTATATTTTTATTATTTTATTTGACTAACTCTTTTGTATAAATTTTATAAGAACTAATTTGTTAAAAAGCAATTCCGTGTTCGTTGGGAGACGACTTAGGGTTAACTTTACCCTTTCTATTTCCCTAACTACTATCTTAGCAATACTAAAGTTGCTATAGTTTATTAGTATTAATTTGATCACGCCAATGACAACGTTATCGAATTTGGCGTCGTTGCTGGAGAACACGGTAAGAATTTTTATCATTTTAGTTCTTATTGTTTTTCTTTTGTTTTTGTTTTATTTTTGTTTATCACTAACATCTTCTTTTTCTTTATTGTTTTAAAATTTATTTAATTTTATTTGCTATTTGTAAGTGTTGAGTGCATTTATGTTTTTGGTTATATTTTGGCGCCTATAAAATAAAATTAAAAATTTTCCCATGTTTTTGGGAAAATTATTTTAGTAAAGGCGGTTCTTATTTATTTTTATCTTATTTTATGTTAAATAAGTAATATCTGGCTAAGATGTTACATAATCTATTTCATGAAGCCATTTTTTCAAAGCAACTTTACATTAATAAGAAAACATACCAATATGCATATATTTAGGATGATATTGTTAGATTATGATCGAAACAAACCAATCATAGCAAGCATCAAATTCTCATACAATAAATTATCCCCAAAATATTAAGAACAATTCCCAATATCCAAAATAGCAGAATGTGGAAGCGTACCAGCTTAGTAGTTAGGAATAATGTAGATGGAAGAGTGATACCTGATATTCCAAGGTTCATCTCTTTCATTCTAGAACTGCATGTGAGAGACGATACTGCTCACTTTTTGGTAGGTTATATTCTAAAACGTATCTCAAAAAATTGAATTATTTTTATGTCGTCTATTAAAATTGATTATTAAGTATCAATTTTATATCCTTACCAACTGAGACCAAAGACCTCTCAAGAAGTTACTGATCACAAACCATTCACTAAACAATGCAATCCATCATGAATCCTTCATTAGAAACCTAAAATTATTTATTATCCATAAAATTAATAACTATGTAATATAATTGATACTAACAAATAATATAATTTATTGATTAATGTTAATCCACAATAATAATAAGATAGAGAATAATAATTTTATATAATAAAATTATGTAAAATACAACAATCTCCCATTTGGATAACATTAATAAATTAATTAATTATATCAATTACAACATAAGCACAAATACTAATTAAGAAATATAAACCTGAATCATAAAGATACCATACATTTAGATTTCATAAATAATGGATAATTAATAAAATAAAAACAAACATAAAAAATATGTGATCGCAAAATGGTTCATACATTTTTATATGCTAAAAGAGATGTAATGAAAATGATGTTATTGATAAATTTACATCTCATGAAAACCATAATAATATAAAGATAAAATCTCAGACTCATACTAACCCAGTACATAAAAGACTTTACCACACCCATATGAGTTATATGATTTTGAAAAACTCCAATAGCTAAGTCTTTAGTTAGTGGATCTGGTAACATATTTTTTGTAGCAGTATGTTCAATCCAAGTTTGATAATCCAAAACTTTCTCTCTGACAAACAAAATTTTTACATCAAAATGCTTTTAACGACTAGAACTTTTGTTGTTTTGAGAGGAATGCATAACAACAATATTGTCACAATATTCACAAGTGGCCTAGAAATACTTTCAACAATTTGAAAGTCAGAAATCAAATTTTTTTAAGCCACACAACTTGACAAGTGCTTCAAAACAAGGGCAACATACTACCTTCACGATAGAAATAGCTGTAAGAGTTTGTTTAACCCTCTTCCTAGAAATAGTTTCTCCTGCCATCGTAAAACCAAAGTCGGAAGTATATTTTTGATCGTCAGGGCAACCAATAAAATCAAAATAAGAATAACCAATGACCTAGACTTCTTATAGGTCAACACATGATCATTGGTTCCCTACAAATATCTAGAGACCTTTTTAATGACTTTCCAATGACCCAAACCTATGCCACTCAAGTATTTCCCTAAATCATTAATAGCAAAAGCAATAGTGGGACGAGTACAAACTTGAGCATACATTAAACTACCAATAGCGAAAGCATATGGAACTTTTTCCATTTCAAATCTATCATTATCTATCATTTTGAGGACATTGAGATTTAGAGAGTTTGTCACATCAGGTGTAACACATGAAAAGCAAGAATGCATGTTAAACTGTTTGAGGACTTTATCAATATCTCCTCTATGAGATGATCCAAGAATGACATTGACATATCACGAAAAACTAAATGCCTAGAACAACATTGGCATCATTAAGGTCCATCATATCAAAGTGGCTATTTAACATAAATTTTGTCTCAGTCAAAAGTTTAACATTGCTACTATTAAGAAGAATACCAGGTCAAATTTTAAATACCATTGTCCAGAGGCTTCTCTCAACTCATAAATAGACTTCCTCAACCAGCAAATCAAATATTCTTTGTCTCTTCTCGTAGATCCATCAGGTTGAACCATAATATTTTCCTCATGGTGTATTTCAACCCCCATCCGACACAATTTGTTTAAGTGTTTCCATTTTCTTTCCTGTCCTAAAAAATTTATCTCATAAAAAGTTTTGACCAAAGTCAATTACATAGGCAAATAAGTCAATATCAAAATGATAAAGAAACATCTAATATTCATAATTATTGTGCAATAAAAACTTAATCTTTCTGAATACACAATACAACATTCATGCTTGTAATACTATATTTCTCATCCACTATGATCCCGCCTAAGAGTCCCGAATCATAACAAATAAGAAATATAATTAAGAAATAAAAGACAATTCATAACTATTTCATAAACAAATCTAATACCGACAAGGTACAAGATAAATAATTGACCTAACATAAAATTCAAAGTACATTGTATCAAGAAATAAAATAAAATACATTAATAACAACATACTGATAGGGAATGATTAACATTAAGGTAGCATAAAATTAATTAATGAGATATCACACAAAATTTGATACACCTGTCCTCACAATGAGTTCATAATCATATAAAATTATATCACCTATGCTTCACAAAATATAATAAAATTGTAATATGCATGAACAACCCTTTAAATAACCACATAAACATTAAAAAAAAGGGTAAAAAATGTAATGGTTCAGACCCAAATGCAAAGAATACAACATATAAAATTACATTATTTCATTCACATAGAATTTCATATAACTATACCCACGATAAGTGAGATCATAATCATATGAAATTATATTACTCATGCTTAACAAAAATATAATAAAATTATATTATGCATGAACAATCAAATTATATTTCTCATGATCCATCTACTCAAAAGATGTTACTTTGACGACTTCTTGATTCAATTTATTCATAAAAAAAATAAATTACCAAAATTTTGATATTATTTATTCCAAAACCAAATCCAAACCAAATCTAAAATCAAAATTATACATATATACCAAATTAAAAAATATATATATATATAATAAAATAAATTGCTTATGCAAATCACATTCACCGAAAAGAGCAGGTTTTGATTACTCGATTTCAAATTCATGAATTCACTTATTATATTAATATATGATAAAATAAATAAAATAATAAAATAAACTGTAATACCCATAAGATAGGCTAGTAGTGGAACCAAGGGCCAACTGGTAGTCCATGATGAAGAGGGATAGGTAGCACCAAAGTTTGTTAAGCACGGTAAGAGATTCGTGAAGATACTTACACGATTGAAGGAGTGAAGGGGTATTCATATGGGAATGAGGAATTGTATCAGGGTGGTTATTTTTTTCTTCTCTAGGATTGTGGACCTTTACCTTTGTTTGTCTTTTCCTTCTCTTTTTCTTCTCTAATGTTATTTCTTTTTCCGTTTTGGGAAATAATACAAGGAGGAGGTTCTTACAACAAATTATACTTTTCTTGTGGAATTGTTTGTCTGTGTTGATACAGTTGGAGGCAGTCATAACAATTAGTGCTTTCATTGAGCTCCAATGGCGGAGAACACTTGTCTCAAGGACTTGCAAGTAGAGATGTGGAAGGCCTTCAATGCTATTGAAGCGCATAACCAGAGCAATGTTGCCATGGGCTCTCGCTTGACCAAGGTTGAATTCCACTTATTTACCTTGCAACTTTCCTTAGATTCCATGGCTCATTCATTAGAGAAATTAATGTCTAGGCCACCAGTTAGAGCATTGGACTCCATGCTTTCAACATCTACTGTAAGACCCGTGAAATTTAATTAATTAAATAAATAAATAATTAATAAATGTGGTTAGTGGAAGCCTTTATGGTATTTAATGTTAAGGTTTATGATGTGGAAAAGTATTAGCTCAAATGATTGAGAGTACTTAGTGTGTTGAGAGGTTTAATAATATGCTTGATTATAATGAGTGATAATTTAATCCTATATTTATAAGAATTATCATGAAATATGAATTGGTTGAGTGGTTGTGCATTGATGTGACATTGGTATGGTTATGGGTTTGAATCTTGGTAAATCCACATTAAACTTTCTTTTTGCCAAAATTTCTTTTGGATGAACGTGAAAGGGCAAGGAAATCCTAGAAGTCAAGAGGGGCTGGAAAACTCATGAAGTAATGGCTTTTGAAAGGCAATTACACCTCTTAATGATGGAAATTCGTTTTCCAGCATTAACCACCATATGCCATGTTTAAAGAGACCATTAAGGGAAAGTGAGAGAGTTTTCTTGACTAGTTTTTGTGAGGGCTGTGAGGGGTGGATTAATAGAGCATAAATTGTGCTAATTGAGAGAAAGGGAAGGCTGCTACGTGTGGTTGAGTGGAGGCAAGGGAGAAAATCATTGTGGAACCAAGGCAAAACGTGAGTAATCAATTTCAAAGTGAGGAATTCAGGTTAGGGGAGTTGAACTCCGTTATTTTTATTCATTTCGTTAATTGCTTGCGATGTACGATGAATTGGATGCATGTATTCTGCCTATTTCAAGTGATTCTCGAGTTTCTGGAATTTTTCCAGAAACCGCTTGGCGGGTGATGAATCACCACTAGGCGACACTTCATTTTTGTACTGGTTTTTGGGTTCCTGAAGAGGAACCGCCTGGCGGCACATCCCTGGCCGCCAGGCGACACATGGTTGCAACACAGATTCTGTGTTTTTGGTTGAACTGCCTGGCGATGATGAACACCCGCCAGGCGACGCAAGTCAAATTGATTCGATTTTGATGTGTTTCGTGTTCTGTGATGATTATGAGTGGGGGAAACTAAAGTTCTAATCGTTTGAGAGTGATTAGGCTTCATACCTCGTTGGACTATATGTAATTAGAGGCTAAATTGGATGAGAATTTGTATGAACATCTCTTAGGGTTGAGATCTTTAGAGTTGAAGGTTACGTGATTAATTGGTGTTGAATTGCTTGGGAAAAATTGATAATGGATGCACTGGAGATAAGAATCATTATACTTAGAAGCTGGATTGTGTGAGAATTGATCGAAATCTGCATGCCAGTGGAAACTGGGAAAAAACTGAGGTTCGCAGGCGCAATGGAAGAGCTGCTGGATTCCTAAAACTGTAGGAACCGCCTGGTGGCACCCAGTTGGCCGCCAGGCGCCATACCAATGATGTGTGGTACTCTGATTCACAAAAAATGCTATTTTTCGTATTTTTCGCGGAACAGGAACCGCCCGGCGGTAGTATAGTCCCGCCAGGCACCACCTTCCTGACTTTGGGTGCTAGGCGCCACCATTTTTTTGGTTCGCTCAGTTTTCGTAAAACTTCATTTGCCGGTTCGTTAACCGTTTGATTTAGGTGAAATTTTGACAGGTGGTCCATAACATGTTGTTCTTCCCTTTGAACGGTGGAGATTGGATTTGGAGGTCACTAGCTAGAGATATATGTTACTCAATATTGCTAATTTTGGAGTCGTTCAAATTCATGAATAACCTCTTGATAATTCCTTGTAACTTCTAATGAAGCATGATTGGGTTATGTGGTAAGTCTCTATCAATTTGAATGTCCCTTTGGGTTAGTCACATGTGGAGAATTGGTTATTGATGAAGGCAGGTGTGTCAATATTAATTGCATTGGTGCATAGGATCATGTGCTTAAATCGTTAGAGTGATGTTGCTTATACTTGTTTGAGCATGCGTTATTCATAAGTTAGAATTGAATGCTAGCATGGGTTTAAAGGTGGAGAATATATATGAAATGTGAATGGATTGATTTTACTTTGTTTTGGGTGCTTAAAAACTAGTATTACGCAAGTACTGGTATAGCGCTTGGCGGTGGTATTTGACTACCAAGTGATGGCTACAAAACCAGTAAAGAATTGAAGCGTGTTGCGCCTGGCGATAAGGGTTGTCCCGCCAGGCGATGCTTGTGGAAATAGTAGCATCAGAGGCACTTGGCGCCTGACAGCACGTGTCCCCCGCCAGGCGGTCTGGAAGCCTTTTGCGTCTGGCGACTCGTGTGGAGAGCCAGACGATTTTTGATGAAGCAAACATCGTGTTTTGCTTGCTTTGGATGTGCGTGGTCTACTAGGCTTTGGATGATATCTCAAGGGTCAAATGCTGGAGTATTCTTGGAGTTGTGGCTTAGGATGGAGGGTAATACGAGCATTCTTTGAGTTATGGTTCGGAATAGCGAGTGTTCCCGCATGTGTTCTATGAGTGGTGGCTTGTAGGTTGGCAGCAACGATATCTTGAGACTATCACTCAAAGATGTAAAACATGGATTACATGTTGGCGTCCATGTGAGATGAGACCAAAGGATGGAGTTCCTTGGATTGTGTGTGTTTTGTTATATAAATTGATGCATATGTTTTATTCTGTTAGCTCACCCTATTTGCTTGTGTTTGGCGATGATCGTGTACACGGTACACGGGAGCAGTCGATGTTGCAGGTGAATCTGGTGAGGCATAGAGCCGGAGCGGGGCTAGTTGGGAGAGGACTTTCTCAGAGTTTTATATTTTATGAGTTTTTAAAGAATTTGTAATATTTCATATTACTACCCATAAACATTATAATTGAGTTTTAAATTTTATGAATTTGAGTTAACTTCGAATGTAATAAAAGATTTATATTTTCCATGTTTTGGAAAATGGAGCTTAATAAATGAGCATTTAATATTATTATCTTATTTTATTAAGTAAATTCGTAATATCCGGACGGGATGTTACATCTACAATGTGCTAATTAACGTTATTCCATGCTTTCAACATCTACAACGCGTTATTCAACTTCCTTCTTGGTTTGCTTTAGTTACTGCGATTGAATTACAATTTGGACCATCACCTTTTGATAGCCCTCGTGCACGACTATTTAAGTTGTCATAGACATCTTCTATTGTGGAATATTACAATGAGTTCCTGCTCTTAGCTAATCGTAGTCAGGGTTTAACGGAGCCTGCATTGTTAGATTGTTTTATTAGTGGGCTCTAGGATCCTATTTGCCGAGATGTTCTGGCCCAATCTCCATGTACTATGTTGAAGGCAGTATCATTGGCACAATTATTTGATGAAAAGGTGACTTTGGGCCCCTTGGTTCCACACAATCGGCCCAATTCTTATTCCACTTTCAAGGCAAACCCTACTTCTGGCACCACTACTTCTCAAAAAGGCAATTCTTTCATGTCCAATGCTTTACCACCACTTCTTCCCATGCCGTTGACTAAAGCATTGCCCCCCGTTCGTCGCATTTCTCTCGCTGAGCAACAATTGCGGCATGAGAAGGGTCTTTGCATTACATATGATGCAAAATATACTTGGAATCATAAATGCCCGAACAAACAGTTGATGGTATTTGAATTGGAAGAAGATCCATCTCTACCGCCCTTAGTAGAATCACCCCTTGCGGAGGTTCCCGTTCAGGATGACCCCTCTCAATTGGAACTCCCTCATCTATCCTTCCATGCTTTTCGTGGGTCCTCCAATTGTGCTACTATCTATTTTCATGGGTTTATTGAAGGAAAACCGGTTCGCGTTCTCTTGGATGGGGGAAGTTCAAACAACTTCATCCAACCTCGGCTCGCTCACTTTCTTCATCTTCCCGTTCAACTTTCCGCTCGTCTCAGGGTAATGCTAGGAGATGGGTACTATCTACAAACCGAAGGCTACATCCCTCGTCTCTCTGTTTCTATTAATGGTAATGTTATTACGTTTTCGGCTTATGTTTTAGAGGTGAGTGGCTCTGAGGTCGTGTTGGGTGCATCGTGGTTGGCGACGTTGTGTCTGCATATTGTTAATTATAACGTGACACAAATTGAATTTACCATGGGTTCTGATTTTGTTACCTTACAAGGGGAAAATTCATATGTCCCTAAAGTCGCTCAATACAATCACATCTGGTGGCTTTGCTCAATTGATCAGATATTTGAAGCCTACATGCTCTCATGTTCTTCCCTTGAGCTGGAAAATAATATAATGCCCTGTTTTCCTTCTAACATTCGCTCGGATCTGGTAGAAGTCTTTTATCAGTACATCTTAGTATTTCAGGTTGGCACAGGTCTTTCGTCATCTCGACGCCACGATCATGCTATTCCGCTACGCGAGGGTGTTTCAACAGTTTCAGTTAAACCCTATCGCTATTCGTTTGTTCAGAAATATGAAATTGAACGTATGGTTGTCGAAATGTTACAACAGGGCCTTATTCAGCCCAACAACTCTCGTTTCTCGGCTCTAGTCCTATTGGTCAAAAAGCATGATGGATCTTAGCGGTTCTGTACTAATTATCGTGCCTTGTGTAAGACCCAGGAAAATTAATTAATTAAATAATTAATTAATTAATAAATGCGGGTAGAAGACGCCTTTATGGCATTAATTGTTGTTTAATGTGACGTGGAAAAGTACTAGCTCAAATGGTTGAGAGTACTTGGTTTGTGTGAGAGAACTTAGGTTTGAGTCCTATGTATGTCAATTATGTGTTGTTGTTTTATGATTTATTTTTAATAATATGTAGGAGTATGGAATTTGTAATGTAAACTTATGTTGATTTGTGTATATCACCAAATGTGAGTTGGCATAGTGGTTGTGTTGGACATTATGAGTGGAGGGTCACGAGTTCAAACCTTGGTAAAGGTAGACAGACCTTAACCTTTATTCTTACTAAATTTGGTTTGGAGTGAATGTGGAAAGGTAGAGAACCTAGCAGAATGGGGCAACCAAGAGGGTTGGAAAACTACCAAATAATTAACATTGAAGAGGAATTAAAACACACAAAGTCCAAATTCGTTTTATTTTTAAAAACCATCTTAAAGGCACCTATAAAAGCCAAAATTTAGGTAAAGGGAAGGGTTTTGGCATTGTGGTGAATTGCTATAGAGAGAAGCACGAATTTGAGAGTGTGAGTGCAATTTTGAGTGTGCAAGGGCTGAAGCAAGAGGGAGATTCAGGTTAGTATGGTCATGTGGAACTGTTATCCTCAATTGAGTCTGTATGCTTTTGGAAATTCATGATAAGCCTGATGTGAGTGGGAATTTGGGGTAAATTGATGTAGCTGTAGAGTCTTGCATGTTTCGGGTGTCAAATATGAGGGTTTTGGGTAATGTAAGTATGAATTGTGCTTTAAACTAGGATTATTGGGATTATTTCGGGTCTATATTATGTGTACATATTTGGTGTATGATTCTCCATTGTTTGGCATGAGTTGGAATGTGGTTTGGGTATAGTTTCAGATGGTTTGTGTGCGTAAACAGAGGGAAACTCTACAAGTCTCGCCCAAGCGAAGTTATCTCGTCTAAGCGAGAGTTGCAGAACCTTGTTTTTGGCTCTGTATTGCGCTTCTCGCCTAGGTGAATGGTTCCTGGTTTGAGCGATGGACACTTTCGCTTAGGCGAGAGTGGCTCGCCTAAGCGAGGTCGCAAGGAAGTGTGCGCGTGTTGAGCGCGACTTCTCGTTCAAGCGAGGAGTTTAGCGTGTTGAGCGAGCCTGGTCTCGCTCAGGCGAGACAACTTCGCCTAAGCGAGATATCATGGTCATGTGTGATGTTTTTGCGTGATTTGTAGCTTAGGCGAGATTGATTTGAGTGTTTGGGCGAGGGATGGTCTCGCCTAAGCGAGATAACATACTGTGGTCACTATTTTAAGCTCGCTCATGTGAGGTGAGCTAGCCTAAGCGAGGCTGATGGCTTAGCTTGGGCGAATGTCCCTGGCTTAAGCGAGTTTATGCGAGTTACTATGTTTTTATGTGCTTGTGAGTGTGTTTTGGCTGTGTTAACCTAAGGATAGGATGTATATGCAAGTGGTGTGGTGTTTGGGCTTGAAGGACTAAGTCCAATAGGGGTCTGGGATGTGCTCGGTGGTTGGACACATGATGGGCATGGAACCGGTTGAGTTCCCGTCGGCTACTAATGGGCGAGGAGTCCTTAGTATGGTGATTGCATGTGTCGGGCGCACGATGGGCAAGGAACTGTGATGTTTCCGTCGTCTACTATTGGGCGAGGAGTCCATAGTATGGTGATTGCGTGCGTGCCAAGGTCCAAGTTATGAGGCTTGGATGTTTTTACCATAGGCGAGGAGTCTGTAGGGCAGGACTATGAGCGAGATAGGCTCATGGGGTTGGACCACGAATGAGTTAGTTTCGTGGGAGCACAGGGAAGTCCCAAGACCTAGTTCATGCATATGACTCATGAAGGACTATGAGGTCATGGTTGGGTGATTTGGAAAGTATGAGAATTTTAATTATGTTATTTTGGGTTGGGGAACATATTTATTTCATATATTTGTTTATATTTTTATTGTGATAGCTCACCCTATCTGTGTGTGTATGGTAATGATCAGATAATTTGTTATCCGGGAGCAGATGATGTGACAGGTGAGCCAGGAGATGCATAGAGACGGAGAGCATGGGCTACTTGGGTTTTTGAAGCATTTTTATTTTTGGTTTTTGATGTAACTTTAATATTGCTGGACTATATTAATTTTTGTACAGAACGATAGTGAACTTGTGAATTATGTTACAGTTACTATCTTTGTTTTAAATTTCCCGCGCTTTTGGGAAATAATTTATATTCAATGCGGTATTTATTTTAATTGGAATTTTATTTATTAAATATTAGTAATATTCCTTAGGGATGTTAAACTTTGAATGTCGTTAATATCAAAGATTCATTCTTGATACCCACTGTGGATGAGCTATTAGATGAGTTGCGAGGTTCTCTTTACTTCTCCAAATTTGATCTTCGAGCGGGCTATCATCAGATCCTTGTTTGTCTAAAAGATCGCATTAAAACTGCCTTTCGTACTCATAATGGCCATTATGAGTAGGTCGTTATGCCATTTGGTCTCTCGAATGCTCCAGCTACTTTCCAAGCAGTCATGAATGATATATTTCGGCCTTTTCTTCGCAAGTTTGTCTTGGTATTTTTTGACGATATTCTGGTGTATAGCCCAGATTGGATCCGACACTTGGAGCATTTATCCTTGGTCCGTCAGGTCTTACACAATGATAAGTTTTATGTGAATTTATCAAAATGCTCTTTTGCTCAATTGCAAGTGGATTATTTAGGACATGTTCTTTTTGGGCGAGGAGTAGAAATGGAACCCACAAAGCTTCAAGCGGTGTGTGACTGGCCCATTCCCTCTTCAGTTATGCAACTACGTGCTTTCCTGAAACTCATTGGATACTACCGTCTTTTTATTAGACACTATGCTGCGATTGTTGGGCCGTTGGTTGATCTTCTTCAGAAGAATGGGTTCCAATTGTCCCCCACCGCACAAGCTGCTTTTGAGCATCTAAAAACAGTCTTAGTGCCAGTGCCGATGTTAGCTTTGCCATATTTTTCTACACCTTTTATTCTGGAAACAGATGCCTCTACCAGTGGGATTGGTGCTGTTTTAGCTCAAGATGGTCATCCCATTGCATATTTCTCCAAGAAATTATCAAGTCGTCTTCAACAACAATCTGCTTATGTTCAAGAGCTTTATGACATCACTAAGGCGGTGGCAAAATTCCGCCATTATTTAATTGGCCACCACTTTGTGATTCATATAGATCAATGTAGCTTGAAGCATTTACAAGATCAAACTATTCAAACTCCAGAACAAGAAGCTTGGCTTCCAAAACTCTTAGTTTTTCTTATGCCATTGAGTACAAACCAAGCCCAACAAATGCAGTAGCTGACGCCTTATCTCGTTCTTTTCACATGGTTATCTCTACTGCCTAGTCTCTTTAATGGATGATATTCGTGCGGCTTTATTGACCTCCCCGACATTCCAACAACGAGTCGCTATGTTCAAGGCAGATCCACAAGATTAGCCTCATCATTCTTTTCGTGATGGCTTATTATTTATACATCATAGGGTGTGGATACCCAATGATACCCCCATGTTATTTCATTGATCCTCCAAGAGTTTCACTCCTCTAGAATTGGGGGTCGTGCGGGGTTTCTGTGGACATATACTCGCATTGCATCTTCTTTTGCTTGGCAAGGAATGCACTATGATGTTCGAGCATGGGTTCATGCTTGTCAGGTGTGTCAACATGCCAAACATGTCCAAACTTCGCCAGCTAGGTTGTTAAGTCCTTTGCCAGTTCCAAACAAGGTGTGGGAAGACATTGCTATGGATTTTATAACTGGTTACCCGCATCTCACGGATATTCTATGATCTTTGTGGTTGTTGACTATTTGTCTAAGTATGCTCATTTTGCTCCTTTGCAAGCTTATTTTACTGTTATAAAAGTTGTTGAAGTATTTGTAGCTAATGTGGTTAAGTTGCATGAATTTCCTTGTTCCATCGTTTCTGATCGGGACAAGGTTTTCATTAGTTCCTTTTGGCAGCATCTCTTTAAGCTTCATGGAACTTCATTGAAAATGAGTTTGGCATACCATCTTCAAACGGATGGCCAATCGAAGGCAGTTAACAAATGCGTTGAGATGTATCTGCGTTGTTTCAGCTCTGATCAACCTCATTAATGGGTTCAATTTTTGCCTTGGGCAAAATTTTGGTATAATTCTTCTTTTCACACTTCCATGGGCATGACCCCTTTTAAGGTGTTGTATGGTAGGGATCCTCTTTCCATTATCCCAACATTTATCAATGACGACACATCTTGGGACCTTCAACAACAATTGCAACAACGTGATCAACTTCTCACCACTCTCAAAGCAAACCTCCACAAGGCACAAACTCGCATGAAACTATATGCCGATAAACATCGTACTGATTTACAATTTTCCGTGGGTGATTATGCCTTTGTGAAACTTCAACCTTATTGCAAACATTCAATTCGTTTACAGCGCAATCATAAGTTGGGCATGCGTTATTTTAGGACTTTCAAGGTTCTATCCAAGATCGGTTATGTGGCTTATATGTTAGAACTACCACCCGAGGCCAAAATTCATCTGGTCTTTCATGTTTCAGTTCTAAAACCATGTCATGGTGACCCGTCAGATCCAATCATTCCTTTATCCTTGTAGCACTTTGATGACCTTGCGGACAAGGTCTCTCTTGATGGGGAAGGTAATGTAATACCTATAAGAGAGGCTAGTAGTGGAACCAAGGGACAACTGGCAGTCCATGATGAAGAGGGACAGGTGGCATCAAAGTTTGTTAGGCGCAGTAAGCGATTCGTGAAGATACCTACACGATTGAGGAAGTGAAGGGGTATTTATGTGGGAATGAGGAATTGTATCAGGGTGGTTATTTTTTCTTCTCTGGGGTCGTGAACCTTTACCTCTCCTTTACCTATGTTTGTCTTTTCATTCTCTTTTTTTTTGTATAATTACTAGTATAGTACCCAGTTTGGGGCTAGTGTGTCAAATAGGTACCCGATTTTAAAAAAATGTCAATTGCATCCCAATTTTTGAAAAAGTGCTTTAATTAGGTCCCTTTCAAACGGAGTTGACTAACACGTGTCAGTCTGTGGTTGTTTTTTGTTTTTTTTTTAATTTTTAATTTTTTTTAATTTTTTTAATTTTTTTAATTTTTTTTTAATTTTTTGAAAAAAAAAATTTCACGTGTCAAGTCCCTGTTGTGACACGTGGCATTGTTAGTGCTACGTGGCATTGCAATGCCACATGTCAGTCTCACTATCAGATGTCATTGTGTTAATTTCGATTTAATCCTTGTATATGTCTTTTTGTTTCAATTTAGTACCTAAGTATGTCTATCTAATTCAATTTTGTCCCAATTTTTTTAATAATTAAAATCTTTTTGTAATCTATTTTTTATAAGATTAAAAATAATTAAGTATAAATATTATTACAAAATTAAGTACTAATATTTGTACTATTCCTCTCAATTTCAAACCAAATTTATTATTTGTATAAATGTTATTCTAATATTTTTTTATTAAAAACGACTTTTTAACATATTACTTTATTAATTACTTTTTTATTAAGTACTCATGTTTTGTTAATTTTTATTTTTTTTCCAAAATAGAACAATATTGTCTCTTATTAATTTTAAACCAAAATTTCTATTGGTATGAATGTTATACTAATTTTTTTTTATTAAAAATGACTTAATAAAATGACTTTTACCATTAAATTTTAATATAAATATCAAATACTTAATTTTTGTAAAACTTTTATACTTAATTACTTTTAATTTTATAAAAAATAGATTTTAATTATTAAAAAATATTAGGTCAAAATTGAATCAAATACACGTAAGTAGGTATTAAATTGAAACAAAAAATATATATATAGGAACTAAATCGAAATCAACACAATGACATCTGATAGTGAGATTGACACGTGGCATTGCAATGTCTCGTGGCACTGACAATGTCATGTGTCACACACAGGGACTTGACACGTGGCATTTTTATTTTATTTTCAAAAAATTAAAAAAAAAATTAAAAAAAATAAAAAAAAATTTAACAAAAAAATTAAAAAAAAAATAAAAAAAACCACACTGACACGTGACACGTTGACTAGTCAATTCTGGAAGGGACCTAATTGAAGTATTTTTTTTAAAATTAGGATATAATTGACATTTTTTTAAAATCGGGTACCTATTTGATAAACTAGCTCTAAACTGGGTACTATACGAATAATTATATTTTTTTTTCTCTACTATTATTTCCTTTTACCTATTTGATACACTAGCTCTAAACTGGGTACTATATGAGTAATTATATTTTTTTTTCTCTACTATTATTTCCTTTTACGTTTTGGGGAAGAATATAAGGAGAGATTCTTACATCAGATTCTAGTTCTAGTTTCTTTATGGAATTGTTTGTCTGTGTTGATACAGATGGAGGCAGTCGGAACATAAACATGATTCATCACACTAATTTACTGTAATACTGTTACACGCATAATATCAAATCATGAAAAAAAATGGAATTGTTTTTCCAATGGCATTTAATCCAAATGGCTTGTATTTTCAGCATTTATACACGTAAAATGAAAATTTCAATTAAATTTGAGTGACACGTCATTCAAGATACACTAGGAAATAAAATCCAGAATCCAATTCAATTAATACAAAACTAGGGCATCAAGTTTTCTCAAACTGAAATAGTATCATTCTTACTTTTCAGGATGACATCCTGAAAGAACCCATAGGAAACAAAAATCAACATCCAGAGATTTCTAAAAGAAGAAACGTTGTTGCTTACAAACAAACAACCCCCAACAATCCCTTTCCTCTCTCACAAACAACTCTATACGCGACTAGACAGATATCGCTCATCGCAGCTACGACCCACCGTGGCGGCCCCTGTCCAAACTTGCGAAGTGCCACCATTGGCGGCAACAACCATCGCCAACCACCGCCACGAACCAGTTAATATTAACGTTAACTATTGGATATTATCCCGTTTTTTAAAATTAGGTGTACATTATAGTTGAATCAATATTAGCTTAATTTCTTATTTGTATAAACTTTATCATCTAATTATGCTTTTATATATGAAATATTTTATTAACTATTTTTTAATCTGATTTAAGTCAAAACATTGTTTAATTGTTTATATAATTGATGTATTTATATTGATTTTTTTAAAGTTAGATTTAAGTTAATTAAAGTTATAATCACGTTAAAAAAATTGTATGAATATAGGTGTCATGAATCATACAGGACAATAACGATAAAAGCACTTAAATTTAAGCAAATTGGAGACTGTTATCACAAATGATAAAAATATTAAAAAATATTATATATATATATATATATATATATATATATATATATATATATATATAATACAGTATACAATTTTACATTAAAATGGAATTAGTTATTATTATAGTTTATTGTTTAAATGAATTAAAATTATATATTTTTTGACATTGTTACTATTTATTGGGTTTTAATTATATTTTTAATTGATTTATTATAAGAATTACAATTTGAGAGTAATTTTTTTCTTTCAAAAATAAATCAATATGTATTTATTTTAAATAAAAATTATTTACTATTTTTTATTGATGAGTGCACGATTAAGGACAAAGCATTATAAATAATTTCAAGATTCATGGGAAAATTAAAGAAATCCTCCATCAAAAGCTAACAATCTTATTTGAAAAGAAATGCTTATGACTTGAAGGTCTTCGAATAAACATTAAGAAATTGTCTCCAAACAGGAGAAACATCAACACTAAATTGAGAAAGAAATCACTACAAGAAAATGCTTCATTAGTATCCAATTTTATTGACAAAAAATTGTTAGTTACTATAATGACTAATTAGATACAAGTTTACAAAGTAAAAAAAATTATTGGTTACTAAAATAGTTACTATTATGAATAAAAAATTATAATTTGTCACTAAATTGGTTTCTAAAATTAGCTACCATAGTTTTGGTTACCAAAGGAAACTAGTCATTAAAAATTAGCTACCTAAGTTTTGACTACCAAAATAACTTAGTTACTAAATTGGTCTCTAATTAATTAGTGACAAATTTAGTGACCAATTATAATTTTTTATTTATATTAGTGACTATTCTAATAACCAATAAATTTTAATTTTGTAAATTGGTATCTAAATTGGTCACTATAGTGACTAATAACTTTTAGTCACTAAAATTTGTTACTAATGAGAAATTTTCTTGTAGTGAATCTCTAGTAAGTTTATACTTTATTTTAATTTAAAAATTTATGATAAGTCACAAAGTTGTCATTTTTTCCTTGGGACTTCTTGAGCTTTTTTTTTTAAAGAAAAGTGAATTGCATATGATGTATAAGTTGTTAACAATTTTTTTTATACCACTATTATTTCTTATTTGATATTAGTTAGAATTTTATTGATTAATGTTGAGGAGACTATCTCTTTTGAGATGTGAATTATTATTTTTTAATAAACATCTATGATGCACTGATACTTCAATTTGGGTCACGTATCCATGTCCGACACATATCGTGTCCGATACTTTAAGATACTTTAACAATACTTATCAATGAAGTATCTACTTTATAAAATCGTACTACATTACAATAAAATCTTTGAATAGTGAACAATTTTAGTGACAAAAAATAATTAGTCACTATATATTAACCAAATTGATAACTAAAATAGTTCCAAAAAATTATAATTAGTTTCTAAATTGATAATTAAAATAATTTCAATTATGAATTGGTTTTTAAATTGGTCAGTAACAATGACTACCAGGTTTTGGCTACCAAAATAATTGGTCTCTAATTAGGAATTTTGGACTCACACATGAACAATCATATATTTATTATATTTTTAAGAATTGTTATACATTTTTCAATATTCCTATATCTCGTATCTATCACGTATCGTATCCTATTATTTTGAAAATAAACATATCGACATATCAGATACATATCGTATCCGATACACGTATCGTACATGTGCATCATATCGTGATTATTTATTTGTCGATATGTAAAGTGATTTCATTATCAATAGAGATATTATATTTTGTCAATGGTTTGTTAGGATTTATTTTCTAATATTAATTAAAAAAAATTCAACCAATATTAATTAATACTTTTTTACCAATATTATTAATTGGGAGAACTTGTTAGTTGATTTTGATAAAACAAAGTTGGTGAAAAACAAACTTGTTAGTCGAACTAAAAACCACTTCAATTTACATAATTTGAAAGCTTTTTGAAAATATCATATGAAAAAATTTAGACGAACTAAATCACGATCAACTACAACAAATTATTAATATTGACACTTTTAATTTTTTAATAACTACTTATTATTTTAATAACCTTTTAAATTTGATGGTAATTAAAATACTTTACCGTTAAATCCATTAAATTCAATTATTTTATCCAAATAAACGTTTAAAAATAAAACAGTTTAAAGTAACATCAGATGAATTAGATACATTTGCATGAGTAAGAAATTGTGAAAATGTCCATGCCCTCTAAAATGGAAATTTAAGGAAATGAGTGATGGAATTTAAAACTCTTTAGGGTTTAGGAGGCTTTTAGTGGAATTATGAAGCCTTTTAACCAAGGAAAATGAAACATGCCCTATGTTATTTTGCACTTTTAGAAATAAGAAAGAAGGAAGATGGCATATGTTGACATTTTTGTATTTTGTGAAAATTATTTTCCACCTTAACCTACTGAAGATTTATTAAGAAAAATAGCCACTCTTATATCATTCTAGTTTTTATCTTCCACTATTGAAGTGGCATTTATCCTACACTATTACTTCCTTTAATCTATTTATTTTTCTAAAAATTCAATTTTGAAAAGATGAACCAACACTACCATCAAAATCCTAAACAAAAACCAAACTCATATTTATCTTAATTTTAAGTATTTTATAGAAAATAAACCTTCTTTAATTCCTAAATTTTCTGCAATATTGAAAAAATTACCTTATTAGGATCCTAATTTCCAACCATTTGAAGTAAGAAAAAAAAATCTTACAAGATGCACATTATTTACTCCCCAAGTTAAAATAAAGATATATAATAAGTACGAAGATTCATAATTAACTCTTTAAATCATTTTGAATTTAAGTGTCTGCAATTAAGACTAAAAGACACGACACACTGGAGAAAGAAATTTTCACAAAATCCGCTAAAATTGAATATTGTTGTAATGAAAATGATTAAAAGGAAAGTTCAAAAATTGAAATCATTACATCAACTACTAGAAAATAATTACAAATAAATTAACTTATTTATATTACAGTTTAAATGAGTTCAACTATTTAATTCCATCACAACTTTCTTTGTCTCACTTGTCGAATGGCGATTTTAATTTTATTTTTTATTTTTTAAAATGGCGATTTTTACTACGAGCCACCCCTGCATGGTGCTGTGGCCGCTAAGAACGCTGCCCCGGTAACCAAAACACAACAGAAAGAGAAAGAGAAAGAGAGAGAGAGATAGAGAAACTCTTCGTTCACATCACAACTCTTCGTTTATGCATTCATTCGCATCATCATCTTCATATTCAATTTCATCATCTTCATCCCAACCCTATCCAATTCAATTCTCCAATGAATTCCTTCCGCGGATCACAAAACCGAAACAAACACGCACCAATCCCGCGTCAACCCGGATCCACCACCGATGACAAACCCATGGATCCGCCGGCAGGGCCGCCCGCATTGCGCTTCCGCTCCCTCTCAAACTGCGGCCACAGCCGCCCCTCCGCCTCCCGCGTAGTGCAGCGCTCCGCCTCCGCGCGCATGACCCGCCAGCACACCACCACACGCGGCGAGGTAATGCTCAGCGACGTCGTCGGGAACGGCATCTCCGGCATCCTTCACAAGTGGGTGAACTACGGGCGCGGGTGGCGCCCCCGCTGGTTCGTCCTCCACGACGGCGTGCTCTCCTACTACAAGATCCACGGCCCCGACAAGCTAGTCCTCAACCACGACGTCGAGGACGGCTCCATGGTCATCGGCGAGGAATCCCTCCGCCGCATCAACAGCCACCGTCACTGCCCCTCCCGCCACCGCAAACCCGTCAGCGAAATCCATCTCATGGTTAGTTCTCTCTCTCACTCTCTCTCTCTCTAAAATCAAAGCTATCGGAATTTTAACCCTAATTATCAAGTTACGTTTTGATTAGGTATAAGATCACTCGTAAACGTTCGTTCATTCATGTTACGTTATTTTAACACAAACAGCATAATAATCAAGTTTAATAATCTGAAACACGTGATCAACAGTTTAAAAAGTAAGTTATTATAAAATATGCATAGACGGTTTAGACACATTAATTTCTCATTAATGAAATATTAATTTGATATATAACAGTATTCATTAAATTGAAAAACTTAAAGACCTATTTTATCAATTGATTAATGTCTCTATATTTTGTTTTTTGGTTGAGGTTTATGTTGATTTTTAATATAAATAAATCTCTATTACTCAGTTTGGATTAACAAAATTATATAATAAGAACCTGCCTAGTTATTCTCAGTAAATTTGAGTTTAGGGATGATAATAGGTTAATCAATGGATAGTAACTTTCAGCTCCATTAAAGAAAATCGTCTTGTTATGCGAGTAATTTTATACTCACATAGATGGATGACGTGAATATTTTTTTATTCTTTTTTTAAGTTTTAAATAAAACTATTTTAAAACGTATTCTTTAAAATGCAAACTTAAATTAAAAATGTATTTTAAAAATATAATCTAAATAAAATAATATATAAAATATTCGTATCAATTAAATTATTGTTTTCAAAAAGACAAATTAAGTAATTGCTCAACAAAATATGTTTAATATCATTATATACATTTAAAAAACTTTAATTTATAAGTTTAAATAAACATATAAATTTGTAAAATTCAATTCTTTAATTATTAATAGTTTTGTCATCATTAACCTTATTTTAATCACTTAATTCTAGAAAATTATTCGTATACAAAAATATTAACGAATAAGAAATATTTATATTTACATACTCGTATAATTAATAAACATATAATTAAAATACTTATTATTATTTTCATACATAAATCTATTAAAAATACATATCTGTGTCCATTGTCAATTTTTATCCGCTAAATCCCCTTCAAGGATATTTTGCTATCCTTAGTCCCAATCAAATAATTGATTTTATATATTAATTTCTTCAATAATTTTGGACGAAATTATTTAACATTATTTTTACTCGCAACAAAGTAAGAGAAACTAAAAAATATTTAAGATATCTATAGGTTGTGTTGAAGCAGATATAAATAAGAGAAATATAACAATAGATTGATGATATAATGTAATAAAAAAAAGAGAGAGAAAAAAGAAACAATGAGTTAATTGTGTTTGAATTAATAGTCAATTGAACTAACCACAAATAGTTTTGGGGAAAAGACTTTTTTGATACTATTAGTTTACCATGATCTTTATGGGGATAAAATAGTTAATTATAGTTTTGTGGTTAACTCACCCATAACCTATCTATTAGTTTCTTCCAAACCAAAATCATGGTGAGTTTAGCTTGCTACATCACATACTTTGAATGGATTTGTTTAAATACTTAAGCTTTCGAGACCGTGTGTTGTCAGTGTTCTTCTAACAGAAGTGAATTAATTGTTCAGTGGTTCAATAGTGTTGTCCATTTATTTTTCATGTTCATTGTATACATTTGTAGGTGTGTTCGGTGCAAGAGAACAGTTCAGATAAGAGGAGGTTTTCTGTGTGTACGGGGACGAAGAAGAGACTGCATTTGAGGGCGGAGAGTAAGGAAGATAGAACAATGTGGGTGGAGGCAATGATGGCAGTGAAGGACATGTATCCTCGGTTGCCCAATGCAGAGGTTTTGTCTCCCGTGGCATCAGTGGCTATTTCCACTGAAAAATTGAGAGAGAGGCTTTTAGAAGAGGGTTTGAGTGATGCTACAATCGGGGAATGTGAGGAAATCATGAAATTCGAGTTCTCTCAGTTGAAGAAGCAAATGGTGGCTCTCAAGCACAAGCATTTGCTACTAGTGGACACGTTACGCCAGTTAGAGGTACTCGCTTCATTGTGTTTGTGTGAATTAACCAAACCGTATTGTAATATGATATTCATTCCTTCATACATATAGTCAGAGAAAGTTGATTTGGAGAACACACTTATCGAAGACCAAAGGCAATCAAAGGATGGAGCAGATACTCATCCATTAATGCTAGAAAAATATAGCGGTACGTGCATTGAAATTAATGCACTCAGTTTATGTCATAGAGCACTTGTTCATTGAAGTAATACGGAAATATAAGGCTAGTGAATGTTGAACTTCATCCTTATTCATATAATCTTTTCTTTCTCTTGCTTTCTCTTCGTCTTTAATCGAACATATAATCAAAATTATTAGAATGAATCTGAATGTAGCTAGCTTTTCAGTAAGCACACCTTTTGCCATCTTCAACTCATTAATTAGCACACTGGTTCCTCCTTTCTTTTCAATTTATGATGCACATTTTTCTGCAGTAGTATATCTCATGTTATGCTTTGACTTCTCTTCGTTATATAGTTTTGCATTGGTAAACCAAATTATTCAGAAACTTCATGTTTTACGTATTTTGTTTTCTCCTCAGCGACTTACTTTTACTTCTTTTGCAAAGCAAATTTTAGCAATGATATTTTTATACCACTACTTGTATATGTCTCTTCGACCTCATTTCTCTAATTTCTTCTGATTACTTTTGTAACATTAGGTGTACCATTTTTTTTTCTTCTCTTGGTATCTCTTAGGTGTATGCAGTTACTGATAGTCATCAATTTTAAACATGAACTATTATGATTGTGACAGAGGGAAGTGGGGAAGATTCTTCTGATGAGCACGATAGGATGGATCCTTCAGACGATGACGACGATGCATTCTTTGATACATGTGAAATTCTATCAACAGGCTCTGATCACCTGAGATCGTGCCATGATTCTGAGCAGGATGAGACTGGTCCAAATGAGATATGTGATGAAAAGTCACCCATTGGATCTGTTGGATTTAACTATCCTCATATCAAGCGACGAAAGAAGTTGCCCGATCCTGTTGAGAAAGAAAGTAGCGTCAGTCTATGGTCAATCATAAAAGATAATATCGGGAAGGATCTTACAAAAGTTTGTCTTCCAGTTTACTTTAACGAGCCTCTCTCCTCACTACAGAAATGTTTTGAAGATGTTGAGTACTCTTACCTTCTAGACCAAGCATATGAATGGGGTAAAATGGTTAGTTTGCTAAATCTTGTTATTTAGTATAGATCATTTATAGTCAGTGTCATAATTCACTAGGAGTTGTTATGTGTGAGATTGTCACATACATACTTATTTGTGCACAGGGTGATGGTTTGAAGAGGATGATACATGTAGCTGGATTTGCAGCTTCGGCATATGCTAGCACCAAAGGTAGAAGTTGCAAACCATTTAATCCACTGTTGGGAGAGACATATGAAGCAGATTACCCAGACAAAGGCATTCACTTTATCTCTGAGAAGGTACAAAGATATTTTCATTCATATAATTCCAAACCATTTATATTGAATCCTTCATGATAATAAGCCATAGACTTACTTATCAATAGCTTGGCGTGTTATTTTTTCTTGTGTAAAGTGGTTTAAAGAAAAATACTTACGCTATTCATCTTGAGATAGGTCAGTCATCACCCCATGATTGTAGCATGCCATTGTGAGGGCAGGGGCTGGAAATTTTGGGGTGACGTCAATTTAAAAAGTAAATTTTGGGGTCGTTCAATCCAGCTTGATCCTATTGGTGTATTGACAGTGGAGTTTGATGATGGAGAAACCATTCATTGGAGCAAGGTATATATAGTTTTTTGCACGAAGTTAATTAGTAATACTTGTACCTTCCAAAATACACTCTGAATATTAGCTAATTCGTGTTCTATCACCAGGTAACAACATCTATTTACAACCTCATTTTAGGAAAACTCTACTGCGACCATTATGGTACAATGCGCCTAGAGGGGAACAGTAACTATGTATGTAAGATCAAATTCAAGGAGCAGTCAATCATTGATAGGAACCCTCACCAGGTGCCCTTTCTCATATCTTATTTTTTATGTTCTTATTTGGTTCCTTTCAGCTGATGTATTGGTCAAAATTAAAATGTGTTCGATTTTTTTGTACTATGACGTGTGCCACACCTGTGGCTTTTGGACAAAAGTTGCATTTTAAGTCGGAGAATTATGTTGGTAGTATGTTATTTTGTTCACACCTGTGGCTACTTACTTGTTTAGTAATTTGCCAACATATGATTCCTTGTTCTCCTTCCCCTCTTCAACTTGTTGCATGTTCTGGTTCCGAAATTTTCCTACGTGTTTTTAGTATCAGAAATCTTTATTAGAGATTGACGAACAAAGTTTAATACTCGGAGGATTTTTCAGGAAACATTACACACTTGCCTCTGAAGAAGTTTTCTCTAGAAATAGAAGTACAGAAGAAAAGGGAACAAGTGAAAAGTAAAATATTTATTGGGATTGCGACCCCCCTAAAGTACAAAAGATAAAAATTGTACATGGTTTTTGACTCCATTCGTTGTTTGTTATAAATGATAATTGCACTAGGAAGTTAAACTCGCGTAGTAATTTTAATTTCAATCGACTCCTATCAATATCACTGTTCGATTTAAATTACTATTAACCTAATGTTACAGTTCTATGTTGTTGAATCAAATGAATTCATGTCAGTTTTAGCTTGACAGTGGATTCCCACTTTACCATTTTCATAGGCTAAAGAGATGTAAGATTACATTATGAATTACATAATTTTCTTTAGTATATATAGTCCACAGACATATTATGTAACTTATGCTTTGTAATTTAAGTTCTGCTGCAGATTCACGGCATAGTGGAGGATAAGAAAGGTAAAACAGTGGCAACTCTAATTGGGAAGTGGGATGAGAGTTTGCACTACGTAATTGGAGGGAGTTTTGGGAAAGGAAAAGGGTCCAATGAGTCATCAAAACCACATTTTCTGTGGAAGAAGAACCCGCCACCAGAGCACCAGACAAGATATAACTTCACACAATTTGCTATTACACTCAATGAAATCACACCTGGACTAAAGGTGAGTATGAAATCACACAATTGCACACTGAAATTTACAAAACTGATTTTCCAATTTTTATCCAAATACAAATCCAAACTCACAATAACAGGGTAACGCTGTTCATACTAAATGTTCAGATCTCTTGTTTCATTTTAAAGAATTGATCATGCACTGAAAATTGATTTTAAATAGCTTTTCCGTTCCATAAGAAAGGTATAATAATTTGTACTGCTTGTATAAAAGCATTCAAGCATAAAATGAATTTGATCTAAAACCATTACAGTTCAGTCAAAAACTCATGAGATAGTAAATAATCATGCAGTTTAATGGAAAATCACATCAACAACGAGCAACCAAACACATTGAAATAATGTTGTTGGTTTGTACTAGATTCTGACATTTCGTGTTAACAAACAGGAGAAGTTGCCACCGACAGATTCAAGGCTAAGACCTGATCAAAGGTGTTTGGAGAATGGACAGTATGAAATGGCCAATTCTGAAAAGTTGCGGCTGGAACAAAGACAGCGACAGGTACAAATGTTGCATTATTGGACCCTGTCCTGTAATGAATTGCATGATGTTATGCTGGCTAATATGCTCTCATTCATTAATAAACGAGAGACTCTCCATAATTGCAGGCACGAAAGATGCAAGAAAAGGGTTGGAAACCAAGGTGGTTTGCTAAGGAAAAAGGCAGCATCTCTTACCGTTATATTGGAGGGTACTGGGAGAGTAGGGAAAAGGGGAACTGGGAATCCTGTCCTGACATTTTTGGTCAATTCTCAACCGATACTGATGCTACCCCAACTCCATAAATTGTCATCCTTTTATACCTGATATTTCTACCTACTCCCCCTAACACCACACCCTTTTGATCAAAAATATACATTCCTAACCATATTTATGATCACAACTTCTTTTAGCATTCAACAAATATGGTTGATTAATGCCTTAGTGTACAGGTATATATATATATATATATATATACGTACAGAAACAGTGGTTCTCACTTCTTCTCAACAAGGCAACCTCCCATTTCCCTGTTCCAATTGGCAACAACAACTTCTTTTCTTGCTGTCAGATGCTTGTTTCAAAGTTGGGCTTAGAAGGGATGATTTGGAGCTTTGTATGAAAGTCATAGTTCGTATCCTAATCATTTCAGTGTCACGACATTCCACACTGTGGAATAGAATTATTAAATGAATATGCACCTATTTTAATGCTTATTCTGATTACCCATTCAAACATGTTTAACTGTTTACACACGTTCATTCCAATTTGGTGCAACTTAAATTCAGTAAGTAGTCTACAACAAGGCACAACAGAAAAATGCTGCGCGTGCATGAGAAAACACAACTGACTAGAATGTTGTATTTATTTATTGTTTTTATTCGACGGAAAGATGGGGTAGTTGTGTGAAAATTCTTGTTGAAAACTATTAAGAAAAACAAGGGAGAAACAGTGATCTTTTATGTATAGCAGCTGCCAAAAGATCAAGCCGCTGGGCCTGTGATCCTTGAGACCAGATCATGTCAAAGAAAAAAAAATGGAATTTTCAGTACTTTGTGCTGTGAGAACAAATAACAAGTTAACAATGGGGGCAAAAACAAATGCTATCCACCTGATTTCTTGTTCAGTAGCGTGCTATACATCGTGCAAAATAAACTTTTGCAAACCAAAATATTTCTTCAAACATTTATATCTGACAAAAGACTTTGTGATATACTATTATGAAAGTTAGGTTAAAAGAGGAGTTTTTTTTTTTTTTTATCAGCAAAAGTAAAAATATAAATAATACCCCTACCAAAATATTTCAGTCAAAGTATGTATAAATGGCTAAATCTCATATATTAGATTTTCTCCTACCAAAACACAAGAGTAGTATGTATAGCAGGGATATTACACCTTATAAATAGGAAAATGATATTTCGACATATATATTTCGACATATATATTTGACACAATTTTGATATATCGTACGTGTCAATTATTTTTTAATTCAAAATTCATTTTCTTTAAGTTTGTGGGTTGATCTTGCACGTGTGGGTTTTAAGAGAAAATGACATTGTGACCAACACATAAAGAAGAAAAAATTAAGGAGCAAAAGAACAAAGCAACGCGAAAAGTGAATAAGAGAGGAAACAAAGCAACACCATTCAACGAGCAAACAGAGAGAATCATCATATAGCCACCATATTTACCCACAGGGAAGCATTTTGTGGTGCCACTACAGCGATAAGAGAAGCAACGATTGCGTTTTAGGGTTTTCGAGAGCCATCATTGGCTTATCACTGTGCTTGTGAGTTCATTTTTCGATTGAACATTTTTTCAATTAGTTTTTTGCATTTGTGTGTGTTGAGCAATTGTTAGGGCATTCGTGTTCGAGAATTTTAATTATTTCGCAATGGTATCACGTTTGGGATTTTTGGTACAAACTTGGTCTACGATTGGGTTTTTATATTTGATGTTCTTATTATGTAATTTTTTATGTTGATTTGTTTCTGCATTTCGTGCAATGTAAACAAAAAATAAATTATGCAACCAGCACGGACACACAAGTGGGGATTCATGTGAACATAAGTGGGGAGCTGCGTTAGGTTTTTCGAATAATAACGTGTTAGTTTTATGCAAATTTATTTCCGCCATTCATCCAAATCCAAGTATCTTCGAGAATATGACTTATTAATTAGGACTTAGAAGTTACTCTTGTACATTTATTGTATTGTGGACCATAGTAATGTACGTGAAATTTGAAATGAATTGTATTTGTTGGACTAATTGTAAATGACATATGTATTGTAAATGGATTTGGTATTACATATGTGCTGAACAATATGGTTTGTAGATGATAGATATTCTGTATAAATTTTGGAACTCTAACAGATTACATCATTGGTGATACCTAAGTTGTGAATAATGTGTACAAAAACCCCAACGTAGGTCCACACTTATTTCCACATGGCTCCTTACTCTTTAAGCAGATCTGTTTCTGCCATTCGTGCAAATCCAAGTATATTGGAGTTGTCAATAAAAGACCAATTGTGGAACAATGATGATATATTGAAGGAACACTGTTTTGGTGGTTGGCGATGTTAAATGATTCGATGAAGATTAGTAGGAACATCTTAGTGTTCTTATGGTCTAAATAGGTTCAAAGAAGAGGTGAATTTGATGTTGGTAGGGAGGAAGTTAAATTTAATTTATTAGATGTTTGTTTAGAATTATAGCTAAAAGTAATGGGATTAACATTATCCCATTACATTATCCTACCACAACTATAAACAAATGTCCATGGTTGACAACATTGTTTGTTTATTTGGTGCAGGGCTTACAAATTGGTTTTGCCAACATCATAAGAATGGAGCGGAGTGCAAACTACTTTTGTCAAAGACTAGGAACTCAACCAAATTTGGAAAGGACTAGAAGCAATTGTGCATTGAATGACCTTAAGGAAGGAAACATGTTGGTCTTTGAAGTTGACAATGTTGAAACCGAACAAATAATATATGTCTTTAGAATAATATCATGTCTTTTGTATTGATGAATTTTGTTAGTTTTAATTGTGTTGTGTGTTGAAAAACAATGTTTGTAATGTGCAATACACAAAATTGACTTCTTATGTCTTCATGTACGTCTTATGAATGAATGAATTTCAATTTATTACCCATATGACGTTATAATGTGCAATAATATTTACTTTTAAAATAAAATATGGGTGACTGAATTGAATAACCATTTATGGTTAGGTGAAATAATACTAGTCTATGTTTTGTGCACTTCTTGAAAATCAAAATAATCAATGAAAGCTGCAGTGAAATACATGTGGGGAGCCACATGCAAATAAATGGGGAGTTACTTTGAGATTTTTGTACCCATTCTGAATGGTTTTAAAATTATGAGATACCATGTTGTACGTACCCCATATGGACTTCAGAAATGACACTAAAGTTCTTAGTTATAACATAATAATTCATTGCATTGAGTCTTAAGCAAATAATTAAATGCAGCTGAAGTGAAATATATGTGGGGAGTCATGTCCAAATAAGTGGGGATTTAATTTATAGTTTTTGTACAAATTGTAGACATATATGAAATTATGAGACATCATGTTATACGTACCCACTATGGCTTTCATAAATGACACTAAAGTTCTTAATTATAACAATATAATTCATTGCAGTGAGTCTTAAACAAATAATTAAGTGCAGCTGAAGTGAAATACAAGTGGGGAGTCGTGTTCAAATAAGTGGGGATTTGCTTTATGGTTTTTGTATAAATTATAGATAGTTGTGGAATTATGAGACACCATGTTGTACGTACCCAATATGGACTTCACAAATGACACTAAAGTTCTTAGTTATAACACAATAATCCATTACATTGAGTCTTAAACAAATAATTAAATGCAGCTGAAGTGAAATACATGTCGGGAGTCATATTCAAATAAGTGGGGATTTGCTTTATGGTTTTTGTATAAATTGTAGATAGTTGTGAAATTATGAGACACCATGTGTACATACCCCATATGAACTTCACAAATGACACTAAAGTTCTTAGTTATAACACAATAATCCATTGCATTGAGTCTTAAGCAAATAATTAAATGCAGCTGAAGTGAAATATATATGGGGAGTCATGTCCAAATAAGTGGGGATTTGCTTCATAGTTTTTGTACAAATTGTAAACATATATGGAATTATGAGACATCATGTTGTATGTACGCACTATGGGTTTCATAAATGACAATAAAGTTCTTAGTTATAACAATATACTTCATTGCAGTGAGTCTTAAGCAAATAATTAAGTGCAGCTGAAGTGAAATACATGTGGGGAGTCATATTCAAATAAGTGGAGATTTGCTTTATGGTTTTTGTATAAATTGTAGATAGTTGGGGAATTATAAGACACCATGTTGTACGTACCCAATATGGACTTCACAAATGACACTATAGTTCTTAGTTATAACACAATAATCCATTACATTGAGTCTTAAGCAAATAATTAAATGCAGCTGAAGTGAAATACATGTGGGGAGTCATGTTCAAATAAGTGGGGATTTGCTTTATGGTTTTTGTATAAATTGTAGATAGTTTTGGAATTATAAGACATGATGTTGTACATACCCAATATGGACTTCACAAATGACACTAAAGTTCTTAGTTATAACACAATAATCCATTGCATTGAGTCTAAAGCAAATAATTAAATGCAGCTGAAGTGAAATATATGTGGGGAGTCATGTCCAAATAAGTGGGGATTTGCTTAAGACCATAAGAACACTAAGATGTTCCTACTAATCTTCACCGAATTATTTAACATTGCCAACCACCAAAACAATGTTCCTTCAATATATTATCGTTGTTCCACAATTAGTCTTTTATTGACAACTCTAAGATACTTGGATTTGCACGAATGGCAAAAACAGATCTGCATAAAGAGTGGGGAGCCATGTGGAAATAAATGTGGACCTACATTAGGATTTTTGTACACATTATTCATAACTTAGATATCACTAGTGATGTAATCTGTTAGAGTTCCAAAATTTATACAAAATATCTATCATCTACAATCCATATTGTTCAACACATATGTAATACCAAATCCATTTACAATACATATGTCATTATAATTAGTCCAACAAATACAATTCATTTCAAATTTTAAGTATATTACTATGGTCCACAATACAATAAATGTACATGAGTAACTTCTAAGTTCTAATTAATAAGTCATATTCTTGAAGATACTTGGATTTTGATGAATGGCGGAAATAAATCTGCATAAAACTGACACGTTATTGTTTGAAAAACTTAATGTAGCTCCCCACTTATGTCCACATGAATCCCCACTTGTTTGTCCGTGCTGGTTGCATAATTTATTTTTTGTTTACACTGCACGAAATGCAAAAACAAATCAACATAAAAAATTAGACAGTAAGGACATCAAATATGAAAACCCAATCGCAGACAAAGTTTCTACCAAAAACTCCAAACGTGATATCGTTGTGAAACAATTAAAATTCCCAAACACGAATGCCCTAACAATTGCTCAACACACATAAACGCAAAAAATGAATTGAAAAAAGGTTCAATCGAAAAATGAACTCACAAGCATAGTAATAAACCAACGATGGCTCTCGAAAACCCTAAAACATAACTGTTGCTTATCTTATCGCTGTAGTGGCGCCACAAAATGCTTCTCTATGGGTAAATATGGTGGTTGTATGACGATTCTCTTCATTTGCTCATTGAGTGGTGTTGCTCTGTTTCCTCTCTCGTTCACTTTTTGCGTTGTTTTGTTCTCTTTCTCCTTAACTTTTTGTTCTCTTTATTGGTCACAATGTCATTTTCCCTTAAAACTCACACATGCAAGACTAATCCACAAATTTAAAAAATCAAATTTTGAATTAAAAAAAAATTGACACGTAGGATGTGTCAAAATTGTGTCAAATATATATGTCGAAATATCATTCCCGTTATAAATACACAACTTTCCGGCGACAAGGCATGTCACACTAGCATATTTGAGGTTTGCAATCCAAGAAGCAAAAATGTTCGTGTACATTGTATCAGGATGAAAATACCACTACAATTTGTGTTTGCATCCACTCCTTGATTGCATATCTTGTAATGAAAAAAGAAGAGTCGTCCTTTATTCCCTTAGTTGTTCTTCCTTCGTAGGTAATCATGATATCATTTCATGTACTCCTTCACTATATAACTTCTGCACACACACACACACACACTAAAACACTTGTATACATTGAGCACAAATGTAATAAATATAATCCCTACCACATTTTGTAATCTTTATACTTAGCCTTACCCTATCCATACTTGTTCTCTAAGCAATTTTTGGAATGGTCCTTGTTGTATAGCCCTCAAGCATTTTTCTAGGTTTATACACCAATAAGAATATGTGAAATTAGCCTTTGGAATTTTCTGTGTTATCCTATTCAATTGTGCTAAAGTAAACACTTCATCTACATCTTGTACCCGTTAATAAAAATAACTTTATTTCTCTCGTTTCATATCGTCCAAACAATTGTCACACACGTACACATCCACATGTTATTTCCTTTACTATTCAATTGTAATAAACGAAATTGCAAAAAATGTTGTTGTGGTGCATGGTGATGTAGAGAGCTTACACCTATCCATATATAACACATCTTCCATATTTTGCTTAAAAACTTGTATCTAAAGAACAAATGACTAAGTGTTTCTTCGCACTGATCGTAGAAAGCGCAAATTGTATTCCCAATCACCACCCTTTCGGCCTAAATTTTCTCTTGTAGCAACTTTAGTTTTAATTACCCTCGTGCAAAATAGTAGGTAGATGGTAACACTTTAACTTTTCAAAATTGTTCATAGAAGTCTGCATTTTCTCCCATAATACTATTTTGTAATAACTTACCAATACTTTGCCCTGTGACGAAATTATTTTTAGGACAAAGAAATTTTTATTCATTGTAATTAAAAGTAAATCAAGTTTAAAATATATATTATACTTTAAATAATGATGATAAATATGATGTAAAATAATAGACATTTATTTAACAATGTTGACATTAAAATGGTACTTTAAAAAAGTTTCAACTTTTTACATTATTTTCACATTTTAAATTTTAGATTCAAATTGTGTTACCATATTTTTACATTTGTATAGATTTCAAATTTCAAATTCAAACTTTGTTATTATATATTTAGAATTTCAAATTTTGACGATATGAATATTAATTTTTAGGAAAAGATTGAAATTGAAATCGTTTATTATTTTTATATCTTTAAAAGTTTAAAAAATTTGTAATGTTCATATTTTAATAATACAGTTAATGAAATTGTTTTTTGAATTATTATTTAAATTTAACATAAGTGTATTTTAATTTTAAATGAAGTATAATTTCCAATATTGTATTACTTAGTTCATTTCTAGTTTATTAATGAAATCAATCTCAATTATTTATTTATTTATTGTTTTATATCATATTATAATTTTTTTTATTATTGTTTTTCATTATTCATTATTCATTATTCATTATAATATATTTATTAAATTAATTTAAATTTATAAAAATATAATTAAAATTTTATAGAAAATTTATTTTATAAAAATAAAATCTAAAAATCTTTTACTATTTGTGTTCATGTGTTCTTCGTTTTAAAAATTGAGTATTTATACAATTGATTGATAGAAATTATTTGTTTTTGTTCCAATTTATTGTTTTGGATTGTAAAGGGCATTATGTTCACCAAACTAAGGTTTTTGACGGCGCACTCTAACCCAACGAGTCTCAAATCTTGCCCATAGAGAGAATTGTTAGAGAGACTGCTCGCCAACAAGCTACCACTCACTCTCGTAGCGAGCCAATCTACTCACCTAGAGAGCATGTTTCGCCAACAAGAATTTGTTTCGATAGTTTATGTATTTTTATATGTTTGGACTACAAAACTTGAAAGAAAAATCAAAGGATTAATAGACCTAAGTATATTTGAAAAGAAAAAGTGAGTGTCTAAAGGAAGAGAAAATTGAAAAAGTCCAACATCATCTTATATGGCCATATATGCTTATGATTGTTGATCTGCTGAATTATTTCAAATTGTAGTCAAGGCTCTGCATTGTCTACATTAAATTCTTTTTGGTAGTCCCCTTTATTGGGTATAACTTTTATTGTTTTGTGTCTTTTAAATTCTAAAAAGTTTTGTATAGAGTTTTGTTTTATTTGGACTCTTAAGTCAACCTTAGATTTCGTAACGTTTTTCACATTGATCGATATTTTATTAAGCTACTGAAGTTCTTTGTCAAGCACTACAGGAAATTGAGTGGTAAAAGACAAGATGGTATATTCGAGGAAAAGCCTATAAGTGTGATACACATGAGTGAACTTTTGAGTGATACACGTAAGTGAATGGTGATGTTTGCATAAATTATGTTATTTTGTTTTACTTTGTGCTGGATATGGAATCTTCATAGCGAAATAATCCTTAAGAACCTAAAACTACAACAATCATGAGGGAACTAGAAAATCTCACTACACAAATGAACCAACTACAACAACAAGTTGAAGGACTTAAGAAATATAATGAAGATATCAGTACACGATTGAAAGAAGTCGAAAGAAGAAGAACAAGACGAGAGGAGTTAACCCATTCTTTTCGTGACGAGGATGAGCATGATGTAATAATTATAAGAGGCAGAAGAAAGCAATAGCTAGGGATGGCAATTAGGGCTTGGCCCGTGGGCTCGGCCCGCAGGCCCGCTGAAAAAACGCGAGGCGGGCCAGGATAGTGAGCCCGCAGGCCCGCGCGGGCTCGGCCCGCAGCCCGAGCAGGCTAGCCCGCGGCCTGCAAGCCCGCATAAAATTTTTTAAAAAAAAAACTTGCACTTGTGTATATTAATTACTTCTTTTATGGACTCTTGCATTAACATTTCAAATTCTTGTATAACTGGAAAAGATAAGTATTATGTAATTTTTAATGTGCTAAAATTTAAAGAATACATTTTGTATGTCATAGTATGAATATGATGAAAATATGTAATTATCAATTTATCATCTAATTTCCCAAAGTCTTTACTTAATTTTGTGAACATCTTAAAGTTTCCCAAATTTTAAACATTGAAAGTTTTATCATAAAAAAAAATAAATAAAAAAAATAAAAAAAAAGCGGGCCGCCCCGCGGGCCCGCAGGCCAACGTATATGCGGGGCGGGCCAGAGTATGTGGCCCGCATAAAATGTGCGGGGCGGGGTGAGCCAGCTCGCGGTGTGCGGGCCTTATGCGGGGCGGGCCTAAACGGGGCGGGCCGGCCTGCATTGCCACCCCTAGCAATAGCTACGACCGTAAGAGAGAAGAGAAATTCAATTTCAGACCATGAAGAAGGAGACTAATCCATTAAGAAAGGGAAAATCAAATATTTAGAAGAGAGAAGATGATGAGGAAGGTTATTCCCAAGTTCAATGGAACAAATGATCCAGAAGCCTACCTTGCATGGGAGATGAAGGTCGATCAAATTTTCCACTCATACGACTATGAAAATGATGATACAGTTCTCATGGCAACTCATAAAATTTTCTACCCTTTGTAACGAATATTCCTTTACTTATCAATCTACTAGATTGTGATGCATTTCATGTAAGCTCGATTCTGCATTTTTTATAATTATAAAACTTATAAACTTTTGATTATCTTTATAATTATTCATCTATTTTACAGAAGATATTCAATTTTAAAAAAGAATGTCATTTTTCGGGTTAGGATCGTATCATCACAAACCAGAATAGTGGTATGAGAACCCACATGTTAAATGAGCCCAACCCATTTTAACCCATAATTTAAAAAAAATTCAATATTTTGACTCAATTTGGGTGGAACTGGTGGTTAACCAGGTTGGCTAAGAGTTCTTATCCGTGTTTATCTCTATTTTTCATCCTTTGTAATTAAGGTGTAGTGAGCGAGGTATAATGGAAGTATGGAGGTGCACTTAGTAAGGAAGGGAATGACGAAACGAAAGACCATATTAACAGGCCTATTCAAACAGATCGAGCCGAACCCAATCCATCGCGCAATCCGTCGCGCGTACATTCACAAAAAGTTTTAAGTTTGGGCGTTCCATTGGCAAAGGTGCAGTAGAGTCACACTTTCAATGGCCGCAGAAATTTGTGGCGCGTCTCTATTCTTATCCGTTAAAACTCAACTGCAACTGCAACAACGACACCACCAACAACGCGCGTTCTTCCAATCTGAACGAAGCAGAACAAGAAGAACCACTACCAGGTTCCACTCATCCAAACGCTGCTTTAGTTGCAGCTTTCCAAATGCTTCCACGTTTCGCCGCAGCGTTGTGTGCCAGGTCGCCAGCACTGACTTCGAATCCGCCGCCAAAGCCGGCGAGCATCGTCTCTCTAAGGTATCGCCATCAGTTACTTTTTTCTTGTATTTTTCCAAATTGTGCGTCGTTCGTGGCAATAAACATGGATTGGATTGGATTGGTTTTAGGTGCCGGTGCGTAATATAAGGAACTTCAGCATCATTGCGCATATTGACCACGGGAAATCGACGTTGGCGGATAAGTTGCTTCAGGTTACTGGCACGGTGCACCAGCGAGAAATGAAGGATCAATTTCTCGATAACATGGACTTGGAGAGAGAAAGAGGCATCACTATTAAGCTCCAGGTTCCACCATTTCCTAATCCCGTATTATATTAGCTTAATCTTGTGAGAGAGATTGGGAAATGTGATTTTCAAGTTGTTTTTCGATGTTAAGATATCTGAGAAGGTATTTGACTGAATTTTATCATGGCAGGCAGCTCGAATGCGTTATGTGTTTGAAAATGAACCTTATTGTTTGAATCTAATCGATACACCAGGTCATGTCGACTTCTCGTATGAGGTATGTAATGTAGTTTGTTATACTTACATGCTAACTGCCTGATTGATGTATTCTTCTTTATATTGTATTATTTTGCAGCAGTTGTTAGGAATCCAAGTGTGAGTCTAAGTCCCACATTGACCAGAAATGAGAAAGTAGAGTACTATATAAGAATCAAGACCCATAAATCCATTGCCTTAAGGTTTTGGGTTGAAAGTGGTGTCAGTGTCTTATGGGTTGGGCTCAGGTCTCATTGGTGTTGTTCTCCCCGGTGAAACCCCCTCTGTAAAACCTGACAAGTGGTATTGGGTTGAGAGTGGTGTCAATGTCTTATGTGGTTGGGCTCAGGTCTCATTGGTGTTGTTCTCCCCGGTGAAACCCCCTCTGTAAAACCTGACAGCAGTCTTGTCTCATTTCATTTCTTTCTTCATTCAAATTTAGGAGCCATAATGACATGTAACACCTATATGATCATGGAAGAAAGAAACTTAAGCACCACTTGTCTGGCTTGTCAACTTTGTCCATCAAAGTAGTAGTTTCAAGAATTTGTTGGCTTAAATGGCGAGTTTTGAAAATAATTTGTTTTTCAGCTAACATTGAGAACTAAAACTGCATTAAAATGGAAAATAAAACGCTATATATCAATCACATTTTAGAGTTTCCATTTGATCTTTCTAAATGACACTTCCCACTCAATTGAGTTCAAGTGTTAGAAATGAACATTATCTTCTTTTCTTTCTTTTCTTTCTTTTATGGTGGAAAGCCTCCTCAGAATCAATACAATAATACGTTGTAACTATTCAACTGCGATCAGGTTTCACGGTCACTTGCTGCATGTGAGGGTGCTCTTCTAGTAGTAGATGCTTCTCAGGTGAATCTCTATGTTTTTATGCTCTTCTTTCCCCTCTGATTTTATGGCCTTTATCATGTGGGACTGATCTTTCAGTAATTCTTGTTTATGCTTTTGCAAAAATTTCTTTCAAATCACAGGGTGTTGAAGCACAAACCCTAGCTAATGTTTATTTGGCTCTGGAGAACAACCTAGAAATTATCCCTGTAAGTACATTATTTTTGTTATTCCACTTTTAACTTATATTTAATTTTTGTTTTAGTTTACTGATATACACATTATTTTTCAATTAATAAACACATTTATATATATATATATATATATATATATATATAATTTCTTTTTCAGGATAAAAGACTGCACATTTACACTTACTAAACAGTTGTGTAATTTTGTGGCATGGGATTTTCTCTTTTCAAATTAAGGATGAATTGTTTTCTGTATTTTTTCATCACTTTTCTCAAGTCATAAAATAATTAGATAAAATGTCCGAACGTGTTGCATGTTTAGTAACACTAGATATTCTGTAACAGGTTTTGAACAAAATAGATCTTCCGGGTGCAGAACCAGATCGAGTTATCAAGGAGATTGAAGAGGTTTGTCTGCCTACTTAACCCCTGACATCATTTTCTTATGACACTATTAATTCCTTTTTTTGTAAGAAATGAATTGGTCAAGTTAAGGCAACCATGAACATAAGGGTAGCACACCACAGCAGGCTAGAAAAACTACTCAGTCCCAAACGAACTCAATAGAAGATTGCTGTCCCCAAGATTTTAGCAATTTCTTTCCATCCAAATACTCAAAAGTGCAGCTTGGGAATGCCACCAAACCTTTTGGCATTATACAGTATACATTTTGGTTAAAGTAATAATTTATAGTAGTAATTTCTTAGTTTAATTACTACTGCTAGAATGGTTATAGATTACACTGCCCCAGGTATACAATTTGGGAATGGCTTAACAAGGGCATCCTTTCGTGGGCATTGCTAATTCGTTTATGCTATTCTTGAATTATTCTTGTGATATTAATACGAAAAATCTTGAGTGGAATTTATTTTTTGTGTAGATCGTAGGTCTAGATTGTAGCAATGCGATTCTCTGCTCTGCAAAGGTTTGTTATTATTCTTTCATTCCCTGTTGTTTTATTTGGTTTCTGATTTTACAATAATATGTGCATGTTTCTACATGATGAAGTTACTTTCTGCTTTAGGAAGGAATAGGTATAATTGATATTCTCAATGCAATTGTTGCAAGAATACCCCCACCTGAAGATACATCTAAAAGACCATTAAGGGCTTTAATATTTGACAGGTACTTTACTCTTTATTCTTTTCAAAATGTTATCAGACTAATCCATTTAATGATAAATGTCAGCAATATACTATAGATTGGCATAGATTGTCAATTTAGATTTGGATGACTTTGATACCATGAAATAATTTTGGTAAGGTAAGGTCCCTGCAATCTAAAAATGATAACATGTTGAACTGAGACTTGGTAGACTTATTGTAAAATTCTAGGATCTAATTTGCATGTCTAGGCTTCATCCCATACTTTAGGTAATTCTTTTTCCCATTAATTTGTTGTTGTGTGCTTAATGCAAGTTCAGATACCTGTACTTTATGCATCTAGTTGTTATACAATTACTCTCTACGCAGTCATCCTTGGATGCATTTACTTCCATAAAGTTGTGAAGTATTTACATGGATAAAATTCCTGTAGTATCTATAGTCGGTTAACACCCCTTGCTTGTTGTTTCAGCTAATATTCTTTTACATGCGGTATATATCCTTCAGGCAATCATATTTATTATTTCTTTTAATTCAGCTACTATGATCCGTATAGAGGTGTTATTGTATACTTTCGAGTTGTAGATGGATCTATAAAGAAAGGTGACAGAGTTTATTTCATGGCTAGTGGGAAGGTATAGTACGTTTTCTATTTTTTTATCCCTTATTCTTGCCTTCATTGCAGACAAATTCAAGCAAGTTTTAATCTATCATGAGTAAAAACTTGGGTCATTGTGAAGTCTGAACTTATCTGATTATTAAATTACAGGATTACTTTGCTGATGAAATTGGAGTTTTGTCTCCCAATCAACTTCAAGTTGAAGAACTGTATGCTGGTGAGGTAAAATAGTACTGCTGGATGGTTTATTAGCTGTTTGATGTATTTCATATTGCTTATGGTATTTTTGGTTTTCTCTCGCCTCCTTTTTTTCATAACATATCTTATGTACTCTCTCTATGAGAAATGAGATAAAATACTTAAAAAGGGGCATAAGAAAAGATGACAAGACACAATGCATGGCAGTGGTGTATTGTTTCTGCTGAGTAACTAAGCATCTGTATGTGCATATTTTTGGCTGTCATGACAATTCCGTTCTGTGGCAAATTCATTATTGTTATTTTTGTTCTCTAAAGAAAGATAAAGTAAGCATTTTTTACTCATTATGACCAATGATATCTTGAGTTGTGCTTTAATAGGTGGGCTATCTATCTGCATCAATAAGAACAGTAGCTGATGCTAGAGTGGGTGACACTATTACTCACTATGGCAGAAAGGCTGATAAGTCACTTCCTGGATACGAGGAAGCCACTCCTATGGTGTTCTGTGGCTTGTTTCCTGTTGATGCTGACCAGTATTTATCTCTTCTTTCTTTCTTGAGCAAAACAATTGTATTTTTTTCTTTAATGTATCTGAAATTAATTATTAATCATTTCCTTATTATTATCATTTATTGTCAGATTCCCTGATCTGCGTGATGCACTTGAGAAGCTACAACTCAATGATGCTGCACTAAAGGTTAGACTGATATGTTAGAAAATAGTTCATCTTTGTTTCTAGACTTTTGGCAAAGGAACATAATTTGCCTTTTCCTGTATATGCTTATCTGTTAGTTGTAATTTACTATTCAATTATAGTTTTTCTTGATTTAGTGATAATTTCTTTTTATCGATTTGATATTTCTTTAAACTGTGATGTTTATTAAAATTATTCAGTTGTACTTTTGTATTAGTTTTCTTTTGTTAGAGAAGCATTCAGAGTCTCTCCATTGAGATCTTTATGCACAGCTGTTTTTTGACATTTGATGGATTATAATATACAGTTTTACCTAAAGTTTGATACCAAACTATTCTTTTCCTTAATTATCCAATTTTCTTAAGAGTCAGGCTGACAATGGTAGGGTTAGTGATAAGTTATTCAAGGATTTCATTTTCTTTTCTGATTTACAGTTTGAACCTGAGACCTCAAGTGCCATGGGGTTTGGCTTTAGATGTGGGTTTCTGGGTCTTCTTCATATGGAAATTGTCCAGGTTTGCGTTTGTTGAAGCATATACTCTTTGGCTTTCAGAGGAAATGCTTGAATGTTCTTATATATTGCATAATTTCTAGAAACATGATTTGTTATTCTGATTAACTGTGGAAACCTGGTCTTACTTTACACTACAGGAGAGACTTGAGAGAGAATACAATTTGAGCTTGATAACAACTGCTCCAAGTGTTGTGTACAGAGTAAACTGTGTAAATGGTGATACTGTAATTTCTTCTCATTCCTAAGCTCCCTTTCTATTTATTAGATTTTTGGTTGAACTATTCGTTAAAACTGAATTTACACTATTTTTTAAATGTCATATTAATGCCATCATTTTGTCTGAATCACAAAATCGCTGAAGGTTGAGTGCTCAAACCCATCTTTACTTCCTGAACCTGGACAAAGGAAATCAATTGAGGAGCCATTTGTGAAGGTTTGTTCTTGCACTTTGTTCACCTTTTTCAAGAATTGGAACAGTGAGGGAAGAACATTTTAATTCATAAGTTGTATGTGTATTGTTTTTATTTGTAATTAATGTAGTTGTGTGCAGATTGAGATGCTTACACCAAAAGACTACATTGGTTCACTTATGGAACTGGCACAAGAAAGAAGAGGGCAGTTTAAAGAATTGAAATTTATTGCTGAAAATAGGGCATCAATTGTCTATGAATTACCATTAGCAGAGGTAATCTCTTTAGTTATTTTCAATTGACCTAAAAACTCATGCTTCTGTTTGACTAGTTTTGTTTTCATGTATCTGAATTGTTTTTAATGTCAATTTTGTAGATGGTTGGTGATTTCTTTGATCAGTTGAAGTCAAGAAGTAAGGGTTATGCTAGTATGGAGTATACGTTTGTTGGGTAAATATCTCCAAGAGCATAATTTATGGATAAAATTCACACGAGGTTCTTTTGGTTTTCAAGATACTGTTCACTATAAATATACGTCACTCTCTAGTGTAATCAGGGTAGTTTTGATAAAATAAGACATACCTAATGTTTAGGGACTGTGAGTTAATGCAGGCATCTCTGCATTTTGGATTGACTTCTAGACATGGAAGCTTTTCAATTGTAAAAAAACCCTACCATTAAGACATTTCTAAGGCAGGAATCACGGGCTTCTTAAATTATTAGTTGTCTTTGAAGAAGTTAGACGAGAGGTCTAAAAGGGTTGAGGTGCATAAATTAATTTTAACTTATTATGTGCTTTAATTTTATTTTTGTATATGGTTGTACTCTATAACAATTATGTGACATAAATTTTATGTCTGAACTCTGAATATGTGATTGGGTGCAAAGTGATTTTTAGGTTATCTATTTCTTTTGAATCGTCTAAAAGTAATAATTTTTTTAGTGAAACTACTAAAAGGGGTATGAAATTATTTATATCTCCAAAAACAATTCAATCCTAACACACTTTTATATGGGAATTTTAATTCATTTTATCCCTTAACTTATTTTATTTTCTTTTCCTGGAAGTGTTTATTTAGAAGTTTATCCAAATTGGTGATTTATCTTGTAAATAATGCAGTCTTTGCATGACACATAATTGTAGAATATATTACATATTATTATTTCGTATACCTTTAACACTGCATCAGAAGAGGACGAGCTTTATTTTTTTAAGATTTGAAGCACATAATAATTTTATATATGGTTGTAAAGTTATCCTTGCGTATTATTAAGTATTTATATATTATTTCATATACCCTTAACTCTGCACCAGAGGAGGATGAACTTTATTTTTTTAATTTTTTAATTTTGGAAGCACATAGTACTTTTATATAGTTTTAAAATTATCCTTGCGTATTATTAAGTATATATTGTTTTATACAACTTTAACTCTGCACCAGAAGAGGATGAGCTTTATTTTTTTAACATTTGAAGTACATAGAATACTTTTTTTATATTAGTTTTGAAGTTATCCTTGCGTATTATTAACTATTAAGGTTGTCTTTTCAATGATTCTTCTAAGGCTCTAATGCTTTCTGATAATTCATTTTCAGGTACATCGAAAGTAATTTAATTAAACTTGACATAAGGATAAATGGTGACTGTGTGGAGCCATTGGCCACAATTGTGCACAATGATAAGGTAACTTGTAAATTCTCTCTGATTTGCTCAATGCATGGCTTGGAAAAACACACACACACACATATATATATATATATATATACATATATAACTTGAAAAGAATACTTTGAAAGAAAGAAGATTCTTATTTTGTTAATTCATTTGAAACAGTACATCAACTTCTATATATAGAGAATTCAAATCCTAAATAATAATTACAAGAGATCTCTAGAATCTTTTAACAACTTCTAGTAATACATTTAATATCTTAACAACAACTTTTAATATTGCATTTCATATCCTACTAACAATACTCTCCCTCAAGCTTCAAGCTGGTGGGTGAATGGATATCTATCATTTTCAGCTTGCATGTTAGATCATGTAATTGCCAAGTGGGAGGACCTTTTGTGAATAGATTTGCTAATTGAAGTCCAGATGGATGTAGGAAGTAGTGATAAGGCCACTATCCAATTTCTCTTTAATAAAGTGTCGATTTATCTCTATGTGTTTGGTCCTATCATGCTAAACTGGATTGTGAGCAATGCTAATAGCCGACTTATTATCACAGTAAAAGATCATAAATTCTTCACATGCCACTTTAAGATTATTTATGATAATTCTCATCCATAACAATTCACACGTCCCTTGTACAATAGCTCGGAATTCAGCATCTGCACTAGACCTTGCAACAACATTTTGGTTCTTACTTTTCCAAGTCACCAAATTTCTACCCAAGAACATGCAATATCTTGAAGTGAATTTACTATCTATGGCAGACCTTGCATAATCTACGTTAGTATACACTTCCATTTTTAATTTTTCATTCCTCTTAAATAGTAATCCCCTTCCTGGACTTGTCTTCAAACATTAAAAGATCTTGTTTACAGCCTGTAAACGTCTCTCCTTTGGATCATGCATGAACTAACTAACAACACTCACAACATAGGCTATGTCCGATTTGGTGTGAGCTTACTAGATGAGCTTCCCAACAAGTCTTTGATATTGCCCTTTATTTATAGTAGAACTGCCTTCATCACTCTGAATTCTATGGTTTTGGTCTATAGGAACTCTAGTGGCCTTGTAATTAATCATACATGTTTCTTTGAAAAGATCATAACATACTTTCTTTGGGAGATAAAGATGTCTTTCTTAGAGTAAGCTACTTCTATCCCAAGAAAGTACTTCAATTTTCCTAGATCCTTCATTTGAAATTGGACAGTAAGCTTTTCTTTCAAGATCTGTTTTTAATGCTTAGTGGAATTGCCATGCCCAAAAATAAATAATAGGAATTTCTTAGCCCTCTCTTAAATGAAAATGAAAGGTAAAACAGAAAATGACAGCAACCAACAACGTGACAACAACTGTGAAGTTAGCAATGCGACAACAGCTGTGATGGAACAATGACAATAACGTGATGCAGCAGTGATGCAGCAACAATTATGACAGCAGTGATGCAGCAGCGGCGGCGATGGCAGCAGGGATGCAACAACGATAGTGATAGCAGATGGAGTGGCAAAAATGACAAAACCACAACTTGGGGGCACTTCAGACAACTCAATAATTAAAAGAAATGGCTGCACTTTCAAACAACGCTAATGAGAACCGTAACTAAGATGGAAAAGAAGAAATGCGGAAGCCGGGCTCCCTAGATCGGGAGCATTGATATCAACTTGAAAGGAATAATTTGAAAGAAGGAAGATTGTTATTTGGTTAATTCATTTGAAATAGTACATCAACTACTATATATAGAGAACTCAAACCCTAAAGTAATAATGGTTAAAAAGTGGATTTTAAGCCTCACTTAACTTCACAAAATCGGCTTGTAAGGTGAGGTTTGCATCCATTTATATACTATAAAATTGTCTTATCTCTAATTGATGTGGGACTTCGAACACACCCCCTTCAAGCGGAAGTATATACATCTCATGCGTGAGACTAGGTATGGATGAGTGGTCTGATAGCGACCTGATAGCGGGTGGAACAATATGCCCAACAAATATCAAATTTCGCTAGGATAGACTCTAAAATGGATCTGATAGCATGTTAAGAAGCGGACTTTAAGCCTAATTGAACCCCACAAAATCAGTTTGTAAAGTGAGGTTTGCACCCATTTATATACTATAAAATTGTCTTATCTCTAGTTGATGTGTGACTTTCAACACCTTCCCCCCTTAGCCGAGGTATATACATCTCATTCGTGGGTGTAGATATGAATAGTGGTCCGATAGCGGGTAGAATAATATGCCAACAAATACCAAATTTCATTAGGATAGGTTTTAACAATGACTCTAATACCATATTAAGAAGTAAACTTTAAGCCTAATTCAATTCTTTAAAACCAGTTTGTTACACCTATGTACTATGAAATTGTCTTATTTCTAGTTGATGTGAGACTTCTAACAATAATTACAAGAGATCTGCAGAATCATTTAAGAACTTCTAATAATACATTTAATATCCTTCCAACAACTTTTATTGCATTTAATATCCAACTAACAACAATATATATATATATATATATATATATATATATATATATATATATATACACTTGTAATTTCCCTCTGAAGAACTTAAGGAATCATACTGATTTGGAGAAACCATAATTGAATGTATTGTCTTCTATTTTTCTGAAAAAATTGTGTGGTAAATTATTCATTAACTCTGAATGCAATTGTTTCATTGCAAGTACTCGGGCGTTGAAAAAGAATACAATTCTCTAACGTAATTTTCACTGTCCAAACCTACTATATTATAATCGTGCAGGCATTTAAACTGAAGAGGAGTGACCCATAACTCAGTAATCAGAATAGTTGGTGTCAGACCTGTAATTCTTATTTTTATTCAATTAGAATAATAAAAGATTTGGTATACTGAAATATTTTTTAGTTAATAGAGACATTTTAGTGAAACTAATAAAAGACATATTTTTAGACTACCTACACAGCTTGAAAATTGCCATTTGGTGGAAAAAACTCATTGGACGAGCTTCTCCACAGGGACTTCTAATAGATAGATATATGAAGAAAAATTAATGAGTTTCATTTCTCAATAAGTTAAAATTATTTTATGCATAAGTTAAAAATAAAATTTTGGAGAAGTTATATGAGAGTGCTTCTTCAAATTAGTTAGTTTATGCATAAACTAATTTTAACTCGTGGAGAAATATATTTTTTATTCTTTTCTGTTTTAGAAGTTCTCATGGAGAAGTTATATGAGAGCGCTTCTTCAAATTAGTTAGTTTATGGACAAACTAATTTTAACTTATGAAGAAATATATTTCATATTTTTCCTTTTCTCTTCAAGAAGTTTGTCTAAATAGATCCCAAGTAATCTCAAGATTGTGTTGTCTACTCTAGCTTTTCTTACTGTTAAAAGATCTCAATTATTAATGTACGAGATAGTGCCACTATCATGGGGTTGCAACCTCCAACTGCTACAAGAATCTTGTTGTGAAACATTTGGCTTCATGGATGTTGAGCCTGCTTTTGCACCAGAAATGACAGCAACTCACGACTATCTTGGCTGTTACTGTGAACAGAGGCCAGCCCCTCCAATTTTCTATGTATCTGACCTGTTTTTTTAGAGGTTGTTTTATAATTCTCCCTTTTCTCAATGGAGTGTTGTGAAGTATTTGGATACAATCATTAAATATCCTCTCTTTTCTTGTGTGGGCGTACATTTATCTTTACATTCTCATTTTGCTTCTACTTTTTCCCATACTGTCTCTTTAAAGCTATGGTCCTAAAATAAAAGGAAAATAATTGTACGGCTTTGATTCAAACCTAAATGGTTTATTTAACTATGTAAACTACTATATTAGTATTAATGACGTGTAGAAAACAACAATCATCATACCCCACTTAATCCCCCGCATCTCAGCGTTAACTCCTATTTCACTGCACTGTTATCTTACTGATTCTTTCCCTTGCACATACCCAAAGAGCCTTTTGCCACTAATTGCAGAACTTGAACTATGAAATATCACAAGATACTATTTTCAGTATTTAGAAAATTGTCTATGGCTCACTTCACTTGGTTTACTGTTCATGTTTCACTGCTACTCCCGTCTGCATAAGCTATGGTTCATCATGATTTATATAGGCTACACCATTATATTTAAATTTGGCGGCATATCTTGTGATTATACTTTTTAGTTTTGATGCCTACAAATTATCAGAAGATCAACTGAAGCTTTTATTTTCAGGCGTATTCTGTGGGAAGGGCTTTGACTTTGAAGTTGAAGGAGCTCATACCACGACAAATGTTTAAAGTACCAATTCAAGTAAGCATTGAGTACACTTCTATTGTTAATTTTTCAAAAATATTTGTTCAAAATCATTAAGCTAACCATGATAACATTAACATATATGCTTGGTCTCTTTATTCTAGGCATGTATAGGATCAAAAGTGATTGCCAGTGAAGCGATATCTGCAATACGGAAGGATGTACTAGCCAAATGCTACGGTGAGATAAATGGAAAACCTTAGGGGTTGTCTTGCATAAACATGCTTAAAAATATTTAAATCATTATTACCATTGGGATGAAATCTCTTAACTCGTTTTTTCGTGTTCCTCTTCCCACCACATATTTTGAGAAGATTTCCTAAGCATGTGGCTCTTCATATTATAAGTGAAATTTCGTTCTTCTCATGTAGATATTTAGAAAATAGAAACTACGAACAATATGGTACTTGGTACAAGACATCCATATTTCACTTTATTTTTTCATCGTACTGATCTGATTGCTTGGATTGCCTTGCAATTTTTTCTCTTTGATCTTCTAGGTGGGGATATTACAAGAAAAAAGAAATTGCTTAAGAAACAGGTATGGTCTAGTATAAATTCACGACTCTTTTGTTATATTAAGGTTATCAAAATGGATGTCTAGCTATGTATATAGAGTACAATGAAATACATGTATCTATAGATGTGTGTTCTCACTTCAGCTTCAGTAGTATTTTTCGTTAACAAATAAGTACGGTTATTACTTCATTAATATGCATGGTGGAAATGTGAAATTACTTAAACGCAATTGATGTTTTAATTCTGATTTATGCCTTTGATTGCTCTATTATCGTCTATTTCCAACCAGGCTGAAGGAAAGAAAAGGATGAAGTCTATTGGTAAAGTCGATGTTCCCCAAGAAGCTTTCATGGCAGTTTTGAAACTTGAAAAGGAGGTAATATGATTGTGTTTCCGTGTAAGTTGCAACATGATTTGAAATTGTAAATATATTAAGAAAATATTAGAATCTTGGTCTCTTTTTGTTTGGTATAATTCTTCAATTGTAATTCTATGATTCTTAATTGCATCATATACGATTTTGGATCATTGACAAATTATCTTTAGCTTTAAAACTTGATATATTAAGGTTCTAGTTAATGTCGTCAAGACTTATTATCTATTGCCAGAATTCAGCCACCTGAAATGATCACTTACTGGTTGCTCTATGGACTCTGTCAATGCTATATTGCTAACATATACACAAACAGTACGGACATAAGTTGGATAGAATGATCATGAATAAAGTGCATTTTTTATTATTTATAACTGTGGTCTCTAATATATTTGTAATCTTTTCGTCCTTGATAACATTTTCATTGTTTTCTTACCGCAAATCCGATTTGGATAGTTCTTTAAACAGTTAACTAGAATGATTTAACAGTTTAATGAAAGATTTTTAGGCAAGGTTTTAGGGACCAAAAATAAAATAAAAGAAAATAATCAGGAAAAATAAAAAATAAAAAGTGTGCGAATGTGCGACGGAATAAGTAGTGCAGCACCTTGAAGTTGGTTTTATAACATTGCTTAGCTACAAAATTACGGTTTTTATAAAATTAAAATTGTTTTCCTAAAATTATATTTGACTATGATCAAAACTAAGTGATGATAGAACTTGAATCATAGATGAGCTCAAAGATTATTTGATCCAAAACTTTAATTATAAACTTATAAACTATGCACCAACTAAATTTAGAATCAATATTTTATCCCGCTCAACCAATTATTGTAGATTTAAGATTGTACTGAAGGGAGCAACGGAGTTCTACTATGACAAATCAACAACAAATATTACCCGTAACCTTACATGACTGAACAAATGATCGTGCAATTGACACACTTCCTTAAAGAGAAGTAAGAAGACGATCTGGTGTTCACGTCCTGTTTCATCACAAAATTAACGAATGGTCACACATATGGACTGAACAACCAGAGTTTCATAACCTTCTAGCCGAACTAAGAATAAAGACATGTATTTTTTAGTTTCACGGGGAGTGTTGAGTTAAAATATGTAAATCTAAGTTACAATTGCTTCCTTTGATGGCAGATCTTACTTAGCCAGTCTTACTTCTGATGGCCAAGCGATGAAGCCATAAGAGAACTTCAAGAATATAATGCTCCACTTTGTCTTTATCTGCATGGTGGAATGTCTCAATCCACATTAAATCACTCTTTCTGTTTACCTCATACCTTTAAGAAAAAGGAAATATTTATGTAAAAAAAAAAGAAGGAAAAATGTAAAGGATTTGTAACTCAAATATAGCAGTAGAGACTTGCTACTTACCTTGTGTTTGCCCACTGGCCAAGCCAACCAAATCTATGATGTGCTCTGGACCAATTTTAAAATAACATGAACGATGATTAAAGAAGGCTTTTCAAATGGGTAGTTAGGAGGAGCTAGTTCACAACAAGCCAGATATCTTACTTGGATGTGTTAGTGGCCATGGGTTTCAACCAACGTAAGGTTTTCTTTATCTCACTTTTTACATCGGCTACACTTAGCTGTAAGACTCAAACATCAACCATGAGGAAACACTAAAATACAACAAGGAAAAAAAAATATTTTTTGCTTCAAAATAGAAAGATGAGAGTAGAAGAAAAGTTATTCTCCAAAAATTAAGCATTTTCCGCAGCATTCTAAATATTATCATGTTATGCCGTGAGTAAACAAGCTAGGCAAGTATGAAGGCATATGTCCTTTGGTGATCGGCGTCATTGTTTAAACTTAAAGCATTTTTGTTTATTCTCAACTTTGCTTTTATCTATTTTTTTGTGGTTTTTTAACAAAGTGGTAACAATAGAAAGTATCAGTAGTTAATCATACCTCTTCTGCAACATCAAAGGATGGTAAATTAGAACGTAGAACTAGTTTTATATTAGGAGGCAAGCTTTGATATAGTGAATCCTTTGTATTTGCAGCAGGCATGCTTGATTTGGCTACCTGGTAACAGTAGAATGTTACTCAAATGTATTTGCTTAGGATGACACAAAATTCAACAACTATGATTAAACCATCACAAAGTTCTGCAACAGTTATAGAGAAGGTTCATAAACATCAACCACTTCCTTCCTAGTCTTTCACATTACATTACATACGTGATTAACTAAATTTTCTACCAAATTGTCACCATGTGAAATGCAGTCAAGGTTTGTAGAAGCAAATGCTTCGCCTTGGTGCTGATTCTTGGTTGAGTTTCCCTTTTAATTTTAATGTTTAAAATAAATAAGTTTACAGTCAAATCCAAAACATTTAATTACACCAAATCTGAAAGTAATTAGGAAAAAAGTTACAGAAAAGTAGCACAACAGAAATTCAATAATTAACAACAGAAGCTACTCTAGAAATTCAACCTCACCTGGTTCAAGATAACTAAAGAAAAAAATAAAAACAGAGATTGAATGGGTTAAATATAAATTTTAACTCACAAGAGTATCAATCTGAAGCACTATATTTGCATAATGCAAAGCAAGGCCTGCAGGGCCCAATCTTTGGCAATTGTTCATGTGTCCAATTGATGGTTCGTGGTGGTAATCTGCAGGTGTCCATGGATAAATATTACAGGTACATGGAACATAGATTTCATTTAAATAGATGGATTTCATCACAAATTTGAAATAAGAATCACTACAAAATAAATAGATGATATTTGTAACTAGTCTTGTGTTAAAATGGATAAGAACTGATATTCAATACTTAATATTAAGTGGCACAACAGCATCACAGATCAAGTGAAGCAAACATAATCTAATGGCCAACCTGTATTGCCAAACACATTGATTATCTCCAAATGCAAAAAAATGACAATATCTACAAGCTTCTCCACAACCTGTAACACATCAGGTTATGAATTATATTAAACTTTTGCAGGTTCTCTATTTATAATTGCACAAAAATGAACCCACATCTATAAATAAAAATTAGTGGGATATCTAATTGAGAATAAACAAACAAGGAGGACAACACTGAGCACAAGATAAACATTTTTTGCAGAGAAGAAATCTGAAGTTACCTCCTCCAAACTTCTAGACCAGAGTGACTTTTTCTTTAAGTGACTAATTTGCTTTTTTTGACTTTTAATTTCTGCGCTCAAGACTGCAAGATCATCAGTACCTATATGATAGAGACACAATGAAGGTCAAAAGTATATATCTAAGGTACTACACATTCCTCACTGACTAAAATGATGGCTCTATTTTCAACAACAACAATAACATTATTGCCAAATTGTTCTTCACTTTAAATTAAGTCTTTAAGAGCTTCAGATTTAAGATTAAAAATTGCTACACACAAGACAAGATGAATATTATGCTATGATCCATTGGTAACATTGAATAACTCTCTCTTTGATCCTCTAACTCACTTACGCTGAAAATCTTGTTGAAGTTTATCCCAAGCATCTAACTCATGGTACAATTTCTGCAGCCAGAGACAATTGTTTTCCAATTTTAGAACTAAACCCACATATGAAAAATACTTAGATGAATAAAAGAAGAAGCATAGAGAACTTGGTTTCGGCAAGGGAAAGTAATACAAAAACTAAAAGAAGGTCAAGTAACTGCAAAATGGGAGAAAATAAGCACAGATTACAAAAGTGCAGTAAATAAGAAACTCTGGTAATTTAATAAAACACATTTCTACAATTACTTGTAACAGTCTATTGATATGTATGCAATATAAGGTAAATAGTTTGAAATCCTTGAATAATCCCCCTATAGTGAATTTCTAAAAAATTACAAAAAGAAATTCATGGATAAAGTATTTACTGTTAGAGGACAATCACTTATTCAACTCGTTAAAAGTATTAAAAGATTGGTTTCATTAGAAATAATTAATAATTCAATTAACCACTTGACTTATTCTTATATTGCAAATGCTTTTACCATGAACCTCTTTCCTTTTCAAGTTTTCTTACACTATCAGCTTCAAAAGTTACTATTACCAGTTAGTGATACAAAGAATGCACTCACAACTGTAAGATGAACCGAAGTCATCAATCGTTGCATTATTGATTCTGCTTCGTCTCTTGACAGTCTTTCAGTGTTTAATTGTATGCTAATTCTGAAATTTACAAAGAAAATACATCAAAGGATAAATGAGAGGCTAAATATTTCTTTGATGATGAATGAAAGGTTAGACAAATTGAATAAATTGAATGAGTACACTTTGTATTACTTCTCTAAATAACGATCTAAATTGTGCCACTGAGTATCCTTCGAACGATTTCCAAATCGAATCACCTCATTAGAAAAAACTTTTAACTCCTTCCTGACAACATAATCCAAAATCATATTACAGAGCCATGGTAATGCAAAACAATAAAGTAGTTAAGGTCTATTTGCATAAATTTCTCCAGAAACACATTGGAAGAGAAAATATGAAGAAAAGACTAAATAAATCTCTCCAAAAACTAAAATTAGGTTATGCTAATTTGTAAAAGTTCTCTTATGTTATGTTGTTAGCTTTTCCATGAGTTAATTTTAGCTTTTTGAGAAGTTTATTCCTTTTATTTTCTTCTCCAAGTAGTTTTAGAAAAATTGATCCAAACCCAAACCTCTTAGTTTATTGAATGTACAAAAGTCATTCTTAGTAATCTAATTTAACCAATATTTTACCTCTTGTCTGCTGCAACAATCCTAAGAAGTTCATTCATATCTTCTGATATTAAATTTTGCACGCCCTCTGAAAGAAGCACCTTTTCTTTTAAACTCCGAATACTTCCTGCGGATAGAGATTCCAGAAGATTAAAACCTCTCACAATTGTGTTTGCAACCTCAAATGCCAAAATAGAAATTCCATTCCCCTTAATTGCAGCTCCAGAAGCAAACCCACTTCCACCATTTAAATTTGTAATGCTGCTTCCAATGGTATCCAAAATCTTTCCACATCCAATAGTGCCAGCTCTGCCCAAGAGTAAACTCATCTCTGAGACCTGAAAATCAACAATTCTTTGGATAAACTTCCAAATAAACAGTCACAGAAGAGAAAAACAAAATCAAAATAAATCAAACACCCTCTAAAAGCTGAAGTTCACAACTTGAGGAAAAAATTTTCACAGTTTATCCAAACATATCCAAGATAAGAGACACAGTTTCAAAAATTCTAATAGTTACTAACAAATATACCTTAACCCAGTTATATTTAGCAGAACACACATCAGTGAATGATTTGAAATAAAAATTTAAAACTAAGCAAACAACCTTTGAGATTGAGCTTGACTTGTGGAGAAAGCAAACATCGGCAAAACATGGGATTCCATCATAGAAATGTTGGTCGAGAACAGTAACACGTTCTTGCACTTGCGTTTGTGGTCGCAGATTATTCCCTTCAATTATGCCCTGTGTGTTTGTTGAATCAGTGCCCCTATTGACACGATGCCTCTTTGAATTTGAACCTCCTCCCATCTGCTACACCAAAGACTAAGAGAGTTCAACCTCCACACAATGGAACATCACCTTCTTCATTATAGCACCTTCAACTATGAATTGCTTATCTACAAATAATAGCTTCTGCGCAATTTCTCATTAAAATGGAAATTGCTCAGTAACTGCGTTTCAAGATCACACGCACGCACTCACGTTTGTATGAAGAAATTTTGCTTTGTTTTCTAGAAACAATTTATTATAGATAGTAACTCTTTTAATATGACAACCTTAAAATTTGCTATTAAACTAGATTACTGTTTTAATAACTATTCACGTCAAAGTATATTCCATTATACTAAAAAGTTATGAGAAAGCAGTGTCAGTCATTTGGGTTGAGTTTTTAGGCTAATATAATTTATTTATAGTAAGATTATAAGAAGTTGCAAATCATTTTGTATTATTTTTCTTTGTATAAATTTGACTGATTATTATAAATAAATATAATAGAAGTAAAAAAAGAGTCAATATTTCCCCATTTTATTCATGTGGTCTTTACTTCCTCAAAAATATTGGTGGGTTAGTTTTTTAGTGTATCAGTTTTATTTTAAAATTGTGCTTTTTATGAAAATTTTGTTATTATATATGATTAATAATATTTTTAATTATGTAAATATTTTATAAAATTTTAATTAATCAGTAATTATTATCTTTAATTGAATAAATTAAGATCTTATTGTTTTTTCATGTTAAATTATTTATTTATGATAAATAATTAAATTCAGTTTACAAATGTTAATAATTAAATCATACTGCTATTGTATACTTTTACTATAAAAAAAATAATCTCTTCAATTAATTTTAATTATAAACATGGTTAATTTATTAAGCATGCTTCTTTGAACTTTAGAGTGTCTTTATATGTATCTCATCACATAGATAAGATTGACTTAGACGTTGCGGTCAAGTGAATAGTACAGAAAAAATCAAATCGGATAAACAAACGGAAAAAATCACGTAACGTATGCATGAAGACACATATAAGAACAAATATAATTATAATTTAATATTAAAAGTATTGTTTATATTACTAATTACAAAGACAAACATAATTTTATGAATTTGAAGGCTTTTACAAACTAAATTACATAAATCTTGCCTTTTATGGGATGAGATGTGTTAATATAGGTAACTATCTAACTATTTGAGTAAAATGGATAAAATTTTAAAAGTTGACTATTTTTTTGTATTAGGTAATTTGTATTAAAAATAGTTATATAAATGGAAGGGTTTAAAATTTGATGTTATGGAAGGTTATTTGAATAAGACAATGAGTTTAATCAATGAAAAGACATGAGACAGGTGAAGTTTCATGGAAGAAGGTAAATGAAAGCTAACTTTGACAATTTCAACTGTCATTTAATGGTTAAAGATTAAGACAAATGCTTTTAAATATATTCTATTTAGTGTTGTGTTTTCCACTTTTATTTTGTGTGGCTATGTTAAACCAAATGTTAAATGCTATGGTCCCCACGAGAGTTAGATGTTGGCAGTTACAGATTGCAATAACAAATTTAGTCTCACATTTCACACTACACTGCTACTTGCAAGGAAGGAATCATGATGCATAATCTATATCAATATATAAACATTTTATTTCTAGTTTTATTTTTTAATAATATTTTTAAATTAAAATTATTATTTTATTAATTTTAACCTTTAAATAATCAATTTTTTTCTTAAATTTAAGAATTTTTTTTAATTTGACATTTTTTTTAAACTTAATAATTTTTTAATTAAAAATTATCTACAAAATATATAAAATCTATTTATAATTAAATTATAAAAACTCTTTATACATAAACTATAAAAAATATTTATATTCAATTTTATAATTAAAATAATAAAAAATATTATTATTAATTTTATTATTTTTTATCATATAAGAAAAGTGAATACTACGTTTGTTTTGTTTTGACATGTGAGTACACATTAGTAGTATAAAAAATCTATCCACAAATGCACACCAATATAATGTAGCCAAGAAAAAAATGACTTTTCTCTCTCATAATCCATTAATAAGTCAAAAATTTTAACGGTTTTGTTTTATTTTTTATTGTGTAATTATTTTTTTTCTGGTTTATGTATTTTTTTAATCTTAATATTCTTAGTATTATTACTCTTCAAATTATATGTGTAAGACTCACTTTTTCTACTCCTTATACTTGAAGGGTTTGTCCTAATCAGTTGGGCCTAAGGCTGACCCATAGGATGTCTAAAACCCCTAAACTAGCCCTAACCCCCTCATTCTGCTCTTTTCAGAAAAAATAGTTTCCCACCCCTCTCCCCTTTGCTATTACGTGAGTTCTGCTAGGGTTTAGTACCACCTTCGTCAAGCAAGCTCAACTTCATTTTCGTGCTCCACATAAGTCAATCTCGAGCCCATGTTTCTCCTCCCTGGGCATATTTTCGTATTTATAGTTAGGGTTTCGTAGTAACCCCGTTCCTATTCTGTTTTACCGTTTGTTTTCAACTCTTTGGCCTACCCTTAGGACTGTTGTGCTCACGCTTTTATTATGTTTTTCTGCTTGAGCCACTATTATCTCACTATGGTATGCCTTGTGTGTTGATGTGAACTTGTGAGATGCACTATTGGACTGCTTGGATCTTGTTGTGTGACTGTTGCACGAGAGAACAGTGGTGAGCACTGGTTTTCTCGCTCAAGCGAGCATGTCTCGCCTAGGCGAGATTAACAGAAGCTCGTCCAAGCTATTTTCTGCGAGTAGTCGCTCAGGTGACCAACTCTGTTTTTGAGCGAGCGAACGTCTCGCTCAAGCGAAAGGGGTCTCGCCTAAGCGAGAATGCGCGTAAGGTCACTATTCCTGTAAGTCGAGCTCTCGCCTAGGCGAAAGGAGCTCGCCTGAGCAAGAGTCCTTCTCGCCTGAGCTAGGAGTTGGGCGAGGGTGCTTGACTATTTTGGTTGTTTCTCTATTCTTGGATGGTTGGCACTTGCTTGAATTTAATTGTTATGTTAAAAGCATGAAATGAATGATTATGCATGAGTGATGTGGTTCATGGGTTGTGAATGATGGATTTGGTATGATCTTGGCATGTGCTTTAAATGAGATTATTGGTATTAAGGTGGCATGGTATTGGTATGAGATGAAATTCTATATTCATGGATTGGGAAGAATGAATTGGTATGGATTCAACATGTGATACGAATGAGGATTGGTTACAGAGGTTGGCATGAGGTTTATATGCATGATAAATATTACTTGGTTGTCTAAATATGATTGGTATGTAGTCAGGACGTAAATCCATGAGTCTCTAGGTGAGACCTCATGGTGGTGCTTCAGTGGTCGGGACGTAATTCCATGACCCCTATTAGTGGGAGTTCATGGTAGTGCCCCATCGATATAATTTAGTAAGGATTCAAGGTAAGGTTGCATCTTGACGCTCTAAGGAGTCAGTTAGTCTCATATAGAGCGGGGTGACTCTTTTGGTGAGAGTAGCAGGAGGCCTGAAACTCATTAAGGGCTAACCTTATGTGTGGGGGATTTAGACATTGTAACACTTAGCTCGGGGGTGAGTAGCTCGGGGTGAGCAGGAAAATCCACCACAAGTGCAAGCATCCGTTGAATTTGACTAAATTATACGTATCCGGATGAGTCGCGTCGAGTCTTAGTGTATTGTTTGGAAGGTCTTAACATGCTTGGGTGATGTGTGTATAATTGACTGTGAAAGTGCATGTGTGATAAAAATATTTTTTGGCTATAACTTACCCTTCTGTTTGTTTGTTGTGTGTTTTGTATGTGTGGTTTTCTCTTTTTGCGATGATCATCAACTTGTTGATGTGAGTAGAGGCGAGAACTACCCGTGATCATCAGGGTGATGGAGGTTCCGCTACTTAGTTGACTAGACTTGGGCTCTGCTCTTCATGTCTTTTACTAGGGCTATGGCCCATGTTTATATTATTAGTATTGTGTTTCTGGTTACATTAGACCTTGTACCCTGTCTTGTATTGATATCATGGTGTGTCTCAGGATTTTCTTTTATAAACCGTTGGATATCTTTAAGGAGTGAGTCTATACTCCGTATCTTTGCTCGTATTATTATGTTGTGTGATGTGTCATTTAAGTAAGTTTATTTATTAAAAGGGACGTTACAATATGTCATTGGATGCAATTATATAATATTAATTAATGTCTAAAATTCTGCTAAAAGTACACATTTTCTGAAAAAACATGATGAACTTAATTTTTTATAGATGAAAATTAGATTATTTTTAAATAAATATTAAAAAATATATAAATATATGAAAGTATTATAAATAATTAATTAAATGAAAATAATTTCAATGCTCAATAGTTAAAACAAACCCAAACTAAAAATAACATAAAAACATGTAGTTACGAGGAGAGAATGAGATACTTTAAGAAGGAGAGAACTACTCGTGAAATCACCCACAAGGAGCTACTTAGGAAATCATTCACTTCGTGGAAGGCTAAGGAAAAAATTATGAAAGGACAAGATATTTATAATCCTACCAAACATAAAAAGGATGAATCTTCAAATGGTAGAATTTATGGAACAAATTCATTATGTTATTAATGCATTATCTAGGAATCATGCATTGTTGTTCATGATTGAAACTAAAACAATTTGTCTAGAAATGTGTAAAGAATCATATGTCGAAGATCATGAATCTAGTCACATTCACGTTTATAAGAATTGTGAAATTAGCACTTTTAAAGATTTTTATAGGCATGATGATTTTCTATTTAAAAGAACTAAATTGTTTTCGCCTAAAAGTTTTTGTTTTTATGGATTTTGTTTTGGGTCTACCTAGGTCCAAAAGAGGAAAAAGTTTTTGTTTTGGTGGTGGTTGATAGGTTTTCAAAGATGGTCCACTTCATTCCATGCCATAAAAGTGATCATGCCAACCATGTGGCTAATCTATTTTTTAAAGAAGCGGTGAGACTCCACGAAATTTTAAGGAGCATTGTATCTGATAGAGATATTATGTTTGTTAGTCATTCTTGGAAAGTGTTGTGAAAAAAATTAAGTACAAAACTTTTGTTCATACGACTTTTCATCCTCAAACGGATAGATAAACTGAAATGGTAAATAGAACTCTATCTCAACTTCTTAGATGTTTTGTCAATAAAAATTTGAAAACATGGAAGGAATGGTTACCTCATGTAGAGTTTGCTTATAATAGAGTAGTTAACTTTACTACTCAAATGTTGCCTTTTTGAGATAGTATATGACTTTAATCCTTTAACTCCATTAGATTTGTTAACATTGATGCTACAACTAACAAAGATGATTTTGTCAAAGAAACTTTTGTCAAGAATTTATATAAGGATGTAAAAGTACATATAGAAAAAGAGATGGAGAAGTTAGCGTCTAAGGCTAACCCAAGGGAAGAAGTAGATCAAGTTTGAAATTGGTGATTGGCTACGGGTACACCTTAGGAAGGAAAAGTTTCCTTCTAAAAGGAAATCTAAATTCTTGCCAAGAGGAAACAAAACATTTCAACTTCTTACAAAAATTAATGATAAAATTATGATTTACCTAATGACTATGGTGAAAGTTCTAATTTCAATACCAATGACTTATTTTCACGTAGGTACGAATTTGAGGACAACATCGCTTCAAGAATGAGGTTATGATATAGGACTATTTTCGAAATTCATACAAGAGGAACTTGAAGAGGAATCATGACAATTAAAGGACCTCTTATAAGGTCAAAGAATAATTAGAAGAATAGATTTCTAATAAGCTTGCGATGATCCAAGAAGCTAGAAATTCACATAATTCAGGTTACATAAATTGTTGGGTGAACCACAAGTCACTAGGGAAACACTTGAATGAGTTCTTACGCGTTAATAATTTGTTGGGCGCCTCTAGTCGCTAAGCAGCATAACTAGGCACTAGGCAATGAGTTCCGTCATTTTTAAATTCAATTTCTATTTTTTAAATTTATTGAACCTAAGTAATTAGGCTTATTTTTATCTTTTAGCTTTTAAACATTAAAAGTCTATAAATACATAAGTCTACAACGAATATCAATCATATATTGAATTGTATTTCAAAAACATATAATTTTTTTGTTCTTGGCTTAGATATCAAGTTCTTATTAAAGATTGAGATTTTGTGACAAAACTTCCTTAACTAATTAATCCTATTGATTGTGGTATCTCTATTATTGGTCCTTATCAAAGAATGATCTCTTTGGAACAAATTTTCCCTCAATTTATCATTATGATAAATTGTGACATTCATCCATTTCTAATTTATTCTGCAACTTTTATAATTATAAAATTATAAACTTTGATTTATCCGGTCTGATATTTCATTTATGAAATTCAAATTCAGAGAAGATCATCATTTACATTTAAATTTAAATAGCAGATTTAAAAAGTTAAAATCAAAATAAAATATTCAAATATATAGTTTTTTTGTTATATAAATTTTAGTTAATATTTTATTTGAGCTTATTCTATTTTTTTTTCATATCTTATCCATATATTTATGTAGTGAGCAGGTGGTCAGATCTCTCACAGCCATCTCTACCGGTATAATACGGTATCTTAACTTCCACTGTGGTGACGCTCCATCCATGAATTCCAATTAGCATGCTCCCAGCTAAAAAGGGGCTACAAATGTTCTATCTCATTTACAAAAAGTCATTTTGCTTTTATGGATGCGATTTTTAAAAATTTTCTTTTGCTATTAGAAATGTAAAAAATCATCTACAAAGCACGATGCTTGTGCTCAACTTAGATGCAACTTAATTAAACCTCCTTATTAGTACAAAAGCTAGATGCGATTTCATAAGAAATTTGTGGTGTTCTACTTAATCTACCTAATGATTGTATGTATTAGAGTTCATCAGAAATTTCATAAGCACTATGATAATCTACCTAATGATTGTATACATTAAATGTCAATAAAAATGATAGATGTAATATATATATCGCAATTAATTAAAATAAATAAAATAAATGTAAAAACTGAGATGCTGAAAACTCAGTTAATAAAATTTTCTACATTGGACAGTGACCATGGGTAGCCAAAAACAAAAGAAGAAAAAGCCAAATGTGAGAAAGGATGGGCAGTGTATCCTGGCTACATCATAATAATATATACACTCAAGGATGAACTAGTCCACTCCGCTCCTACACTAAGTGGGTTTTGCAGTCACATTCATTCAAGAATGAATGCCTATCGTCTAAACAGTTACCTTCTTGATGCCGTATAAAGATATCTACATCACATGGAACTTCACCCAAAGGTTCCGCAAAAATATGGCATTCAACAGCAAGAAAACCCACTACCATGTCTACATGTACTATTGCTCCTTTCAATTCATTTTAAAGGCAGTCAAGAAAGCTTGCAAATTACCTTATCACATCCAGTCTGTCGATCACGTTCAGTGCTCTTTCTTTGTCAATATCAAAATCAATCACTGGAAGCTTAGACAAAATCCTATTGAAACATATCTCCTTGCTTTTACTTGATGAATGACTTCTACTCTTGGTCAATCTGAAGTTCTCCCTGAATCTAATATTCACACTGCCAAAATCCAAGCTTTTACTGATTCGTCTAACGGGTTTCTTCATATTTACATCCTGCAGCATGTTTTGCTCGTCCAGTGTCAACAATGATAATACTGCATTTGTAGACTGTTCATCTGTCTTCAAAGAAACCCCAACAGGGTACTTGGTGACAGGCCTTACTTTGCCAGTATCACTTCCTGCCTTACTTCTGATGACCAAGCGATGAAGCCATACAAGAAGTTCAAGAATATAATGTTCCACTTTGTCTTTATCTGCATGGTGGAATGTCTCAACCCGCATTGCACCAGACTTCCTGTTTATCTCAGAGCTTCAAGAACAAAGCAAGTATGAAAATAGGTAAGGATTAAAAACACAGACAATACAAAAATGGAAAAAACGTACAAATTTTAACTCAGAAAACTTACCCTGTGTTTGCCCACTCCCCTACCCAACCAAAGCCATGATGTGCTCTGAACCAATTTTAAAACAACCAAAAGAAAAGGCCAAAAAGGACTTGAGTTAGCTTATGAATGAGGTCAATAAACTGAGGATAAAAAACGCACGGATAATAAAGAGCTAGTGGACAAAATGCCAGATATCTTACTTGGATGTGTTAGTGGCCATGGGGGCCAACCATTGTAGTGTTTTCTCCATCTCATCAGTGATATCGGCTACAGTTAACTGCAAGAATCAGACATTATGAGGAACTAGCAAATAAAGAAAAAGTTAAGGACACTTTCATCTTTGGCTGAAAGTGGAAAGCTGAAAGCAAAAGAAAATTTATATACAAAAGTTGTTGATCATTTTCCTTGCCATTCCATATATTTCTTAGCATTGACTTTTGCTATAACTCAACACTAGAAAATCAACCAATAAGATAAGACGATTGTCCAAACTTTAAACGTACTATTCAGACCTAATCTCTAATTGAGGTGGGATTTATCATCGTATGTGTTGACGTCTCACTGTCTCCACACTACGACACTTCAATCGGCCTTTTCCATAACCTCCCTACCCTTTAAAATATCCGAACTCATTACCTCCCACATATCCATTTAGTATCCAATACAGGTTTACTCACAGATATTAAGGGTACACATGCTTCGTCTACACGGGAAAATATTGCATGCTATCAGGTATTGGCGAAAGATTACCTGTGAATTTTTGTTACTCCCCGGGTGTCCAGGTGTCCAGGTGTCGACGAACATATACCCCCACAAAATATTCTTTTATTTTAAATAAAATTATCTAGAAGCAATTCTTTAAAATATAAATTCAGATAAAAAATAATAATTGTAAAGTACAATTTAAATAAAATTGCACAACAAAAAATTAATGCAAATAAATTTAGCCTTTTCAAAAAAATCAAATTTAAATGAGTTACACCACAAAGTCCAAGTTTTAAAACATTATGTTTTTTTCTTAAAATAACTTCAATATCTTAAGTCTAAATAACAAAATATAAATATATAAAATAAAAATTTGACAGTCAATTCTTGAATGGTTAATAAGTTTATTTTGATCACTTGATGTTTTAGAAAATACTTAATATAATTCCCATCAACAAATAGGTAATTAAAATATCCGAACTCATTACTAGCAAATATCCATTTAGTATCCAATACAGAATTACTCACAGGTATCAATGTTTACAAATTTTCTTGTCATCCCTAGTTCCTCCGTATCCCTCCAAAAATAAACATGCAGACCCATCAGGTATTAGCGAAAGATTACCTGTGAAATGATTTTACTACCCGGGTGTCGACGAATATATACCCACAAATATTTTTGTTTATTTTAAACAAAATTATTTAAAAGCAATTCTTTAAAATATAAAATTAGATAAAAAAAAATTAAAATACAATTTGAATAAATTGCACATTAAAAAAATAATGCAAATAAATTTAGTCTTTCTAAAAGACAACTTTAAATGAGTTGCACAACTAAGTACAACAAGTTTTAAAAAATTAATTTTTTTAAAAGCAACTTCAATTTCATGGGTCTAAATAAAAAATATAAATATGAAAAATCAAAATCTAAACAATTCTTCAATGGTTAACTTTATTTTGATCACTTGATTTATTAAAAAAATACTTCATAAATTCATTATCAATAATTTTAGAAAGGAACATATATCCAAAATGTTAGATACCAAGATATCCATATCAGTCTCATCAACAAAAAAATATAATTAAAATATCAAAACTGATTACCCACGGATATCCATTTAGTATCTAAAACAGATTTTACTACTGGATATAATTGGGTAAAAATTTTCTTGTCATCCCTAGTTCCTCTGTACCCCTCCAAATATAAGCATGGAGACAAATGCTTTGTCTACACAGGAAAACATTGCATTTGCATCACAGTAGTTCTAGACACTTTCACATAGATAATTCTAAAAATTATCCAAAATGCAAACCCTGACACCGCATTAGAGATATCATTGGTAACGGTTGGAAGCTGCATGGGAAACCCCTTCAATATTTTCCATACATCATCTATTGTTGAGCCTAACACTCCTACATTACCAGCTAACTAATCTTGCCTGACTCCAACAACATAAGAAAGCTTTGTCAAATGGTGAGACCTGCCAATCTACTAGTAACACAACCTTGGCAGCACACACTCCAACTACTCAAAATGCTTAAATTTGAAGAAAAATCTCGAATACACCTTACATTTGACAATTACGTAGCATTGTCTCTAGAGGAGCAAACATAGAGATAGATTGTCGTTTCATAAGAGAAAAGTTGGACTCCGGAGGCATCACTAAATTTGTCAACTATAGTGAATTTGGCTGACATAGTCACCAAGCCAAGCGCATACAACTTATATGCTCCAGTTTAAAGGGCAATCTTGCAAGTATATAAATAAGGTACAAATCCTTTACAATCAGAAATACCTGGATTATATATACATTATTAGAACCATTTTTTTCATTCCCATATCATACATTTATTATCCATCTACTCTATATATTTTATTGGTTTTGTTTGCTCCGAAACACCTATTTTCAACTCCATAAATCTATATTTCTTGTAATTTAACACATCGCATTATTAATACTTTAACTCAAGTTCACATAATCAACTAGTAAGGTATATATTGTCCAATATCCTCTAAGTACTACTCATGCCTTATCTCTAATTTTCAATCACCTCTAAATGACTCCACCCTTTAGTGTTTCACCAAGTCTTTCTAGTTGCACCCCCACAAAAGTAACCCTTTTCTGAGACATTGTGGCTTAGGGGTGACAACAACTAAATTCAAGATGTTATTCAGTGAATTAGCAGTCTAGGATAACATAAGGCACATCTTACAGTTAAAGCAAGAATTGGCTAACAAAACTAAGGCCATTAAATGAGGATTGAGTATGAATGTAAGACAGATGACTAATGAAAGTTAAATAGGAGACTAAGTTATTGATTTTCAATGATATAGTTCATATGTTGTGGGCTTGAGGCAGAGTATGTTTCAACCTGAACACTTTTTGTTTCTTCTAAACTTTCAACTTATTTCTTTTTGTGATTCTTTTAACAAAGTGGTAAAAATAGAAAGTAGCAACAGGTAATTGTACCTCTTCTACAACGCGAAGAGATGGTAATTTGGAGCGCAGAGCTAATTTTATATTAGGAGGCAAGCTTTGATATAATGAATCCTTTGTATTAGCAGGCACAGAGGATCTAGCCACCTGAAAGTGCCAACAGTCAACACCAGACCAAACACAATATTAATCAATGTATTAACTTCGTTTGACATAAATTTGATCATCCGTGAATAAGTATATGTAAGTACACCTTATCAATCCAGGAAAGGACAACGGCAATCAGGAGTTAAGAGTAAACATAGGTTGGGTTGAGTTAGGTTTGGAGGAGAATATTGATGCCAAACAAAATAAAATGGTTTGGTTCAGTGGTGAGTGGCTCAACCCAACCCGAACACAACCAGGTTGTGACAGAGTTGGGCTATTGGGTTAGATATTGTAAAGAAAATGGAAGGAAATAGCACAAAAGGGGGAAAACAAAAAATAGAAAGGATATAGATATCTATTCCAAGTAAATAAATATAGAAAAATAATAAATAAATAGGGTTGAAGGTTAAGGGTAATTACATATTAAGTATTGTATATTTTTTTTTGAATGAAAGTTATCCGTGGTGCATATAAGGGATTACAATTGTTGAATGAAAGATCATAAATGCATCAAACAGTTAGTTTTTTTTTTCTGGTGCATATATTCTGTCACCCAAATTATTTTATATGAACTCATTATAATCTATATCAGGATGTGTGTGGTATTCAGTGATTAGAATGTGCTATTAGAAATTAATAACAGCTCAATTCATAAAAGAAAAAAAAAATAGTTATGTTGTTTGATGCCTTGACAATCTGGGAAGTTTCAACCTTCAGCTACAACCAAGAAATATAATGAAACCAAAAGCCAAATAAAACTTTGATATTTAAGGCAAAAGCGACCTTACGAGTTAGGTGTTCAGATCTAAAGCAACAAGGAACAAAAGGCTTTTTAAATGACTTTATATTCTGAACTGCAGAAGGAACTGAGGTAAGTTTATTAACCAAGAAAATGCATGTTTTTCTTTCCTAGCGTAGCAGTATGCATGGCAAATACAGTTTATATCAACAGTTCATGTCTTCCAAAATCACAAGTCATAACACCTTCACAAAGGTCTACAACATCTTTTTTCCTTTTTTTAATTTTGATGGCAAATGTTAGTTGTTAATATTTTGTTAGTGGAGGGAATTGAACCCAGACCCTCTCTCACCCTCCCTTCCAAACCCACTAAACCAACCTTATAACTCCCAAATGTTAGTAGGGGGACTTGAACCCAAAACCTCTCCCACCCTCCCTTCCAACTTTACCACTAAGCCACCTTACAACTCCAAGTCTAAAACATCTATATAGCAGGTTTAGAACTTCTAAAAAAATCATCAACAATCTATCAGTAGTCTATGTAAATCACAAACAATGTCAACCTAAGACATTGACATCTTGGTATTGAGTTCACTGTCACAACTCACAACTCCTCATAGAAATATTAAGCCATTAGAAATTGCTACGAAGCTTTAAATTTAAGAGGGTCGTCCATTTCTCATTCAAACAGTTAGGATCATCAACTTTCAATGCCTGGCCACAGATTGTGTAACAACCTGAGGCAATTAGTAATAGAAACTTAAGCCCATGGAATTGTCTATCTAAATTGTCTTATATCATTATGACAGCCAAATTTAGAGTAAATGCTTAGCTTTACTACTAATTCGTGGTTGAGTTTCCCTCCTAATATTCATGATAAAAAAAGTCGCATTCTGATACAAGCATCCAATTACATAAATCTGAAGTTAGAACAGTAGATATCATAGTAAATATCCTACATATAATAGGGTAAGTCATTCTTAGTCAAAGGGAGATTAGTGTGTGTATTAATACAAAGAAAGATAAATGCTTCAAGAGTCATGTGAAATTCAATATGCAACAAAAGGAGCAACTCTAGAACTCAATTAATTTTCACCTGCTCTAAGTTAAGGAATAAAATAAACAGACATGGAATGATGAAGTAAATACAATGAAGTTTAACTCACAATAGTATCAATTTGAAGCACTATATTAGCATAATGCAAAGCAAGGCCTGCAGGGCCCAGTCTTTGGCGATTGCTTGTGTGTCCAGTTAATGGTTTGTGGCTATCTGCAGGTGCCCATCGATAAACATTACAAGTATGATGGATTTCAACGGTAATTTGATAAAAATACAGACTGATATTTAATAAGAATATAGACTGATAACCAAATGGCATTTAGTGGGTACAAACCTATATTGCGAAAGACATTGCTTATCTCCAAAAGCAAAAAATGGACAATATCTACAAGCTTCTCCATAACCTGTAATCCATTTACATTATGGATTATATTTAACCTTCATCAGTTCAGCATAGTTATAACCATGTCTATAAATAAAAGTTATATCACTGCGCTATTAGTGGACATCCTTCTTTATTTCTTTGCATAGTTCAAGTGCTATATTTGGCATTACACATGGATACAATACAATGACAGTATGAGGATAAAACAAACCAAGAGAAGAACACCGAGGGACAAGAAAACACATTGTGCAGAGAAGCAATCTGATGTTACCTCCTCCAGACTTCTAGCCCAGAGTGATTTTTTCTTTAATTGTCTGACTTGCTTCTTTTGAGTTTTAATTTCCGCCCTCAAGAATGCGATGCCTTCACCTATATGATAGACATATACTAAAGTTCAAAAGTATATCTATAAGAGACTACATAAACAAATACTGCTCTATATACGCTCTATATACTGAAAGGTCAAACTTCTGAATCAGAGCGACTTTTTTGTTCAAAAATGTGTAATATATATAGTAAACAGCCATTTAGGCCCTCAGAATTACATCATCGACAACAATATGAAGGGATGATTATGAAAAAACAAAGTGAGGGTAGAAACTGCTACAATTTAACAGGATGATTTTCAATGAGACGAAATGGCAGGTGGAGAAGACATTCAGAACAGAATAGCAAAACCATAGAAAAAAAAAGTATACAGCTAAAGCAGAATATAGATAGCTAGTATTCAACCTACATTCATTTCAGAGTCCTTGGTCAAAGTGTTGTTGATGCTAGCGTATATCTTTTTAAACATCTCAAAACCAAGTACATGTCCATTGTTAACCTAGTCCTAAGGTTCCACATATTTATCACCATCTGAATGTTGAAGAAAATAATAATAATCATACCAAAATCATCCCAATGTTAAACTAAAACTCTTCAATAGATTCAGATATGCACTTTGGTTGGAGGTGTTGAAAGTGGAGGATAAATTTGGAGTGCTCTGAAGAGAAAGTAAATGAAAAGTGAGGTGGTTTGGTTTAATAGAAAGACAGTAGAATTGAGTAGACAGTTTATTGATATATTTGATTGATTTGATTGGTAGGTTATATTTAGTGTAATGTCAAAAATGCCCTTAGGTGTACTTTTAAAATACAAACATTTTATGTTAAATAAATATTAGTTGAGAAAATGAAAATAAATTATTTCTCAAAATATATTAATGATTTAAAAATATTATTTATTAAACTCCAATAATAATTATAAAAATATAAAAGAAAAAAATGTTGGATATAGTGGTAAATTAGTAATTCACCAAACAATCTACACAAATCCATCATTTTCTCCTCATCTCAACACTGTATTTTTTCTTTCAAAACTTTCCCCACAAATCACCTAAATACACACAATCCCTCACAAATCAATCCCCAGAAATAGTAAATGATTCCTACCAAACAATGCATTAAGGTTGAAAATTGCTATTTATGAAAAACAATGCATAGTAGTCATAGCTCAAGAGTAACATGCATAGTTACCCCTTTCATCATCATCCTCACACTTGCGCTGAATATCTTGTTCAAATCTATCCAAAGCATGTAATTCATGGTACAATTCCTGCGGCCACAGAAAATTGATTTTCCAATTTCTTAAAAAAAAAATCAAATAAAAGAATGACTACATTGAATAAAAAGCAAATGCATGGAGCAATGGCAAGATAATAGAAAATCTTGGAGATAAAGTAACTGTAAAATGGGACCAAATGAGCAGAAGCAACAAAAGGTGCAATAAATAAGATGCATACATCATGAAGAAGGCGTATCTAACCATCGTATTCGTTTCATTTAAAAAAATACATGTCTTTTTTAATTATGGCAGACAATGCCAACTTTACATGAGTGGAAGTTTTATTCTAGGGTGATAATAGAAATCAGAATCAGAATGAATTTTTAAATGTACCTACAGGTTACTACCGACCTATTGCAAATGAACTCAAATTCTCCTTTGTATCTTTGAGTAAAATCACGATTAAAGGTATAGGGTAAGAAACAGAGTAAGGGATGGAAAGAAAGAAAATTCTATACAAGTTACAATTGATATGTAATACATAGAAGATATAGTCGTTCAAAATCCTTAAAAAGAATCCCCCCATTATACGTTTCCAGGAAATTACAAAACAGAATCATAGGATAAAGTATTTACTATTTAGGGACCATCACTCACTAAACTGGTTGACGACATTGAAATAGTGGTTTAACGAGTAATCACTTATAAACTTGATTAACCCTTTAGTTAATTGTTCTTAAATTATAAATACTTTTAGCAAGAATTTTATTTTTTATTTTCTTATCTTTTCAGCTTCAGGAGTTACTATAAGTCCTCGAGCAACACTAAGCATCTTCTTTAGCGACACAAGGAATACACTCACAGCTGTAAACTGAACCAAAGTCATCAATTGCTGCATTATTGATTCTGCCTCGTCTCTTGAGGGTCTTTGAGCATTCAATTCTCCGCTAACCCTAAAGTTTAGGATGAAATCACAGTTTAGAATAAATACAAGAAAGGCTATTTATTTGAAAAATGAATGAAAGGCTAATAGAATTGAGTGAGTACAATTTATATTACTTCTCAAAGTAACGGTCTAAGTTGTGCCATTGAGGATTCCTCGAACGATTTCCAAAACGAATCACCTCATCAGAAAAAACCTTCAGCTCCTGCCTGACAACATAATCGAAAATCATATACAGTTCATATTTTAATTTTACAGTCATAGTAATGAAAAAAAAAATCCATATTCACCTCTTGTCTGCTGCAACAATCCTAAGCAGTTCATCCATATCCTTTGACACTAAATCTTGCACAGGATGTGAAAGAAGCACTTCTTCTTTTAAATGCCTAATACTTTTAGGGGAAAGAGATTCCAGAAGATTAAAACCTTTGACGATTGTGTTTGCAACCTCAAAAGCCAAGATAGCAATTTCATTCCCCTTAATTGCAGCTCCGGAAACAAACCCACTGCTAGCATTTAAATTTGTCATGCTGCTCCCAAGAGTATCCAAAACCTCTACTGCTTTCTCAATTCCAATAGCAATTCCAGTAGTACCAGCTTTGCCCAAGCGTGAACTCACCTCTGAGACCTGAAACAGAAAGAGCTCAGTAGATATTTTCATTTTTTTCTCCAGTATTATTCAATTTAAGCAGGAGAAAATTAATGATTTTATACATGCTCCCTTGCCTAAGTGCCCATCTACCTTGTCTTATATCAGAAATAATGCCTACTAATATCAAAAGCCCTTGATAATTTCCCCTTCTAGCATATTAAACATAGTGTCAAGCCTCAAGTACTTAAATACAACCATAAACAAGATAAACAATACAATCCTAAAACTCATAATTACTAACACAAAACAAACCCTAATCCCAACCACAAACCTTACTTCCAAATTATACAAGTCACCAAAATATTGACTAGTATTCTCTAATTCCAGTCGAGTCCTCAATAACCTCATTAATTTCCTTCCTTGCCTCTGTGAACTACCAGCCCTACATGCGACTAAACCATCAACAAAGACTCAAACACGCTATACATCACTCCAGTTTAGCACATATTTATTCACAACAGAGAAACGGTTTGTTATGTTTAACCTTTGACCTAGGCTTCTGAGGCAAGGAGTCCTTAGGAAAGCGCGGGATTCCGTCGTAGAAGTCTTCCTCGACAGCGGAAGAAGCTCCGCCGTTAGTTCTAGAAGGTTCAGGAGGATTCCTCTCCATCCTCTGAGGCGCGACTGGGAAAACTACTGCGGCGTCATCGGCGGGAGGTTTACTCTGAGCAGCAGAATCGGCGTTGACAAAAACTCGGTCGTCCTCGACGGAGCGCGAACAGAGCCCTCCCATGACTTGCGACAACCACACCAAGAATTCGATCTTGGAATTCGAAGCCCCTGCCATGTAGTTGTTCCCCTAAGATCGCAAGGCTCATTGATTTTTGGTCATTGCATTAGTTGGTAGCAGTAATGAATAGTAACGAAGAAAAAAAATTAAAGAGAAAGCAAAAAAAATGTTGCACAAGGTGTGTGAGTAAACTAATAAAGGAATTCCAAAAGGGAAGAAGAAGACAGAAAGAGAAGAGACTGGGTGGTCAGTTATCACGTGTGGGGTAGTGCCCCAAAAGTCCACCCCTCCCATTGGGTGCCAACGAGGTGAAATTCAAAACTAGTCTAGTTGACTATCACCGATTCGGTCCAACCGCTGTGACTCACTGTCACTCACCCACGCACCCTAGCGTTTAGGCTAGGCCTTCAAAAACGTTACGGACATAAACCCTTCATTTTCGTTTATGGCTCCTTTTTTTCCGTTCCAAACTTCAACTCTCGTCTTGCTCAACCAATCGCTTTCGCTCTTGCCTTCACGCTAAACTCAAATAAATTTAATTTATTATAGAGTTGCAGATTCACTGTGGAAATAATAATTACATAGATAAGTTTATTTTACTCTCTCAAACTTAAAACTGATTCTTGAAATGTCAAACTCATTTTTCAATTTAGGCTACTTATACCTTCTATGAATGGAGTTTAAATTTTTATTTTTTAAATTAAAATATAGTGATTATAAATAAGAGGTGAAAATAGTTTTTTTTTTCTTCACTACATTTTAGACGGTTAAAATCATGAAGAAACTTATTTTAAAACATTGTTCAGTAATTTCAATTTTAGAAAGTTAAATTATTAGAAATATATAGTTAGTCATATTGGCGTTACCTACTTGTCGTGTGAATTTTTCCACAGCCAAACAAATATGTTGTTTGACAACAGACCATGTGAAGGGGGCTTCTCCCTGTACCTCCAATAATCTCTCCTGTATCCCCAAAACCTACTTTATTTTCAACGTTGCCCCTGGTTAAAAAAAAACTTACTGTGTCTTTTCTCAATTTCACCGAATTGCACCCCCAAATATCCCTGCACCCCTCACACCCCTCAGCACACTGCACCCCCAAAACCCCTCCACCCGCACCCCAATAAAAAGCAGATTCCCTCTCTCTGCACGCTGCACGCACTGCACCACCCTTGGAATCTTTGACCTAGCCTCCCCACAAAGCATTCTTCTCCCCCACTGCACCGCACTCCTTCTCCCCCACACTGCACCGCACTCCTTCTCCCCCACTGCACCGCACTCATTCTCCCTCTTCTCCCACAAACCATTCTCCCCACGCCATCCTTTTCTCCTTTTTTCCTCCACACACCATTCTTCTCCCCACCGTCGGCAACCACGTTTGATCCTTTCCCGCGGCTTCTCAATTTTTGCAGGTAAGTAATACTGGTTTTTTAATATTAGACAGTGTATATTTTTATTTTAATGCATGTGTATATTTTTATTTTAATTGATTTTATATGTAGGTTTTTACATGTAGCTTTTTGTTAAACCTGGAAAGGTGGGTTGTGTTGATGAGTGGTGTGCGTTTGAGAGGAAGAGTTGTGGTGTTTTTATTTTTTTTAAGGAAACGGATTGTAGAATCCGTTTCCCCTTTTTTTTATTTTTTTTTTCAAAACGGATTCTGGAATCCGTGTTTTTTATTTTTTTTTTTTTTAAACGGTTTGTGGAAT
>Ga0214544_1000345_pt1 | contig 80992 bp, 48 predicted proteins | sample CNSS3metaG_FD_160074 | JGI IMG/M metagenome (GOLD analysis project Ga0214544, IMG submission 160074) | Root nodule microbial communities from cowpea collected in UCLA plant growth center, Los Angeles, California, USA - CNSS3 | ecosystem: Host-associated > Plants > Roots > Nodule | place: USA...
AAAAAAAGAATCGGCAAAATAAATTAAAAAAAAAAAGGAACAACAAAGAACCTGGTTATTAGAAAGAGGAACGGACTTGAAGCTGCGGAGAAGGTTACCGTCGAGGACGAAGTAACGCTTCCGCGAGAACTGAAGTCCAATACGGTTGAAGCGTATGAGGTACAACCAGCCTTCCATTCTGCTAGTAGCATCGCTCTGCGACGCCGATGCAGCGGCACTACTTCCCATTCTCTTCCCTCTCCAATTCACTTGTCACCGTTCACCATTCACCATTCATCTAACCAATGATTGCACTACACACGCGAGCGCGATTGGAGGTATGAAAATCAGAAAAGCGATGGAAAATGGATGAGGTTTTGAAGTGAATATGCAAGTGCGATCCGAATGCTGTAAGCGGAACTGCGGCGAGTGACAGAATGTAGTTGCAACCACTAAATGTAATTGAAATTGTAATGTAAATGTCTGTGTTTCTCTCTCTTGGGGATGGCTGTTCCGTGTGGTGTGTGTGCGCTGTGCTGTGTTGTGTTGTTTGCCTTGGGTGTAACTCTATTGTGTTGCATATGAGACAAAGATTGCCTGTCAAGTTAATTTCAGAACCATTTCAATGACGCTATTGCCCTCCGCCCTCTCATTGCTCATTCCTTCCCTACTACTCTTCCCTTTAAATTATTCTTTTCTTCCCAACACAATAACAATGCTTTCGTCGGATTAATAAAAAAATACCAACCCACACAAATGGAAAAACCTGCTTTAATTCATTTTCTATTTCTCAAGCGTTTTCTGGTGAGGTGAGAACTGGACTTGGAGGTCACTCACACTCTCATCTGCTCAAGAAACCGTATCCTAATTTAATATACTTTTCTTTGGATTTAGGGAAGAAAAAATTTTTGACACCAATTTGTGTAAGAATAAAATAGTCTTAATAAAAATTAATTTTTATATTTTAAATAAAAAAGTAAATAATTGTAAGGAATAAGATCAAATAATAGTGAAAGAAAGAACGGTGTTAAAATACTGATGTTAAAATACTAATGTCCTTATTTTACTTATTTTATAACTGTCTTAGAGAAAAAGTGTAACTTATAATTGGAGGGAAAAACTGAACGGTATTTCTTTGAAAACTAAAATGTTATGTATTATTAGTATAAAAGATACTATTTAATAAAAACTCTATTCAATATAAATTTTAATAAAATTATGATTAAATTTACATGACACAATAGTTTTGTGGCCAGATGAGATTACATGAAATAATTAGTTCAATGAATACTTACTCTGTAACTTTCCTTTTTCTAAAAAGGACTTTGTTAACCTAGCGAACAAAAGTGATTGCTAAGTAGTCCTTTTCAAGCTTCATTTTTTGACTTTAATATGGAATATAATCAGTTTTTGTATTTTAAAAGAAAAAGATATTTAAACCAAGTAAAATAGCAAACAGGTTAATCTACTGACGAAAGGGTTCCTGACCGTTTATTTTAAAGTTAGGTAAGTTTAATAAAAGAATAGTTAAAGTATGAAATATAATTAAAATACGTGTTTAAATATGGCCAATTGACTTCGTCAACGCGGAAGTTTCTTCCTTCTTCATTTGGGAACGTTAATGGAAGTGATTATTATTATTTTCAACGCTTCTTTTACAGCTGTAGCCTATATTGTATGATAGCTTATAGTGATAAATCACATACACCTACACGATATACGTTTATCACGCTATTTTATTTTAATAATTAAAAATATATATTTATACTGATTTTAATTTTAAATATATTAAATAAAATTTATTTTTTTATGTTTCAGAGTAACAAAAGTTTTAAATCGTTTAAAAGTTAATGTTAACTACAATTTATCATATTATATTTTATTTTTTGTTACTTATATATTATAGATCCAAGATTTCTTATAGGTACAAAGATAATATATAATTTCTCAATACTTAATAAAGAGTATAAAAAGTACATAAAATCATCTTGTAGTAGGAATGGAGGAGACAAAATTAATGTTTGAAAGAAAAGAAGATAAATACCAGTGATAATCGAAAATGCATTTAATTAAAAATTATATTTATTAGTTATCGAATGATCAAAAATTATTTTATTAAATTAAAATTTGTCCTTATTAGTGACTGAATTAGGGACAGAAAATTCGGTTATTAAATTGGTTTTTGATGCTTGAAAGTAATTAAAGTTTCAGTGATCGATTAACAATCAAAATTTCAGTAATAATTTAGCGAACGAAATTATTTCGATAGCAGTTTAACGATCTATTTTAAAACTTGTGACTAATTATTTTGTGATTAGGGTTTTTGCTATTTTTTTATTTTACTTATTTAACAACTAATTTCGTCAATGGTTAAAAGGTTTTTTTTCTTTTTGTAGTTAAAATTTTTCAAGATTGAAGATGTATAAAACTATAATATATGGATATTTTTTATGTAAAATCTTTTACATGTATAGTGAAGTTACTTTTAAAGAATCGGATAGGATCACATGATAGAAAAATTAAAATGGATTTTAAATTACAAATGCAAATTTTTTTCATTTTTTTTCATCGCTATGAATCGGTTAATTGAACTTGGCTAATTTCTACCGTTTATTATATTTAAAATGCGAGGTGTGTTTCAAAAGGTACATATCCTTTGAGTTATGCTATGAGCCAAATTTATGCACCATATGAAGGATAGTGAAACAATAGTTATCCTCCTAAGTCATATAAACAGTGATGAGTCTATTTGTTGTAGTGATTTATTATGCTAGAATAAAAGAACAATGTGACCTAGATATAAACCACGTACGCAAATGCAGGTTGTGTATGTTTTTATTCTAATGGTTAGTGGTGAACCAAAACTCAAAACTTAAATCTGAAAAGGTGTTCGTGTTTTATACGTTAACGAGTGATTTTGTTTTCTTTTTCTTTTTCTTTTTGTAGTGCGTGGAAATTTTAAAATACTAATAAATGGAAAATATAAAATGACATGTTTGTAAATCTATGTTTTTATAAAATGTTCTAAACATAACAAATATGTAATTCTTAGTTTTGGGATCAATGGTAAAAAAACCATACTTTTATAGGTCATTTTTTTAACCTGTCTGGAAGAGTTATTCTAAATATGTATTCATTCTATTTTCAGCTTGTTTTTCTTATATTAATATATGTTTAAACTATTGACTATAGAGAGCTTAGTTATCAAATAAGTGATTTTGCACCTTAATTAAAGATGAAGTAATATGATTGAAACCTTAGATGGAGAATACTTAAATATAAAAAAGACCAACAACATTGACTTTAAGTACATATTCAATTTTAAACAAAATTAATTTTAAATAAATTTTTTTTCATATCTAAAATATAAATATAAGATTCCAAATTCTAAACCAAGCCTACAAAATAATATAGACATGCGTTCAATTTCTTTTCGTTATAATTCTCTTTCTAATTATATCATTATATGTTCCACCCTTTAACGTTTTTTTTTTCTTCGTATCCATCTCCCAATATTTCATCAAAAATATTATTAAAGTAAAGGTTTACTTATTCCAATATATAAATAAGTACGTAAATTTTTAAGATAATTTCGTTGACTAATTGAATCAGTGCAAATTATGCAAAGGATTAAATTTGATTTTTTACTAATAATATAGTGTTAACTTTAACTCTCTTAAACTTTTTGCTGAAATTTTTCTGTGTTAAATATGTTAAAGCCATTCTGTTATATATTTTGTTGAATTTTAATATATTTTTGAAATTACCAAAGATTTTTTTTTCCTATGCAAATTAAGATTATCTATTTTATGGCAATTGGAATTTTGTTGACCCATTTTATTTAGTCTTTGCTTATGTTATATTGTGTTAAGCACTTTACTAATCTAAACGATCAACTTTACGTAAAAGTTAATAAAAAAAAAATCAAGAAAGAGTCCTTTAATCCAACCACATATCACAATCCTCTTATAATAAGACTAAAACGTATTGATCAGTAAATCTCAATTACATAATTAACATAAATTACTTACCTAAGTCATTGCTTTTAAAAATATTAAATTAACATAATAATTATACACTCAATAAATTAATTGTTAGAAGAAATTAAAGGATTATACATCTTTAGAATTTTTTTACTACCTTATTTCTATTTGAGTTGGATATACGATAAATAATTGACTATAATACTACTTTTTACTATGATAAATTATGGAAATTAATTACTTTTTAAGTATCAGTTATTCATATAATAGATATGATATCATTTTCAACATAAAATCTTAAAATTTAATGCTTATGGTCTTTCATTTTTTATGTATCACTTAACTTTTATGCAGTATTAATAGACGTGTAAGGATTAAGGAAGGTATTGATAACATTACTAAGGCTTGTGATTTTTTAATGCATGCTTCTATAGATGTTTGAGTATTGAGTACTTACATTTTCAACTTTTTCAAGAAAGGTGAGATCTCATTATTAGATTATTGTTCAAACGCCATTAATTAAGTAGTATATATAATGAAGTAAAAGTTTACCTCACAGGACGGTTTGTAGAGTTAAGTTTGATTTATACTTGAAATTTTAAAATTGTATTAGAATTTATCTTAGATCTAATTTTATATTACTTTATTTTTTATAAATGCATAAGTTCATTTTAATTTATGTATAAATTATAATAAAAATTATTTTTTTTATTTTAAAAAAAATGTATAAATTTGTGAATACATAAAGCTGTCATCCCCATCTATATTTGTTTGATAATTTGTCATAATTTTCCTCGGTTTGTCGCTATTCCTGTAAATTATTGTTTTATTTGGTTCGTTAGTTTTTCCTCGCTACTTGCTTCCAAATCTTCCACTGATTGCAATATTTTTAAAATTTACTCGCTATAAAGTTTTTGGTGAATCCTCTGCATGTGCTGAATGCATTTCTTAGTTAATCCCTTGTAAATTTCTGGCCAACATGTCCAACTAATTTATGTGTCCTCATAAGTAATCATCAATTTTGCCCAAACTATTAATTTTGTACCAAATCTACCGTATTAAACTAAATGTCAATAAAGTAATAAATTTAAATATAAATTTGAGAGTCTCGTATTCACTACAAACTATAAACGAGTGAGATAAAGAGAAAAATCTTTAACCTAATTAATATTATTGGAGAGGTTAAGTTAATTAGCCATATAATACTAATTTACAAGTAAATCTTATTTAAAAAAAGTTAGTTTTGTGAGATTAAATTAAATTTAGTTTATTTTTTATAAGAGTAATTTAAAAGTCTATGTAAACCTTTCATACCATCCATTATCATATCATCCACGCATATCTAATCTTATACATCTGAATTTATTTAAGGATTAAATATGTTTTTGATCTGTTAACTTTTTATTTAAAATTAGAATTAATCTCTGTTTAAAATTTTGGTTCAATTTAGTCTCTTAATCTTAGAAATGTGTGAATTTAGTTCTTTTAACCAAATTTTGTTAAGTTTATTGGACAGTTCAAATGTGTTTCATTATAGTATTTGAGTTGTTTACACCGTTAGACACATTTTCGCTTCAATGTTAACTGAAAAATTAGTTTGAAACGTCAATTAAACTTGGCAAAATTTGGTTAAAAGAACTAAATCTATACATTTCTAAAAATGTAAGACTAAATTAGTCAAAAAATTTAAAAATGAACTAATTATAGTTTTCATTAAAAAATAATGTGCCAAAAACATATTTAACCCTTTATTTAAAAATTATAAAATTTAATCTAAAATAAAACTTGCAAGTGAGAAATGTCTTACAAAATCAAACTATTGAATGTTGTAAAAATCCAAACTTTTGTCTTACAATACCATAAGTATCAATATGTTTGAAAAAGAAAATGCAAATATGCAATAAAGCGAGGGTAGTAAAGAAAATTGTGATGGGCTTCATCCAGCAGAGGTTGGTTAGTTGACGATGTTGTTGATAGTTGGAATGCATGAATTCTTTATCTTATCATCATTGATAATAAAAAAGAGAGCAGTACATTAATTGGTTACAATTGCAATGACTTTTTTCTTCTGTTAGGTGTAGGATTTATGGAAGAAGACAAAAGTTTTGAAATATAAGCATAGATCTAATACTCGTGCCACGATCCAAGCTCTCTCACCAAGGCCCTTCAACTTTATTCTTCTTGTTTTCATATGCAACATTTTAACCAAAGACTATAAAATTTAAGTGTGAGTCTATACTTGTAAAAAAACAAAATTAAACGATATATAAAACATAATGATATTTCAACTTTTTTTTTTTATAATTTTTAACCTACCATTCTAATCACTCTTAGATCATCACATCATACCACTAAAAAATCAAAATAGATAATTAAAGAGTGATTGAGGCGATGGATTAAAAGTGAGTCAAAATATCATTATCCATATATAAAAGGAAATACTCATGAATCTATTGTCCTATTATCTTAAAGTTTTGGATTAAGGGTGTGTTGTAGAATAACCTAGTTGTCATTTGTGTTGAAAAAGTATAATAAAATGATATTTAGATAAATTGTAATTAATTTTAAATTTTTTTATGACGAAAAAAATTATTAATAATATTTATTATTTGAAAAAATAAATATTATAATATAATTGATTTGAAAAATTAATGGTAGGGATTTCACAAATGGATTAGGTTTCATGCATGAAAGGTTAATGAAATTGGAATCGGTTCCAAGTAAAAGAGAACTCGTTCCATTTGACTTTTTGAATAACATATCCGGTTTCAATAAAAACAAATTTAGTTCCATCACCATCAAGAATTACTCCTCATTACATACCTTGAGCAGCGTTATATCTTGGATTGTTTATTATAATAAAATAACGAAAGTATAATAGTAAAATGCTAACCATCATTCTCTAATCTCATATGGGATGCAAGATGCACAATTGAGCATGATCCTGCAAATCAACGACTTGTCTCACTCTTCATTCCACGAAAAAGAGCACCAAAAATATTTTAAAATTATCACTTCCTATCATGTTTGAATAGTAATTAATTTCAAAAGAACAAAGTCTAAAAGTAGTGTCAAATATCTTATATCTATAAAACTAATGTTATATATATAGAACCACAATATCTCAATTACTATAACTTTTATGAATATATATATATATATATATAAATCTATCAATGTATACGAGGAATGCACACTAATTTATCAACGTTATAATTTTTTTTAAGGAAAACAAATTTAAGTCAAAAATCAATTTTAGATCTAAGGCTAGTTATTAATAACTTTTTTTCTTGTTTTTGTTTTTTAACTTTCCTTTCGTATTCAAACCATATCTCTCTTGATCATAACACTCTCATAATGGCCTCCCAGTTTTGATTTGTTAATTATACAAGTATTTGAAATGCAACCAATGTTTGTCTGGCATGCAAAAATTCCTATTCCTCTGTTCTGAGTCCTATTTGGAGCTCACAGTTGTAGAAAAATATGTCCTGAAGTAAACAACATTATTTAAACCAGATGCGTGGAATAATCAATTATGCATCGTCTTTTTTTATTCTTTTGAGGTTTTAACTTGATTTCAATATGCACACGTTAAGTTTTGTGCATTATTTAAATACTATGAAAGTAAATCAATCAATAAATGTTTCATTGAAAATTGCTTGTAGAGTGACAACTTTATCAAGATATTTCTTCTTTTGATATCCAGTAATCTTAAAATAATTATTTTGTAATATTTGTTGGCTACTATTGTCCAAGAAGATAATGAATAACATAATTTATTTAAAATTAGTTTATTTTTTATATTATACTTAATGAAGACATCAAATTTGAAATCGATAATATTACCATTTTCTAATTTTAAATATTTTAACAGTGTTTAAAATCTTATATGAAAATATATTTTCTATTATATTTTTATATATCTACCAAACTTATAACATTCTTAGTGAAATATGTTTAGGAGTTGTTTTAAACAACTCTTTTACTCTACAAAGGTTTTAAGTGACACTAAAAAGTTGTTTAAAAAATTCTAAATATCTCTCCTAACAATTTAACAATAGAAATACAAAATATTATTATTATTATTTTCATTTAAAGTAATAGGTATCCTTATGTGTAGCAATTAAATTTACCATTAATTTCATCTTTACTTATCCCAACGTCATAATTAACACCAACAAGTAGGTATTATGAATGAGAAAGGTTAATCAATATAATTAACGTGCCTATTAAAAAAGGTTTAGAAAGAAAAATAGCCCCGATAACTTTTTAATGCGCCTTTATACATTATGTTTTCAAATCTTCCAATTTCTAAAAATGTCACAATGAAAGTGTTTAAAAAATCATAATAAACAAGAAAAAATATAATAACACAGTAAATGCTTTCAAATATACTAAAGACTAACAAATTAAATGCTACGATTAAGGCATACTCAAAATGATTGAATTTATAGCTACAAAAAATAATTATAATGTAAAAGATAAGAGCACGTTTGAGAATGTATGAATTCAATAATAGTTCTAATATCACACTTAATTAGTACGAGCATGCTTCATAATATCACTCATTTACCTTGTTTATCAAAAATAAATTATACAAATACTTTATGTTTTTATAAGAAAAAAGAATAAACGTGATTTTTTTTTAACATGCTTCATATTTTCTTGAAGGACAAAACTGCAGCTTTATTAATAAAATACATTAATATTTAATTTATATAACTTTTGTTCCTTTGTTATTTTTTCTATATCTAAACTAAATTCTTATCAAGTTGCTAACAAAATTCAACTGATAGGAAATATTTGATAATATTTTTAATTTATGAAGTTGAAGATAAATTTGATTTTGGTTTCTTGAATGAAAAAAAAAATGTCTTTTCAAATTATGAAAAATATGATATTATTTTCTAAATGTTACAGTTGAGAGATTAAAATATTTAAAAAAATATTTCTATACATATTATAAGAATATTGAATGGTCCATTATTCAATCAATTTACAACAAATAAATGAACAACTAACAGCTGCTCTACAAATAAATGAAAGTAGTTTGCAAGTAATAACTCCACACTACGATAATTTTAAGGGTTTATTTATTTATTTATTTGGTCAACTAATCAGTCATGATTTGACATTTTCCTACTCTTCAATATCGTATAAATGTCTTAAACAAAAAAGTATGTCCTTCCATCTTTTGGTAGTGTCAGTTTTAATCAAATTTGAGATAAATGATAGAAAAAAAAAACAAACAATGATGGCGGATGTTAGAAGACACCAGGCCATGGTCCAAAAATTTCAAAATCATTTAAAATTAATATATTAATATATTTAAAATTTTTAAATTTTAATATAATTTATATATTAAAAATTGATGAAATTAAATTAAATATTTTTTATTTTTTTATAATACAATATTTAATGTTAATAAATAATAAAATAAAAATAAAAATATTTATTTAAATATTTTTTATTTTTTTATTATTGTCTTTTGAGTTTATCACGTATAATACTCATCTTTTATTTTCATGTTTTTTTCTTTCTTTTTTTTAAAATAAATAAGTTCAACATAAATTTATTATTTTTAGTCTCATCTTTTGATTGTTTTCTTTCATTTATAAAGGAAAAATTAACTCTTTTATATCATACTTAATAATAAAATATTAATTTAATACTTAACATTATCTTTTTAATCTCACGAACATATGTATATCTAACTTTTATAAATATAAAAGAAAAGATAATGTACTTTATTCTTTTATAGCCGGTTTTTAATTGTTGTTTAATTAACATTAAATTTTATTTTAATAATTACGTATTTTAATTTTTTATTTAATTATACTAAATTATTTTTTAATCTAAACCTTAAAAATAATAAATATTTTGATGAAAAATAAAAGAATAAATTAATTTTTTTTAAAAATAGATTCAACTCTTTAACATATTAAGGAGATGATAATAATAATTTAATTATTCAATTAGAACAGGTATTTTTTTAAGATTCAAATAATAATAAAAGTTTTATATTTATTGTTTAGAAGGTGTTAATAGAGATTTTTTTCAAATATAGAAATATTTAATATATAATAATATATATTAATTTTTATTGTATTAATGAAAATAATTAAAAATAAATATTGAATGTATTATTTGAACTTTCCAAAATTTTTAGCCAGAATCCATCATGGAAAACAGTGAACATTAATTAAAAAAATATGAAATAATAAATAATAAAATCAAAAAGACATTATAATGTTTTTCTAAAACAAAAGAACAGGACAACGCTTGAGGAATATAGATACAGTCAAAGGGAGATATAAATTTATTTTGTAAATCATTTAAAAATTATCCGCCATTGATATTCATTTTCTTCTTCTTAAATTATAATATTTAAAAAAATCATCTTTAAATCTTTGTAAGATAGAAAATAAAGAAATAGAGAAAATACAAAATGTTATATAAGTATATATAGATATATATTGAAAATTATATATCAAACATGAGTAAGCATAACATTAAAAATTGGTAATGATGAATAAACAAAAAAAATATAAAAAAGGAGAAAAAATATAAAATGTGCATCCTAAAAATGATTTAATTTAATAAAATTGATATTTATGTTTCCCTAAATGCAATACGTTGTTTAGCGAACAAAGAAAAAAAATGCGTAATATAAAAATTGTGATAAAAAGAAAAATATCTTGAAAATCAAAATAACTCATTCGATATAAAATAAGTTAAACAATTAAGAAAAAATAAAAAATTGTGTAGCAAAAGAAAGGTTCCAAACAAAGTTGGTATATATATATATATACCCATTCTAACTTCCATTTGACATGATTAATATCCATATTTGTGTCATATCAATTTAAAGATTCTCTCAAAATCAAAATTGGATTTGGAAAGAGTATAGACAAATGGTGTTTAGGAGACAACATGATTACTCAAATATGAAATTGTGATAACAGTGCCTGTGTTTACATAATATATAAAGTTACATACTAACATTTATATTTATATTGTGTTTGGATGAAGCATTTCAATAATGCTTAGAAATTGAAATATTTTATATTTAAATTGTTTGCAATTAAATTCCATTCATTTTTTAAATAATTTGTTTGGATAAGAAAATTAAAATACCTTACATTTCAATTTCTTATTTGAAAAAAAAATTAAATTTATTGTGAGATAAAATTTAATTTTAACAATATTTATTTTAGGCTTAATTATGTTTTGAGTTCATGATAAATTTGGAAACTCGACGATCAAGAAGGGCCCGACGACACAAACGGGTCTGACGACCCGGACTGGCCCGACGACCTAGACAGGCCAACGACCTGGACGGGCCTTCCAAACCGTCAGGCCTGTCTCGGTTGTCGGGCTCGTCCGGATAGTTTGACCCGTCTGAGTCGTTGGGCCCGTCTGTGTCGTTGGGATCGTCCATGTCGTCAGGTCCGTCTGGATCGTCGGACTTGACGATTTGGAAGGGTCTGTCCGGGCTGTAGGGCCCGTCCAAGTCGTCGGACCCGTCCAGGTTGTTGAGCTCGTCCGGGTCGTCGGGCCCAAAGGTTTGGAAGGGCCCGTTCGAGTCGTCGAGCAGTCTGTGTCGTAGGTTCTGTCCGGGTCGTCAAGATCATCTGGGTCGTTGGGCCCATTTGGATCGTCGAACCCATCTGGCTTGTCAGGCCCGTTAGATCATTGGTCTTGTTTGGATAGTCTGCCCCGTCCGAGTCGTCGAGCCCGTTCTGGTCGTAAGGCCCGTCCAGGTCGACGGACAGGACCGTCTGGATCATCGAGTCCATTCAGGTCGTCGGGCTCGTCTGGGTCGTCGGATCCGTCTAGATCGTTGGACCCGTTTGGGTCGTCTGGCAGTCTGTGTCGTAGGGTCCGTCCAGGTCGTCAGGCTCATCTGGGTCATCGGGCCCATCTGGATTGTCGAACCTGTCTGGATTGTCGGGCCCGTTAGATCATTGGTCTTGTCTAGATAGTCTGCCCCGTTCGAGTCGTCGGACCCGTTCTGGTCGTAAGGCTCGCCCAGGTCGACGAACAGGCCCGTCTGGATCATCGAGCCATTCAGGTCGTCGGGCCCGTCTGGATCGTTGGACCCGTTTGGGTCGTCGGGCTCGAAGGTTTGGAAGGGCCCGTTCGGGTCGTCGGGCAGTCTGTGTTGTAGGGTCCGTCCGGGTCGTCAGGCTCATCCGAGTTGTCGGGCCCATCTAGATCGTCGAAACTGTCTGGATTGTCGAGCCCGTTAGATCATTGGTCTTGTCTGGATAGTCTGCCCCGTTCGAATCGTCAGACCCATTCTGGTCGTAAGGCCTGTCCAGGTCAACGGACAGGCCCATATGGATCATCGAGCCCATTCAGGTCGTCGGGTCCGTCTGGGTCGTCGGACCAGTCTGGATCATCATGGCCATTCAGGTCGTCGGACCCGTCTGAATCGTCGGCCCCGTTTGTGTCATCGGGCCTACCAAAGAGTCTAGAATGTGAGGTTGAGTGAGAAGAATTTCAAATTTCACCTATTTTGAAGGTAATTGAATTTCTACTAATTTAATTAATTGAAATCCCTTAAAAAATGCTTGCATTTGAAATGCCTTTTAATTTATGTATCCAAACAAAACATTTTATTACAAAGCAATCTAAATTCTTCAAAAAAAAAAATGAATTACTTCATTAAAATACTCTATCCAAACACACTCTTAAACTCTTAAGCAATAACTTGAATAACTTGATTGCTTAAGTGCTGGTGAAATAATGTATCATGTTTTTCTATATTATAAATATATTGTCCAAACATTACAAGAATATCTAAATAGTAAATGATTAAGTTTTAAAAGAGTATTTAGAGAAAGAAGAGATATAACCAATTATGTTCTCTAAAATTTTATCACTTAAATGATAAAATATTTGAAACGATAGTTATTTTTAATTACAAAATATAAGGCAGTTCAAATGATAATAGTTCGCTTAAATAACACTTAAATGGTAATTGTAATAATAAGTTATATGCTAAATTAATAAATGTTAATGAACGAGGTGGAAATTTAAAAATATAATGTTAATTTGTTAATTATTAAACTATTATATGTGATTTTCTTGTGAAATTTAATCTACTTGTAAATAAGTCATCTTCTAAAAATTAAAAACTAATAAGTATTTTTTCTAAGAATGTAAAACTTATAATAATTTGAATATAAAAGAATTATCGAAGTGTGAATAAAATATATTCATACTAAGAATGAAAAAAGAAATAACATTACAAAAATAATTATTAATTAATTTCTAATTAGTTAAATAAGTACATAATAATGTAGGATTAGTCTTTAATTCTTGGGTCAAAACTAAGGTGCTATAATTAATTAGTAAAATAAAAGCAATTGGACCAATTACAATCACTCACATTTAGGTTCACCGCTGTAAAAAAAAAAGTTATTTTTTACCATCGATTAGTCATTAACAAAGACACTTTTAATGAAAGAATTAATATCAAGATTTATTCTTATATTTTCCCTTCTCTCTTCCCATCCACCACCCAGAATTTTGCCGACAATTTTTTTTCCTATATGTAATTATCTTTTACCTATGAATTTATTGTACTATGTACAAATTTTAACTCTTGGTAATAATAATTTTTCTTATAACGAGTAAGAGAAACAACATGTCAAGTTTTGTTTCATATTTTCGACATAGAAGAGAAGAAGTCAAAGTAAGTTCTTTCTCTTCTTCCGTTCCTTATGTGATTTTTCAACTTCTAATTAGCAAGTCTTAAGTTCCATTAGTTGTATTAAGTTTGTTCATCTTCTTCTTGTTGCTATGAGATTTCATATTTTATTTCTATACAATACAAATCTTTTCTAAACAATTTAGGAACATTACTTATTTTAAGTAATAGAATTTGGAATTGAGTAGTGACATGTTAACAATACTTAAATTCATACTTCCTATTTACAGCAGATTTTATTATTATTTTTATTTGATATTAATCAAATAGTATATTATTATTTGAAGTTATTAAAATGTTGTAGAAGAAAAAGTAAGATGTGAAAGTAAACATATTCTTTTTTAAATTTGTATGAAAATAAAAGAAATTTTATTCAATATAGTATAAAATAAATTCTTATTCAAACTTTATTTATATTGAGGTCAAGTTAAATCAGTGTAAGAGTTAAACTTTCAAACACTCGTAAATCAACTTTTATAACACTTTTGAATAACGTTCATAAAAAAAAAAGGGATGATGTGTTGTGTTTCACCTCACCTTTCACATACAAATTACGATGGCTATAAAGGTACGCCATAATAAGTTGGCAAAACTTTAATGCATATTCAAATTAGTTTTTATTTTGTAAAAAAATATTTAATTTAGTTTTTTTTATAGACTCAATAAGAAAATTCCGAATACTCCAAGTTTGAACATGTGACTTAAACCGTGTAAAGAATGTTATGTTCTCACGTTTAAATTCTATTTTTTCAGCAGAACTTAAAATGCCTTTGCATATAATTAAACTAAAATAATTATCTTGAATAATATTTTAAAGAGATATTATTATACAATTTATTTATTTATTTTAAAAATATTTATTATAAATTTTAGTCATATGAAATAAACATTCATTTCGAGTTCAGATTCTCTATTGATTTTTTTAGTGCTGTCTTCTACTGGACATTATTTTAAATATTTTTTTAATATATTTTAAAACGTTGAAATTAATAATAATCAGTGTATTATGAAACTACAGTCGAGAAATAACACACACAAAACCAGCAAAAAAATTCAAATTCATTCATTTCTCTCTATAATTAACGTGGTTCTAAGACACCAAGGAATGAGTAGAGTCCTCTAACTAAGCACACAAAGTTTGGATATTTATCACAGCACAGACGTGTGATTAATAAACACTGAAGATAATAAAATAGAAAGCAACAGCTTCCTTGAGTGATTGTTATTGAGAAGAACATACATAGCTATTGTGAATCACAAAAAATGATTGATGTCTACCTTTTCTATTGAAGAAAAAAGGAATTACAATTTTATGAAATTTGAATTTCCTGTAGCTGAAGGAATATACGGTTGGTACGAAAAACTTATTAAACAAATTTGATTTATACTTATTACAAGTTCCCTACAAGAAATTGAAGAAACCCAAAATATACCAAATCTGAAAAAGACATGTACCCTGTTCATTCAAATAACAGAATCCTTGCTTAATTTCTTAACTTCATCATTTTCCTCCTTTTGGTTTCCCACGTTTTTTCCTGCCAAAACTGCTGCACTGTCTTTGTCTTTCACCTATAGGTAAAGAGTAGAAAGTGAATAAAATCTTACAACAATTATGGTAAAAATTAAGTATTTAGTATTTTATGAACTTCACAAGATGCAAAAGTATTTAACCTCTTTTTTTTTCTTTATTAGTTTTGAATATAAACATTATAAGGATATTGTATAAAAATGAATTTTTGAGAAACTTGTCATAAAAGATTTAGAAAGAGAATAGGGGAGAAAGAAACCTGAGAAGACAATGGGAGGTCGCTAGCTAACTGTTTCTTTTTGTTGTCCTCAGTGCAGAAATAAGAGTACAATCCCATTCCAAAAACTGCAATGAGTATTCCAAGAATGTTTCTTCCAGTGAATGGATCATGCAGTAATGTGTACCCAAATCCAAGAACAAGACATGTCTTGAGATGCCCTAGTACTTGGTAAGTTACGGGAGATGTTTTGCCTATGACCAGAAATGTGCTGAAGTTCACAGATACAGCTATCAAGCAGGACAAGATGATGAATGCCTGAATTAATCATTGAATTCATGAAAAAAAAATGTGTTAGAAGAAAAAAATGGTTACATTTTTATGGTTTCCGACAAATAAGATATGGTACATAAATATGATTTGTGTATCTAATTCGCTGATTTAAAAAAAAAATGATATACGATAAATGTATATTAAAAAATATATAAAAATTCATAAAAACATTATAAATATATGATTATAACGTGGGAATTCAAATTAAAATTAAATATATTAAATATTTTAACGTAAAGTTTTATAAATTATTATCATAAAAATATTATTGATCTGTACATTCTTAAATTTTAATAAAGTACTCTAAAATATCAGATATAAATATGTATCAGATATGAATACACATATACGTATATTAAATATATGAGAAGGTGAGGGTATGGATTTAATATTACCAACACAATAGGAGAATATTTGTAGGCAAAAACATTTTGCTTGGTGAGCATTTGATCCACAACAGGGCCTGAAACAAAAAGAATTGCTGCTTGGAATGGAGCAGATTGGTAGAGCAGCTGTGTGGAAGAGACATTAAGCTTCTTTTGTATTGTGTTGGTCAGCTAAATTGAGCACTGAGTTAAGAATCCAAATATATCAGATTTTCCTAAGCTTTAATGAAGATAACTAATGATCAAGTTTAAGCCATCATAATTAATCGATGATGACAATAATTACATGCTGCGACTGGAAGATTAAGCATTGAGCAATGAAGGATACAATTTGGCCAACACATGTCGTTATGATTGCTAGAAGTGAAAGAACGGTTCCCACAAAATTGAGCTGAAGGTCTGTGATTGAGGCAATGCCAACTCCCACAAGTAATAGGAATAGAGAGAATTTTATTTTAGAGCTGCATGTGTGAGCACAAGACTTTACATTAACACATGAACTTTGTTTAATTTAAAAATTACAATCTTAAAAGTTCTTTCAATTACCTGAACTGCTTCTTTAGGAAAATAGTTTCTAACAATACAGTGAATGGTATGATCGCAAGTTTTGTCATCTGCAGAATAACCATTCCATAAGGTAAAATTAATAAATGCAGAATGAATGATTCAGAAGACAACATAAGTACGAACATAACATGTATCCTTCAGTTTAACATGATACTATTGTGTAGCAGTAAAATATTTAGGTGAAACCTGGTAGAATCCGATGGAATTGAAGCCAAGACTCAAGTTGAGAAATCCAATGGAGATGCCATTCAGAATACCAAAGAGCATCACTGTTTTGAAGTCAATGGATTTGGTCACAAACAGATTCAAGCGTTGAGCCGCATGAAGGGTGCAAAAAGTTACCATCAGATGCCAACTAGTAAGTGTTGTGGCTGGTCCAAAGGAAACATAATTCAAAGTTAGAGCGATGAGATATGTAAATGTTAATAAATTTGAACATTGATAGCCAAAATTAAATGATTTTTAAAGAGGGGACTAAAAATGATTATCACCAAAAGGAAAGCCAAGATTGCTCATCAAGGCTTTGTTGCAGATGACAATGGAAACAGAAGAAGCCACAGAGAGAAATAGTGCACCAATCACCCCCAATTGAAAGTTTGACATCTCTCCCATTTTTTCTGTCAAAAAAGAGTCATCAAAGTGCAGAATTTGAAGTTTAGTTTTCTGAAACGAACGAATTAAACCCACAGCCATTTCCAGCGTGGTATTCTACTTTAATATCATTAAATTAAACATACACTTTTCTTAAAATATCTATCCAGCTATTTAATTAAAAACTTTTTGCCTTCACTGTTTCAATGTCACCTTCACAATTTTCTGTCATACAAGTATAACGTCATCTATCAATTTATTATCAGATACCAAAAAGCACAATGGTTCAGTAATCAGCAATGTGTTCCCTTTGCTTTTACTCAATGGTTGGTACCAAAATCAAATTAATTAACACGTACCTTATTAAGAGGAAGAATAAATGATATACCAATCCCAGATCGAGTTTGTAGCTATTTCCTGGTAGGAGCCTGACAGGATCACACCAATGAAATTAGAATTGTGATTGAAAAACATTAAAAACAGAAGCTATGTAAAAATTGTTGCAGCAAAGAATGGAATGAAAAATGATGAAAAGTGATAAACCTTGGAATGGTGAAATGAAATTGCAAGATGCAAGGGCTCCTCCAACTCCAAAAGATGAGCCAAGTTTGTTAGTGAAAACGGCAGCGTTTATAGGGAGGGAGAGGTGTATTGTGGAAGTGTAATGAGGTTGTATGTATGAAGGTTTTGTGGGCTTTATATTTTGTATGGGTTGTTGGTGAGGTGGTGGTGGTGCCTAATTAACGGCGTTAAGTTCATGGGATGGCGGGAGTTTAACGGCCATTTGAAGCAACAATATAAATGAAAAAGGGATTTGGACATTTGAACTGCTGCATAGTGGTGAGTTTAACGGCCATCACGTGTGTTATGTTATAACTTATGCATATTGTTGTATATAGGGTATATAACTATTGTGATTACCAAACTCATTTGTCCCACATCGCTTTCGAAAATTGAAGGCGAAACGAGTCGTGACTCAGAAGTGAGGAAGGTGAGTGAGCTTACATGTCTGCGATTTGAAGCAACACTCTCCAATCATGTTCAAGAGACTTCAACCCCACTCCTAATTTTTTTTTTTATTTATTTTTTCTTTTAGATAAAACTTATGTATCCTTCTTTCTATCTTCTCCTACTACATTCAAAGAGTTATAGCTACTGTACTGGTATTTCTTTATCAGATTTATGATTTTTTGTTTCATAATCCTATCGAGATAGAACTTACCATTTTTTTTATATGGTGATGATGTAAAATACATTTCTTGACCACATGAATAAATTCACTCCTGAACCTTTTTGTGAAAATAAATATTCAATTTTTGTTAAATATAAGAGTAATTAGATTTACATCTATGTGGTTGAACCTGTTTCAAATTTTTACACGACCACATTTTCCACATCTATGTGGACACATTCATTAATAAGTGATTTGGAACAGTGTTTTGTATGAGCATGTCTCCCACAGAGTTATAGCAAAATTTCTTGTGGAATTTGCGCGCATCTTCCATTCTTATGTGAATGCCACCATAATCTTATAGTTCAATCTTCATTTTAATTTTCTATTTAAATTCATCTCTCACACTTGTGTGGATGTAGGAACATTTCTATCTATGATCGAATCTTCAGTGCAATTTTTTATACAAATAAATCTCCTATACTCATGTAAACATAGTTATAGCTTTGTGGTTAAATCTCTGGTAATAATTCCTATATGAACATGTCTTCCACCCCTGTTGTCGAACGTCTAGTGAAGATTCATATATGAGTATGCCTCCTATAAATATAGATGTAATCATATTTAGGCACCACAACTTCTCGGTTGGATTTGGAATTAACAAAATAATTTACCTATTATTATGCAAGTACTTGTTTAAAAAATATTTGCAGGTCTTTTAAAATTAGCAGATGCTTGTAAATATTTATGCATATTAAAAAAATATATTTTACAAATTTTTAAAATAAAATTAACGAATAATATAAAATAAAATATAAATTAAATTAAATATAAATCATATTTTAATTATAATTAAATTAAATTTAATAAAATATAAGTTAAATTTTAATTCTTTTTAATAATGAATACTTGCAAGTAATATAATACTCACACTCGATCTATTTATAAATTATTGTTAAAATATTCACTACTCATTATCCACAAGTAATAAATATTTATAGATATTAATTATTCACCACAAATACCAATGAACACAAATATTATCACCATCCCTAATCACATCTATATACGAATTATGTATTACGTATTCAAATTTATAAAATCTTACAAAATAATAAAACTCTTTCTTCTTATATAAAAGACTAGAGTAATGAGTGAAATAAGTATCTATTAAAAATCCAAGCTTAAGGGATATGTGTGCATGTCCCTATATTAATTACTATTCAAAGTGAATTAAGTGTTACAAATAATCTTTAAATAAGTTATAATGACTTCACTAATAACTCTATTTTTTTCAACAATAATCTTTAAATAAATTAATTTCAAATCATTTATCCAATAATACTTCATATTCCAACAATATATAATATATAAACAAAGTGTTTGATTGGATATTCTATATTTAAGTTTCTCACGTTTAATTAACTACAATTTTAATAGATGCAGTTCGTGTATAATGAAATGTTATTATTCATTTTCTAATGAGTTTCCATATCAGTAAATTTATTCTATTTTTAAATCTTACAATTCTTTATATTTTAAACTTTACAATTGTATCATCTCTTAACTTATTTTTATTATTGCCGGAATTTCTAGCATTGAAAAAAAGAAGGTATATGCTTTTATTAGCTGAAATTTTTATCTCCCATTGCAAGCAAGAGAGGAATGCTACCAAAATATTTTTTAAATAATTGGCTTGATTTTTTTTATGTACTAAATAAAAATTGACTTAATCATATATATATATATATATATATATATATATTAGAAAAAGAATGGTTAAATAACATATCATGTCATGTTAAGCGTAAGTACAAAAGATTTTTCATAAAAGCTTTTAGAACAAAATATAAAATAAGAGTGAGAAAAAGACAAAGGAAGAGAATAATTTTACAAATTAAAATTAGTTTACTTTTGCACTTCAAAAGATAAAAATTAATAAAATTAAGAGAACCACTGATTGTTAATGCTGGTACCTCATTTTCCACTCTATATTAGTTTGAATTTTCACTATTTCCAACAAAAACACTACACAACAATTAGGCGTGAACACGTGTTTTATGACTCTACAAATATGCGGGTATGTGTTAGAAACAAATGAACTAAACCAGGTAACCGTATTTTAGAATCAACAAAATTAGGTTTATATGGACCAAAGTAGTTTAGTTTGAATTTAATTTTTGAAACTTATCCATATTCAATCTTAATAAAACTTAATATATATATATATATATATATATATATATATATATATATATATATTTTTTATTTTTTTTAATACGATCAATTTTATTTGAAACATAATAATAAACATTAGAAAACCATAAATTAAAAAATAATTATCAAAACCAAACACGAGTTTATTTTTACTAAAGTTCTAATATATGTATTTCATTTATTAAAAATAAAAATAAAAGTAATCGTAATTTTCTTTCAAAATAAAATTTGATGTCGAATAACCAATAATGTTAACTTGCAATAATCAATATCTAATTAACTTATCCGTGTTAACTCGCAATATGAATAACCTATTTGATAAGTTAATAACTAAAATGGTTATACGCCGAATACTCATATGTTGAATCTGAATTCAACTCAACCTCTGTCAACTTTGGTGGGTAAACTGTCGCATATTGTTTGTTCAGTGTTCGAAGGAAACACTACGCAGTGTTTCCGATACAAGAACTACTAGACCACGTGGTTTGCTTGTGGACTTATGTAAGTACGTTGACCATAATAGCAAATACTAGCTCTATATTTTTCGAATAAATGTTATTTTTGAAATAATTTTATTCAAATAATGCTATTTTCAATAAAAATAATATTTTATTAAATCAGAGAAAGCACTAAATTTATAATAAGTTGAAAATAAAAATCAAATATTTTATTATATGATTAGAACCTAATGAATTATTATTTTTTTAAAATTCAAATTGTAGTTACTTTTTAACTGATAGAATAACATGTGATTGACACACCTAATGCATATTATAATATATTGAACAAGTAAAAAAGTATAAATATTGTAGTGATATACTATAAATAATATAAAAAATAATGAATGTTAAGTGGGTGTTTAAAAATGTTTTCTTTAATATCGTTATTAACTAAAATAAGCTCTAATAAAATGAAAACTATAATTAAAAGTATCTAATTTATTTTTATTTAACTTGCAACATTTTTTGAAAATATTTCAATCATTTGACTAAAAAAGTGCTTAATAACTATACATAGTTAAACTTTTTTTCACCATATAACTCAAAATTTAAAGTGTTTTACACTAAGGGCTTGTTCACATATAAGGAAAGACTGTAGAAGTAGAATTAAAAGCCATGAATAGAGGGAAAAACAGTTATTCTTTTTTGGCGAAAGGCAGCGATGAAAAGGCGAATAATTGCGGGATTACTATATAAATCGATCTCCCTTTTTTGAAGAGATTTGAGGAATAAATATAGCAAATTACCACACTATTCTTATTGTCCATGCTATTATATGTGAAAAAAATTACGTCGTTGTTACACTCATAGCCATGGACTCGAGGTCTTAACAAGATTCCTAATGCACACATTTGTATTTGGTTCCAATTTTCCACTTACCACATTTGTATCCAGTTACAAATGGTTCAATATCCGAATACATGTTTGTATCCAATGTATATTTTTTTAAATTAAATATTAAATTTTCTAAATCAAATATATTTTAATATTTTTTTTTTCAATTCATAAATATTTATAATATTTTTATTTATGATAATAATATATGAAAAATGTAACGTCCCATTTAATTATTTAACGAAATTAAAGGAAACGTCACGTGATAAAAGTATAGTAGCGTAGTCTTGGGGTCCTTAACACAACCCCTACAACCTGGGCACACCACGATGCCAACATAAACCAGATACAATTCTCACAAAGAGTGCAGAGTAGGGAAGCATAAAACGATACAGGGGTCGTAGCCCTAAAGAAGTCGTGAGTAAAACAACTCCAGCCCAGATGGCTAAGCAGCGGACTCGCCATTCCCTTGTTGACCACGAGAACTTCGCCCATCTGCTCCCATCAATCAAATTGATGATCATCGCAAGAAGAACAACCACATACAATACAACCATACAAACAAACAGGTAAGCTAGAGCCAACACATATTCATCATATAGTCAAATACATTATCATAATCTCATATCCATATAACAATCAAGCATGTTATGACTCTTCATTCAATACACTACGACTCGACTCGACTCATCCGGATATGTATAACTTGGTCGGATTCATCGGATGTTTGCACTTGTGGTGGATACCCCTGCTCGACCCTGAGCTGCTCGATCCTGAGCTATGTAATACAAGTGTTATGATGAATCAAATTTCCCTCACCACAAGGTTAGCCCTTACTGGATTTCAGGCCTCCTGCTACTCTCACCACAGGAGTCAGTCTGCTCTAGGTGAGACTAACTGGCTCCTCAGAGTGTCAGGATGCAACCTTACCTTGAATCTTTACCTAGTTATACAGATGGGGCACCACCATGGACACCCATTAACAGGGGCCATGGAATTACGTCCCGACCACTGAAGCGTAGCCCCGGAGGTCTCACCTAGAGACCCCAAGGAATTACACGCTGACACGGACAAACATTCATAAAATAGTAGTAAGAAGACATTAAATTATATTTACATTTCCACACCAACCCCTGAGATTAATTCCTCATGCCCATCATATTTCGAATCCATACTACTGATCATCACCACCCCATGAGTCTAGGGCCTCATTTCATATTAATACCATGTTCCTTTAGTTCCACACCTCTCATTCATTTCACATGCCAACTTTCATACTAGACCCGTCATACACAATTCGTGATTCATGCCAAGCACGCATAATACTCCATTATATACATGTTTCTCATCATACAATTCACACATAACCCAATATCAATCATCCAAGAATAAACAAACACCCAAACAGCGCACTGCCTCGCCCAATCCCTCGCTCAGGCTGAGGGGTCTCGCTCAGGCGAGATGTGCTCGCTCAGGCGAGCCCCCTTTCGCCTAGGCGAGGGCTCAAAAGGGGAAGCAGGGAGCAACGCGGGATCTCGCTTAGACCAGACCCCTATCGCTTGGGCAAGATGCTCGCTCGCTCAAAACGTCGAGCGGGTTGCCTGGGCGACCTTTCGCGCAGGAGCCTTAGGCGAGCTCCCTGTTTCATTTCGCCTAGGCGAGACTGACTCGCTTGGGCGAGATTTACAGGTCTCGGCACTGGTTCATCTGGAACAGCCATGTTTCCAAACCAACCAAACATACAAAATGTTCTCACGCATCAAAACGAAAGATTAAACCATACAAGCAGCAACCAACTCAAACACCGTCCAAAAAAACTGGAAACTAAGAACTCTAACTTTCCGTACCTGGAAGAGGGCTAACGGAGCTTCGACACGGGACCTCGGGGTGCACCAACTCAAGGATGGCTCGCAGAACTGGCAGGACAACGAAATAGAACCAGGGAAACTGAGTCAACGGGGCTTTTAACCGAAAATACGAAACAAGATAGCGAAAAGGGAATCAGTACGACTGAGAGAGGCACTTACATGGAGTAGAAGTCCCTTTAGCTTACGTGACAGTCAGACGAAACCCTAGCGGAGGGGTGACGGCTGCAGCTCAAGGCAAGGGCAAAGTTTTCTGGAAATGGTAAGGTACGTTAGGTTTAGGGCAGACCTAAAGACTTTATACGTTGGGCCGGCCTTAGGCCCACTTACAAGGGCAGGCCACTAACTTTAGGGCAGAAAATAAAAGGGGGCCTCACATTCTCCCCAACAAGAAAATTTTCGACCTCGAAAATAAAGACTCACCAGGTAAACAGATGTGGATGTGATTTTCTCATGTCCTCCTCTAGCTCCCAAGTCGAGTCACCCGTCCTCCGATCCCAGATGACTTTAACAAGACTAACGACTTTTCCACGGCGTTCCTCAACCTTGCTATCCTCAAGAGCGATGGGTGGTACTTCCACTGTGAGGTCTTCCCTGATCTGTATATCCTCAGCTTCCAACACGTGGGCCGGGTCGAACACATACTTCCTCAGCTGCGAGACATGAAACACTGGATGAAGGTTTGCCAACTGCGGAGGTAAAGCTATCTCATAAGCCACTGGCCCAATCCTCCTCGTGATCTGATACGGGCCAAGGAATTTAGGAGAGAGTTTTCTTGAGCGGAGAGCCCTCCCCACACCAGTGGTTCGGGTCACTCTCAAGAACACATGATATCCCGCTGCAAACTCCAAAGGCCTCCTCCTACGATCTGCATAGGCCTTCTGCCTACTATGCGAAGCCAACATCCTATCTCTCACCATCCTCACTTTCTCGGTGGTCTGCTCTAACAACTCGGGTCCAACCAACACGGCTTCTCCATCCTGATACCAACAGAGAGGAGTCCTACACCTCATGCCATAAAGAGCCTCGTATGGTGCCATGCCAATGCTCGCATGAAAACTGTTGTTGTAGGTGAACTCTATCAAAGGCAATACCTCGTCCCAAGCACCCAGATGATCCAATATGCAAGTTCTCAACAAATCTTCTAACGATTGGATCGTCCTCTCAGACTGGCCATCGGTCTGAGGGTGATAAGCTGAGCTCATAGTCAACTTTGTTCCCAATGCCTCCTATAAGGTTTGCCAAAATCGGGATGTAAACCGTGGGTCTCTGTCGGAAACTATGCTCGAGGGTACCCCATGCAACCTCACAATCTCTTTGACGTACAGTTGGGCCAACTTGGCCATGGACATCCTCAAGTTCATCGCCAAAAAGTGTGCGCTCTTGGTCAACCGATCCACTATCACCCAGATGGTGTCATGTCCTCTGAAAGTCTGTGGAAGATGAGTCACGAAGTCCATGGAGATGCTGTCCTATTTCCACACTAGTACCTCCAACGACTGTAGAATTCCCCCGGGTCTCTGATGTTCCACCTTCGCCTTCTGACAAGTCAGACAGGCGGATACAAACTGAGCCACATCCTTCTTCATCCCCTGCCACCAGAAAGTTTCCTTAAGGTCCTGGTACATCTTAGTCATGTCAGGATGCAAGCTAAGACGACTCTTGTGTCCTTCCTCAAGGATCAACTTTCTCACCTCAGCATCCTTAGGTATACATACTCTGCCTCGAAACCTCAGTATGCCATCATCACTCACGGCAAAGTCTCTGGCTTCCTCTGATCCAAGCTGTTCCCTAACTCTGTTCAGACCAGCATCCAACAACTGCCTCTCTCTGATCGAGCCCAAGAAGTCACTAGATATAGTAAGGGTACTACACCTAATGGACTCAGACCCCAACTCCACCTGTATCCTCATGTCTCTGAATTTCTCTAGTAGTTCCACCTTCTTAATCATAAGATGTGCAGTGTGCAATGTCTTCCTACTCAAGGCATCTGCCACTACATTTGCCTTCCCCGGGTGATATAAGAGTTCGAAGTCATAGTCCTTCAAGAACTCCATCCACCTCCTCTGCCTCATGTTCAACTCCTTCTGATCAAACAAGTACTTAAACTCTTGTGGTCGCTGAACACCCGAAACTGAGCACCATACAGATAGTGCCTCCAGATCTTTAAGGCAAATACTATCGCTGCCAACTCCAGGTCATGAGTGGGGTAATTACGCTCATGTACCTTAAGCTGTCGCGAAGCATACGCCACCGCCTTCTTCTCTTGCATCAGGACACAGCCAAGTCCGAGATGAGACGCGTCACAGTAGACTTCAAACGGTTTCCCCACATCCGGAATTACCAATATAGGAGCACTCGTCAATCTCCTTTTTAGTTCCTGGAAGCTCTCCTCACACTTGTCCGTCCAAGTGAAAGGTTGGTCCTTCCGGGTAAGCAAAGTCAGAGGCGCCACTATCTTGGAGAATCCCTCTATGAATCTCCTATAGTAGCCCGCTAACCCCACAAAGCTTCTGATCTCTGTGGCCGACTTAGGACTTTCCCACTTAACCACTGCCTCGACCTTTGCCGGGTCCACTGCAATCCCCTGGGCGGATATCACATGCCCCAAAAACTGAACCTCATCCATCCAGAACTTGCACTTGGACAACTTGGCATACAACTGCTTCTCCCTCAACACACCAAGCACCAACCTCAGGTGTTCTGCATGTTCCTCCTGCGTCCTGGAGTAGATAAGGATGTCGTCTATGAAGACCACGACAAACTTATCTAGGAAAGGTCGGAAGATCCTGTTCATGTTGTCCATGAACACTGCCGGAGCGTTGGTCACACCGAACGGCATAACCACATACTCATAGTGGCCATATCTGGATCTAAAGGCCGTCTTCTGCACATCATCAGCCTTCACTAAAATCTGGTAGTAACCCGATCGCAGATCTATCTTCGAGAACACTGATGACCCATGTAGCTGATCCATCAAGTCGTCGATTCTCGGAAGTGGATACTTATTCTTGATCGTCATCTTGTTCAGCTGCCTGTAGTCCACACACAGACGTGAACTCCCGTCCTTCTTCTTTACCAACAACACTGGTGCTCGCCAAGGTGAAGTGCTGGGTCGTATGAACTGTTTCTCCATCAGATCTTCTATCTGTTTCTTGAGCTCTACCAACTCTGCCGGAGCCATGCGATAGGGGGCCATCGAGACCGGGCCTGTGCCTGGGACTAGATCGATGGAGAACTCCACCTCTCTACTGGGAGGCAATCCTGGTACCTCCTCCGGAAACACATCCACAAAGTCCTGGATGACTGGTATCACAGATGTCGTCTCTCCTCTCTCCACCTCCATATGTGTGAAGATCATGTAGCACAGTGCACCGTCCTGTAGTTCCCTCATAACACCCTGGGAGGACACCAACTCATGCTCCTCTGAGTCGGGAAACAACAACTTCTTCTCCCGACAATCTATTAGAATGCGATTGGCAGAGAGCCAATCCATCCCTAAGATCACCTCCAACTCCTGTAGAGGTAGACAGATTAAGTTCACCCTGTACCTGCGCCCCTCTACCTCCACTGGAAGTCTAGCACACAAGGATGACGTCCTGACCAAACCCGACGCCGGAGTGGACACCGCAAGCTCACACTACAGCTCGCGCACCGGCAGACCTAACCGCTCCACACAAGCAAATGACACAAAAGAGTGTGTCGCTCCAGAATCATACAACACACAACATCTCATCCCAAAAATCACACAATAACCCATAACAAGGTTACTTGAACCTGCAGTCTCAGCTCCGGTCATGGCATAGACTCTGCCCGTCGCCTGAGGCCTGTTGCCTCTATCTCTCCCCTGATGCTGATGGGGTGCCTGAACTGGAGGGCGTATCGCTGCCCTAGCAAGGTTGGGGCAATCCCTCCCAAAGTGGCCTTCCTTGCCACAGTTGTTGCACCTACGGTAACCCTCCCTACATGGACATGCGTATCTCGGGTGGGGTTCTCCACATGAGTAACACCGAACTTGGCCCTGCTGCGGAGGAAAGCTCCTAGACTCCTGAGGCTGATGGTGTGGTCTATCATATGGTCTCCTCCGCTCCTCGTGTCTGGGCCTGGACCCAGATGGTCCACCGATCCTCTGAGGCGGTTGTGGCTGCTGTGGGCACTGGCCTTCCACCTCGCGCTTCATCTTCTCCATCACCCTGGCCTTCTTTACCAGAGCGGCAAAATCCTTGATGGACAAGGGTGCCACCATCAAGCGAATATCCCCCCTGAGGCCGTTCTCAAATTTACGGCATCTCCACTCTTCGTCAAGCGGCAGGGTGTAGAAACGACTGAGGTGTTTGAACCTCTCAGCATACTCTGTGACAGTCTTCCCTCCCTGGGTCAACTGGAGGAACTCCACCTCCTTGGCGTACCGGATGCTGTCAAGAAAGTACTCTGATAGGAATCTCTCTCTGAAATTCTCCCACGTCACTGGCTCATCCCTCTCCTCTAGGATAGATCTGGTGCTGCTCCACCAATGCTCCGCCTCTCCAGTGAGCATGTAAACCGAGAACGCCAACCTGTTCTCCGCAGGGCACATCTTGGCGTCATAGATGCGCTTTAGGTCCTTCAGCCATTGGTCTGCGGCGTCAGGACTAGTCTTCCCATCAAACTTCGCTGGGTGGTGCTTCAGAAAGCCCTCCAGGCTCCACTCCCTGACTGTAGGTCGTGGTTCCGGACCAAATACAGGGGCAGCCGCCCTGTTCCCCTCCAGCTGGCGGAGGGCCTCCATGTGCTGCCGGTGAGCATCCTCAGCAGCTACCCTCGCAGCCTCCATGTGCTGCATCACTGCCTATTGCTGCTCAAGCGACGCCACCTGTCACTGCATGGATGCCTCATGCTGCTGCATCATCGCAGCACTCTGCTGCGCCATTGCCGCTACCATCGCCTCTATGGCTCTGGCGATATCAGGTACATCTCCTTGGGATGATTGTGAAGTCCTACGAGGAGGTGTCATAGTCTACTAGCACACAGAAAATCACTTGGTTAGACTTGATAAAGGCAAGAATTTTTAACTGAACACTTAGAGATACACAGAGAAAGCTAAGCGGACAACCCAAGTCCACAGACCTAAGGAATGACCGCTCTGATACCATAAATGTAACGTCCCATTTAATTATTTAACGACCACTGAAGCGTAGTCCTGGAGGTCTCACCTAGAGACCCCAAGGAATTACACGCTGACACGGACAAACATTCATAAAATAGCAGTAAGAGGACATTAAATTATATTTACATTTCCACACCAACCCCTGAGATTAATTCCTCATGCCCATCATATTTCGAATCCATACTACTGATCATCACCACCCCATGAGTCTAGGGCCTCATTTCATATTAATACCATGTTCCTTTAGTTCCACACCTCTCATTCATTTCACATGCCAACTTTCATACTAGACCCGTCATACACAATTCGTGATTCATGCCAAGCACGCATAATACTCCATTATATACATGTTTCTCATCATACAATTCACACATAACCCAATATCAATCATCCAAGAATAAACAAACACCCAAACAGCGCACTGCCTCGCCCAATCCCTCGCTCAGGCTGAGGGGTCTCGCTCAGGCGAGATGTGCTCGCTCAGGCGAGCCCCCTTTCGCCTAGGCGAGGGCTCAAAAGGGGAAGCAGGGAGCAACGCGGGATCTCGCTTAGACCAGACCCCTATCGCTTGGGCAAGATGCTCGCTCGCTCAAAACGTCGAGCGGGTTGCCTGGGCGACCTTTCGCGCAGGAGCCTTAGGCGAGCTCCCTGTTTCATTTCGCCTAGGCGAGACTGACTCGCTTGGGCGAGATTTACAGGTCTCGGCACTGGTTCATCTGGAACAGCCATGTTTCCAAACCAACTAAACATACATAATGTTCTCACGCATCAAAACGAAAGATTAAACCATACAAGCAGCAACCAACTCAAACACCGACCAAAACAACTGGAAACTAAGAACTCTAACTTTCCGTACCTGGAAGAGGGCTAACGGAGCTTCGACACGGGACCTCGGGGTGCACTAACTCAAGGATGGCTCGCAGAACTGGCAGGACAGCGAAATAGAACCAGGGAAACTGAGTCAACGGGGCTTTTAACCGAAAATACGAAACAAGATAGCGAAAAGGGAATTAGTACGGCTGGGAGAGGCACTTACATGGAGTAGAAGTCCCTTTAGCTTACGTGACAGTCGGACGAAACCCTAGCGGAGGGGTGACGGCTGCAGCTCAAGGCAAGGGCAAAGTTTTCTGGAAATGGTAAGGTACGTTAGGTTTAGGGCAGACCTAAAGACTTTATACGTTAGGCCGGCCTTAGGCCCACTTACAAGGGCAGCCCACTAACTTTAGGGCAGAAAATAAAAGGGGGCCTAACAAAAAACTAATTACAATTTATCTAAATATAATGTAATTATACTTTTTTAACATCAAGAACAATTAGATCATTCTACATTTTTATCTATTAAATTTAATTTTTTTAGTCACAACAGTTAAATTCTTCACAAATTTTCACAAAAATTATTCTTAAATCCACTCCACTATCACTCTCAAATCCATAAAAGAAAACAACATAAATATCACCTTTTAATCGACCTAAATCAATCATCTCTCCCTCAAATCATCACCCACATAAAAACACACTTTAAAACTATTTGCACAGTTCAAGCCTTTTTTCTTTTTAAAAGCAAACTGACAAACGACCAAGTGAATTTTGTAACTATCCGATATTCCTTACCTTTAAACATAAATGGAACCTAAAACTTGAAGGCATTAATTTTTTTGAACTAACGCTTTTTATTTTAAATTAATTCCGCGTAATCAATTTTCATTATCAAAGTATTTATTTTAATTTTCTTCTTATTCAATTTTCTTTGAGCAAAAAATACTAAATGTAAAAGACTAAAAATGAAAACTCACCACTGTAACATTTTAAGAGAATAGAAAAGTACAAATTAAGAAAAGCTAAATATTAGATATCTTTCAATAATTTTACATAAAATACGTTTTTATTGATCTAACAGTATTGTTTTATCAAATATTATCGAGGCTGAAAGAAAATGATATTTTTTATGTAATACTATATAACACGTTCATATTAAGGATCATTTTAGAATAATATACAATTATATATGTACAGACAACAGATTTCGATCCAACGGCTAATCGAGAGTTAATCAATAACATAAAACTGATTGAATTACATCGGGTATAAATTAATTCCTCAAAAAATATGGATCAGAAAATACGCACGCACCTGAGGGGAGAAAACAATACAAAACAAAAACAAATACTACCATTTAGAGTGTACATAAAAAATGTACAACAGGAAGATGGGCCCATATATCAATTTTTCCCATTACGTTTAAGTCCTTCAAGATAAGCCTTATCAGAATTGGTTAGGCGAACTTGAAACTGGGCCCATTCACTTTTGCATCGGGCTCGGACCTGAAAGGGTATTCAAGAAAAGTATTTGATTCAAGAAAAAAGGTTATTGCAGTAGTATCTTAGTACAAGTATACAACTAATATAACTGTTATTACATTTGCTACAATACGTGAATGCATATGTAGCGCTCGAACAACTTGAAGGAGAAACCAACAATATTAAGCAAAAAATAGTGTGTGTATATATATATATATATATATATATATATATATATATATATATATATATATATATATATATATTCACTAACATTCTTAGACAGAAACTATACGTACCAAATCCCCAGGATTTTTTCCTTTGTCAGCCTCTCCCTGAAAATTATGCATAATATCCCAAAAGTTAAATTTGGAAATTAATACAAAATTTATTGTACAAGTAAAAGGTCATATGTGCATTCATGGGGAGTAGAACTTGGCAATAATAGTATAATCATGCAAAAAGATAATCATCACTCTAGAAAATGCCCCTACATCTTTTACCTTCATCTTTTCGTTTACCTTTAATAACTATGAAACAATTCCAACCACAACCCCCCGGCCCCCCTCCCGTCCAAAAAAGGTGAAAAGCAGAAAGAAAACAAGAATGAAGGAAAATGCCATCATATGTGTATAAAAGTAAAAAGTATAACAATAAATGGAAAAACAATTCCTATTATTCTCTCCAACGTAAGAAAGTGCAATTCAATGCATGAAGCTCCCACCAAGTCAGCCTTATCCTGCAATTGGAGAGGTTGTTTCCAAAATTTGAACTACGGACTTCCCAAGTCACAAGGCAACAACACCATACTATATCGTCAAGGCTCATTATTCCTTTTCTTTCTGACAAAAGTGACAGAAATTTTAACACAACAAAGCTTTGTATATGTAACACTCCTCACCAGGAAAAAAAAATAGCAAATGTAACTGTTTGATGGAAGCATTGGGGTTCCATGGATACCAATTCGATGTTTTAAGAGAGCACTTAATATGCATAATCATTTTCATTTCAAGAAATTATGTTTCCTAAGAATTGTGGTACTTGAAAATATCAATTTTGTGAATGTTATAAATGTAGTTCATATTCTCAAAGATTATTGGGAATGTTAGGCAATGTTTCATGAGTACGCTTTAAACTTTCGCACTTTCATGAAATCTTGGTTTCCCATACCTCTCATGAGAATGCTTTGTTGGAAACACGGTTAAAACAAATTCCGTAAAATGTTAAAATTCTGAGAACCCTTTACCAAAATTCCGTACCAAACATGGGGATGTAATATTCCCAACATATGATTTCTGGACAACTTATAGGAATCTCTCTACCAACCCCTCCCCCAAAAAGGAATCTTGAAGAGATATTAAGGCAAATTCATGGCTACATGTTTATCCTGAATACATGTCCCCATTTTTAACAAGCGTACAATGGCAACAAAAAATTTTGAACCTAAAATTTTGTACGTATTGTCCAAACCCGTCACTATAATCAACATAACAAGGTGTAAAACACACTAACTTGTGATAAAATACTGGCTATCAGATTCAGAAGGAATGTCAGTATCAAGTGCAGAAATACTCGAGGTCTCTAAAGATATTTTTCGGAATTTCAAATTTCAACTTCAGTTATTTTTTATTTTTACATAAGCCCCTTCAAAATTTTAACACACCTTCTCCCCTCTCCTCCGAAAAAAATTAAAATAAAATAAAAAAAACCTTTCATCTTAGTTTAATCTCTTTCCAATACGAACCACTCGTTATTGAAACCTTATCCAAATCAAATTCTATCACACAAAACACCAAACTATACAAGGTTGAGGAGGTGAAAAAGAAAAGAGAGAAAAAAAAAATAATATGAAGTTAGAGCAACTAAACCTAGATATCTTTCACACGTATTTTGTTATGCAATAAAAGTATATTGGTATTTTCTGCCTGGCCAAGCAAAGCATTAGCAGCCTACACATACTCCCAGTAAGTAGATGCATTTATAAAAACACACTCAATTTGAAATTATATAATCAAAGAAAATAAGTGGCCCTGAATATACTGTAAGCTTGTGAGCTAACCTGCCTCCCGAGAGAAGGAATTCCTTGATGAACAATCCATTCTGAATCAATTACTCCAATTTTTTCGTGTGCTGGCTGCAAAATGGATTCAAATTAAAGCCAAGTAAATCAAATTGCTTCTAAAAATATTTTATCTAGGCAGAGAGATTGTAGCCCCATATTTTCTATTCAGCATAAAATACACAGGCTTCACACTCAAAAAATAAGCTAGGACAAAAAAAAGGTGGTACTGAGGATGCCTCTTCAACTAATTCAAGAACAGAAAAAACAATGAAATGCATTTCAATTTCAAGAGCTACAATTGCCCATAGTCCTGATAAATTAATCCATATAGTAACTTAAGAAAAAACATAAGCCAAAATTCATTAATATGAACAGAAACACAAACACAGTAAGCTTACAAAACCAGGATCACTGTGTTAAATAAGTTCAAAAGGCCAAAAATAATTTATGCTTTAATTAAATTTTTTAATCGTATGATGTATTCACATAGCTTTCTTTTGAGTTTGGCACCTGAATGCATACTTGACCAACTAAAGCATACGGACCTTCCAACAAGGCTAACAAAAAGGATTCGAACACTCTTCAGTAGGGAGGGTTAAAAGTAAATAGATAGAATTACTGACCTCTACACATCTTCTGAGAGCAAAGTCCAGCCCCCATCCATGCACTAGATCATTCTACAGAAGACAATTGGAAAGCCATCACTAAAATTACTAAGATTATGCATCTATCGTGCAAGAGAAGATTTACCTGTTCATCCAGCAATGTTACTATAACCAATAAATGTGACAAGGAAAATAAAATATACCTGAATCATGTGCCACACACAACGCCAAGCTTCACGAGAAAAGACAGGTGCCATAATTTCCACAAATCTAAAATAACAGAAGATATAATAAAATTAACCAAGTAGACAAAGGTAAGAAAAACTAGGTAAATGCTATTGCAATACAACATTCAACTTTGAAGCAGGGTGGAAGAGAGGGCATACGCAGCACAAGGAGGCAAATGTGGATCACTACACCAGCCTGGTTTCTCTTCTGTAACCCTATTTGGCAACACATACAAAAACTTGTCAAGACTTAAGAACACATTTGAAGGTATGACAAAGAGAGCCTTATTAGATCAATGACTAAGGTAGCAAATTTAGAAAGAAAAGAACAGCAAAGGAATACATGTGAACTTCTTTGTCACCCCTCCTTTTTGTCATCTCCCATGTCAATCCCTTATTGGGCTCTAGACCAGGTTGAGAGATCTCCAAACCATATTTTTTCACTAAATCAATATACCTAGTGAATTGGTGAATAGAATACAGTTAGTTAATCAAACTAAAAACTGCATTAATGTCAAATTTGAGCTAACTAGACAGATGAAAATAATACCTGTCTGCATTGAAGTGCTCTACTCCAAGATCTTCATCCCAAATAAAAATATACTCATAAGCTGCCACTATATCAGGGTGCAAAAATCTTTTAGCATACCACCTGTACAACATCAAGTATGAGAAAATTGTATAAAAGTAAAAGAGTAAAGCAACAAGATACACTCCAAAGAATGACAAGGTCTTCTAATTATACCATTTAGTTTGTTTCCTTACGCTAACATGGATTGCATTCTTTGACCACTCAAATCGATCCCATCCACTAGTCCGACCATCATAATGAAAGAGCAAAATTGCAAAATCATCAGAAAACTACAGAACAATTTGATAGTCAGCAATTTGGAAAAAATATGATATGGTAAATATACAAATAAAAAAGTATATATGAATATTTGAAAGTAGTAAATCTCTATAACCTTCTTCACTGCAGCATTGATATTTTGCCTCTGTTCATAGCCAACAGTGAATGTAACTAAATACTTTGGCTTTTTCTTCAGATCCTGCAGCATTCATGGTTTCATTAGAAGATTTGCAAGATATCAAAGAAATAGACATGTAACATGTCTTCCCTATCCACATTGGCTTATCAACATGCAAACCTCCTGACACACTAACATGCAATGGTTTCATGCATGAATAAAGCTGCATAAATACACAATTGAGATAAGTGCACATCTCTAGCCAATATGGACATGCAAAGCATGCGTCAAGGGACATAGTTTTGATTTGCCTCTGATATCATGTGAAACTTAGATGGAAGAATGAAACAGATGTTGCTATATGTCACTCTCTGTTTTACCAAGATACACCCACCATCACAACAATAAATGAACTTTGGGGTTCGATCAAATTTCTTATTTGTAAATTGTAAAACTATATGAGACTTAACAGCTACAAGCGACAGATAAATTCTTGCATCATAAACAACTGCTTATCAACATACCTCACTAGGTTCGCCCCATAATCTGCGTAAATAAAAATCAGATTCTGATACAACAATTCCAGGGGGTAGTGATTCAGCTCCACGAGGATTTGACGCAACAAATATCTGGGAAAGTGACAGTTTTGAATCAAACGTCATTTGCTTGATAAATAGTATGCTACCAATGTAAAACAAGTGTCTGAAATGCATAGCCACGATGCTGCAAGAATCACATCTGGAAGAAAATAATTCTAGAGAGTAGTTTAATCATATAAAAAAATATTTGACACTGCCTTATGGACGAGACATAGGTAAAAGCACATTAATGTTTATCTAATTGCTTAAGTAATGATTACAAAAACAGACTACTTCCAAAGTTGATAAGCTCCTGGTTCAAAAACACCAGCACCCAAATCCTTGTTCTAGAAACAAGTACAAAATGATAATAGTTCACATAATAGAACATTTCATCTAATTATATAAATTGTGCACCAGTTTCACTAGTTATGCTAAGTTCGTGAATGCTAGCACCTAATAATTGTTTTATAAGCAATATATAAGTTTAGATAAGTTTGAATAAAGGCTTACTTTCATTTTTTTTTCAATGAACAAGCATATTTTTACTTGTTGGAATTATTAAAGGTTGGGACAAAAATTCTTCGGGGGTGCTTTTATCTAATTATGGAACAAGAACTTAAATAATCATCCAAAAATAAATTTTAAAATGTAAATCAATTAAAATTACAAATATTATTAAATTATATATAAATAGACATTTCGATTAATACTTCTTAAAATTTTGATAGAATAGGACTTAAAAGGTTTAGTTCATGATATTTTCAACTCCAAAAGTTAGCCATGAAAGAAAGCTTAGCAGCACAACATATTTTAAGTAAGATTAACCATGGCCAGGAAATGGTAATAACACACATAGATTAACCAAACCTTTCTAAGAAACAGTTTGACCTAATATATCAGTGCTAACAAACAAGTAACCACCAAAGGACCTCCCTTAGAAGGCATTAATTGACTTCAACTTTCTTTTCTGGGAATATAAGCCCATTGACATCCTTCTAAAGAATAAGCATGGAAATACCTTTGGTAATTTAATTGACCCTAAGACTTCAAGATTTTTGGTTCCTGAAGACTCATCGATAACAGCAGGAGATCTTTCTACTTCAGCCGAAAATCTCTCTATTTCATCTTCAGCTACAGGTACATCAAAAGAATTCACTACAGGTGATGAAACTAAGCTAATCTGCAAAATTATAACAAGAGAACAAAAAAACAAATTAATAGGATGATAAATGTGAAACACAACATTGAGAAAAACTAAAGTTGTAGTTATTACCTTCCTCAAATGCACAGATGAAATTGAAATACCAACAAAAAATCCAAAGGCAATTCCCATGATAGCTGTGACGAGAATCCGAGTACTTTCATTTGCTCTTTTAAATGTGCTAAAAAAGAGATTGTAAACTAAATTCATAAATTTTGGTAGAACAGATACAGGACATTTAAGATGTTTAAGATACCAGGTAAAGGCAGGCATTATTAGTAGTTACTCTAATAAATAAAGTTATCCTTACCCTCGATACATTATTGCTGTCCAGTTAGTATCGACCACAATCAAGTGAAGGTATGTATCACCCGGAAAAGCCCCAAATCCTCAAGCAAACACCGACACAAATATAACATCCTTCAACAACCAAAAATGAGACCAAGTATAAGACACAAGTAGAGTAGTAGCCTGGTTGAGTGTGCATTTTCTATTTACTTCCTGTACATGTATCTATCTGCCAGACTTTCCATCCAAGTGGAGGCACTCGCATAAACCCAAATTACATTCTCAGAATGAGTGTGAGTGAGTGCGTGAGTGTCTGATAGATATAGAGACAATTAATATACAAAACAATATAGATTTTCAGCAGCATGTTGAAGACATTGAGACCAACAGACAGCATCAAGCATTTAAAACCACGACGATAGTGCTAGTGGTCAGGAACTTTGCATGACGCCACAAGTTTAAACCTCGTTATTACTAACAGTATCATTCAAAAAGACAAATACAAATAGATCAAGCAGTTTAAAGAACAAAGAGAAGCCTGATGCAGTTTTAGCGTCACTACTTCACTGTACTCATTACCGATTAGTAAGCATTTGTATTTTCCGAATTCTTGTTCTCTATTAAACTTTCAAACACAAGCCGTAGCATACGCCACGACCTACCACAGCGCAAGTTTCCCCCAAAACGAAAAGCAAAATCCACTAAACGAACAAAACAAAACTAACGTAGCGTCAAACAACCACCGAATATCACAAACGCTAAATATCAGAATCGCTTCATTGATCTACGTCACTGAATCTCACAAAAACAAAAACAAGAAACAATATTTATTCACACCGTAACTACCGTGTTCCTAAAACGACAGCGAAAACACAGAAAACTGAATTCAAGAGCTTCCACAAACACTAGCGCGGAATACAGATTTCACAACTGGTCCTTCACTAATAAGGAAAAAAGAGCTTACAGAATCGATTGTAGAAACGCTAGGGTTGAAGCTCGCCTTCTTATTCGATACTGATCAAAAGAACAAAACGCGATCGGTTTATTTGCTGCGAATAATCACACATAAGCAAATGGAGGCACTGCCATTCTCTCAATGTCAATGATGTTGAGGCTGTGTTCTGTAGCCTAAACTGAAAATTCCGCTCTGATAATTTCGTATGACGAAACTACCCCTGCCTTAGTTTTTCTATTCCCCCTTGTGCTTATTTTTTCTTATCAGCCTATGACAGCGTGCCAGATGGTGAACACGTGTGAGTGACCTGATGAGTTTGATTTTGACTGGTCAACTCACTCCGTTGGATTGGGTTCCAGCCACCCATCCAACGGTTCAGAAGCGTCCGTAGGATCACCTCCCCTTTTCTTTATTGTTTCCTTTTTGAATTGATCAGCAACACCTCTTTTTTTATTAATTACATTAATTAAAATTAATAATATTTTCCTACATTTTTTTTTGGTATTGTGTAACATCTTATAATTCCTTAAATTAATGATATTTCAATAATTGATTGAAGTTCCTTCAGTTTTCCTTCTCGATCAAACTATATATAGATTTTTAGTTATGTGACGTCTTATTCTTCCTTAAATTAATTGTATTTAATAATACATAATTAGAAATTTTATCCAAACAATTAATAATGATAATAAATAATAATAAAAACATGACATAAAAGTTTTTATTACTGCGACATAACATGAGAGTTGATTGCTTGGTCTGTTAACCTGTCATTTTCTCAACAAATTTATGACTGCGTTGTTAAGCATCACCAACCTATCACAGTTTTAGACCGAAGTTCAGAAACAAAGAACAAAAGAGTATCATTGAGTCATTGTATTTGTAGCTTAGTATTTGTAGTTTGGATATAATCCATAATTAATTTATAATATAATTATAAACTCTGTCATTTTCTTATCTTAGTCTTTAATACAAATAGACAATATTTTTGCTGTTTCGAATTTCGAATACACACGTGGCCAACAAAGATTGTGGAAACCAGCTCAAGCCTTTCATATTTAAATATAAACTTAGGTTAAAATATTAATCCTCCACTTGATAACTTTCTTCTTCCTTGTTTGTACTTCTATCCCAACATAAAAAAAACAAAATTCCATTGTTATTCACTCTTGCAAGAGAATCATCAGTTTTTGGTCCTATTTAAACAAACTTCTCAATAAATATTTATTGGAAAATAAAATAAGAAGAATAAAATTAAATTTAAGTTGCATATAACTAATTTAAAGATATTCTATCATTTATTTATAAAATATTTTGAATTTAAATTGATGGAAATAAGCTATTTTTAATTAATGAGAAAAATTATGTTGTTTTATAGTTTTAATTCTTTATAAATGTGTGAAATGTTAATCTTAATTGGTCCAGGGTGTTATAAGCCCACTTCATTTGTTTTTTGAACTTATGTATCCAAAAACATTGACGATTTTAAATTGATAATAAATAACAAATATTATAGGTATTCTGTCATGAGTGCAAGACCTTCCCATTACCTCGCGCCACAGCAAAATAAATAAATAAATAAATTGTGGACCCAATTCCCATGTTTTTCTTTGGCTGATTTCAACCTTATTATAAGTTATCACTACTGAAAGTGATATTAAAAAAAAAGATTATTGAATCACTTTATTATAAAATATAACAACCATCAATGAGTTAATTAGTGATCTAATTTCCATTTAATTAAAAATTAAAGAAAATTAATACAAAAATTGTGAAGGATAAGGACGAATAATTAAATAATCGAAACAACTTTTATCTAAATTGCTATGTTACTGTATATTTTTATATTTTGATGATCAAAATTTTATGTTTAAAAATATTATACTCATAAATATTTTTGATAGAGATTTTGTAATTTTGTAAATAAAATTTAAATTTATTTAATTGCAAAAGTACAACTATAACTAGGTAGTTATTCTAAAAGGTCGCTTTCATTTTATAAGAAAAATGTGATATTCTCTCGGAAAAATAAATGGGCTTAGTTTTTTTATTTATTAAAATATAACATATTATAAAATGTTTTCACAATTCTTTTTATCAAAATATGATAAGATTTATTCATATGAAACAAAATGATTTTTTTAGTAATTTAGAACATTGAAGTGGCACACTCGCATCATGGACTTATGTGATCCATTGGTCTAATCACAAATTTGTTCGCTTGTATGAGATTTTATTTTATTTATTTTACTTCTGAAGTTGATAGTTGCAATTAAAAAAAAATGTTAAGAATAACGAATATCCTAAGACAAAACAGCAATAAGACAATAAACTCAGTTGGTAAACTGGTCCATGGAGAGAGTAAAACTTGCACTACAAAGTTGGGAATTTCTTTTGCAACCCATATGTTCTTTCTGTACCCCTTTCTAAAATTATAATTATATCTGTTGTAATTATGGTTTCTACGATGTGCAATCGGTCAATATTCCAAATTATACATTTCATAATACAAAATTATATTTAAGTTGTATAATTCGTAATATAAATTTATATTTTTATTGTATAATAAAATTGATTTTACAAATTATATTTTAGATCGTAAAATCTATAATATAAAATTATATTATAGATTATACCGTTCTCGATACAATTTTGAAAGAATATGTAATATAAATTATATTATAGATTGTACAATCTATAATATAATATTACATTTTAGATTAAATAATTTATAATGTAAATTATTAAATTTTGATTGTATATTTCGTAATGCAAAATTATATTATAATAATAATGTACATGAATTGTAAAATCTAGAACTTATATTTTGGGTCTTTTATTATGATTTTCATCTTCTTCCTTGCATTTCATATTATTGCGATATTTTCATTTGTTATAATATACATTTATGAAAGGACATCGGGTAAAGGTAAAGGAAAGTACCGGAGTGTTGTGAAATAGGAGGAGGGAAGTAAAAAGATGACAAATTTGACTTTTTTTTTTCTTTTACTTGTAGGGTGACATTAAGAAAACATGGAGTTGCGGTAAGAAAACATCTGGTGCAGGAGGAATTATGTGACTAGTGTTAGAAAATCGGTCATAGTTTAGTTTCTGAAAAGCTCAATTTCAGTTGTTTAATTTTAATTATTTACCTTTTTTTTTAATTTTTGAAAATTTGAGAATTCAGTCAAAACACCAAAAACTGTTGTGAGTTTTTCACTAATAAATTGAAGCGAGTCTTATTAATATCAATTCTTTCAAATTGAAAAAAATAATTTAATTTTAAATAATTGATATTAAAATAATTATTATTTTGAGTAAAAAGGAACTCATGCAAATAATTCTTGCTAAAACTACCTGTTTAATAAATATTAATGTTAGTGAACACGTTTATTTCGCGGTATCATTTTGTACTTTCAGAAATCATAAGTTTTGAACATTCGTGATTTGTTGTTTTCTGATTATCAACATTTGTCTCCTTTGAGTACCATGGACCACATGCATGGCACAAGAAATGAAGAAAAAGAAAATAGAAATCTATGATCCTCTTTCTACACAATTTCTCTAAGCCATGCGCTCTGTTTCTCTGTTTTTCAATTTTAATCAACAGATCGAATCTTAAAACAAGGACAAAAGGATTGAAATAGAAGATGGTAGTTAACCTTCATAACTAGATTTCAGTCAAATGTTTACACTAGCAAGGAAATGTAGAAGAGCACAAAGAATTCGGCTCTAGGAAATTGTGGTCATCGTCTACCATAATAGTCTCTTCCACTTTGAAATTCTAACTAAAAACTATCATCTACACAAGCTTCCATCACCCACATAGTCTAAAACTCCATTAGATTCCACAATGTGAAGACTAATGTAGTTGTTCACTTTCCCAGCTTACCTTGGAGACAACTCTTTCATGTTGTGGGAAATATTCCTACAAGGTGAAACCAATTCTCATTAGTTTTATCGAAAGAATGGAAGCACTTATGGAAAGAGAAAATAAAAATACTGATAATAATATAACTCTAAGTTAATGGAAGAAATATGCAGAAATCACCTCCATCTTTTTGACAAGTTCTTTTGGTGTTGGTGCTGATACAATTATATGGCGTGCAGTGGGACTGATGAACCCTTCTTCCACTGCTTTGTCAATGAAAGACAAAAAGGTATTGTAGTATCCATCAACGTTCAGCAACCCCACCTTTCAAAATCAAAACATTGTTAATTTTTGTAATTACTATTGTAATTCTTCTTTTAGGATGCAATAGAAATTTAATTTAGCTTTGTTGGAGGGGTAAAAATACAGAACTTTGGAGCATATACCGGTTTATCATGGATGCCAAGTTGAGCCCATGTTATCACCTCAAGGAGTTCCTCAAGTGTCCCATAACCACCTTTATGCACAAAAAAGGATATACATTACCATCATGCTCTCTGCTCTTTTCTTTTATGGTCAAAATAATGTCTAGAAAAGGAAATATATCAAGTGCAGTCTTGTTAAAAAAAGATGTGAGTGCATCATGTTTTTTAAAATGACAGTCAAAAATCTCAACAAACTTTTTTTTTTTAGAAAAAAAAAACAGGGACAATTCTTGTTACTCATGGTGCATGTTTGGGCACATCCTATGTTAGCCAGTACAGGATATTCGAGAATCTTGGAAATTTCTCGTGTTAAAAACTCTGTTGATAAGGTTCGGAGTTTTTTGTATTTTCAGTTCTTGCAGAAGTTTCATTTTATTTTAGTAACGTTTGTCAACTATTATTTTTCAAGAAGTGATATTTTTAAGTATTTTGAAAATTGAAAATACTAAGCAATTGTTTTCTTTTCTAAAAATAAATTAAATGATTCGCCATGTTGCAGAGCCGTCCCAATACAATAAATAAAAAAAGTTTATTTTGATGCCGATGAAAACGTTTTCTTTTTCCATACACTATGATTTTGAATTGACCAGTCATATGTACAAATTTTGTAGTGTGTAACCCCGTTGAGAAATCAAATAAATAATCGTACGGACATCAGACTTATAAATTTTTAATTTGAACATTTTTTTCTGTAGGTGAAAAATACTTCTATTAATTATAATGATTTAACAATTTAAAATAAAAAATACATTTAAAGCATGATATTTATCATCAGAGATATTGCTATTCACGTGTGTAACTTAGGTCTTCATAGTGGCCATGCTCTAGGTTTAGGTTTATGCATTTAATGTATTGAGTCAAAGTGAATGAAATCTCAGAAACAAGCAAGGATCTTACTGATATTGAATCAGGGTGACATGGCAGGTGATGTTAATTATTTGTTAATGTGATTAAGAAGTGATAATAATGGCATAAGATAATGAATGTTGTACGAACCAGGTAAGGCAATAAAGGCATCAGAGCGTTTGGCCATCTCTGCTTTTCTCTGATGCATGTCTGCTACCGCCTTCACTTCCCCCACTGTTTCTCCAGTGAGCTGCAACCAAATGAGTGAATCCAAATTATCACTGAAACAGGTTCATAGAGATGTAAAGTGGAAACAGCTTTTGCGCGTGAGAGAGAGAGAGGGTTGATAAGCTAGAATACAATTCAATACTACAAGAAACAATGCATGCCACGGAATATGAGGAAGCTGGGGAGAGGAGCGGTGCAATGATGAGTGTTGCAGTGTTGGCAGAGAAGTGGGCTCAGTTGGAAAATCATATGACCACCCTTTTGCTCCTCGGGGGAACCAACAAATAAGTCAGAATAGAGGAACAGATCAACCAACAAAGTCACTTACTTTCTCAATGATACCAATTAAGATGGGGTGCTAACAGAACCAGAAATGCTATCAGAATCTAAAGGGGTATATGGGACTAGGAGAGAAGGACAAAATGCTTCAGAGGGGAAAGACCCCAGATTGCCAGGTGTATTCCTATTCAATATTCAATATTCATGGATAAACCAACCCTTATAATAAATAAATAAATAACTATGTGACTCATGAAACTCAAATAATACACCAGTTCTAGTTCCTCTCACTGAGAACCGCACATGAATCACAATAAAGGACAAGAGTGAAGCTCAGATATTGGGATAACAAAAATATGGTGGAAATTCACTTGAAATAGGGTGTGTGTCAAGGAATTGGAACAAGAGCATATATATTGTGGTGAGATAGGGAAAAGATGGAGATAATTCTCTGTGTCCCCCCTGCATATGTGTTTGGTCATTTTCTTTTTTATTTCCAAGGAAATGCTTCCAAAACTCCTTAACATTACCTCTCTTGGCATAAGTGTCTTGGGAATAACTCTGCACGAAAAAGCAGGACAAAAATCAGTTGACTTCAACAAATTAAATATATATAACATCATCAGACCAAACCAAGAACATGCTCACCCGATTACATGCCGACCACCCTCGTAAACAGCCTGAGAAATCAACCCCATCAAACCAATGCTGCCCCCTCCATACACTAGATCGATATTTCTCGACACCTTTTCAATACCAAACAATACAAGTATATGTGTGAATAGAATCGTGAACCTAGGAAAGATACGTGCTTTTTATATCAACAAAAAACATAAAACTGGACAATTCATGAAAGACGGAGAAGCTGATGTGAAAACTAGTTTAGAAGATACTGGTTTACTGTTTGCCTGATTGTAGTAAAGAGGTGTAAGAATTGAAAAATGGAAAGAAAAAATAAGACAAATTAAACAAAAGAGAGAGGTTGACGTAATTGAAAGTCATGAGTTGTTGTCGGAGAAGATAAAATAAGGAAAAAAGAATGTTAAAGTAAGAGATGAGAAGAAATCGAAATTATGTTGGAGAGAAGGGAAAGAGAAGGAATAGGAGAGTGAGAGGGGCATTTACTTACCAATTCCCTTCCAAGCTCAATAGCAGCGTCCTTGTAAGTAGTTTTGTTCCCTGGACTACTGCCACAGAAGACACAAATCCTCTTGAACTTGGATTGCTTCATCTCTGTTTCTTTCTCCATCTCTCTTTTTCTCACACAGAGGGAACAGGTTCTATGTCCCACACTGGACAAAATGGATGAGCGGTTGATGGTGTAAACGCGCGCCTATGCTATATATAACAGCAACACAGGCAAAGCCTCGCACACGTCCTCACCTCATCACCGATGATGACGCTGACTCACACAACTTGTACGTAGACACTGAGGGAGACTTGATCCAATGATGTATGTGTTTTCTACTTTACCATGGTCCCCTCTCTACCACCAATCAAAGAAAAAAAAAATAAAATGAAAAAAAAAACAAAAACAAAAATCCGTGGTCCTATCCTATATGAAGATGAGATGATTGTGGTAGCTTGTGGGTTTAGATTTATTAATTTTGAGGGCATGGAAATGGATTCAAATTTCAATGACTAATGACAGCACCAAGCCGTTAAGGATATCCTAGAATTTTCAAATGTCAGTTTGAAGTGAAGCACACATAATTACCCGAGACCCTTCAATAGAGGCATTGCCGGCCTGTCTAGTACCTTGAGATGTAACTTCGACATCGAAAGTTGACCAAATATTGGGTAATGTTCGTTCAACGTTGTCATAAATCTAATAGATATGTTGATTCTTTTAATTCTTAACACAGAGTTTGGAATGCACTGTTTGTGAAGAAAACACCCTTTCCCGCTCCACCGTTCTTGCTTCTTCACATTGTCTTGGGAGCAGCATCTTCATCTGGGTTGACTTGTAATCTAGTACTTTATCACATTCGGCATCCAACTAATCCTGTCCACCCACCCACTCCTATTACAATCTATCCCTCTCACACACACTTCCTTCTATTTCTGTTATAACAATTATTTTAACACAGTGCTACCATTCCCCATTACACAACATCTACATCATATAACATTATGTCATACCATGTAATGTGTAACATGTTCGACTTCCCCAAAATTTTCATTATACACACGTTTCATTCTCATGCTGGCCCATCTCCCTTAATGCGAACCTTCCAGAAAATTAGCATATCATTCACATTCTAATTCATGTACCCCCCACTCTTATTGCTTAGTAATTTCTTACGAGTGATTCTAAATATCAATTTTGCCATGATAGTTACATCTCCTGCATACATGGGCCATCCTTAAGGAAACTTTTCACAAACACGTTGCAGGGGTAATACACTGCCTCCAAATTTATTCCCTCTTTAGTATACACACACCAGTTTGTAATTAAAATGGTTTATTACCTTATTGGTGTGTAAGATGAGCTAGAAAACCTAAAGTTTGGATGGTTTTGGTGAATTGATCCGTGCAATAATGCATGTTGAGCAGAGTTTAAAGAGAGGACAAATAGTGAATGTGTACCTCTCTGACATTGGTGTAGCATGTGCCATTCGCTCCCAGCCATTGTTTGAGAAGAAAATTGGGACAATGGGTCAGAGTCCTATCGGAAAGAAACATCTCAGAGACCAATAAGAACTTGACGCCTCTAACACCCATCATCAAATTGGTTTCACCAAATTTGGAAACGTTTAATCTGTCACACACTCTACTTTGATGCTACCCTTTCTGTCTCCCTCTTATATTACAACCAGCCAAATTTTTTGACTATGTTAATCAACTACCAATAATAAAGTACGTATCCCATCTCTTCTCAGATAAGATGTGTGACATTATGTTGGCAAACAATTCTCATTACCCTTCACTTTCTTTATCCTTTGTTGGGGAAAGCATTGCACTCTGTTTTTATAAAATTCCCCCCTCATCAATTTTATGCTCTCTGTTTCCGAATTCAACTTGTCTTTTCATCGCAATAAGTGATCTAACCAGAACCACGTAAAATTATTTCTCAATATACACCCATTCTTCTAACCCCACTTGCTCAATTTCATCACAAACATAATTAATATATTCTCAATTTAGGTTTTTACACGTCAAAAGTTATTAATTTGATGTATAGCTTTTATCAATGGAGACTAAATTTAGAATTATATATATGAGTAAAGCATACACAACTCTTTAAAAGTTTATTTAATTCAAAAATCAAACTTCAAATTAATCGTGCAATATTTTGAAGTAACTATTATTAGTCTAATGTATTTAAATTAAAATCAACCTTTTTTTTTTCTTTATGAATTGAAGGTCAGAATTATTAACCAATTTCATTATGAATTGTTTATTCTAATAAACCTCTCAAATCATGTAAACTAGACATTTTAAACTTTTGAAAATGGTTAATAAATTAATTCTGGACTTTTTTATTTGAAAATTAAGTTAAATCTTCTTGTTTTTTCTTTTAGGTGTGAAAAAGTCTTTAGAGTGGATTCTAAGGAAAAGTACAAGAATTTTGACTCATATCAGAAATTTATACCACTTTAAATCCAAAATCTTGAAACGAATTTATGGATATTTATTTTATTCTAACATTAACATGATTTTCCACAGATGTTGAACTTTTTTCACTCGGTCGTCAATGGTTCTTGGTGCAGCTTTTTATCATAAGAATCGATTGTTTTCGATGATCGAATTGTAGTCTGGAGAAACATCTTCAGTGGCAGAATCCGTCGACTGTCGATGGACTACTCGAGCTGCTTTCGCGGCGAGAGCCAATATCTGTGCCGATAGGGGACGGATTGGGAACGGGCCCTTCGAGATCTCTTTCCTAGATGTTCAGATGTCGATCAGTCGACTCAGAACCGGTATGGACAAAGAGAATCCGACTGTTTAATAGCTATTAACTTAATCATAGTTAATGTAGGATTCACATTTGAATGTCCAATATAATGTTATTAGTACCAAATATTACTTGATGGTTTAGTCAAGTTTTAGAAAATCTCATCCAATGCAACCCATTTTTAATTGTAATGTATATATGCTCCAAAAATTTCTTTGGTGGAGTGAAGCTGTGTTAACACACTCCTCTTTGGTCTTTGAATTGGAAGGAGACATCATCTGGTGCATCTGGAAGCAAATGAATGATTGAGTTCCTTGAGCAACTAAATGGTGGGAATCCTACTCAGATAATCATCCACGTACTATAGCTACTTACTAACCCAAATGCATCCCCTTTCCGTTCTCTTTATTCATGTCATCTTATTTCTCCTCATGCCTCGTAGATTTGTCGGTGCAGTTTTCTGAAATTTCATTTCTTTAAAGTACACTCATGTACAAGGTATCCATGCTGGGTCCAACGTTGTTCACTCATAAGGACACAGACCCTAGTTGGTTGCCTTCTGGGGTTGTGTCACAGATAAATAAAACAGTAATAATGGCACATGGCAATGGCATATTCCTATAATACACTCCCTGTTTATACTTTATACAAAAACTGTATTAAATAACAAAAGTAAATGCTAATTTCATTTCAAAACCAGTGCCGGTTTTACCATATCTGATAATGCATTCTCCAGAAAAAAAATAGCTTTCGGTCACACCACTCCCACAAAAGTGTAATTACATGTTTCGGACAGAACATTGGGAGATATGATTGCAGAGGTAAGTTGAGTTTATGTCTGCATCCTGTCATACTCGTAAGAGATTAAAACATTCGTCCAAGAGTTGCCTTTTCGGATAAGGCACACATCTCTTTCATCATATCGTTCAAGCAACGCAAGTATGAATACTGTTCAGCTAACCTATGCATATATTGCAACCCTGTCATGAACATGTGTGAGAAAATGGGGTCACTTCCTTTGTTAATCAAACAGAACTTGTCTATTTGTAAGAAAGTTTTGGTTCTTTGATGATGCCAACGTATGCCTAATCGAAACATTTCTATTTCTCACTTTATTTTTCCTACTACCACTAATCTTGCCGTGTTGGTAAGAGATCCGATGAATCAAGGGCAACCTTTTAATTTATGAGTTCACTTTTCAAGTCAAATTAAGTGTATATTAACTTTTAAGACACTATAGTATGATATTTAGTGATTAATTTTGTGAGATTGTTATAAAGCAAATATGGGAATGAGTATTACTTAAATGGGTGTTCCTTCAATACCTTTTAAAATATGGGGTTTTGTTATAAATCAACCCCTTGAAATAATACTTTTCAAATATAAATAATTTATTTAATTAGATTTTTTTTTCTCTTAATATAAATCCTACATGTCAAATAGGTTAATTAACTCGAGTTTTCACTCTCTCATTTCCAAATTAACATTTAAAATATATAAATATATACTTATTTTCTTTATATTTTTAAAAATGTTACAAAGTTAGTAGTTAATGAAATCTTATAAAAATAATTAATAAAAGATGGACTTAAAAAGTTATCATAAACATTAAGGTGTGTATTACTTACCCAACACTTAAGAAATGATCTTAAATTTAATCAACACAAAAAATTGCTTTCTAGGCTTCAAAATTTAAAACAAAAAGAAACAATAATATTTCACTCATTCAATATGAAGAGTAAACTTGAATTTAGTTGGTCTAGTATAAAATTGGAAATTAACATAGTATGTTGTATAAATGGGTCTTAATTAAATTATGAAGGTGTAATAGGTGATAAAGTTGGAATGAAGAGTAGCACATGCATAGATAGGATGATTGATATATATAGTGGTTGTCAACTTCGTGAATAAACAAAGAGTGCTCCGTCAACCACCGACTTGGAGGAATGTGTGTCACATATATTTATTTTTTTCTTCCCAAACACTCACTTCTCTCTCAATCACTCTCCAAACAAACCTATATGCTGCAACAAACCAACTTGTATACGTAATTAAACCCGCCTTTTCAATTTCTCATCCCGTTCATAAATAAATTTCCATGTTATTTAAATAAAATAGATTTTAAGTCCGTTAATTTAGAAAATATATATATATATATATATATATATATATATAATAATTTTATAAATCAAGTAAGGATCAGTTAAATTTAAATTTACCTTTTATTATGATGTTACAATATACTTTTGAAACGATCCAATACTTGAGGTATTGTAGTCAAGGGCAAGGGGAATTGAAGGGAGTGGTCGATTTTCATGGTGGGTGTCAATGTTTCGATCCGACTCAAGTCAGTCTGACAATCATGACTAAGAACAACTATTTTGTGAGATATTGTCAATTTTAAAACGTGAAACAACGTCACAATTTTGTCCTTCAAAGGTATCTCAGAGGATAGAGGGAAGTAATAGTATTTAAACTGTGTTTGACCTCAACTCCTAAGCGAGACTTATTGAGTGTACCAAAACATGAAAAAAGTTAAATGATATGTCAAAATTTGTGTAAAGATGTGTTATGTTTAAACTCAATTCTTAATAAAAATGTTTCTTTTGTTTTCTATGAATTATAGAGAATATGCAATTGTTTAAAGCTTAGTTCCTTTTTAATTAACAAATATAACTCCATACTTTAAGCATCATGGTGACATCTTCCATAGGTTTATCCAAAATATATACAATTTTTTAGCCAAACTCTCCACTTGGTCAACAATGTGTACACGTGTTGCTTTAAAAAATTGTGATTTAAACTCACTTTAAGTCCAGTCTTCGTTATGAATGAGCCTCATCAAATGCATTTATTGGTTATGCTTTTTTAAATGGTGCTTTATGGTTGGGATGACAACTTTAGGAAAACCATTTTTCAAATGGGATATCCTTTTCGCGTCATGTTACAAAATTTAAGAATGATAGAACAGTTCACAATACACTGTATTTAAGGTTGATGATACGACAACATGTTAGTCAACAAAAGGATTAAAACTATGATGTTCAAAGATAATTTTTTATGTTGGAAAATCATAATAACATTTAGAGTTGACAGAAAAATTAGTGTTATCAGATATCACCAATATCAATATTTAGTTTTAACACAAAATTAGTGTTGGATTATAGTTGGCATATGTGTATTACTGGCTACTATCAACGCAATTTCTCAAACCACAAAAACTATTTTTCAAATTTTATTTACTATCTGAATCTCTTGTTTTATGTTCATCATTTTAGAATCATCATTCTGGATGGTAAGAATGAACGGTCAAAGTAAAATAAAAAAAACAAAGCAATAGATTTTTTGACAATTTCTCTTTAGCTGTTCACTAATGTCCTCTTATATTAATCTAAACCATTTTTTTTTTAATTTTGTTTCTTTTTTTTTATTTATTTTTTCTTCTTCTTACTCATTTTCTCTCTATATCACTTCTAACCTAATAAACACTAATGCATTAATATTCACTTAAGTTTAAAAAAACATCGGAGGCTAAGAGGGTTACGGGGGAAATAGTTTGCTAAGAAAATAATTTTCTATGGCAATTCAAAAGCAAATTCAACACTTTTAGACCATCGTTTTTTTTAAACTCCAAACGAGCCGAATCATAGTTATGCATGGTGCATGCACTAATTAGCTCGTAATTAATCCATTTTGAGCAATGTTAAGTAAAACCCAATAAGGGTATTAGAGAAAGTAATTAACAACAAATAAAGCAACAGGAAAAAAAAAAGCATATAACAATCAATAAGGGCATTAGTTTTTTTTTTTTTTTTTTTGAAGTAAAAACCAATAAGACTATTAGAAAAAAGTGGAAACTACTGTTAGTTTCATTCTTCTTCTTTTTTGTCCATTTTCTTGGACAAACCAAACCACCACACTATCCATGGGATGCGAAGTACGATTAGGACTTTGATATCCTTCTTCACGTGCCGATGTGGTGACTTGACATTTATAGGATACGTTCATTTGTTTGAATATCACTTATTTTTCCGAAAACGAATTCTACAATCAGAGTGTTGAAATTAGGATTCCTTTCAGCAATATCTTTCTATTACTCTTCAAATTAAGCCTAAGATCAACATTTTATGATACATTATCATATCATTATATTAATTATTCTGTACGGAATATTAGAGAATTAGGAGTAATAAAAATCGTGTTCCTTTTGAATCAGGTGATCTAATAATGATGTAACGCAAAAAAATAATAGAAAAGTGATACTAAGGGAGATATATTTGTTAGTTGAAGATAGAGTTGCAGACATCGTTTTTATAGACAAACAGCCAAAAAAATATAATACCAATGAGATTTAAAACAATGATATTATTCTTGATTAAAAATTTTAAGATAATAAATTTATTAATCTTTATTTTTATATTGTGTTTGATTTTCTATTTTTAATCGATATAAAATTTAGACTCGTATTTGAATTTTTAACTATTGAAACAATAAAATTGAAAATGCGTGAAAATGTAGAGGGCAATAATAAATAATTGATGTGCATTGAAGTTGAATTGTTGAGATGAGAATAATAAGCCAATAAAAGATTGTAAGCGTTGCGCACAGAGTGTTGAAAGTTTGGGTGAGTCAGCTTCCGTGGAGGCCAACATGGTTTGCCACTTTCAGGCACTTGTCTGCTTCTTATCATTCTTCTTTTTCCTTGTGCTCTTTTTTCTTCTTCGTTTCATCTATCTTAACTAATTACTTATTTGACTAATAACACGCCTTTTAATCAAACAACAACACGTATTGGTCAATTCTTATATATCTATGTCTTCAATAAATCACTTTGTATTCATTTGTTAAGGAATTGACTAATATAATTATAATCAAATATGTATATGAGAAACATTTTCCTCATAACTAATATTTTTCAAGTGAAAGTTAAAGAAAAAAATGTAAGACCAGATCAATATAACTTCTAAAATGGGTTAAGAAAAAAATTATTGAAAATATAAATAACAATTAGACTAAGTTAAATTTAACGCTTTTTCCCATTCAAAATTTTATAATAATGAATTTATGATTTTTTTTATATGTTTTAAATTTTATATTTATTTAATGTGACTAATATGATAAATATTTTAATTATTTTTCTAGTTCCATGTTGCTGTAATAACTCTTGGAAGTAGAGAAGGCTTTGGGTGCATGATGAAGTGTTTTTGCTTACACTAACATAAGCATGCACAAATCTAAAACAAGACACATAACATCAAAAGAAAGCATCAACCAACTCCATAATTCATGTACGTAGAGAAATATATTGAATTTTACTCTGTTTAATAAAAAAATTGGCACACAGAATTAGATTAAGTCTTAATAAATAGAAATTATACTTTTACTCGTATAAATGACAAATATTACTTTTAATTTAAAATTTTAAAATAATAAATTTATGAGTTTTTTTTTTTTTTCATTTTAACTCAACAAAATTATCTTTTAACATTTTGAAAAAAGACAATACATTTCTTTACTACATACTTTTTACAATGTGGAAATATCAAGAAGCTTGTAATTAACAACTAGCATCAAAGATCACGTTCCTAAATAAGAACAGGATCTCTCTGTCTGAAGTTTGAGAATAAACAATAGGTTTAATTTTAATTTTTAACTTAACTTTTTTTTCTCTCTCGTTGAGTGCATACAATAAAAAATGCAAGCAGACAAATGACTAAACTATGTAATGCATTTAGACCAAAAAGTGTAGAATTCAAAGTATCTTCCTTTCTGGTTACGAATGGAGAAGGACACCTGGAATCATTAGCGACCTTTAAGGATGGATTTATCGTATCATGAACTAATAGAGTTTAGGTTTTAACAACTCTTGTTGTTTTCTTTTTCGTTTTTTTCTTTCTATTTTCTTCCCTGTCCCGTCGGTTAAGCTTAAGCCAATTCCTAAGGTCAACGATAAAAACTCACATGCATTTACGTAATCGTTCAAAGAATGTGTCTTTACAACATCATTGGTTTTATTGGATGAAGATGGAAAAATAGAATAATTTGAAATATTGTAAGAGATAAATTTTAATTAAGATTAAATATGTTTTTGGTTCCTTAACTTTTAGTAAAAATTGGAATTAGTTTTTCTTTGAAATTTTGATCTAATTTAATCCCTCAACTTTAAAAGTATGTGAATTTAGTCATTTTAATCCAGTTTTGTTAAGTTTATTTGACGTTTCGAATGCGTTTCATGATAGCATTTGAGTTATTTACACCATTTGTACAGTTCCACATCGATGTTAGTTGAATGTTAGCAAAAATGCGTTCGAAATGTCAAACAAATTTAATAAAATTTGGTTAAAATGACTAAATTCACACTTCTAAATTTGGAGGACTGAATTGGATTCAAGTTTTGAAAAAAAAATAATTCCAATTTTCACTGAAAGTTGATAGATAAAAAACATATTTAACCCTTTGAATTACTCAAAAGTGACACATATTGTGAGTTTTGGCATATATGTCAGTCGTACGAGATACCATTTTTCAACGCGTTTTCTCTCAATTATCTCATGATATAGAAATCCTGAAATGAATTTCAGGGCACTATATGATGATGATGAGTGTTTGGTGGATACATTCATATTCATGAATTACCACGAAACTGTGTATGTTCATGCAGAGTCAGGTGTTGTTGGTGGAATACACCGTGAATCCATTCCTTGGTACGAAAGCTACATAAGTCTCACAACACAACAAAACAGCCCAATAAATTTTTAATACTTATTGCTACTTTTATATGAACCACCCCTTTTCCTGGGAAACCTTTATATCAATCCAAAAGCTCAAATATCATCATAGAAATCACAAACGGAGCAAGGTCGTTAATCTTTAGAAAATAAGACAATTGTCGATTCAGTTTATAAATTTATTAAAATCTCATTATATTTTTTGAAATTAGTTTTCAATGAATTTAGTTTAATCTTCATTCACCCAATAAACTGACTATGTCAAATATGGTATTTGATTTTGTACCACGTCAAAGGAACTCATGTTGACATGTTTATTTTTGTACTAAAAGTATTTAGGTTAATGATATTTTTAGTTCGTGAAATTTAGGGAAATTCTATTTTGTTTTCCAAATCAAAATTGAAAAAAAAAATTGATATTTAATATTTAAATACGAAGTTTGAGGAGTTAAATTAGGTGTGTTTTAGATTTTAGAGAAAGTTTTAAACTGGTTTTAGTTCCTTCTATTAAGCGTTTAAGGACTAACACTATATATTTTTCAATTTTAAACAACTATTTTTTTTCCAATTCGAAAGAAAAATCAAAAGTTTGTTAAATTTTCGAGATTAAAAATATAATCAAACTAATTATTTTGTTTAGCTTGTATCTCTTTATTTTTCTTTTTCAGTACAATCAAACTATTGAGTTATATTTTTTTTTATATATGGTTATAGATATAGTGATCGAGAGATTGTGGTTCTATATGGTTAAAGACCTTTGACACCACTTTTACACCAAAATCTTAAGACAATGATATTATGGGACTTTTTGTATATTCCCAACAATCTTCCCTCAAGGGTGAGTCCCTTGTTTTTTTTTTTCCTTTTCATATGGATATATTTCCCTTTAGGTGTATGAGTGACCTCTTTTTGATTTTTTAGTTATGGTTATGCGATCAGCCACTTAGGTGACCCTTTTTGTTATGATTATGGTTATGCTGTCAGTCACTCCGAACCATCGGCTCTGATACCACTGTTGGGTTTATATATATATATTTTTTTCATATATGGGTTATATTCATAGTTATTGAGAGATTGTGGTTTCATATAGTTATATGACATTAGTTACACTTATAAGACATCTCACACCAGTTTTACACTAAAACCTTAAGACAATGATGTTATAGATCTTTATTCTTACATAGTATTTAACTTTATCTATTATATCAAATGTGAGATTTTTTTGACTCACACTTACTATTCCCAACACAAACTCACTCAAGTGTATCGATTATTCTCACTGCACTTTATAAACTAGCTACAAGAGTCACAGCAACATTTGTATACTTAATCCTTAATCTATAATTCTGCATATTTCAAGGTTCCAGTTCCAAGGTTCCAGTTCCGTGATTGAATAAAATGAAAAAAAAAACAAAGTTATTACCAAAAAAAAAAAAATTATCAAAATAGTTGACTAATTAGGCCAACACTATTTTTATGTAGTAATTAGTATGGGCCAATATTATTGTTACTAGAACAAAAAGTTTATATTACATTTTAAGCTTTTTTATTTTTATTTTTATTTTTTATATTACATTGAATAATCAATATCGTTCATCGACAGAGAAATCTGGTTCTGCTGGCTTCGGCAAAGAGGACACAACTCCAGAATTTGTGGGAGAAGAGACATGAACAGGTTTCCTAGTACTCCTAGGGACCCTTTTGGCGTAGGTTGGTGTCTGAGGCTCCGCATTGTTAATGGCCCTGGCCCTTAGTTCAGCAACTTCCTTCCTCTTCTTATGCCTTCTCCACGCGGCTTGAACGAAACACGCAGCCCAGGTTCTCCACTGGTGCGAGTAAAACCTGAATTTGTGTCTCAGTTGTTTACTGTGCAGTCTTCTGAATTGTGACGCCACGAATTTCAGGTCTTCCGCTATCAGTGCAAAGGCCTCCACTTCCGAGATGGCTTTCACTGTTCGAGTCGACGAAGGGAGGATCACACTGGGCCGTGGGTCCAAGGCCCAAGTTAGAAGCTCCTCGCCGCAGAAATCACCCGGCCCAATACGGCACGAGTTGAAGAACCCGGCCCGGCCCCCGTTGGTCGTGTACGAATCAAGATGGCCTCTGATTATGAAGAGCATCTCATTCACAGGATCACCCTCCCGCACAAGGAACGTGCCCTCTGTGCACAGTGCAGGCTTCAGCCTTTCACATATTGCATCCAACATTCTCTCATCCATTTGATCAAATAATGGCACCTTTCCGTAACCAGGATAAAAAAAATGTTACCTTTTTAATTAGATTAAATTTATTTTATTCTATGATAAAAAAGATTTAATTTTGAGAAGTGGGTGTTTTTGTTTTAGTTGAATGTGTTGTTGCAAGATTATGTTGTGAAGCTGGGACTTACTCCTCGGACTAGATCGAGACAAAGGTGGCGTTTGATGTCTCTCTGAAGATCCACTGGGAGTCCTTTGAGAAGAGATTCTTCATCTACCCCTCGTGTGGCCAGCCATTTGTATTGGTCGTATTTACGCACAGATTCTCTCAGTTCTGGAGGTAGTTGTCTGTGATGCATCCATTGTTCTGTATCAGTTCTTTTCACCCTCCACTCTTCTAAGCGAACAGTAGTTGATTGGAGATATGTCTGCAAAATTCAACTTCTGTTATGTGTTTTACATTTTCATATGCAGAAAAAAAAAAAAAAAAAGGTAAAGGAAGTGTCTTTCACAGTTTAATTACCTGCATGTTACCGATTAGCAACGCAAAAAGAACCAATCCAAGAGTTGCAATAACAATGGCGACCATTATCTCTCCAACATATGTGCTGGTAAGAAGGCCTTGTCCCAGAGAACTGCATCCTCCAATCAGCAATGGGGTCACATAATAGTTATAGAAGCTTAACTATGGTGTAAAAGATGATGATAAGGTATAATGACTGCATAACACTAACCTCAAATTCCTCAGACCCCACCACAGGCAGAAGAAGTACTTGTTGAAGAATGCTGAGGATGTAACTTCGGAAGTCACGGCATCAGCGTATATACCAAACTGATAGAAGTCATGTTTTGCATTTGGTGAGCACAAATTTGTGATATTACTTGCTATGAACCAGGAGACCCTGTGGGCATCTTGAACCCTGTGGCAGTCAAAGAATCCATATTCACAAAATGACTTCTCCAAATCGCAAACACTTCTCCAACATGCTTCTTGTCGTTCGATTGATAGAAGATACCAGCAAGCCCCTAAAATCTTTTCGGAATATTTCCCATTCAGAAACCAAGATAATAAAGAATAGGTTGCATAATGTTAACATGTGATGAATTATAAACCACTGTAGTTTGGTTTTGTTTGATTTGTATTAACTGTTTTCTCTTAATTTTCTGTAATGAACATGATGGCATAAGAAATAGCTTCAGCTGCATGAGGAATCAAGAAAATGTAGTTTTAATTTCAGCTACTTACATGGCTAGCCAACATGTAAAGCATTAGGTTGTAAGCAGCTCCTGCCCATGCTGTTTCTGTCACCACCCCTGTAGCTTTTACAATTTGTGATGAGAGTGGGAAAATCAAAACTAGCCTCGGAAAATATTGGAAAACGATGAAGAAGCGAAGGACATTTTTTGTGTTGCCCATGGTTGAACCCTTAAGAGTTGGGATAATAATCCAAATTAACACCTGGAATCAATGCAGCAAAAAGGCATATTTAGCATGTCGGAGAACAAAATTTTACCCTTAGTTTCGTCCAAAATATAAACTTTTTTTTGTAACCAGAAAGAAAATTTACCTGAGGAAGGGGCAGGGCAGCAACAAAGTCCAACCAGAAACTCTTTTTAAGGTACCTAACTGCAATCTTAGAATATCCTACAACAAGTTCTCCTCTCCCAAAAACCCTTGAAGAAGGAGCAACAAAAGCCGTACGAAACTTCAACAAAATCTGAATCACGTAGAAGACATCCCCCACTGATCTTACAAGAGTGAGGATAACCTCAAGAGTTATTCCAATATCAATGCACACTTCATCTCGAACCACTGGCAGATAAAAGAACAAAGGGTCCACAAACAAAGACACTAAACATGCTACCAAGAAAATCTTGTTCCATCGGTGTATGATTTGTCCCCTAGGATCTAATACTCTTCGTTTGACTTTGTCATAGTCTTCTGAGAACACTCTTGACAACATTCTAGCTTTCAAGAACTTCCCCGTCACCTTTTTCTTAGCCATTTTGGAACTAGGCTCAGGTATTTGTGTTCCATCAATGTGGTATTTGATCTTGAAACCGTTGTCACCGTTACCTGCAGGAAATTTAGCTAGCTCCGGATCATCTTCAGACCTAAAACATGCAATGAAACTTATAATTAAAACCTTAATATAAATGAAAAAAATCCATTTAACAAGCAACTCAAACTCAAAAGGTGGAGTTGAAGTTTAGTAATCTGTTCATAGTCTAAGCTCAGAAGTAGTAATAGAAGTACTAAATAACTTAAAACTCGAAAAATACAATGAAGGAAACGAACCTTGCAGATCTTGAATTACCAAAAGCCATTTTGATATTCCAGAAGTATGAAGCTCTCTTCAAGAAAAAATATGAATCTGGGAGCAATTTAAACCCTGAAACTTGACTTTTATTTTCTATCAAATGTTTGTTGATTATCCAAAAGCACCGACAATGATTGCAGCAAGAAAGTGTAAATCGTCAAAAGCATAAAAAGGAGATGCCAACAAACAATAGATTTGGTTTCTTACAGTTATTCCAACAAATAGTGAGGCAGATTCCCAAGCCTTTCCCTCTGCTACAAGCAAAGCCATGGCACTGTTAAACCAACTTCTCACATCTGCATCTCTTCCACCTTGCTTCTTGATTTGCCCCCGACCAACTAGAAACCACTTTGAGTATGCAAAAACAAATGGATCATTCGAGTAATGTAGAGTGAGAAGAGTAGTATATTCATTTGCTTGTAGCTGTCACCCTTCCCTTAAAAGTGGGGGAACATGTCAAACAGAGATTTTTTTATAAAAAAAATGCATACATAATCCTGAAGAAAAATATTAAACTATAAAAGAAATGGATAACTGGGTTTTACTTCATTCACTAAGTATTTTTCACATGTATTACCGAAAATACAATTGAGAGATGATTATTTATCAATTATGTCAGACTCTGTTGAGAGAGAAATACACCTTATGGTATTGGAAGTTAACATTTAGACAAGTAAAAAACCCTAAGAACGAATGCAAGTTTTTTGTTTTTTTGTTTTAGTTACTTTGATGTTTGATATGGTGTCAATTAGGAAGCATCCATATTGAGGAAGGGAAGAACTACGCTTTATTATAACAGTGACACGCTTTTCATTGTCAATGAATGAATTTTATTCCATTTGTTGCTTTGGATTTAAGTGATTTTCATCATCTACATGTTTATTCAATGATTTTATATTCTTCAATCCAATCCAATCCCAGTGAGATAAAATTAAGAGAAGAGTTTAGTCCGGCGGGTAAGTAGGGCCGTAGGGATCATACCCCCATGCAGGGGTTGCTGCTTCATTTCCAACCAAACAGAGTTTCTTTGAGAGAGAGAGAGAGAGAGAGAGAGAGAGAGAGAGAGAGAGAGGTGAATTGATAACATAGTTTAACGTGCGAATGATCCGAGGAAGAGTTGACTGCGTTAGATACGCTGCTATGGAATCTGAACACGTGTTGCATCCTTGTAAGTCTCACACACTCCAAGACCCAGCTCAGATTCCCATTGCCATAACATAACTGGATCTGAATCACTACTCTCCCACTTTTCACTTTTCTGTTCAACTTGCAGATGAAGTTAGGAAAATATAAGTACGGTTATATTATATGATGATATATGAACACAAATATATACAGAATAGAGAGAGAAAGAAGATGATTTATCTAAATTCATTACTTGCATAAAGTACGTCTGAATGTGATAATATGTAATGTTCTATCGTTCCTGTGAAAAAAGTTAAGTGCAATTTGAAGCACAATATATAGAATATTTCTATACTTACTAAACACAAACTCAATCACAAGGATAGTTCTATCACCATAAATATTTGCTTAATTTTCATTTAGAGTTTAATAATGTCATTTTCATGCTCCTCTTTCTTTTCAAAACACTCTTTCATCAAATGCTCTCATTTCAACTTCTTTCCAATGTCTTGGAGCCTTTTCGTCACGCCTTAAGATGAAGTTTGATGCGTTTTCAACGTTTTTTAGTCTCTTGAGCCTCTTTTTGTTGCATTTGAGCCTCCACTGTGTAGATCAATCACCCCACTTTATCATGTAATAATGAAACCGAGTTAAGTCAATTGGTTGTACCTTCTGAAGGGTAGGTGTATCAAATTGTGAGTTAAGTCAAGTACAGACTGGAACCATGCTGGAAGACTCATCCCAAGGATTTGCAAGATTTTTTATGCACGAGTGTTGTGACCCCACGTGTTTCCATTTCTATCTTCATATATTATAAACAACACTCTCTGCACCCACTGCCATAATCTTCTTCTAGTTTAGTCTCGCTATTAATTACATGTTTGGAGGAGACGCAACCATGCACTTTTTAAATATAAAGTGATTTTGTAAAGTTATGTTTAGTTTATGAACTTCTTATACATGCTCAGAGTTTCGTGATCATCGTTGACGCTTATTGTTGAATATATTACAGTAAATAGACTTTTCCTGAAACAAATTTAGTCTATGCACTTCTTACAAAGCAAGTAGCAACATTGTCTCTTGAAAATGAAAATCCTAAAGTACAGTTTTCGGACAGAATGAAGCAGCAAAGAGTAGAGTCTAGAGTGGAGGAGGGCCTGACTCGAAGAGTGGAGGAAAACAGCACCTGAATAGACCGCAGCAGCACAGAAACCATAAGCTGAAAATCGTGTAAAACCAATACACTGTCAATTTCACTTTCGTGTCACATTCATATAGTTTAGTTTAATAATTAATATGCAGTTGCAGAACTTAAGCAAAGAGAAATTCAAGTCCTTACCATGTATCTAAGAATCCTCCTCCAGTGGGAGCTGGTCTTAGCAACGGTGTTGTTGGAGGAGTAGGTGGTGGATCCATCACATAAACTGTGCATAAAAGGTTACTTCTACGGTTCAATGAATAAGTCATGAAGGTTTCTTATGTACTATTCCAAGATCCAAACCATACATTCCTCAAGTCACACTCTCATCTACCATTCAAAATCACATATGCCACCCCAGCTAACACATTAACTTTCTCAATGTAAAAGTTTCTCACAAGCAACCATTCCGATTTATTTGACTCAGGACATAGAATGTAGTAATGTACTGGGTTATTTGTTTGAAGAGTTATCACAAGAGAATAGTTTACAATCACAAATAACTCACTCAGTACAAATGAACCATAAGAATTCATTCTGTAGACATACAGAAAGTGCTGATTTATGTACTTGGCAGATGCTAAACCTTACATCCTTTCATATAAGAAATTTAGTTTAATTTAAAAAAAAATGATAATAAAAACTTATCTTAATGTAACGTATATCAGATAGGTAGAAACTTCTCAAATTCTAACATTCCATCTTGAGATGTTTCTTCAATATTCAAGTCATCATCATGAGGTGATCTTCGTCATCTATATCATGACTGTACAAAAATATCACATTCGAATTCTTCTTCAAATAAAGTACAACCAGAATCACCTATCCCTTTTCTGTACAACATTACATCAAATTTATTTCGTCATATCTAAAACTATGCACAAGACCCTTTAAAGGAAAGTGAAAAATACATAAATAAGATGAGCATACTCTGAAGACTAGAGTGCATCTTCTTAGATATCCCACTGAACCATACACAATATGGTGTAGTATAAGCCAAGTCCACAACATTAATTCATCACACTTCTTCTGCTCTATGCTTTCATCAAGGGAAATTGGGGTTTGACATGAAAAATGATTCGAAACGAGGCTCAGTTAAATCTACCATCTCCTCCTCTGATGCATGCCAGCTTTCACCCTTTGGACTAAAGAGGATCAAACTCTCCATATGCTCACTTGAAACTGTATTTGCATCTTCATTTTCATTCCCATCATTAAGATTGTGGTCAACACCTAACGGCAACAAATTACAAGTTGGAAATATACTTGGAGTTTGTCTTTGATTCTCCAAGTCCTCCGGTTCCTTTACATGTTCAGCAAGAGAAAACTCAGGATATGGTTTATTCTTATTACAATGTGAGGATGATCTATAATGGAAGTTGATTAAGTGTAACTATCAGACAAGCAAAACATAAAAATATACATCACACAAAAGTTCTGAAGAATTAAGAAACATGTCCAAACTAGAACACCAAAGTTAAGAACTGAGAACAGTTAGCACCTGAAAAAGTCTGACTGGAATGTTTCTTCTCCTTCTAGATCTGTCTGGGGAGATACTGGAAAGAATTTGAACAACTTCAGTCATACTTGGCCGGGTGTCAGGATCCAACAGCAAGCACTCCTTAGCTAAGTATGCCATTATATGCAGCTCTTCTTCTGGGAAGTTTCCTTTCAACTGTGGATCGGCCAACTCGGTTATTACTCGCCTGCTATCCTTTAAGCGAGGACTTGCCTGAAATAGAAGTTTGGCAAACTATGTCAATATTTTCTGAAGTTTCATAATCTCTTAGTGAATTGATTAAGCAGGCTATACAAGAAGTTCAAACTGAAGATGGTAATTGTCAATAAACTCAATCATCCAAGTTGTAAAAGGACACGCCGATGCATATACATCTCGATGCATATACATCTCGAGTAGGCCCCACAACAAACAACAGATCTTATTAGAATAAGCTCTGATATCATGTTTAAAAACGAATTTGGTCTGAATTAACCTCACAAAATCAGCTTGTAAAGTGAGATTTATATCCATTTATCGCTAATCAACCTAGAATCTCAAGAGACATTATACGAAGATTCATCCTTCTCATGAAAAATCCTTCAAATAAGAACAAAAGCAAGTTTAAGTTAGTGTAATAAGGAATCATTAATTTACAATACCCATATAACAAGACTTTGTTCTTTGCCTGCAGATTTGTGGATAGGTTGCCGACCACTGATAAGCTCAAGAAGAACCACTCCAAAACTGAAGACATCAGACTCAAGAGAGGCTCTCCCAACAATTGCATACTCAGGTGCAAAATACCCAAATGTTCCCTGCATTCTTGCTGGAGAATCTGAACGACTGGGGTGATCATCAGCTCTCAAGCTTTTAGCCATACCAAGATCAGTTATCTGCAAATTCATTATTTGAATGGACTGTAAAATCACGATCATTTAAGTTGCAGCTTCCACCTACGGTTTATTCAACTATTTTTTCAGAAAAAAATGATTCTGTGGATTTGAAAAGCAAACTTGACTGGCAAAAGATGTGAAAAACCAGTAAAATTAGAATTTGCTTTCCGTATCTTATTACCCTTCTTAAATTGCATTGTCTTTTCTCAAGTAATTACCCATTTGCTAGAGGTTAGAAGTACCACAGAGAACAACCAAGACTCATACTTTTGCTTGCCAATTTTTGTCCAGAAGAATGTTTGTTGATTTGACATCTCTGTGCAGAATTCTGGGAGCAGCTGCTTCATGAAGATACTCCAAGCCCCTTGCAGCTCCTAATGCAATTCTAACTCGAGTTGACCAGTCCATTTTCTTTCCAAAAACTCCATCTAAGCGATCCCTCAAATTTCCATTAGTCATGTATTCAAACACTAGCAACCTTTGAACATTTTTTCCTTTTAGTTCTGAGCAGTATCCTACTAATGGCACCAGATGACAATGATGAAGTCTAGACAATAGTTCAATCTAAACAAACCAAAAAAATTGTTTTAGGCTCATCCTTTTTTGTGGGACACTGTAATTTAGCATGACAAAGACCAATCATAGAAAACAGAAGCAAAATTAGGCACAACCTCTGTGAAAAATTCAGAGTCTGCCTCAGGCCCTCTTTGATCTTTTAGTCTCTTGACTGCCACATTACTGCCATCTTTCAGCCGACCACGGTATACATAACTGCTTCCACCTAGTCCAGTTAGATTGGAAGTTGAAAAATTTTCGGTGGCATTTTCCAGTTCAGCAAATGAAAATTGAATAATGTTTCCATAAAAGGTTTGTCTTTGGCTACCAAACAACAAAGAGGACTTCTGAAAGCATCCTAAAAAATGAGAAGAGGACAGTTACAAACAAAAATATAAAGGCAACAAATTTTGAACAGTTTAAAACAAATAACATTTAAACTGATAAACAGACTCCAAGAACAGTGAACACAACACTGGTTTACCTGTAATATTACTAACAGGCGAAGAAGTCTTATGACTGAATAAGTTGGTGGTGCTACTGTAACTTGTTTCTTTATCTGATGAGATCATTGGTGATTGAATAGAACATCTCTCCCTTCGGCAGACCTGACATATAACTGAGGCAAGAAATGCAACAGTTGTGCATGTAACACATACTGATAGAATAACCACAACAATCTTGCTCGAAATTTGCTTCTTTGAACCTTGTGGCATCCTCACAGTTCCTGCAGAACACTCAAAAGATCTCAGAAAAAAAACCATTGAGTTTGTGCAAGGTACAGGTTATGCCGTCATCAATAAGAACAAGGAAACATTGAAGAGAGGGAGAAAGAAAAGTACCCCACGTGCAATTGCAGGCATTAAAACAGTTAAGGTTATGGCCATCTGCTGACACTTCAGGAAACCCATTCGAATCACATAAGCATGTCCATGTGGAAGCACTCTCTTCAGCATCTACATGGAAGGTAAAGCAGTTACCAAACAATATTCAGAATGTGATCACAAAATCTTCCTCTTTCTCCTAAAATAGTGAGTCTATATTGCACTATGAAGGAAACACCTTTATGAATTTAAGTGAATCCTAGCTAGCAGGAATCTTCTGCAAAAATACATTTCACTAGATAATGTCTCAAGCTAAATATTCAACTGAAGAAGATAGAAGATCATAGAAGGGGAGAGGGGTTCAAAAAGCTTGTGTTCATTGAGCCAATGAAAAATCATCGTTATACCTGAATGACAATCACATGACTTGGAACAGTTAGCAGGAGAGTATATCTGGTTCCCTTGTAATGAAGAGCATCTACATTTCCACTTGTTTGGTCCAGTATCAGAAGGTTCATCTGTAGGTAAAAAACAAGGAGCAGAAGAGAAAAACAGAATGTATGAAGGTTCATTTGGATTCAATCTATGACTGAGAGGAAAATTGAAAAGCTTAAAACTTATTCAAGCAGGTAAGCACCTAATTATAAGTAAGTACACAAGGAATACTAGTGGTGACAGCTGGAAGGTCAAATACCAAATGTATCATAAAAGGTGATACTGACCACAAAATGAATGCTGGATACAGAGCAAGCTAATAACTAGAGCCACAGCAACATTTAATTGAGGCTTCATCAATTCCAACCTATACAAGAAAAGGAGAGGAACCTTTTACACAAATCTTGAGCTACAATTTTTCTCATGTTAAGAGTACAGTATGACCCAAGATAAATTCATGAGCAGCTGAAGCACCATGAGGCTACATGTTGACATGGATAAATAGAGGTATGAATACACAAGAGCTATGTTAGTTTCAATCTAAAGACTAAATAGAACTTATCATGATCTTGAATATTTGTACTGGAATTTACTTTTCCATTGTGTGTGTATGAAGTAGCATCAATTGGTGAACCTGTTAAAGGGGATAAACTTAACCTTCAAATTATCTTGCTGATTCCAATCATCATCCGTGATCAAGTCTGATAAAAAAAAACGCAGGCAATTCAGAAACAAGCAACAGTAGCAAAAGCCTTTGAGTCTCAAATACCCATATGCTGCAGCAAAAAATGAATGACTATCATTTCATATTGAATAAGAAGATGTGAAATCCCTATCTGACTTCAATATTTGTGGGCCGTGCATGTAAATAAGGCAAAAGATGAGTAAGAAAGAAGAAATGAACGTTTAGCCGACAAAACACCTTGGAGTTGAGGTTATCCTATCCACCCTAAGCACTGAAAAATCAAAGATTAAGTGACCCAAGTAGGGACTAGATTAACTAAGTAGCGTAGCACAGTTACTTTAGGTTGAAGATCAGGATAAACAATCCATATTTGCACATCAATCCACAACTGATATATGACTAAACATAACACGTTCAATTGAAGAAGAACTCATGCAAAATCAACCGATGGTTTGTTACGTCATGCAATAAATATAGACAGTGAACTGCAAGAACTTCCTTTGTGGATGGTTTGAGAATTAGCTTCCAAAATGGTATTTAATTTAACTCTTGAAAATAGAATGAACTTGACAGTTACCAAAATAACACGTCCTAGTTAACTCCACCTGCAAATTCTATTTGAGTCTCAGGAGTTTCCTCTGAAAGCAGTGACAAAAGCTAAGAGTTTGAAGTTGTTTTAGCAAAAGCATGTTGAAGTAAGAAGGTCAAAGCAAGGCTGGTACATCTACCAAAGTCTGTGATGAGTGAATGCTACTTTCACTGTAGGAATGCAATTATGATTGTAATCATCACTCTCAAAGGCTTCAATAAAACTTTAGTCTACTCCATTCTAATAGTGGGGTCATAATAAAATTCCATTTGATAACAGACATTGCAATAATGAGCTAAAGTAAAGAAAAGCAGGTTAATTTCTGAGAAAATGGTAGGGAATTCATCTTTTACCAAGCTGCATGTTTAATGTTTCAGTTTTGTATACATCATCACTTTCACTTCCACGAATGGAAAAAATAAAATATTAACTCCTTAGCATATCAGTGTAGAAATGATATTGTGGAGAACTGAGAAAGAAAATGGCACCGAATAGAGATCTGCTCCAATGGGGTTATCCTTTAAGAACTTGATCAACACAAAAAGGGAAACAAAGTGAGTGTTGGAAAAGTATCCTTGTAGTGTAGCACCTCTTGGAAAGCAACCCTTTTGCTTACCGACAGGGACCCTTTAACGCCTTCCCATAATGTTCATTTTAACTAAAATCAAACCATATGCTCTTTATTGAACACTTTCCAAGGTCAATGATCACGAAAACATACAAGGTAACAAGCAGACATCATCGTTACGTTATGTTTACATCATTTCTTTTTATTGGTGTAACATTAGTGTCTGAAGATGTGTACATAACTCATTATCTAAGGCCTTTGTCAATTGTCTTCACTGGTTTATTCCATGAGAAAAACTCAGAATAGGAAAATCAAATATATCAATGAAAAAGGGTTCCTGACAAAAGGATTTCGCTGAGGCTTTTCTTTCTTTCTTTCCTTTTTTTTCTTTAACTGAGGGTTTTCATTTAAACTATGTAAATGTACTTAATCCTAAACATTCAGTTACTTTTAGGTCGAATAGAAAGTTATCGCCAAATAGATATAAGTAATAATTATAACTCGTATAATATAGCTAACTAAATTTCCATTACAAATGCTCTTGAGGAGGAACTTTAATAAAATTATATATATTATGAATTGATAGAACTATTTTTAATGTATTTTATCTTTGAAACGTGTAAATAAATAAATAATAATTTTATTTCATTTTACAACTCAGCCTTAATTATCACTTAACTATCCTTAGTTTAACTTATCTCTAATGCTGAGTTGATATTAAAGAGCAAGTCTTTGTTCCGATGTGAGGACAAAAATTTAGAAAGTAAAAAACGAAACACAATTGCAAAGTAAAGTCATTTGATTAAAATGAAAGAGAATAAAAAGATAGAATAAATAAACAGAAAATATAAAGGTGTAGGTATTTGATTTAAAGAAAAAAATATAATTATAAAAGAAATTACATTTTCCCCTTATTTTTTAGTAATTTTTTGTAGTTGTGAAGACAAAAAATGGATTAAATTAATCAATTATATTTATTAATATTAAAAAATCATATTTGACATTAATAAAAACATTTAATATTAAAAAATATTTTAACCAATTTGAATTAAAAAATAACTAATTTATAACAATAACCAAAAAATCTGAAAAATAAAAAATGACAGTGAATCATCTTGAATTAAAATTAAGCGGGCCCAGCGATCTGCTTGTATGTCGCCTGGTGGGACGCACTTCTTCTGATTAACTGAGTAAGAGCGCGGCACAGAAAAAAATGTTACGAAACATTTCAAGCCTCTTCTTTCCTTTCTCTATCCTTTGTGAAATTACAAGTTTATACAATCCAGGTAATAAAAAAATCATGGGCTACTATTCTCACCCCCTTTTTATATATCATACATGCATTTCCGTGGGAATATTTTTAAGAGAACTAACAAAATAAAAGCTGAAAAGTAAACATGCTGACTGTGCCATTTTTCTCTTTTGGGCTCTTTTTCATTCAGCCCATTTAGAAAAAAAATCTCACTTTGCCCTTTTCAAATCTTTCATCGTTATCTTTACAAAAATTGAGAGATCCGGAAAATTGTAATATTAAGTTAATTGTTTCTTGAAATGTAATTATGAATTCATGGGCATACGATGAAGGTGGAAGAAGAAACTTATATTCTGGTATCAACTAAAGGCTGAGACGGATTGATATATTACAGAAAGATAAAAATTATTACTTGCTATAATTTTTGTTGAAGTTGAAAACTTGAGCTTCTTGTAATGAATAAACTATGACATGTAATAAACAAATTATGAAGCCTGTAAAACCATTGATACACCAAGAGAAGGAAAAGCTAAAGAAGTATTAATACTATAAAAAAGAATCAGAAGTATACCATATATGTAACTCCATGAAGAAATTCTCTCGAATTTCTCCACTGTTACGTTGCTATATATACCCCCACTTCTCCTAAACATGTACAATTCAACTAAAAGCAAAAAAATGTGCACAAAACTACTAGGAACTCATTCCATTCCACTTTCCATAATTCCTCACACCTTACCAAAACCATAACGAAAAAAAGAAGGTAAAAGAAGAAACTTAAAGATCTCCACAGAAAAGTGTTTGTGTGGAGAAAACTGAAATCTGCAATACTATTTTCTGCGCTGGTGCCTGCTAGAAGAAGATCTAGCAGGTTTGAGGAGATTTACAGGTTCAGGCCTCATGATCAATGTTTGGGAACGTGAAACCATGTCTACCATGGAAGGGGTTCGGTATGCATTCACAAAACTGGTGCTGTCTGTAGAGTCTCCTCGTGCAGTTGCCCTTTGCCCTGAGTGAGCACACAATCCTGAAAGAACATAAGCCCTTCCAGAATGCTCATACACACGTTGGTTTGCCATCCTTTCCTGCATTTCCTTCAGTTCAGCACAAAGTGCCATGCATAGTTGATCACCAGCTTTGGCAGAGATAGTTTCAGACAAAGCTTCGTGACATCTCTCTAGAACAGAAGCAGCAAGAGACAAATCCCCACGTTCTGCAATAACTCTAGCCTCAGCCATTACCTCAGCAGCACGAAGCCTGTTTCTCTGCTTGTCTACTTCTAGCGACACAACTACATCTCTAGCTACATCAGGTCTCTCAATCTTTACTTCATTTTTCACTCCCATACCCTTCATTGCTTTTGTGATCGGATCCTTGTAAACACCTCTAACTACCAACAGAGGCATCTCATCACTGGACTTCTCCACCGGAACATTCACTGTCACCAAAAAGTCTCTTTCTTCTTCAGCATACATGTCTCCTACCTTGATAGTTGCCATTTTTCCACTGCCTATGGTGCTAGTTTGGTAACTTCCGGCTTTTACTGAACCAAGTTGGAGACGGGGGTGAACACATTCAACTTCTACCTGTAATTCCTGAACCACCACACTCAATAGTCCCCCAATACACTGTGCAAATGCATCCTGAATCACATCCTCGTCTTCAATGAAGGAAAAAGTACCCCCAGAGATCTCGGAGATTGTGTGCATTGCTGTAGCATCATGGTCAACACCAAAGCCAAATGCATGCACGGGTATGTGCTGGCCCATAGAACTGCTCCGATGAATGGTGTTTGGGACAAGAGACCGGTAATCATCGGTTCCAAGATTGAGGCTGCTACTGTTTATGGATGAATCCTGTCCATCAGAGAGTAGTATGATACTGCCAACTGGGTTCTTCCACCTGCGGTCAGCAAACACTTTGGCACCTTTCCTCAAGCCTTCTGCAATGCTTGTCACACCATTCGGAACCAATGAATTAACCGCCTGCAGTGCCTCCTGTTTTCCGGCAACAGTCATCCTCCGAAGAGGAAAGATGCGCCGGGCTGTGGAAGAGAAGGTAACCACAGAAAGCCTGTCTGATGAACTCAGATTCTCTATGACAAACCCCATAGCTCGTTTTAGTAGTGCAATCTTTGTGCCTGACATGCTGCCACTCACATCGAGAACAGTGACAAGGTCAATTGGAGCACGAGAATTTAGTGCTGATAAATATGATAATGATGATGATGATGATTCAGTATTGTTTCTTTGTCTCCCTGAACGAGGAGGAGCTTTGAGATTAATTAATACAGCAAAGTTATCATGAGAGTCTGACTTTGCAACAGCTGAAAGTTCAGGATATGTTCTGATCTCCATTGGGTCTATTACATTGTGATGAGCCTCGTTCAAATCATCGGTAACTGAAGTTTGTTGAACCAATACTTCATCATCATCATCAAAGATAGCTGGTTCAGAAACATTGTTAGAATATGCATGCTGTGGTCCTGTAACAGTTTGATGGGAGGCAAACCTCCCTATAAGAGTTGCCCATTCATCATTTCCCGATGAATTATTTACTCGGTTGATTTCATGGGAGACCTTAGAAGAACGACTCTGAAAAGGAACCTCTTTCCATTTCGCTCTGCAAACGGGACAAATCTTGTTCCCGTGTTTCACATTGGATGTGATGCAATGGAAATGGAAAGAGTGAGAACATTCTGCAGTAAATATGGCATGTCCCTGCCCTGGTTTCATTGAATTCAGGCAAATTGCACATGTTCCCTGCAGATAATGTAGAACAAAATGTAAACAGAGGAGATATCAAACAAGACCCTACAAACCTCCCCTAAAACCAAGATGGAGAAAGGAAAAGAAAAATGTTGATATCATCTAAAACACTACACAAGATATGGTTGAGACATGAGATCTAGTAGCAACATTCGAACACTACTTCACCACGTAAATCTCACCAACTAGTAAAAACATTGTCAGCAATGCAATTTGATAACATTTCTCATAAGAAAGTGATTATGAATATACCTAATCAACAATCATGGTTGGAGGGGAAAAACCGGAAAAAGGGTATAGTTGAAAAGCATATAGGAGATTTGACCAACAATTTTGAAGGGTAAAAGCAGAAAGCAAGTCAGGGTTTAAAAATAGTATTTGTAATTTTTATTAATCTATTCAAATTTCATAAAAATCATATTATATTTTTTTTTTAAATTTAAATATTAAAATTTGCATAATTATCATTTACTGGTTTTAAAATCCGCGAACCTGACCAAGATAAAGGATATAAGTATTCATAAATAAATGCAAAATTTGGAAAAGTCGCTATTAAATTATTTTGTCTAACTCTACCGGTTCTGTTTGGATCCAGCCAGATCCAGTAGTAAGAGCGGTGCATAGAAAAATGAAACAAAATGCCACCCATCTTCACAACAAGAGACGACAATTTACTATTATGTTGCCTAGTTACCAAAAATCGAAGATTCCCATGAAAATCCACAATACTGTAAAAAGTTCATTTTTTAATCTAAAAAGTCAGCGTTAGGTGGTCAAACACAACGCAATGACAACAAAGAAAAATAAAGATCAATCAGCGTACGACTTTCCTAAAGGCGAACACAAATTGAAACTCTAACATATTGAACTTTTCGAAAAATAAATTTATAATGGTACCTAAAATATAAATTCCTACCTAAAATATAAATTCCCTCAAAATAAGAAGAAATCAAAGAAGATTCGTTCATTCATTGCTCCGGTGCGTATTTTTTTCTTAATTAGCAGCTGAGATTTTCACAATCAACGATTAAGGGGTGTCTGACTCGATTAAGGGGTGTTTGACTCTTCATATTCATAGCACTTAAAAAAAGAAAGGAGTTTAATGAGTTAAACAATACAAAAGAGTTTAAAGGCAACAAATTCAATACAACCCTTTTACCATAGTGGTTTATAGGTTTTCACCGTCTGTTTTAAAGTCATAGTATTAGAGTAAAGACAAATTAACACAAATAAGAAGAACACAAGAGCAAGAAGAAGAAACAGTACAACATATTACTTGTACAGGGTCACTTAAATTTATTTTGGGTGAATCCAAATAATTCCCGAACATGCATTTGTTAGAGGGTATGTTTCCATAATATGGTACTTCGATTAATATAGCCAAATACAAATGCCAAAAAAATTATAAAAATAATATCAGTGATTAGTAGCAGATATCTATGTCAATCTACTTTAAAGCATTTGACCTAATCTCCTCTAATCCCAGAACGCTAAATTGAAACAGACAAAAAAAAAGGTAAAAAGAAATGCAATGAATGAACCCGACGAAAGTAGTAAAAACAATTATCATCAGAATCTACAACAAGCAAAACGGGAAATTTAAAAGATGGGTCGGAAAAAAGACTCGAACTTTCCCTTGTGAAGATGGAAAAGGTTAAAGGGCAATGCTAACCTTGAAGGATTTGGATTTAGATCTGGAGAGGCGGAGACCGGAAGTGGAGGTGGTGGAGGCGGCGGAGCGGTGGTGTTCGGAGGAGGAGGGGGAAAGGCGGTCGGAGGAGGTGGGGTTGTCGATGGTTTTAGGACGTTGAACACAGGTGTTGATCCCAATGGCAAGCTTGACTTTTCTCCATTTGCTTTCCATTTTGATCGAAAAGGGTGTAAGAAAAAAAGGGTGAGATGTTGAAAGAGTGATGGGAGAGTGTGAGGGAGAGAGAAGGTTGTATTTGAATAGGTATGAGCATTGGAAGGCGAAGAGAAGTGAGGAAGTTAGTTGCGGAAGAAATGAAGAGAGAGATTATGGTTTGGTGTGGTAACCGAAGAAGAATGGAGAGAGAGAGGGGATGAGTGGTGAGAGGAACGAGGAAAGTTTGTTTGTTGAAACATTGCAGAATTGTAGCAACCCAGTAACTAAATCTGAAGGAGTTTTATGTTATGGTGTTAACAAAATCACATGCAAAACCTTGTGGATCTTTGTGTTTTATTCTGTTTTAAAATACTGCAAAAACAAAAACTGTTTCTACGTGACAGACAGATATTCATTGTATTTTAAATAAATGTATAATTCATTCAATGTTTCTCTTCTAAAACGTTTCATCTATTTAATGAATTTAACTGTTATTTAATAATAGATTTAATGACACTCCATTCCGTCCAGAAATTATATATGTGGAGAGAGAGCGGGGAGAAACAAGTGCAGTCATAAATAAAAACGTTAAATATGATTTTGGTAATAAAAATTTTAATTTAATTTTAGAAAGGCATGAATTTATTATTTTCAAACAAATTTATTTAAGTTTATTTAAAATTTCAAATATATTTCATGATAATATTGTTTACACAGTTTGACACAGTTTTATTTCAATATTAGCTAAGAAATTATCATAAAACGTATTTTAAACATCAACTAAACTAAAAAAAATTTGGTTCAAAGAACTAAATCCATATAATTTTGAAGTTGAGAGACTAAATTTGGCCAAAATTTCAAAAATCAACTAATTATAATTTTCATTCAAAATTGAGGGACCAAAATCATATTGAATCATACATAGAATAACGATCACTATTTTAACTGTGAAAAGTAAAAGATGTACGAAGGTTGTTTTCTTAATATAATGTCAATGAATACTTTTAGCTTTTATTGTTGATAATTTCTTTTATGATAAGACTTTGATAATATTTTTGTCTTCTAATTATATTTCTTATTTACAAAATTCAAATTCAATACTTTTATTTAAAATATTTTAATTTGATTTTATAATCCCTACCTAAATGAATAGACTTAATATTTGTTAAGGTATGTTTAATACTCACTTTATTAGTCAATACATGTAGTTTAAAACTTATGTCTCAAGATGATAGATCTTAAAAAATACTTAATTATAATAGTTAAATTAATTCTAAAAAAATGTAAATAAGAAGTTATAAAAATGTAAGATCTTACTATAAAACAAAACAGATAAGAAATTTCAAAAAATTATGTGATTTACTTAATATAAATTAAGACCTTAAGATGAAATTTTATATTACTCTTAAATTAGCGACCACCTTAATTTAGTTTAACGATTTATTGCCTAAATCCCATTTTCAAAACAACACATCGATTATCACTTAACTCGTTCAAATAAAGCTTAAATTTATGCACGTTGCTACAAAACTAACATAAAAACTAATTTAAGTGCTGTATGTAATTATTTAAACATATAAAATGAAATCACTTTACTATATTGTTTTAGCGAATCAAATTACTATATGAATAATATTTTGAAAATTCAATAAAAGTAAAACAATATTATACGTGAGATTATGTAATCTGTTAAGAAGGTAAAATAAAATAAATTTAAATTTAAAATAACAGATGCAGAAAATTTTAAGTTGATTTCAATTTAAAAATAATAATATAGTCATCAAGGTAATATTTTTGAAACAATTTAGTATGTTAAAACTTAATATATAAAATGAAATCTAATTTGAAATTAAGAAAAATCTTGCATATAAATATACTCTACATGCATTCTTGTATTATATTTTTGTATAACTGTATATACATTGAGATTTTGATATATTGTATACATTTAAGTTTTAATCCAAAACTACTTATTTTATAGTGTATTTTGGTTTTTGCAATACCTACATATTTTAGTAGTAGTTTAATTGATATGTTATATTTGTCGCACGTGGGGAACACATACACGTACCATTAAATATGAATGACCCACTTTACTGCGTTCATTAATAAATCCACGTAAAAGGCATGGGTCTGTTCCGTTTTAATTAAATGAATGAATGTTACGGAATACATAGCATATCACAAATAATACTTCTTATGCTCACTTTTTAATTTAGTTCAAACATACAAGTCAAGACAACAGAATATATAAATTCAAAAGATAAATATTTTTAATAAAGAAGACACATGTTTAATAAATACTAAAATTAACTTAAATCTACGATAACTTATATTGTAAGGCTGTGAGACCTAAATTTACAAAATAAAAATATAAAACAACAATAATAGAATTGCACACCGATCCGGGAAAAATGCCAACTATCTGCATTTGAAGGCTGCATTGTCTTTATCCATTGAGTTTTTACTTTTTTTATTCAATAAAAGTATCTACTTAGACTGATTAACATAAACAATAAGCATTTCTTTTTTATGTTGAAGGTCTTAGCCAATTATAATTTTTTACTACTATATAAATATATATATATATATATATATATATATATTTATATATATATATATATATATATATATATATATAATGCCTTAGTATTCTCTCTTGATTATAAATATTTCTCTTTATTAAATTCACGTTCCAATCGATAAATTTTAATATTTTTCACAAAGATTAAGAAATGTTACATGGTTCTGAATCATGGTTTTTTTTTTATTAGTTAAGGACAACAACAAAAGTGTGTGTAAGTATGGAAATAATGTAACTCTCTTGATAAGTACATCACTTTTATCAATAATTGAAAAAAATAACTTAAAAATATAGATATTGATATTATTTATGCAGAAATTTAAAAAAAAATCAATGGAAAAAACACCATTTAATATTACAACTTCTATCATTTAGAAAAAAGGACAATAATTAGAGCATTATATTATATATATATATATATATATATATATATATATATATATTATCTCTGATACAGTATAAATTTCACTTCACTTAAAAGGTTATGAAAAAAAAAATAGAGTTAAATGATAGAGGCCGAATCTTCCTTTGTTTCAAAATGGGCCCTCTTTGTGGGTAATTAAGGCAGAAGTGCAAGTTTGAGTTTGAGCAATATCATGGCTTGTCTGTTTTAATGTGAATGTGACGCTGTAAAAGGATGGTGGGTTTCTTCATTAATCATTTTTTTTTTCTTTTCCCTTTTGTGCTTATATCTTTCTTCTTCAAAATGGGTTGTTGAGGACCCTATATTAGCTTGTTGTTGTGTTCCTGAAATAAATTACCACCTAGGTTTTCAATTAAATTAATTACAAATTTAAGATCTTAACTCAAGTCAGAAGTTATTTGAGTTTGAATCAAACGATCTTTGTAAAAGTGAAAAATCAAGAAAAACAAAATTAAAAAGACAAGTATATAGAATTAGGGAAACAAAATACTTTTTTTTAAAATATTTGATGATAATTTTAACAAAATTAAAAGACGTTTTTGTTAGAAGTGAGACTAAAAATTAGTGGGTGGTCCGTTAACAGTTCCATATCGGGTGGAACAGAATGTTTAAGAAAGCTTGTTAGAATAGGCTCGAATTTGATTCTAATACCATGTTAGAAGTGAGTTTTAGATCTAACTCAATTCCACAAAATCGACTTATAAAATAAGAATTGTACCCACTTTATATATATATATATATATATATATATTGTGAATTAACTTTAATTTCGGTGAACGGGAGACTTCCAACAAATTTAGTAAATTTCAATGAGAAAAAAAAAATCTAAGGAACAATCTGAACTTGTAATTAACATAAAAATGTAGAAAGTAGCATTGAGAGAGGTGGTTGAGGAGAAGATAGTGATTATTAGTGAGATAAAATAAAGTGAATGTTAATGTAGAGTAGTGTTGTGAAAAATAAATGCATAGGTGAGAAAATTGAATGGTATAGTTGTTTGGTTGCGAAAGTTAATGGGGTGCTTCATAATATGAATATAAAGAATGCAAAAATTATAGTCAAATCAAACGGCAGTGATGTAATTTGTTGTGTGCAATGACAATGACCAGATAATGGACAGGGAAACAAACAGATGCACCAACCAAATTATCTACACCCATTTTCCTTTCTATATATAAAATTTCTTATTTCTTAATTTTGTAATTGGATAAAAAGTTTCAGCTTTTGAGTTAGACTTTGAATTGATTTTAGTTTTTAAATTGTTTAATTTTGTAAATATTGTATTTAAATAAAACATATTACATTTTCATTTTCATTGTTTATTGTTTATAACAATTGTTTTTTATATTTAAAGCTTTATTTTGTATTTGTTTAAGTTTTATTTAATATGATATTTTAAAAAAAAACAAGTTATACTTTACGATAAAATATAAATAAACTGAATGGTATTTATTAAAACATAAAAAAGATGAATAACGATTTAAAATTTAGATGAATAAAACATTATTTTATTAGACACATGAGAAGATTAAAATTAGAAAGTGTGTGATTACTATTAAATGATATAATAATAATAATAAATATAATCTTATAATTTTTTTAATAAATATATTCATAGTAATATGATTTTCTTAAATAACTAAATACACCAAATAGGTTAATATTCAACGGAATTATTATCCAGAATTTGAAAAATAACATAAACAAAACTTTTGAAAGTTTTCTCAGACTCATAAACAGCATGTGCCAGGAAACAAAACATACCGCATAATATATTGACAATTTCTGAAATTCAATAACCATTTTAGGAAGGAATCCAAAACATTGAACACTATTTGTAGACAATTTCATTGTTTCTACAGCTTTTAAAATTCAGACAGATTGTATATATCAATGGATCACATCTCACAGTTCAAAAATTACCTTAAATTATTTTACATGGAAAGTGCAATAATTGATTACAATGATGGTATCTCAAGAAACTTAAAATTGTTCAATAAATACATATTATACTAAAAAAATTAAAATAGATAACATGTAAATTCCGAATACCTTTATTTACATGTATCTCTCAAATCTGGTGATCCATGGCCAAAATAATAGTTTTTTTTTTTCAAATCATCGAATAACGAAAATATGTTGTGTCATAATCAATTTGTTTTTTTTTAGAAAAATATGAAAATGGTGATACATAATATTCACACGAACAACCTCTTATGTTATAAACATAAAAACTAAATAAAAAAGAAGTATTTATATTCTAATTTATTCTACTTATTTGAGTAATAAATATTTTTGTTGATATCCATCATAATTTCTCTCTTAAAAGACAAAATGTCGGTCGGATCTTTGTAGTTATATTTCGTTTGTCTCAAAATCTAATTTGCAATTTGCATATAAATTAATTTTAACTATTTTTTTTTTTAAAAAAACTGTTTATTAAAAAATTATTTATACACGCGCACCATTTTCTTTTTTAACGAACATGAAGAAGAGAACTAAGAAAAAGAAAACAAAATATTTTTCAAAGTTATTAAAATCCAATTATTTTAATTCTCACTTGTGTCTTTAAGATTAAAATAATCGCAATCTAGCAGTATTAGAAATTAAAATATATGCTATATAATAATTTTAAAAGTGACACTTTTATAATTTCAATAACTAAATTATGCTATATTGACAAGTTGGTGTATTGTTCTAATTTTAAAGTTGGGAAACTCTTTCCTCTCCGACCCACGTGAATCCGACCAGAAATTTTTTATGTTTCTATAACATTTGTTTTTCTCCTTAATTGGTCAAGTTTCTTGAAGACATATTGCAAGACAATTTGCATGTTACATGTAGTCCTGCTTATAATCACATTTCACATTTCTCTATTTTCGATAAACAAAATAATTTTTACAATTGACGAAATTGAATTAATTTAATCTAACATTTTTAAACGACATTGAACAAATAACTATAATTAATTAATCAGGATATATATATATATATATATATATATATATATATATATATATATATATATATTTATATTTGTCTATGTGTAGATAAAACATATATTTGTATAAATATGTAAAAGACAAAGTTTGAGTTTAATGAAGGTAAACATATCCTATTTTATTTATTTTCTAAAATAATAATTTAAATTTGAAAAACCCTAAATTAAGAAATGTAAACCAGGTTGGACCTTTTAAACTTCTAAATCAAGAAATGTCTTCATGAAAAACCTATGACTGGACTCCAGCAATATACTTTGGCAATTCAACAGGTGTCCTAGACAATTTATAACAGTTTTGGAATTCAAGTTTATTATTGAAAAAAGTTAAGGATTTATTAATTCAATCATAACTCGATTGTGGTTAAATTAAAAAATTATAATTATAATATTATAAAGAATAAAATCATGTCAATGAAGTTTAAATGGACATAAAATTATGAAATAAATTAATACATACCGATGATGTAAAAATTTTTAAAGTTATCGTCGACGAAAAATTGAAGATCAAACTCTTGATATAATATTTGAGGAGCAAGCATTGTATACTTTCCAGTTGAATAGAGAGAAAAAGATTCAAGCCATGGTTTTCCTCTTTAAAAGGAAAATTTACCGTAGTGACTTTAAAACTGTCTCCCTTTCACACCAGCAGTTGCATATGAAAATTTTGGTAATTGTTTCAAGAACTATACAGCTCACCAATTCCTTGTGTTTCATGTTAATCGTCAGCCATTAATGACTCATTGTATGCCAGAGAAAATTAGGCAGACAATTAATTACATATATACATTTTTACATAACTATAATTAGAAGGGATGAAAAAAAACTATTGGCATTAGTATCAGTACTACAATATTTGCACTAGCATATATGAAGTAAGAATCTCCGAAGCAGGGGAGAAGAAAAAAAGAGTTATGTCATCATGGTCTAAAAGGCTGGAGATGCGGAGCAGGGGCGCGAATCTCACCACCAGGTTGAAGATTTCCAACAGGCAAAGAGATGGTGTTGATGATTGGTGATCTTGCAGAAACATTGGGGGGAAATCGTGATGCACTGTAACCAGCCCGTATAGGATGTAACGTAAGCTGAGAGGTAGGATTTGTGGAGGGACTCTGCCGATTGGTCGGAGAAGGACCACAAGAAGAAGAACCGGCAACAAGGGATGGCCAATTAGAATTCTGTTGTCTTGAGGGCGGAGGCAACTGCTGTGCCGAAAAACTCGAATCTGACCATAAAATAAAGATTAGGAAAGACTCAAATCAAAATCTGAATGCCCAGTGTCTGCTCATGAGCAGAATACATAAACAATGCACATATTACCCGGACAAGAGGACAAGTACATATTTCCAGACCCCAAAGAAAAATACTGATGCAATCATTATATAACATTAATTAGTTTCAGGACTCTTAAAAAAAAATATCTAGACAGTATTCTTTGGTTCAGATTTTCCTCGTTCTGGAGGGGACGAAAGTGGCATGGAAGATGGAGATTTAAGTGTCCTAGACAGTATACATAATAAAAAGTATAATATATCCTTGCCAAGAACTCAGGAAAATCTGCACATCATCTGCCAACTCCAGCTTATTACTATGGTTTCAAATGGGATCAATCAACAGCTATATATATATATATATATATATATATATATATATATATATATATATATATATATA
>Ga0214544_1000346_pt1 | contig 80898 bp, 30 predicted proteins | sample CNSS3metaG_FD_160074 | JGI IMG/M metagenome (GOLD analysis project Ga0214544, IMG submission 160074) | Root nodule microbial communities from cowpea collected in UCLA plant growth center, Los Angeles, California, USA - CNSS3 | ecosystem: Host-associated > Plants > Roots > Nodule | place: USA...
AAGGACCAACTTAATATTTTTAAACGAAAACATGAATCAAAAGAGTAATTAAACCAAATATTTATTAAGATAATTTTTATTTTCCTTCTCATCGTCTTTTTAGTTTTTCACAAATTATAATCATTTCTCACTATCATATCTTTTCTTGTTTTTGAAGACACAAATTCATTATTTTTGCTCTCATTTCTCATTTATCTTATTCCTTTCTTGTCTCTTGTCTCGATAATAAAAACATTACTTTTTATCTCATGAATTTTTTGTATATTCATTTTTTATGAATATAGAAAAAAATAATGTATTATGGGTTTTTTCATAACCAATTTTTAATTGTGACTTGACTGTAATATTTATTTTATAATTACGTGTCTCAATTTTGTATTGGATTATGAAAAATTATTTTTTAATATTATTTACAAAGAAGGTATATTGATAAAGAATAAAAGAATAAATTCATTTTTTAAAAGTGATAAAAAAGAAAGTATTGATGAAAGCAAGATAGACCCTACTTCATATATTTTGAAATATTATACTAAAGGTCAAATTGTTAAGTTAGAAAAGCCATTTTTTGAATCATTATACTAATAATCGAATCTAATAATCTCAAAATTATATTACTTTGACCCCTCCAATACTTTTGGTCAAGATCTGCCACTGATGGTAATTGTCTATAAATATACAAATTATTTTAGTAGGTGTCTATAAATATATTATGTTATTTATTTATGAGACATTAAATGTATATGTAATGGTTTACAAATATTGAAGAAATAGTAATAACCTCATTGATGCATATATTTTGATAAACACAAAGATTGTTGTTGTAGCGAGTATGGATTGCTAATGATTTTTGTTATTATTTGGTAATGGAAAGAAGTTAAAAAAAAGAATAAAGATTATGTGTGGTATGATAGAAGAATAATGGAAGAAAGTAAATAATTTTAAATGTGCATAATACCTGCATGTCTTTTGAGAAAGTAATTCTCATTTGATTAAATTTGAAAGTTGTGTTTTATCAGTTATCACAGTGGATCCCCAACCAATAGAATAAATTTCCAAATGATGAATCTACAATTGAATAACAATATATGTAAACATGATGTACAATATAGTTGTACTGATATATGTAAACATGACATATTATAGTTGAAATGAATTAATTTGATTACCTTGTTGTCTATTAGCCTAACCAATGAGAGTGAATATTCATCCTTCCAAGTGTTCCATTGGTTTAAAAATTTTGTATTCTATGAATAAAATGTCAACTATTGCAAGATTGGGAACTAAACTTTTAAAACTACACTTATTGGATATCAGTAATGACTGACCATATTGAGTGTCACTAATGTGTGTATTACTTGGTCCTGCTTCATTATCATTATATCCTGCAAACCTTTGTGAGACCAAACCATAACCTAATATTTATAAAATAAGTTAAATTTTATTTAAATAAAATATATAGTTTATGGGAAATAACAAAAAAGAATGTGAGGATACTCAGAAGGACATTATCGGCCAATGACATACAGTAATGATGAGGAAAAATGTGATGCTAATTGCATTAGTTACTAACCGAGCCATTTGTCGAATAAATGTCATTCTCAATCGAAGAGCTCTGATTGGCATTTGGACAATGTTGGTTGTGTTTTCAAGATTATTTTTCTTTCTTTTAGATTGTTCAATACGTCTTCTATTAGCAACATTTATTCTCCATCTTTGTCTTTGTTGTTCTGATGTTGATTTGTTAGAAGAAATATTTTCCATTTAGGTATGTTGTCTATTTAAACCAAAAACAATAAACAATAAGGAGCTGTCTATTACTTCTTGAACAATTTTTAAAAATTTACTAATCAATATTTTTTATTATCCAATGGAATGTACCTCTAATGTACCATGAATTTAATTATAAGTTACAAAAATCAACTTATTGCTTGCACAATGTGGCTGACTTGAAGATAAAAATAGGCCAAATAAGATAGGCAAATAAATTGACCCAATGAAAAAAAAATGTGGAGAGTTGTGTGTTACTTTGCGTACAATTTTTTTAAATTTAGTAATCAATCTTTTGTTTTCATCCAACGAGATGTAGTTCTTGTGTTCCATAAATTTTATTATAAGTTAGAGAAATCAATCTTTGTTGCTTGCACTAGGTGGCTGGCTGACTTGAAGAAAAAAAAAAGGTCAATAAATGTGTCACAATAAGTAAATAAGTGGGTACATGCATGTAACTTATCGCACAATTTTGTTAAATTTTCTAATATCTTTTGTTGTCATCCAATGGGATGTACCTTTTATGTACCATGAATTTAATATATGTCACAAAAATCAACCCTTATTTCTTGCACTAGGTGACTGGCTTGAAGAAAAAAAAATAGATTAATAAATGGAACACAATAAGTAAATAAGGGGTAGTTGCATATTACTTCTCGTACCATTTTTTAAAATTTTCTAACATCTTTTTTTGTCATCCAACAGGATGTATGTACCATGAATTTTAATATATGTCACAAAAATCAACCCTTATTTCTTGTAATAAGTGGCTAACGAAGAAAAAAATAGGCCAATAAATGAGACTCAATAAGTAAAAAAGTAAAGAGTTGTCTATTACTTCTTGTACAATTTTTAAAAATTTACTAATCAATCATTTTTTATTATCCAATGGGATGTACCTCTAATGTACCATTTATTTAATTATAAGTTATAGAAACCAACCCTTATTGCTTGCACTAGGTGGCTGCTTTGAAGAAAAAAAATAGGCCAAATAAAATAAGCAAATAAGTTGACCCCAATGAAAATATATGTGGAGAGTTGTGTGTTAGTTTTCGTACAATTTTCTAAAATTTAGTAAACAATCTTTTTTTTCTTCCAATGGGATGATGTACTTTTTATGTACCACGAATTTTATTATAAGTTAAAGGAATCAACCTTGTTGCTTGCACTAGGCGGTTGGCTTGAGGAAAAAAATAGGCCCATAAATGGGGCACAATAAGTAAATAAGGGGAGTTGCATGTTACTTCTCATTCAAATTTTTAAATTTTTTTTTTTGTCATCCAATGAGCTGTACTTTTATGTACCATGAATTTTAACTTATGTCACAAAAATCAATCCTTATTTCTTGTAATATGTGGCTAACTTGAAGAAAAAAATAGGCCAATAAATGGGACTCAATAAGTAAAAAACTAAGGAACTGTCTATTACTTCTTGTACAATTTTTAATAATTTACTAATCAATCTTTTTTTATTATCCAATAGGATGTACCTCTAATATAACATGAATTTAATTATAAGTTACAAAAACCAACTCTTATTGCTTGCACTGGGTGGCTGCCTAGAAGAAAACAATACGCCAAATAAGATAAGCAATTAAGTTGACCCCAATGAAAAAATATGTGGAGAATTGTGTGTTACTTTGCGTACAATTTTTCTAAATTTAACAATCAATATTTTTTTTCATCCAACGAGATGTACTTCTTATGCACCACGAATTTTATTATAAGTTAGAGAAATGAACCCTAGTGTCTTGCATTAGGTGGCAGACTTGAAGAAAAAAAATAGACGAAATAAGATAGGCAATTAAGTTGACCTCAATGAAAAAATATTTTGCGTACAATTTTTTAAATTTACTAATCAATTTTTTTTTCATCCAACAGGATGTACTTCTTATGTACCACGGATTTTATTATAAGTTAGAAAAATCAACCATAAGTTCTTGCACTAGGTGGCTAGCGTGTAGAAAAAAATGGGCCAATAAATGAGGCACAATAAGTAAATAAGGGGGAGTTGCATGTTACTTTTCTTACAATTTTTTAAAATTTTCAAATATCTTTTTGTCATCCAATAGGATGTACCTTTTATGTATCATGATCTTTAATATATGTCATAAAAAACAACCCTTATTTGTTGTAATAGGTGGTTGGCTTGAAGAAAAAAAAAATAGTCTAATAAATGGGACTCAATAACTGAAAAAGTAAGGAACTGTCTATTACTTCTTGTACAATTTTTAAAAATTTACTAATTAATCATTTTTTTTATCCCATGAATGTACCTCTAATGTACCATGAATTTAGTTATAAGTTCACTTTAATAAAAATACTGGTATAACATTTATATATTAATTAAATTTGATTTTAATTTAGAAAAGAATAAAATTATTTTATTTAAAAAAAATATGGATGAAATTTTAAATTTAAATTTTGCACATGATAATTGACATTAGAATGATACATGTCACTGTGACATCATACCATCTTTAACATGTGACAAATTCAAAAACTAAAATAAAAAAATTATCACATCATACTTGACATGTGATAAATTCAAAAACTAAAATAGAAGAATAAAAAAATTTATGAACTGATATATAACACATGAATTAATAATGTTAATAAAACAAAAATTGAAATGACAAAATTTCATCACATTTTAAAAAGTAAAGACCTTATTAAGACAAAAGAAAATTTGTGAGATCAATATGAGATTTTTATACGAAAATAAAAAGAAAAACATAATTAAATCTTTTTAATATATAATTAAATTAAAAAATCGAAATAACTAAAACATGGATCACAATTTCACATCATTTTGAAATAACATATATGATAAATAAAAAGGAGTTATCGAAATTAGAATGTCAATCAAATAAACCTATAAATATAATAAAAATATACATGATCGTAAAAATTTGAGAAAAAGTTATATGAAATAAATTATTATATTATAGATTATTTATTTTTTGTGATATATTTTCATCATATATAACCACATAGTATCTAAGATTAAGGATCGAATTAATAAAACATAACTTTCACTAGTTAAAAACCATATAAATAAATAAATTTTAATTAATTAAAAATATGTAACTTTTTATATTAACAGTGTATTTTCATTCAAACCCAACAACTTTCCCTTCACTTTTACTCTATATTTAGACAGAGATTTTTTGTGTAATAAACCTACCACTTATAAAGTAAAATGACATTTGTCACAATTTATATATCTATAATTTATCTTTTTTATTGATTTTATTTCCACACCAACCTTCCAATATGAAATGATCATTCATAATCATTCATAAAGACACTTGACTCCGAGTTTCGAAACCATCCATGAGCAATTGTTTGGTCCCATAAGGGACCTCGACTTTAGAGAAAACCTTGTTGGGAATTCTAATTTTATGCAATGACCAATGCACAATTAATTCAAATCACAGAACAGTTGCAGAGAAAACTCTGTCATCTCATCACGGTTTAATAAACAAAAACAAACACTTTCTTAGAATAAAAGCCTCATCCTCTCTCCGCAACAGCAAGTGAGTTGCTTTGTCTCATTCACCCAGCTACTCCCATCACCACCTAAAAATGTAACCTCTACCCTTTCGTTTTCTCTCTACCGTTTTTCTCTTCAAACCTAAATAGTCTTAGATACCAATGCAAGTTTAGTTTTACCTCTGTGTAGATCTGACCACGTTGGAGTCTCAAGAAAGAAGGCATTTTGAGTTCTGGGTTTGTGAATTGGTGAACTGGGTTACTGAAAAAGGGGACACTTGTTGTTGGGTTCATGGGTTCCAATGGAAGCAAAGCCACTTCTTCTTCGCCGTCGGCGAGTTTAAGGAAGGGTCGATCTAAGGGCCTTAGAGTTTTTCAATCTTATTGTCTTGGAACTACTTCTGGTTCTCACGACAGTGATAATGCAGACCAGGTAACTCAATATTGTCTATGCTCTTTTCTTACTTTTTTGTTTTTTTTTCTCACTTGCCTTTGTTCATTTGTTTTCATTTCTTCTTGTTTATCGTCCCCCTCAACCTTTCTACCTACTATAAGCTCCTAACCGATATGGTTTGAGGCTATTTGGATTGTGAAATGGAGGTTTTTTACTGTGATCAAACATAAGGATTCAGAAGCTACTTACTTTCCGGTTCTGTTCAAGTTCAATGCTACGTGGATTAGATGTAGAATAACCGTCGTTTCGAAACTTTCATGCGTTTTATCTGTTTTTTGAGTATGCAAAATGTTTTTCTGTGCATCGGGTGGTGGTGTACTATTCTTGTTTTTACGTTGTTAAATTATTAGTATTAATGTTGTTGATGCTATTTGATGTAAGAAGCTTTTACTATGCATGGAGTGGTGGTATACTGGTTTTTATTTTGCAATGTTAAAATTATAGTTGTGTTAATGTCGTTGTTATTTGACTTAAAACGAGACCTTCAATTTCACTGTTTTTAATATAAAGTAGTTGGTAACTAGTTTTTTTCTGAGGCTATGGAATTATTGTTGTTTCTATACCTTAATGATAAAATCTATTATTGAGCGTCCTTTTTATCCATTCATAGAAAAGAAAATAGGAATTAGGTGAACTAATTCTCGTGGAGCATCGCATCTGGTCTGCAAATAATTTGCAAGAGTTATCATGATTTTTAAGAAGAGTCAAGACCTGTCTTAATTAAAGCTTTGAACATGTCTTGGAAGTAATACTTGGAATGGTTCGGTTTTTTCTATTCAAAATCTTATTTCCAGAATAACCCATCTTGAATTGAATGTTGACAGCAGTTTTGGTTGTTTAGGACATAGTTTTATGGTGCTCGTTAACTGTCTCACCATAATTGTAATTCTTGCTGTAGGTTTGTGATCAGAATAAAGTAAATGGCAGTGATCTTACATGTACTAATGGCAATTTAACAAATTCGTATCAGGTGAAAACAGAGTCATTTACAAAGGTTAAAGCTAGTGAAATAACTTGTATGCCTTCTGACATTGACCTTCATGAATGGGGAGAAACAAGCATCCCAAACACCTCATCCAGAAGTGTTAGCAGCTCTAGCCATAATTATTCAACCCATTCCTTGAACCCTACAAGTCATTTCCTTTCTCAGCTTAGCCTCATTCCAGGTAGTGTAAGCTTTAGACTTAGCAGAACCACCAGTTTGGGGTCATCATGGCCTTGTCCTGTTTCTTCTGCAAGTCTCTCCTTAATTGACAAGGAAGATGAGTGTAATCTCCACCCTAGATCTCCTGGAAGTTCGATTAACAGAAGAGAAGCACAAGAAAGCAATAACATGCTTCATGCATCTTTTTTCAATCAAATACATGCACAATATCATGAAGATGCTACTAATAATTTAAGTGTCCTTACATCAGATACACTTGGAAACTTGCAGAGAAATCCCACAGATTTAGTTCCCACAAGAGAAGGGCTGGGTGTGAACTTATTTTCTCCAAGAATTCAAACAGAGACGGATATTATTGACATTGGAAATATTAATCGGCAATCAGTTGAACAGAATGTTCATTTTAACCGAACTTTAAGTGTTGGAAGACTTCATGACAGAGTTCTTGGTAGAACAACATTTTCAGACCTCACCTTTTTCCCTTTGCAACAGGAAAGAGAACTGAGAGATGCTAGCCACCATAGCCAGGATATTGACAGGCAATCAGTGGAGGGAGATTCAAGAGTGTCATCATCTGATCATACGACCGTTAATTCTTCTACATCTAGCATGTCTAACTCCATGTTTGGTATCCAAGACTATGAGGTTGAGACTTCACGATTGAGAGAAGGTAGGTATCAGGATCTTCTGGAGCATAGGTCCAATTTCCTTGAACGGAGAAGAAGAATGCGGTCCCAGGTTTGTGGATTTTGAACTTTGAGTAACTACTTGTGATTTGATAATATAGTAACAGAACTAACCAGCAAAATTCAGTCTTTTTGTTAAAACAAAAGAAGACAAACGCGTCAAAGTGATGAGGTTGATTAAATCATAAATCTTTAAACAAGCAAAAAGAAAAAGGCAACTTATTTAGAAGTATCCATACCTGACATATTTCCTTTACTTATTTGCATGTAATATTATTTAGGTTCGTGCTCTTCAGCGGTTGGGTAGCCGGTTTGAAAATCTTTCTGGACATGATAGATCATGTATCTTGTCTGGCCAACATAGAAATGGTCATTGTACATGCCGAATGAATAATCGACACACTAATTCAAATGATGATACCGGTGCCAGAGCTAGCATATCAAGAATTGTTATGCTTGCTGAAGCCTTATTTGAGGTAATTTTATTGTGCTGTTTAATTACTTAAATTTCTAATGATCACTGATTATATACTTATACAATTCGAATCTTTTGAACATGTTTGAATTAGGTTCTGGATGAAATTCACCAGCAATCTGTTGTTTTATCTTCCCGGTCATCTGTATCTTGTATTGGATCTGTTCCTGCACCGAATGATGTTGTTGATTCCTTGCCTGTCAAGTTATATGAGAAGTTGCACAAGCATCAAGACGATGGTGCTCAGTAAGTCTTTGAGTTTTCCATTTCTGCTTTTATTCCCTTTTGTATTGGTAATTTTGGTTTTGGTATTTATAGATCCTGTTTATTATTATTTACAACATAACGTAAGAGAACACAAAAATAATAATTTGCGTAACAATTATCCAAAACAAAACAATTAATTTAATGAACTTTCCCAAAATAAGAAAGAAGGAAATGAAGACTTGTGTCAGAAGGCCACTGGTTTCGGTCACAGTGTAGATTTTTGCACGTTAGAAGTTTAACATTGACAGTAAGAAAATACTACTTGGTACAATGATATTGTACCTGGCATTTTGAGGCCTAGTGTGTGCAACTTGTCACTTTTACAGTATCTGCAAGTATTACATACTATAGAGGTATTTTACGTTTTTCAACTCTGCTTATCCTTTTTTTTGTTTCACAGATGCTATATATGCCTTGTGGAGTATGAGGATGGAGACAACATGAGAGTACTGCCATGCCATCATGAATTTCATAGAACATGTATAGACAAGTGGCTGAAGCAGATTCAAAGGTATGAGAAAATTTGAATCTGAGTTTTCTGGATCACTATATTGGTAAATTAAAGCTTCAAAGTTGTACAAACTACTTTCCATTTAATCGTGCCAATTTACTGCTGTATTGTATCTATGCATAGATAAATGAGCTCCACAGTTTTTGTGCACATATAATGGAATGTAAGGGATAAGTATTAAGAAGTATATCGAAATAAAGGGACTTAAAATGTTTCTAACTTGAATGATATTGTGCACAGGGTATGTCCACTTTGCAGAGGGGACATATGCATATCCGATTCAACGCCAACAGAAAACAACAGTGTGTAGTTGTTGATGAATATTAGTTTTGGAGTATCCACTGTCACTTGCATTTTCTGCTGGCTGCCATTGTCACTGTTCTCGATCATCATTCACTCCTATAGCTCAATAGATATCAAATTCATGGAAGTGATGAAATGACATGACATGCTTAAGGGTGAGAGGAAAAGTTAAATTGAAGAGGTGTCAAAATGTGGACATAAAGGAAAGGGACGATCCTCAAATATATATACTTATAAGAGAAGGGGATAAATTTTTCCCAAACCATGATTATTAAAAGTTCTATTCACATACATTTTAATATAACATTCTTTCTGTATCTCATTTACATAAATCTAAATCGATATAATACATACAGCTTTCAAAGTATACTACAATGTAAATCATTTGATAATATTTATTATTATTGTTCAATTTTATATAGATCAGAATTGATATACTCTTCAATGTATATTAAAATATAAGTCATTTGATCATTTTCTTATTGGTCAATTTTAATAACTGATGATCTGAAATTAAAACATAACGATTGGATTAGTATAATTATTTTTTATATAAAATTATTAAAGATGTGATATTTAATAAAAGTTTTATTCCAATTTTAGTTTAGTTTTTAGAAATTTTAATGCTATTTTTACTTTGATAGAGTGTGTTTACATAAATCATTGTTCGTGTGTGTGTATATGTGTGTGTATATATATATATATATATATATATATATATATATATATATTTATATATATTTTTTCTTTTTTTGTGTTCACATCTCAAAATTTCAATTTTACCTTTTAAAATATAATTATTTATTAAATTTTTAAAAATTGACTGTTATTTTTATAAATTTTGTATAAAATTGTCTATATCTGCTTATTCTCTTCTTTTTTTTTCTATTTATCAATCGTCTATATATTTTATTTTATTTCTAATAAATATAATTTTATTTTATATACTAACTTAATAACATTATTAATAATATTACAATATCATTACTTACTAATATATTATATCATGTATATGTAAAAAATGCGTACACACATACGTAATAGCACTTGTGTTTACGCTAATTTATAAAATGTAAAAAAAAAAAAAATATATTTATATATATATATATATATATATATATATATATAAAGAAATATACATGAAATATTTATATAATTAAAAATTTATTTATTTTAATTGATATTAAGTTGTTGAATTAACGAAAAATATTTATTAAAACAACATTTCCTTTATTATCATTCAAACAATTGAAACATGGCTGATGATAAACAAACACTTTTTTTTCTTTACAGTTGTTTAACACTAATGAAATAGTACTTTTATATTAAAATTTAGAATGATTTAAGATTCAACCAGAAAAAGTATATATATATATATATATATATATATATATATATATATATATATATATATATATATATATATATATATTTTTTTGTAATTGGTTTTGAAAGGTGTAAAAAAATTAAGAAAGGTACATGAAAATTTGTCTTTCAAACATATATTCTTATATGATCAAATCTCATTCCTACCTGGAGTAAACAGCACCTAATAAACCACAGACTTTCTAAACTTTTCACACATCTTTTTCTCGGAAAAAAAAAAAATCTTCAATATTATTTTCATATCTTCACGTTTCAATTAACATCAAGCAAAGATATATAAAAATTTAACAAAACATAGTAATCCTAAGAAACATATATAAAAATAATACTTAAAATTGCTCCCAAGTTAAACTAAAAATTGATTTTTAGTTTGAAAAACTGAATTGAATATATAACATATCATTTTAATTTTAAAAACCAGATGAATTCAATGAAAAAAATGATATAATTAAATCTATTTAAGTAATTATGACGTATTTATATTATATTAATTTTAAATTTTAATTTAATTTTAAAATAGTTGAATCCTTAATCTTATGAAAACTATTCACAGATGATTTTTCAAACATTTCTCAAATTTTTTGCCTACCTAAAGAAAAGTATGAGAAAAATCTCTATTATATATATTTTTGTTTTATTTCTTGTTTCATTGGAGTTATATTGAAGGAAAAAAAAGAATAATAGACACATTTAATGTTGCTTTAGTTGTTTATGGCCAATTAATCACACTGATATGATAAAATGTTACTCATGTTGTTGGTATGTTTGTTGTTTGTTTGCACGTGTTTGTCTAATTTACATGTTCTAATTAGCATTTTTCAGTATTAATTTTTTTCTTATTTTCCCTTTCTTACTCTCAATTGGTAGTTATAGACCCATTGTTAGAGAAATTATGATCAGATAACCCATTCATAAAAAAAATAAAAAAAATCTTCACAAATATTTACATATTTTTATTAAATTATTTAATATAGTAATGAAATAAATACTTAACACAAACCATATATTTTAAAAAATTGAAAATGTTCTTAGTAATACTTTTCATGAATCAAATCTCTTGGAGTCATGATTATCGTATATCATTCCTAATCTCTTGAAAATATGGGATTATGATTTCTTAGAGGTTTGCTACTAATTTTTTTTTTCTTCCTATCGTATTCTTCAAATTTATCATATCAAATCCCATTTTTTTTATTTAAATAATTGATATCCAGTTTATACCGATTCGATTCTTTAAAAATTTACATTTAATTTTTAGCAACTTTACCTAAAATTTTATTAAGACATAACAATATTCTCCTATGTAATACTACGTTCAAGATACACACGAATACTAGAATACACTTCAAGATTTTAAAGACAAAACAAGACAATACCACAAACAATTACCTATTTTTATCACCTACTCAATGATATGAACACAAAATAAATGAGATTATACAAAGGAAAAACTATAAGGAATACACTATGTGCAAATATTAAAAATATCACCTATGTCAAGCCAAATGTTTTTTAATCACAACAATATTGAATAATTCATGATGTTTTCCATAAACTTTAAAAAGAACTCTCCAATAACACTTCAATCATTGTCTCTTAGCTTTTTTTATTTTAGAAAAATTCATCTTCTTTTTGAAACAGAAAGTAGTTTCTAAAGTGGACATTTTTTTTTGAATGTATTAATTGATTACGTTAGTGAGGTAATCGATTAAATATGTTCATATTTGATTTGTAGTAGTCAATGAGTCAAATCAACCGATTAAATTGTTGTATTAATCGATTAACAAAGAAGAATAAAATTATTTTTTCAAGTATTACCATATTAGTCAATTAGATTATTTACCTAATTGATTATTTTTCAGTTTGGTTGGTTAACATTTTAAAAGACACTCATTTTGCGTCATTATAGTGCTTGATTGATTCCAAGACCATTTTGAACAATCAGTCTTGTGCCTTTGTACCTTTGTATTGGACATCATAAAAAGCAATAAACTCCAAGCACTGCTCGAGGCTTTTTGATCCTTAAGTGCAAAGGGCAAACACTCAAGACACGTACCTTTACGATTTGATATTATAAATGTAGGTTAAAATACCTTTTTGGTCCAAATTTTCGTTAAGTTTTGTCGAATAAGACCTAATTTTGGTTTTGTGTTCAAATAGGTTCCAATTTTCGTCAATTTTTTTCAATTGAGTCCTTTTTTGCTAATACCATTTAAATCATTAACGACCATGAACAGTAGCTGCCACGTGTCACTTTGTGGTTTTTTTGAATTTTTTTTAAAATGTCTACGTGTCAACCCAACAGCGTACCACGTGTCAAAGTCAATGTTCTATATTCAATTTGGTTCCTATATTTGTTATTTTTGTTTAATTTAGTCTCAATTTTTATTAACATGAACCAATTTGGTCCCTCTCCAAATTGAAATTAAATTTACTTTTTATATTAAAATTCACATTTTTTGTTAAATATTTTTATATAATATATTAAAATTCACATCATTATAACTTTGATATAAAAATTAAATTTGGTCACATATTCGATAGGGACCAAATTGGTCAATTTTAAACAAAATTGGGACTAAATTGAACAAAAATAACAAATATAGGGACTAAATTAAATATAGAACATTGACTTTGACACGTGGCATGTTACTGGGTTGACACGTGGACATTTAAAAAAAATTAAAAAAAAATTAAAAAAAATCATGAAGTGATACGTGGTAGTAACTGTTCATGGCCGTTAATGATTTAACCGTGTTAGCAAAAAAAGACCTAATTGAACAAAATTGACGAAAATTGGAACCTATTTGAACATAAAACCAAAATTAGGACTTATTTGACAAAACTTGACGAAAATTGGGACCAAAAAGATATTTTAACCATAAAGATAAAAACCCAAAAAAATAAAATGGTTCTATCTGTAAAGTCCATGCATTATTGATATTAAGCAAATTTGGTCAAACAAGCACAGGGCATACATATTGACTCCCATTTCAACCTAACTTCTACTCTCTACCATCATTGCCATTTGCAACCTCATCTGCTACGTCATAACAATAATCATAGCAAAAGAGAAACACAACAATCAATTAAAAAGAAGAAAGGATTAGCTAATGATAATTTTGAACATCCATAATCTACAATATATAAAATATACTAACGCTTATATTAATGACAGATTCTTATCTACAATCAACAAATTGTAAAATACCCGTATACACCTCCATTATCTTAAAATTTGGATTATTTATGCATTGAATCAGATACTCAAGAAGTCAAACATTTGTCATGTAATCATGAAATAAAATGTCACGATCAACCCAAATTTATTGGGTCTCAATCTCTCACGAAAGAGTAAATTCACTTATAACTTCGCCATAAAAAGGGGTCCCTTGTCCCAAATCTCGCTATAGGAACCTCCCTCAATTCTCACCACATAAACCTCATTTCTATATGAGTTTGTGAGCTTAGTATAGTTAGAATAACTTCACAATATGGATCCCTAATCAATGTATAATATTATGTAATTGTTATAGCATTCCTCATTAGGAACACCATATTCATATAATATCCACAACATCTTTATACAAACCATTTTGTCACATTAGCCATTTTTCATTCTCTTAAACCATAATCATTCCCTAATATAATAATTCGTCAAAAGATTTTCCACATTTCAAACTACATGACAAATACAATAATTAATATATAAGCTCAGCAAGCTCACTTACTCGCTTAGCGACTAAGCAATTCACCCAATGAATTAAGCACTGAAACAAAATACAAAAAAGTGCATCCAATGAGAGCAGACTTGCCCGATGACCAAACCTTCCCTGCCTTTATGCCAAATTTGAATTTAACTTTTGCTTAGTTACTCCTTTCCCTTGCCTAGCAAACCGAGTTTGGAAGCTAATTTAATCAAGTGAGTCCAACGAGCCACGACTCACTCTATGATTTTATTTTTAAAGCTCACTTGGTGGGAGTTTGGCTCACCGAACGAGTCAGCATAAACTAATCACATAAATATACAAAATGGAGGATACCCTTGGCTCTAATGAGCATTTTCATCCTCCATACAAATCAAAAGCAATACCAATTCAGTCAAAAAGACTCATTAGAGGCCAAAGATTCCACCTCACAGATTCACCCTAAAATTCAGATCTTAGGTACTAGTTCAACAATTCAAAGACAAATGACTATTCATCCATATTTCACACATCAACCCAATCAACAATAATTAAATATACCATTTTGACAATTCAATCACAAATTTTTGTACACTCAATTTAGACAATATAAATCAAATTGTGCAAAATTAACATTAACTTCCCTTACCTTGGTTAAAGAACTCCATATCTCACAATTGCTTCCTAGAGCTCTATTTCTCACAAACTGACCTAACTATAAAATAAAAATCTAAATATACGCACACGATCATACACAAACAAAGATTTAATTTTTTAGCACATTTGAGTCACATGTATTGAGTAACAACTCACATGCAACTAAAAATGCAAAACAACCTAAAAAAGGTAAAAAGTCAATGTACTTTGTTTTTCACTCTAATGAGATACATGTGTAGAGTTCTTTACTAGGATTGATCATATAATCTTTGATCTTCAAAATGATTAAAAATAATGGGTCATAAAGTAGTCAGAGAATAGGTTTTGTACAAATATATAAAAAGATGATAAAGAATTTTATAAAATGAAACTCATTTAATAAAAAAAATCTCTCAATAACTCTAATATTTCATTATTAAAATATTTGAGTGTCATCTTAAAAAAATCATCAATAACTCTAGACAAATTTATAGTTCGTTGCGCTATTATTAGCATTTAAGCCATAAACTAAATTAGAACACAATTTATTCTTATTTTCATCTCATTCAATCTCGAGTAATGTATGTAATTGTAAAATAAAAAAATACAATAAACTCATTCGAATCTTCAAGACTCCATCATTTGGAGTGAGGAAGGTTTTATTGGTGCCGTCTCCCTCATAAACTCTTTTACTTCTAATTTGTGAGACTCACATTTAATTTATCGCCGAAATAATATTTCTCTGTACAAATGATGAAACTATTGTTTCTGTAATATTCAAACAACATAAAACAATATTATATACATATAACTATAAAGTTCTTTCAAAACTAATCATATAGTAAGTTTAAAATACCATTATAGATTTAAAAAAAATTGATCAAAATGACCAAAAACACTTACTTCAACCTTTTTAAATCATTATTAAAGTCAAATTAAAAATAATAATTAACATTCATAAATTTAATTTAATACATAAATCGTTAGTTCAATACACAAATCAAAATCAATAATCAACTATTATAAATCTAACAATATATTGAATAATACTACCATTTACTTAATAATCAAATTAGTTGAGCCAATTAACATATCCAATGTTAAACTCAAATACTACCAAAAGTAAGATTTGTAAGATTTGAGAGATTTTTAGTAGAAGTACTTAGTTTAAATAGAAATATAGTAAAATTGAAAATAAGTTTAAATTTAAAAGATGAAAAACAACCAATTCCACATATTAAAAAATATTTAAACTTATATTTTTATCTAAATAATCTAATTTCTTAATTAATAAAATTGGGTGACATTCCAATTAGATTTTAGGTTAAAATACCTTTTTGGTCCCAATTTTCGTCAAGTTTTTTCAAATAAGTCCTAATTTTGGCTTTGTGTTCAAATATGTCCCAATTTTCGTCAATTATGTTCAATTGGGTCCTTTTGTGTTAACACCGTTTAAATCATTAACGGCCATGAACAGTGAATGCCACGTGTCATTTCGTGGTTTTTTTGAATTTTTTTATTTTTATTTTTATTTTTATTTTTATTTTTTAATTTTTTAATTTTTTTTAAATGTACACGTGTCAACCCATGAGTGTGCCACGTGTCACTTTGTGGTTTTTTTGAATTTTTATTTTATTTTTTTGAATTTTTTAAAATTATTTTTTAAATGTCCACGTGTCAATCTAATAGTGTGCCACGTGTCAAAGTCAATATTCTATATTCAATTTGGTCCTTATATTTGTTATTTTTGTTCAATTAGGTCCTAATTTTTGTTAAGATTAATCAATTTGGTCCCTATATTTGTTATGCTTGCAACGTATATAGAGTTAAGGATTACAATTTTAGTGAATGATTTTGTTTGTTATTCTCACAAGTTTGCATGCTTTATCTAGAAAACTTAAAGCTGATAGCAGAGTATTTCTAGAGAAATTAAACTTTTGGGGGTCCACTCAGAAATAAGCATGTATCATTGCTAAATACTTTTATATTTCTGCTATGAATCTTGTTTATGTACTGTCAGTTGCATTCCCTTGACAATGTTTCCTCTTTGCAGTTCCAACCTTCTTGTATTAGCAGTTCCTTTGACGTAACCTTCTCTTTGTTGTAGGATCTTCAAGGCAGGTAACACCAACTCTTTGTTGCAATTGTTTTCAATTACTTGCTTTTTTTTTATTTGTAATTTTACATTAAATTAAAAATTCGTTTCTTTTGATTACCATAGGCTTTTACGGATTGAGCTTGGTTAGTAATTTTGGTATCTCTTAATATTCCTTTTATTCAAAATGCAAATTTAGATTCTTAATATTTGAGTTGTTGCTTACAAATATGTTTTTGAGCCTTGTATTGATTTGACATCCTACACATCTATTGTTTTGTGCCTTTAACTTTGACAACCCTATAACTTGAATTGATATTGTGCTTCCAATTTTCCAAGCCTTAGAAAATTATGTTTATTCAGAATGAAAGTTTATGTTTCTTATATTTGAATTGATGCTTATAATACAGTTGCAAGATGAATGCTTTATTTTGTATATGGCTATTTCTTGAGTTCTTGAGAGATGACAATGGAAATATGGGTTGTGTAACTTGGGTGTGCATCCACATTAAGATTAAAGGAGCACAATTTGAATTATATATTCATAGTAAGGATAAGGATGGGTGCATATGAAATAACACTTTGAATCGTCTTGCAAGGTGAGCCTTTTGTCATGTGGAATTGACGGATTACAATGGGCTTTATATTGAATTTATGGGAAACAAAGATTATTTTTTATCTTTGTATGGATTTGCCAGATTACAAATATATTGTTTTATTCACTCTTAAAATCTTAATTGATATTGTGGCTCCAATTTTGAAAGCATTATACTTTAGTTGGATATACACCCTAAATGGAACTATCGAATAGCACTTTGATTTTTTTTTCATAGTGCTAATTCCGAAAATGTATATTTTGTATTGTCCCAATTGGAATTTTAAAATTGCATTTTGATTTTCTTGGTTCATTGTGCAAATTCCATATGGGTATATTTTAAGTTGTCCTACTGTAAATAAAATTGTCAAAGTGCACTTTGATTATCTTTGTTCACAACAGAAAGTTGAGTTGCCCCATTTTATTCGAACTAGTGATGAATTCTTTATTTATCTTTTGATGCTTTGTTGTGCCAAAGTAGAAGGCTTCTGAATTATAATTTGATTTTATACTTTTATATTTTGTAAATATGATTTGAGTTGCGTATACACCCTAAATGGAGTTGTCGAATAACAATTTGATTCTTTCTTTTCACAATGCAAGTTCCGTAAGGTATATTTTGTATTGACTCACCTGAAATTCTAAATTGCACTTCGATTTTCTTGGTTCGTTGTGCAACTTCTATATGGGTATATTCAAGTTGTGCCATATTAAATAGAATTTTCAAAGTGCATTTTAACTTTCTTTATTCGCAGTAGAAAGTTTTGAGTTGCCTATCGTTATTCGGACCGGTGATGATTTTTTGTCTATCTTTTGATGGTTTGTTGGCCAAAGTGGAAGGATTCTGAATTATAATTTGATTTCATACTTTTTTATTTTGTAATTATGACTTGAGTTGGTATATTCCTTAAATGGAACTATCATATAACACTTTGATTTTTCCTTTTCACAGTGCAAGTTTCATAAAGGTATATTTTGTATTATCCCACCTAGAATTCATAAATTGCACTTTGATTTTCTTGGTTCACTGTGCAAATTCTATATGGGTATATTTTGTGTTGTCTCATCATAAATAGAATTGTTAAAGTGCACTTTGACTTTCTTTGTTCACAGTAGAAAGTTTTGAGTTGCCTATTGTTATTCGAACTGGTGATGAATTCTTTGTTTATCTTCTGATGGTTATTTGGGCCAAAGTGGAAAGATTCTGAATTCTGAATTATAATTCGATTTCATACTTTTTTATTTACTAAGTATGACTTGAGTTTGGTATACAACCTAAATTGAACTATCAAATAACAATTTGATTTTTTCTTTTCACAGTGAAAGTTCCATAAGGGTATATGTTGTATTATCCCACATAGAATTCTTAAATTGCATTTTGATTTTCTTGGTTCATTGTGTAAATTCTATATAGGTATATTTTGTGTTGTCCCATCATAAATAGAATTGTCAAAGTGAACTTTGACTTTCTTTATTCACAGTAGAAAGTTTTGATTTGCCCCTTGTTGTTTGGACTGGTGATGAATTATTTGTCTATCTTCTGTTGGTTTATTGGGCAAAAGTGGAAGAATTTGAATTATAATTTGATTTCTTACTTTTTTATTTTTTAAATATGACTTCAGTTTTCAATGGATCTGTCAAATAGCAATTTGATTTTTTCTTTTCACAGTGCAAGATCCGTAAGGGTATATTTTGTATTATCCCACTTGGAATTATCGAATTGCACTTTGATTTTCTTGGTTTATTGTGCAAATTCCATATGGATATATTTTGAGTTCTCTCATCATAAATAGAATTGTAAAAGTGCACTTTGACTATCTTGTAAAATGTTTTGAGTTGCCCCTTGTTATTCAAAGTGTTCATGGATTCTTTGTCTATCTTTTAATGGTTTGTTGGGCCAAAGTGGAAGGATTCCGAATTATAATATGATTCATACTTTTTCATTTTGTAAATATAACTTGATTTGGGTATACACCTTAAATGGAGTTGTCGAATAACACTTTGATTTTTTCTTTTCATAGTGCAAGTTTTGAAAGAGTATATTTTGTATTATCCCACCTGGAATTGTCAAATTGCATTTTGGTTTTCTTGGTCAGTGTGCAAATTTCATATGAATATATTTTTAGTTGTCCCATCATAAATAGAATTGTCAAAGTGCACTTTGACTTTCTTTGTTTACAGTAGAAAGTTTTGAGTTGCCTATTGTTATTCGAACTGGTGATGAATTCTTTGTTTATATTTTGATGGTTATTTGGGCCAAAGTGGAAAGATTCTGAATTCTGAATTATAATTCGATTTCATAATTTTTTATTTACTAAGTATGACTTGAGTTTGGTATACAGCCTAAATTGAACTGTCGTATAACAATTTGATTTTTTCTTTTCACAGGGAAAGTTCCATAAGGGTATATATTGTATTATCCCGCCTAGAATTCTTAAATTGCACTTTGATTTTCTTGGTTTACTGTGCAAATTCTATATGGATATATTTTGTGTTGTCCCATCATATAGAGAATTGTCAAAGTGAACTTTGACTTTCTTTATTCATAGTAGAAAGTTTTGATTTGCCCCTTGTTGTTCGGACTGGTGGTGAATTATTTGTCTATTTTTTGTTGGTTTATTGGGCATAAGTGGAAGAATTCCAAATTATAATTTGATTTCTTACTTTTTTATTTTTTAAATATGACTTCAGTTCGATATACATCCTAAATGGACCTGTCAAATAGCAATTTGATTTTTTCTTTTCACAGTGCAAGATCCGTGCAAGATCGTAAGGGTATATTTTTGTATGATCCCACTTGGAATTATCGAATTGCATTTTGATTTTCTTGGTTTATTGTGAAAATTTCATATGGATATATTTTGAGTTCTCCCATCATAAATAGAATTGTAAAAGTGCACTTTGACTATCTTGGTTCACAGTAGAATGTTTTGAGTTGCCCCTTGTTATTTAGAGTGTTCATGGATTTTTTGTCTATCTTTTGATGGTTTGTTGGCCAAAGTGGAAGGATTCCGAATTATAATATGATTTCATACTTTTCATTTTGTAAATATAACTTGAGTTGGGTATACACCTTAAATGGAGTTGTCGAATAACACTTTGATTTTTTCTTTTCATAGTGCAAGTTTTGGAAGGGTATATTTTGTATTATTCCACCTGGAATTGTCAAATTGCATTTTGGTTTTCTTGGTCATTGTGCAAATTTCATTAGTATAGTTTTAGTTGTCCCATCATAAATAGAATTGTCAAAGTGCACTTTGACTTTCTTTGTTCATGGTAGAAAGTTTTGAGTTACCTATTTCGAACTGGTGATGAATTCTTTATTTATCTTTGGATGGTTATTTGGGCCAAAGTGGAAAGATTCTGAATTCTGAATTATAATTTGATTTCATACTTTTTTATTTACTAAGTATGAGTTTGGTATACAACGTAAATTGAACTATCGTATAACAATTTGATTTTTTCTTTTCATAGTGAAAGTTCCATAAGGGTATATGTTGTATTATCCCACCTAGAATTCTTAAATTGCACTTTGATTTTCTTGGTTCACTGTGCAAATTATATATAAATATATTTTGTGTTGTCACATCATAAAAAGAATTGTCAAAGTGAACTTTGACTTTCTTTATTCACAGTAGAAAGTTTTGATTTGCCCCTTGTTGTTCGAACTATGAATGAATTATTTGTCTTTCTTTTGATGGTTTGTTTGGCCAAAGTAGAAGGATTTCGAATTATAATTTGATTTTATATTTTTTTATTTTTGTAAATATGAGATGGGCGTGCGTTTTAAATGTAGTTGACAATTTTTCATTATTTTAAAATTTTTACATGGCTATATCTATGTTGCCCCTTATAATCTGGTTGCAGTATGATTTTTTTTAACCAATGAGGGTTTGAATGTTAATATTTGAGTACTTTATTGAATTTACAAAAATTTAAATTTATTTTTTCTATGGCTTAATTCATCTTTTGGTCCTCTAATTATGATGTATGGTTCATTTTGGTCCCCTAATTTTTGTGACGTTCAATTTAGTCCTCCAGTTTTTTAAAACAGTTTAATTTAGTCCTCCAGTCTTTTAAAACAGTTTAATTTAGTCCCTCTCGTTATCTTTGGTTAAACGACGTCATAATAGTGCAACTGTGTCACTCTGGAACAGAAACGTGGCAGGTTTTTTAATAACTGGGCATCAATGTACTGTGATGAGGTGGCAACGAAGTATATGGAGGGAGAATTGGTCGGTCCTAATTTCACAATTCATCTTCTTTATGCGGGAGTTCTTCAACATTTGGTGTACGTTGATTATGAATGATGTCAAGGGGGCACTCTCTCTCACGGTGGAGCACCATATTGCAACTGTGGGCACCGAACACTTCGTCTTCGAATCCTTCTTCTTCGTTTGGTTTTTCCTGGATTGGTTATGCTTCTCTACCAAATCCCCCAATTTGATCTTCAATTCCCTATTTTCAAAGAACCCTAAACCTAACAGATTTACCCCCTTTCAAAACAAAGTTAATTTTTTTAACTCAAGTCCACATCACCCAATCTCAACACACTAAATTGAACCTCTTTCAAAAGCTGGAGACCTAAATTGAACCTCAAAAAAATTAGGGGACCAAAATGAACCCCACATCATAATTAGAGAACCAAAAGATGAATTAAGCCTTCTTCTATCTAATATAATTTTTAGTTGGGCTTGTACTTCAAATTTTGGTATGTTGTATTGGTCAGAAAGCCCAAATTGAATTGGGTAAGTTGTGTTTCCTAAAGTGAATTGTTTGAGTGTGGTTTAAGATTTTTATTCTTTTCAATATTTGCACACGCATATGTCAAGATTGTCCTTTAGAAGTGTTTCATAAAGGTTTTTGTGTTGACACGGGTAACAATTGTGACTCTTACTTTGAAAGTCGTATAACTTATGTTGGTATAGTTCTCCAATTTTGAAACTCCTAAAACTTGGGTTGATATTGCTCCTCCAATGTTGAAATTCCTATGAAATTACTTTTATTACCAATGCAAATTTCAGATGTTTATATTTGAGTTGTTGTGCTTATAATTTAGTTGTGAGATGAATGTTTTAATATGTATGTCTATTTCTCGGATCCGAGTGATATTGAAAGACTATAATTGGCATTGGCTGGTAGCATAATTTGAATTATTTAGTCATAATCATGATAAGGTATGAGTATATTTGAGTTAATATTTTGAATCGTTTTGTAAGATGAAAAATTATAGTTATCACAACAAACAATGACGATTTTTTAGCCTAATTTTGTGTAAATTTTTCATATTACAATTGGGCTTTATATTTAATTTATGGGGAACATATATTGATTTTGATCTTTGTAGAGATTTGACAACTTACAAATGTATTTTTTTATTCGTTCCTAAAATCTGAGTTAATATTGAGGCTCAATTTTGAAATCCCTATAACTTAAGTTAGGCATACACCCTAAATGGAATCATTACATAACACGTTGATTTCTACGGTGCACAAGGGTATATTTTGAATTGTTCCATTTGAAATTCTCGATTTGCAATTTGATTTTATTGGTTCATTGTGTAAATTTCATATGTGCATGTTTTAGGTTGTCCCATCATAAATAGAATTTTCAAAATGCACTTTGACTTCCTTTGTTCAAAATAGAAAATTTTTAGTTGTCCTTTGTTATTCAAAATTGTGATGAATTCTTTGTCTATCTTTTGATGGTTTGTTGAACTAAAGTGAAAGGATTCCATATTATAATTTGATTTCATATTTATTTATTTCATAAATGAGTGACACTTGCTTTCTAAATATAGTTGGCAGGTTTTGGCTATTTTTGCAATTTTCGGATGATTATATCTAAGTTCTCCTTTATAACATGGTTGTAATATGATTTTATTGTCCAATGAGGGATTGAATGTTCATTAATGAACCATTTATTGAATTTACGGAATTCAAATTTATTTTTTCCATTTAATTTAATTTTGAGTTGGACTTTTATTTTAAATTTTGATATATGGTATTGGTCGAAAAGCCCAAATACAATTGTAAGAGTTGTGTATCCTAAATTGAATTGATTGAGTGTGGTTCAGGATTTTTATTCTTTGCAAATTTATTTTGTTCCTTTGAAATGTTTCTTGAAGATTTTTGTATTGATCACGAGTGATAGATTGTTTTTTATATTGTTATGGACTTTATAGCCTATAGATATATTGTTTTATGCGCACTATAAATATGAAATGATAATGTTCTTCCAATCTTAAATCTTTTATATTATGCATCGTATTTTGAAAGTTTTATAACTTTAGTTGAAATTGTGCCTCCAATATTGAAAATTTATAAAATTCATGTGCTTATATTTGAGTTATTTTTTACAATTCTGTTGTGAGATGAATGTTTTATTTTGTTAATGGCTATTTCTTGAACCCGAATAATATTCAAAGGTTATAATTGTAATATCGGTTGTCTACTTCGGTGGTGCATCTACATTGAAATAAATATGTATAATATTACAATTGTAATATTATACATATATATTTAATTAATATTTTTTTAAATATTAATAATAATTATTATTATAATAATAATTAGTATTATATAATAATAATAATATTATTATTATTATTATTCAAATAAATATTTTTTGTAAATGAATTAATTATATAAAATAAAATAAATTTAAATAAATGTGGAGATATAAATTAAATAGTCCATATTATAACTTATTTCAAGTTATCATTTAGAATAATAATAATTTATTTTAAGTTATTAAGGATTTCAATAAATTATATTTTTCTAATTTTAAATAACATTTTTAATTTTATTTTAATATCATTTCTTCTATTTACATTGAAGGATAAAATAGTAATCATACAATTTACTCTATTAAAAATTAAAATTTATTAAATTTTTTCAATCATATCATACACAAATTTTCATAAACTTTTCACTCATATCTACTCAAATCATACCATCTTTCCCTTAATCCAAACAACATCATCTTTACCTACAAATCAACTCAACGCAAATCCACTCTCTCAAATCCACACCTTCTCAAATACATTGAAGGATAACATAAGGGAGAAGAATTTGAATTGTTTACTTATAGTCAGATAGGGGATGAGTATATATGAGGTAACACTTTGAATTGTTTTAAAAGATGAAAATTTTTAGTTATCACAAGAATCAATGATGGTTTGTAAGTCTAAGTGGATTTGTCATATTACAATTGTGCTTTATATTGAATTTATAGGTAACAAAGATTGGTTTTAAACTTTGTATGGATTTGACGGCTTACAAATATATTATTTTATTCACTTCTAAAATTTGAGTTAATGGTGTCGCTCCTCATTGTGTGAATTTTGTTAGTATCCGATATAAAGTCTCACATCGAAGAAAATGATCAAGATGAGTAGTAAACAAGTAAAAGGTCCCATCAAATCTCATGAGGGAAAAATATGAGCAACACTTGATATATTCAAATTAATTTTTTTACACGAAAAAAATCTTTTTTTTTTCAAAAATATAATTTTTTTTTAAATATTACAAATATAAATATAAAATGACACTTGTAAACATTAAATTTTTAATGTTCCAAATGTAATTTTTAAAAATTACAATTGTACTTTATATTTACATTTTTAGCATTTTAAAAAAATATATATAATTTTAAATAAAGATACTTTAGTGTAAGGACGTAAAAAACAAAATTAATTATAATATTTAGGTGAAGAGATTTGATAAATTCTAAAAAATTATTTTAACATGTATGTATAATTGTAATTAAGTTTACTCATTAATTCGGCTTTAAATTATACTTGATTAACAATTGAGACTAAATTGAATCAAAATTTTAAAAATAGTGAGTAAATTGAAGTCCTACATTTTTTAAAATTTATACATCTAATCACTCTACATAGTATATTCAAAATAATTTTGTTATATAAAAACCCCTTATTTTAAACTTATAATTTTCTTAAAATATTGAAATTGTAAATATAAAATGACACTTGTAATTTTAAAAAATTACAAGTGTCACTTTACATTTACATTTTTAGTATATTTAAAAAGATTATAAATTTAAAAAGGGATATTTTTAGGTAAAAATGAAAAAAGTAAATTCAATTTGGATATTTAGATGGAATGATTTGATGTATAATTTTAGAAAATCATTTTAACGTGTATATATAAGTTGTAATTAAACATAGTTACTACTTTGACCTTAAGTTGTATACGAACTAAAAATTAACACTAAATAGATTCAAAATTTTAAATATAGGAACTAAATTAAAGTTTCACATTGGGTGGAAGTAATTAAGAGATGTAGTATATAAGTGAAAGGACACACCAAATGTAATGGGGAGGGATTGTTAGTATTCGATATGAGTTTGAAGTCTCAGATCGAGTGAAAGTGACTAAGAAATGTAGTATTTAAGTAAAATGATTCACACAATCTAGTAGGTAGAAATTGTTAGTATTCAATATGAGTTTGAAGTTCACGCATCGGGTGAAAGTAATTAAAATGAGTAGTAAATAAGTAAAAAATGAGTAGTAGAGCTAGAGCTAGGAGGTTACGGTTAGGGTTAATAATTAAACTTAATTACAACTTATTTATATATGCTAAAATATTTATTAGAATTTATATATCAAATCACTTCGCCTTATATATTCAAATTATTATTTTTTAAATATTTTTTTTTGAAATATTAAAACTGTAAATTTAAAGTGACACTTGTAATTTTTAATGTGACAAATGTAAATTTTTAAATATTACAATTGTAACTTTACATTTACATTTTTAGTATTTTAAAAAAATATTATCAGATTAATAGGGATATTTTAATGTAAAAGTGTATCTTGAATATTTAGGTGGTGAGATTTGATGCATAAATTCTAAAAATTTATTTTAACATGTTTATATAAGTTGTAATTAAGCTTAATTACTAATTCGGTCTTAAATTATAAAAGAACTAAAAAATTGAACTAATTTGAACCAAAATTTTAAATATATGGACTAAATTGAAGTTTCACATTTTTTAATATTTATATGTCAAACTACTCCACCTAGTATATTCATGTTAAATTTTTTATATACATAAATTCATATTTTAAATATATAAATTTTTTAAAATATTCAAAAGATAAATATAAAGTGACACGTATAATTTTTAAATTTTTAATGTTAGAAATGTAAATATTTAAAAATTATATTTGTCATTTTATATTTACATTTTTAGTACTTTTAAAAAAAGTATATTTTTTAATAAAGATATGTGAATATAAGGATGTAAAAAATAAAAAATATTTGAAAATTTAAATGAAGTGATTTGATGCATAAATCATAAAAAATTATTTTAACATGTATATATAAGTTATAATTAAATTTACTTACTAATTCGGCTTCAAATTATACATGGACTAACAATTCAGACTAAATTGAATTAAAATTTAAAGCATAGGTACTAAATTGAAGTCCTACAATTTTTAGAATTTATATATCAACTCACCTCATTTAATATATTAAAATTAATTTTTATATATTTTTTTTTATTTTAAACACATAACTTTTTTAAAATTTTGAAAATTCAAATATAAAGTGACACTTGTAATTTTTAAATTTTTAATATTACAAATGTAAATATTCAAAAATTACAATTGTCATTTGACATTTACATTTTTAGTATATTTAAAAAAGCTATAAATTTAAAAAGGGGTATTTTTATGTAAAAAATTAAAAAGTAAATTTAATTTGAATATTTAGGAGGAATAATTTGATGTATAAATTCTAGAAAATTATTTTAGCGAATATATATAAGTTTATATAAGTTGTAATTAAACTTAGTTATTAATGCAATCTTAAGTTGTATATGGACTAAAAACTGACACTAAATTAATTCAAAATTTTAAATATATTAATTAAATTGAAGTCCCACATTGAATGAAAGTTATTAAGAGATGTAGTATATCAACAGAAGGAAATTATTAGTACTTAATATGAGTTTGAAGTCCCACATCGGTGATAGTGATTAAGATGTAAGTGAAAAAAAACTCATTAAATTTATTGGAAGGAAGTGAAAAGAATTATTAAATTTATAGGATGGGTAAAAATAAGTAGTAGGACTAGGTTTAGACCATGGTTAGGCCTAGTTATTATGTTTTATTCAATCTATCTATACATGTTAAAAAATCATTTTTCAAAACATATAATTTTTTTAAAATCTTAAAAATATAAATGTAAAGTGATATTAGTAATTTTTAAATTTTTAATGTGACAAATTTAAATTTTTAAAAAGTATAATTATTATTTTAATTTTATAATTTTAATATTTTTTAAAAAAATTATAACTTTAAATAGGAATAATTTTATTTAAAAATGTAAAAAATTACTGTAAAAATATATAAATTTAGTTTGAGTTTATTATTTGGATTATAATAACCTCCAATAAAAAATATACTTCCTAGAGTTTTTAAAATTTCTCTCTAAGTATCAAGGTTAACAAACCCAACAAACTTATTCTAACCTTTTTTTTTCTCTTTTTATAATTTTTAAAAATTCTCGATTTCTCGTATGTTACCTCTTGGCTAGAAAATTCAGGATGAGGAAAGAGAAACAAAATTATGGGGGTTCTCGTGTGTTACCTCTCATCTCCCTCAGTTCATTATTTGAGTCTTTTAATTTTATTTCGTTTCTCTGATTTCATCTCCATGAAGCAGTTGTGGATCGTTCGTGTCCCAGGAGAAGCTTTCGATTTCATCTTTCTCCCTAAAATCAGGGCTCATACCTCTCCATGGTAAATGTGTACCTCTCATTTCATCATCTCAGTGATTTGTAATTTCGTTTTAGTCTCTCTTTTATCTCCCTGAAGTAGTTGTGTGGCTCATGCCCTCGGAGGCTCTTTCAATTTCATTAATCGTTTCCCTATGAAATAAGGTAATAAACACCGTCTTTCAATTTCATCATGTTCTATCTATTTTCTAATTCGTGATCTGCTTCAATTTTTTGTTCTTTTGATTCCATCTCTCTATTTATATTTATCACTCTATTAGGTATGGAGAAATATCTATATATATATATATATATATATATATATATCTAAGCTTTAATTGGATACATTATGTTATACTTAATTATGAATTAAAAAAAAGGTATTTAGAGAGGATTTGCTTAAATGACTCTTAGAGTGTTCATTTGGAGGAACTTGGGATCCATTATATTTTTTATTTTATTGATTTGATAAACAAATGCAAAGTGTATTCAATGTGTTACTAGTGGGAGTTTTTTCGAATAGTAGTGTATTCTAGAAACGGTACTTGTAATACTAAATTACCGGTATGATTAAGTATTACCTCTTGGGTGTTGGAGTTCTAGTGTAAAGTTAGTTGAGTGAGCATTTGAGTAATTGCAATCATAGAGCATCAACTAGCGATTTTAACATTTGGTAGAGAAGTTTTGTAGCAACAACACATAAATGGGTTAACATATAAATTGTGAAGTGTTTTTTATTGATTTGAGGAATCTCAACAATGTTACCATTTGTTTTTTATATGACGCAAAAAGATATTATTTACAAGAGGAATGATAGAGGAAAAGAAAACTTTAAGGTGACCCTTGCTTAGTGGCTAAAAAAGATAATTTTGAGATTAGGTCCTACGTTTATCAAAGTTGGCCAGCACAATATGTTGACCAGTTGTCTCAACTTCAAGTGGAATTGGAGTGTTGGTTTGAACTTATGTTATAAGATTATTTCCTTGCATTGTGTTTATCTTGTATTTTTTTATCAGTTTATTTATGGTATTTATAGTTTAAGAAGAACACAGAAATTTCCCTAGCTTCTAGTTCTTCAATTATATCTTTATTTGTTGTTTGGCTTTCTATTAGTTGTTGCTTTGTGATGCACTCCTTTTGTTTCTTGTCGAGTAAATAATTAATAAAACCATTTTACTCTTTTAATCTCTTTATGATCTTATGAATTCATATGATTTAATTGTTGAAAAAAAATACTTGTGAATTAGGTTAAGGGTGAATGTATCATTACTGCTAAAAAAGTTCTCTAAAAATTTGTTCATTACACATTGTCATTAGGAACCCCTATGAGGATGTTTCTTCTTGAAGGTTTTGAGATTTGTTTATTTTTTTTATTTGTTAGCCTATATTTTCTAAGCAATCATCTATTGTTATCCTTGTATTCTTTAAATGTAGGTGTAAACCTTATTTATTTAGTTTGACAACAAGTGATGTTGTTTGATGTTAAATTGAGAAGTATGAAACATATTAAGTTTGGATTTACTCAAAGCATAAGTTACCTGATTTTCTGGGTTCAGGAGGTTATTGTTAAAGTGCTCTGGAAAATGATTTTTTAACTACTAAATTTTGACAACTTTCTCTTACAACCTTATGTGTCATCTTCTAAGTGGTTTTCTATTTTTTTTTTCTCATTCTCAATATTCAAAAACTACTTAGAAGATGACACATCATGTTATAAGTGTCAACACCCAATTTCGTCCGGATTATATTTTCTTTTATTTATTTATTTATTATTATTATTATTATTATTATTATTATTATTATTATTATTATTATCTTATTTTACTTTGATTTTATTATGTTTCTTTATCTTTCTTTTTTTATTTCTTTTTTTCTTTGTTTTCAATTTTATTCATATTTATTTTATTTTATTTTTGTCTTTTACTATTTATTATTTAAAAAAAAAGAAAAAGAAGGAAAAAGGAAAACGGATTAAAAAGGGGAAAGAAAAGAAAAAGAAAAAACAGATTTGAAAAAAAAAAGGGTAAAGAGAAAGAAGGTGCGGAGCATTTAATTTTCTGCTGCCCTCAATTGCCTAGTTCTTTCCTTATTTGATATCCTGGAACGTGCATTGGCTGAGCTGCTGCTAGTTACCATAAAAAAAGGAAATTGCATCAATGCAGTGAATAAGGGATGCTATGGAGACAGATCGAAGAGGCATGGATTGATCGAAGGGAAAAAAGTGGCTCTGCTGGATATTGAGTAAGAGGAGAAAGCAACCGCCACTTCCCCCTTACCCTGAACAAACGTAGGGGACCTCATAAATAAAAGAAAAAAGACAAAAGAGGGGAACCTGATAAAGATAGAGAAGGAAGAACTTCCTGGGAGAAGGGGCAGCGAACTCGTAGGAGAGAAGGGACAATTTCAAGATACAGTTCATGTACCTCTAGAAGCCACTGACAGGGAGAACTTCCTAGCGGGGGAAGCGAGCCAAGGGGAGGAAAGAGTTGTTTGAGACGTGAAACCACTGATAGGGAGGACTGCAAGAGGTAAACACTTCATATGAAGACGACTTGAATGCTTGGTGTGAACCTGATGCAGTTGCATTGTGCTTGAGAATGAACATAATGTAGTTATGTATTTTGAGCGTTGCTTGTCATTTATTTGACTCATTGGATCTTTTATGTACATTACTACATTATTGGTGCTTGAATCCTCTATTATCATCTCGCCATCATCAGCATCACGCCCTCACCTCCATCCTCTACAACCTTATCATTTACCAATCTTCCATCTCCATTAATAAAACTACCCATATCCTCTGTTTCGATCACATTACACACTCCCAACTCTCATTTTCCATTATCACCGACCTTCATCTTCAACCCTTGCATTCACATCAACTTCTCTTTCCATCTTCATCTTTCTCGTTCACTTTCATCTTAATCATTCACCTGCACAAAAATACAAAACAGAGACCAAGAAAGCACCCACATGCAAATCCCCTCCATCAAACTCATTCTCCGTTCCAATCCCGCAGCATCCCAGTCTAATCCTGCGACATTCCCATTCGTAGAACACCACCTCAACATGACAACACCATTCCATCCTGCAAACAGAACACAAAGCAAAAACTAGAATCACAACCCCACCCCTGCAATCCAATACCGCACCGGATCAGAACCCCATTCCAGTCTCATTTTCTCTAATCAGTCACATCCGATCATAGCACAGAGATGAACAGAGGAGTAAGAGAAAGTTGTCGCGAGAGCAGCGTGAGTCGAGCCTGAGAGGAGGGAGAGTGAAGGTCGAGCGTCTCTGGGTTCTCGACGTCAACGTCTGTGGTGGACGCCGCTGCCGACGTCTTTGGATGGTTGCGGCGAGGTAACGATCTCTTGGGGTTAGCCTTCGAGAGCGAAATCGTTGAGCCGTCGAGAACGAGAGCGACATCTCTAGCGTCGATTGACGCCGCCGGCAAGCTGGCCGCATGATGGCGCGGTGGCGCGGTGATGCAAAAGGCGTGCGGTGGCAGGTTGAAGTCGTGGTGGTTTGGAGGGGAAAGGAGAATAGGCTTCTGCCATCGTAAGAGAAGAAGCTTTAATTTTCAAGAAGGGTTTAGTTTGAGTGGAAATTGGGCTGGATGCTTTTACTCTGCGCACCCCCGCTTTCAACCTTCGCACCCCTCTCATTTTATGTTTTGGATCTGTTCGTGTTTATACAACGCACTCCTTTGATCAGTGCACGTACCCACATCATTTTATTTCTTACATCTCTGTTTCACTTTACACACCTTACCTGCTTACTTCATGCACCTCCCACATGTGATAGTTCTGCACCCCTATCTTTGTCTATTGTTTTTAGGCTTGTTGTTGTGTTTACTTTGTGCACCCTACTAATCACTCATGTACTCCCACATTTTGTTTTCCACTTTTATCTTTCTTAAACAATTTCATCCTTTTATTTATTTATTTATTTTTATTTAAAAATAAAAAAAAAACAAATATATTTGAAAATTATAAAAATTACAAATATAGAAAAAATTAAAAAAGGGTTCTCTTTCATTTTTGTTGTGTTTGTTCGGCCGCTCGTGTCGTGTGACACTTTCTTCCAAATAATTTCAAAAATACTAAAAATAAATTTCTTTCTTTTTTTAGTGTCTGTCTGACCGCTCGCGTCGTGTGACACATATTTTCAAGTAATTCAAAAATACAAAAAAAAATATATAAATTTTCAAAATATAAAAACATCAATATTTTCAAAAAACTACATCTCTAACTAACTACGTAACCCTCATTTATCATTTTTAATGAGAATACGTAGGACCAAGGTCAATCCTTGTCGGGCCCAAAAACAAAAAAATATTTATGTTTCTTTTACATATTTTTGTCTTATTATTTTTGGGGAATATTAACATTTTGAAAACCATGTCAACTTTGCATTTTTTAATTAAAGTTATCGCCCTCAGGCGGGCGCATAGGGTGCTAACACCTTCCTTACGCGTAACCGACTCCCAGATTCAAAATCTGTTTTTTCGCAGACTTGTTTTATTTTCATGGTTTTCCATAGTTTTCCAGAATAACTATGGTGACGACTCCAAAATCTCTTTTTAAACTCGTTTTCTTTTTTGGTTCGTCGTCCCGTCACGATCTGATTGCGATAGTAAGAGAAAATTGTCAAAATTTAGTACTCAAAATATCATTGTCTTTTTAGTGATAGAACTTGCTTCCTTTGAAGACTTGCAAAACTAGGTAAACCACTAATACTTAGGCCCTTTTTTACCCCCTCCGGTCATTGCTGAATATCTTCAAAATTTGATCCTAAATCAGATCCTTGTTAATGTAACGAGTTAAATATTTTTTGATGCCAAATCTTTTTGGATCAATACGGTTAATTCAAACAAAAAAATAAAAAAAACCCAAAAGTTTGATTGGCTCACACTCGGCAGGCCAAGCCTATTTTTCTTGTATTTTCTTAAAGTCATAGCATATGGAACATAAAAGAAGGAATGAAGTCATAGTTTTATTTCTTTTCATAGCAAACAAAACATAGAAATAAAAATTTGATTACCATTCCCATGTCATCATTCCAACAAATGTTTCTGTTTAGTAAAATTTTTTAGTCCCTTTTCACTTACTTGTGTTAGGAATCCAAATGTGAGTCTAAGTCCCACATTGATTAGAAATGAGAAAGTAGAGCACTATATAAGAATAAAGACTCATAAACTCATTGCCTTAAGATTTTGGGTTGAGAGTGGTGTCAGTGTCTTATGTGATTGGGACTCACCCTATATGATTGGGCTCAGGTCTCATTGGTATTATATCTCTCCAGTAATACCCCTTCCTTATAAACCTAACAACTTGTAGGTCTTATACTTTTAGTCCCTTTTCACATTTGTTGTTAGAGCACTCTCAGGTGAAGTGGGAGTTTAATGCGTTACTTGTGTATCTTCTATGCCTATAACTGCATGGTTGTACTGTTGGACGGCATTGGAAAAGTCCTCGATCCTCAATTTATTATTGCAGAGATTGCCAGACCGTGAGTACCCTATTCATAGTTAACAATGTTTTAATTTAGTTTAGACATTAAAAAAATGTTTTAATTATATAAAGGAATGAGACATAAAAATATTGAGTGATTACTTTCAAAATAAAGATCGTTTTCCTTCGTGTGCAGTAGATCTTGTGGATTAATATATTTGGTATGATGGACTTTTAGGTTGTTGTTCAAAGGATTTCTTAGTGGAAGAAGTAACAGACCATACCAAGCAGGATTTCCATGTGTTCCTCTTCTATTTAACAGGGTTAGAAGCACCAATACACATCAATGATGCTTGCATCATAAATTTGTTAAAATATTTGGTTTTGTTTTTAATGTAAGCTGGCAGATAACTATAATGTAAAATTTCCCTTCATGTTTTTTAAAGCTTGTCACTTGGTTTCAATTCTTTAGGTTAGTGTACAAATTTTTGGTGTACAGTAACATTGTATGATTTATCGAAAACAACGAGCCAATATGCATAATATGTGCAAAGAATATTGCAGAAAAGAGAAAAAAAAATATCAACACAATTTTGAATTTGTTTAATATTAAAATTGTAGACTTTGTTCTTTGTTCCTTTTATAAATGTTATATGCATAAATTATAAATACTAAAATCTAAAATTTTTGTCTTTTATCATTTTTCTTTTATTTCAGGATTTGTGTATTATTAAAAAAATGCAAAACAAACAAATAGGAAGTAGAATGAATTTTTAAATCGTGGGTAGGCAATAGCGGGGATTTTGAAAAACCTTAAGTAGTAGCTAGGGTTTTGAAAAACTCGAGACAGTAAAGGGAGTTTTAAAAACTTCAGGCAGTAGCGGAAGTTTTAAAAACTCCAAGCAATAGCGGGGTTATGAAAATCCATGCAGTAGCGAGAGTTTTAAAAACCTCAAGTAAGTTGCATTTTTTTAGTGGTTGCTAAAAGTCCTTGGTAATCCATTAGTTATGCTATTAGTTATGCTAGTTCTTCTAAAGAAATTACAAATTTCTGGTAAAGCTATTGGTTGGGTCAAAACCTCCAGAAACAACAAATATAACTTTCACTAAAAATAATTAATTTTGCAGTAAATAAAATTAACTTAAATATTTAAATGAAGTGATTTAATGCATAAATTTAAAAAACTATTTTAACGTATTTATATAAGTGTTAATAAATTGAAGCTCCACATTTTTTATTAATTGTAGGTCATATCACTATAGCTAATATATTAAAATTAATTTTTATGTAAAGTATTCCTATTTTAAACTTATAGTTTTTTTTTAAATATTGAAAATGTAAATGCAAAGCCAAAATTGTAATTTTTTAATGTGAAAACTGTAAATTTTTGAAAATTACAAATGACTCCACCTAATATATTTAAATTATTTTCTTTATATAACAAAATTCCTATTTTAAACTTATAATTTCTTAAAATATTCAAAATATATATGTGAAGTGACATATGTAGTTTTTAAATTTTTAAAGTGACATGTTAATTTTTAAAAATTATAATTGTCGCTTTACATTTACATTTTTAGTACATTTAAAAGATTATAAGTTTAAATAAGAATATTTTTATGTAAAAGTGTAAAAATTAAAACTAATTTGAACATTTAGGTGAAGTGATTTGTTGTATAAATTTTAGAAAATTATTTTAACATTTATATATAAATTGTAATTGAAGTTAGCTACTAATTCAATCTCAAGATGTAGAGGGACTAAAAGTTGAGACTAAATTGATTCAACATTTTAAATATAGGAACTAAATTGAAATCTCACATAGGGTGAAATTGATCGACAAATGCAATATATAAGTTTAATAACTCACCAAATTTTATGGAGAGAATATTTTATCATATTCAATATGAGTTTGAAGTTCCACGTGAAAATATTTAAGATAACTAGTATATAAGTAAAAAGACTAACCAAATTTAATGCAAAGATCGTTAGTATTAGTTTAAAGTTCCACCTAGAATGAAGGTGTCAAATTATAGAGATATTAATTTGAATCAAAATTTTAAATATTGAAACTAAATGGAAGATCCATGTCTTTTAGTATTTATACTTACTTCACCGAATAATTCAAATTAACTTTTTTATGTAATTTTTTTATTATTTTAAACTTAAAGATTTTTAAAATATTGAAAATATAAATGTAAAGCAACACTTGTAGTTTTTATAATTTTTAATGTTGAAAATGTAAATCTTTAAAAATTATAGGTATAACTTTACATTTATATTTTTAGTATTTTTAAAAAATAATTTAATATAAAAATGTAAAAAATGAAATTAATTTAAATATTTAAGTAGAGTGATTTGATGCATAAATCCTATAAAAATTATTTTAATATATATATAAAAGTTGCAATTAAGCTTAGTTATTAATTCAGTCTCAAATTTATTCAGGAACTAAATTGAATCAATGTTAAATATAAAGATTAAATTGAAGTCCTTTATTTTCTAGAATTTAAATATCAAATCCCTCTACCTAATATTTTCAAATTATTAATTTTTTTATATAAAGACAATCATATTTTAAACTTTTTTAATTTTTCAAAATATACAAATGTAAATGTAAATTGACACATGTAATATTTAGATTTTTTAAGTGACAAATGTAAATTTTTTAAAATTACATGTGTCACTCTACATTTATATTTTTAGTATATTTAAAAAAATTATGTTTAAATAGAGATATTTTTACTAAAAATGTAAAAGATAAAACTAATTTGAATATTTAGATGTAGTGATTTGATATATAAATTATAGAAAATTATTTTAATAGTTATACGTAAATTGTAATTGAAATTAGTTACTAATTTGGTTTTAAATTGTAAAAAAATTAAAAATTGAACTAAATTAATTCAAAATTTTAAATATAGGAACCGATTTGATCAAATGAAAGTGATTAACAAATGGTATTTGTATTTAATGAGTTTAAGTCCGACAGGTGAGAGTCATTAAGATGAAGATTCACCAAATCTAATGGGGTGGTGAATTGTTACTATTCAATATGAATTTAAAGTTTAAAATTTCACATCAGATAAAAGGAATTAAGATAGCTAATATACGGGTAAAAGCGCTCATCAAACCTATTGGAAGTAAAAAGTTGGATGCAAGAAGAGATAATGAGGAAAGGAGTAGTTGTGGTTCCATCAACATGACCATGCTCACCATCCCAGGGCAGGTATATTCTCAAGAACAGTTCTTAATAACAAATTCAATACAATTCTAACTGACACACGATAACAACAGAAAATTAATAATACATAATTATTAGGCAAAGTTTATTTAGCAAATAAAAGGAAACAATTAATAATCATAATAGTGGATCTATAATCAGATCCAAGCCTGACAACTGATACATGTGGTCATGAAATATCTAAGCTCGAATTGCATAAAATCTTATGATCTTTGAAACTTGGAAATGATTTAAAAGAAAAAAATGTAAGAAAGACGCTCTCAATCACACTACTGTTACCCAAAATTTACTAGGACTATCAACATCGTGCATAAAACTGAATACATTGATACCAGATCACAAATAATTTGTCAAATCCAGTAAATTTGATCAACAAATGTTTTGAAACATCCCTCGTCCTTTAAGTATTCAATTGCTAGCCTAGCCATGAAGAAACTCGGATATACAATCACAATCTACAACTATAATTGTTGTGGACAAGATATAAAATTCCTAGGCAACAAAAGAACCCAAAATTTATAAGGCAAACCTGTCAGTTTGCTTCTTTCGATACCACTTGTATGGTAATAACACTACTCATCATTTACAAAAGCCACAGTGAGGAATCTTTTAGGAGAATTTTTACAAGTTTCTACCTATGCACCACAATCGACCACGGCTTGGAGTGGCAGTTATAATGTTGGCACTGGCCTCAGTAGATGGGAGTTCTATGTCAGAAGTACTGCCACAACTGGAACGACCATGCTGTCCTTCTGTCTCATTCATCTTCTCTATTAAAGAGTGTCTTATACTTGAACCAACCACCCAAGCTTCAGAGAGATTTGTCCCAGGAGAGTGACTCATTGAGATAGGTGAATTGGGATTGCTGAAAGCATCCTCCTGCAATATGTCTCCTATTCTAGACAGTATGCTAAAGGCTAAACTTCCAAGAACTCTAGAGTATGCTTCCAATATGGAATGCCCAATGTCCTACAAAAGTTGTTATAAAGAAATTAATACGAACAGTGTTGTGCATTAAGTGGAGAAGTAAGAATTACAATGAAACTTACCTTGCCATATTGAACTTTTGCAGCATCCAGAAATGTTTGAGGAAGGTTTGGGTGTCTGGTTTTAAGCAGATTTAGAAGTGTTTCTGCACGTTCCAACAATAGTTCCATCTTATCTAAACCTGACACAGGGTCCTTCAGGAAGGACCATGAGGTTCGAATCGGGGATTTGCCACTATTTTCCTGTATGATTCTTTCTTTCCATGAAAATGTAGCTGCTTCCAATTTATTAATGGTCTCTAGGATAGCATGTTCAGATTTCAAATTCAGAGCTTTAAGCATTTCTTCTCCAGAAATCGATTCAGCCATCAAAACCTTGTGCAGTTCCTCTCCCAGGCTTGCCTTTCCACTCTAAAACACAAACAGATTTAATCAGAATCGAGAAATTACGACTGAAAAAGAAAAAAAGTCATTTTGATTGCTATATTTCTTGATAAAAATGGGGTAAGGAATTGTTATCTTGAATGGAAAGTATTTCGCTTGAGGCTGCTAGAACCATAAAAATTCAAACATTGAAAGCTGATTTTACCTTCAGAAGTGCATCCTTAATTACTGATGGCACGGGTATCTCAAGCAACATATTGTCATTGATTGATTTGGCAGCCTTGAATATTTGATGAACTATCCTTCCCTGATGAAGCAGCCTCTTTCTTTCAACTTCAGAGAGTCCAGTTCTTGGTACTCGCGGTGATGGAAGCCACCATCTTTTGCTTTGTCTTCCAGTTGTGTTCCTCCCTTCTGACCGGCTTCCTTCCTCCGCATACCAAAACTCGGTATTCACCATCGAGTCTAGTGTCTCCTGTGTCAACAGAACACCACAAAATGTTACAGGCTAATGACAAGCACAATGTTTCATGGTCTTAAATGAGAATGAAGAGATGACCTACAATAAGCATTGAGTCCAGTTTCTGAAGTGCTGGAAGATTCATTTGGATGTCAGCACGGGCTTTTGGGGTCATTATCTGTTCAAAGATAATTGCTACCTTATTTTTCTGTAATGTGATCTGTATGAAACTATTAAACCCTTTTCAATTCAGTTCAAATAAAAGATACCTCAAAGATCCCACCATTGGCACCACTTTGCTTAGCAGGAACCAACTCAACCATATAGTTAGTAGGTAACAACAACCATCCCATTTCTCTTTCCCATTTGCTCTTCCTTTCTTCAGACAGTGGTTCCAATTTCCACAACTCACCAAAAACCGTCACTGCATGTTTCATCTTACTGTTAGATTTTCTTAAAAAAAGTAAACAGAGGAAAATTTAGCAAGATCACATAAAGTAAAGGCAACCTGCAAGGCTTGTGATAGCAGTAGACAGTGCTAAAGCTGTGCTGAGGCCTTTTGATCCTCCTGTAACATCACCACCGAGCAACAGCTTTGCAAACTTCTCCTTCATGGCTTCTACATCAGAACTTTGAACATCAAAGGCAGACTTATCTTTAAGATAAAAATTTGAAGGACTTTCTGGGAGTTCCCACTCTTCCAATCCCTGTTCATCTCTTTTCATGGTCAAACATTTTGAAGAGAATGATCCAAAAGCATCTTTACTGGATGAACAACAACTGGAGTCATCATCATTAAATGAATCAGTTATACATCCATCTCCTCTGCTCGTTCTGCTTTCATCTCCGCAAGAACGATTATCCGAAGGGCAACTCTCAAGGCCATTGTATGTCACAACACCTGAAACATTATAAATTCATATTATTTCCGGCACTTGCTATGCTATGGTTGAGTAGCAGTATATACAACATCCAAATCCTCAACACCAACATGAGAATCTATCAGGGCATGTTAAAAAGGAAAGAATACATCAATGAAGTACCACATGAAGTAATGTAAAACTGGAAATATGTCAATACCATGATTACAGAGAAGCATTTCAAGCATAATTTTTTTTTTTTTTTCTAAAGATCACAGTTGGTGGATACTACTTAAGTGAAAATCTGTCTATTTTCGCTACATATTCAAGCAAACACATACTACATCAGAAACATAACTGAACTTACATGGACCAATTGCAACATTGACTATGTAAGTCGTCCTCACTGTTAATAAAAAAAAGTGGTTTTATTTTTCAGTGACATTTTGGTTTAAACTATATCTCTTTGTCAGACGAACCGATTGCTAATATACTGGTGAATTGCTTGACAAAAGAGTCTACTGCGACAAAACAACACCAATTGCATTCTCAGTTTCACACCAGAGAGAAGGGCATAATCTTCGGTCAAATTTGTCGACATTATAGATGCAGCACATGTACCCACATGCAAGACTATGAATATTTTTGTTTTGAATATTCAATAGTTATTTTTCTCATACTGGTACCTAACAAATTGAGTATTTTGGTTTAAATCTTTTTTGTTGAATATGGTAAAGTGAAACACAAACCTGTGACACCAGTGGAAAGTTTGTTAAAGAATTATATACATGAAGGATCACAATTTAAGTCATTCTTTTATTGAATTTGGTAACCAAATTTGTAGGCTTTGTGAAAAGGAAAATTATTTAGCAAAATTGAGTACGATGGATTACCTAAACTGATGCTGAGAGACAAAAAATTCTGAATGGAAAACAGAAGCTCTCGGTGATATGATAGAATGGTACACAAAAACTACTTCCAATTCAAATTGGAACAAAATAAAGATAATAACAACAAGAAGGATGAGAGATAAGTGAAACCCAAAGAGGAAAAGAGAATCCCCACACATGGGTCCCATATACAAAGAAAACAGTTCAAAGTTATGTTTTTGATTTTCATTTTGTTTTCTGCTAAACTAATGTCTGGATAAGGGAGATGTATGCTTTTATGTTTTTTGGATGGTTCATTTAATCAATAGTTAGGATGAATAGTATTTAAGATATTAGTTTAGAGTTTTATATTTCATTAAAATTTTCTTTTTTTAAAACTTTTAAATAAATTAAGTGAAGAAAGTGTGAATAAATTGTTGAAAAGTAAACTTTATAAACTACTAAAGTTTGAACACGATAACACTGACAAGAACACTTTACTTTGTATTTATTTATTTTTGTTCTAAGAAAAAGTAAAAAGAGTTTGTTTTATTTATGGAGCATGTAACAAGTATTCTTTTGTGTGATTGAAGCATGAAATAAATCTTTTAATGGTGAAAAAGAAAATAACACAATTTTAAGATTATTAATAAGAATTAATTATGGCTTAAAGAGGGAGATGCCCTAAAAATATGGTTTTGTTTTAATTATATTCAATTACATTTTTATCTAGGAAGTTTCACATGAATTTAGTCTTTCGATTTAAGAAAAAAGAAACATGTTTTAGGTTTATAATTAAAGTAATAAGTCTTTTAATTATTAATAATAAGTACTTTTTGTTTTTTTTTTAACTTTCAAAATTTAAAATGATATCAACTACTTTATTTTTCAATACATTCCTACTTTCAGTTTAGATTTTAATTAGTTTATACATGATTGTCATAAAAGAATCATAAATGCTTAATTAAGATAAAAAAAATATTACATTTATTGATTTCTACGTTACCATCATCATCTTAAATGAAGAAAAACGGACGCAGTGGAGAAAAACGTTAATTTTCAAATTCAAATCTCTCCGGGTTTTTTGTTTGTTTGAATAAAACATAAACAAATGTGAGTCAGTCAGTGAATGGAAACACTTCTCTTATTAGTTTTGTTCACCCTAAGTGGTGGTCCTTCTACTTTAACCAAAAATTACTAATAAAGACCCCAAATTCATATTCAAAGATCATCAAAACTCACACTTGATTTGATTTTGCAGTTGAAACTATGATTAATGATGATATAATAATTCAACTGAATTTGAAGCTAACAATGAAGACTATCAAATATAAGCTGAGAGAAATCATGAACCAAATAACCAAGTTTTGGTGAGAGTGAAAAAAAACAGAAGATTGCAGATAGACAAGGAAAGCACTTACTCTCTGGCACATCAAAATCAATGCTGATCTTGGTTTCCTTCGTACAGCAACCTAGTCTTTTTCTCAGAACCACCGACATCCTTTGCTCTGTGTGCCTCTCCAAGGTTGTTTCAGAAACTATCAGTGTCCACAATCACCAACATCTCAAAATCATTTTCTTTTCCATGTACACAAAGGGTATTATTATTATATATATACCCACTATACGTTTATGATCAGTAGTATACGTTACAAAAAAAAAGCAAAAAATAAAGTGAACTTTAAAAAAAAAATAAAGTACACTGTTTGATAAAAAAGTTCAGTTATAGTAAAATGGTCAAAAAGTGTGAGAAAGCAAAGAAAGGGTGTGATGCAGTGAAGCATGTGCAAGGCAGATTCGATCTTTTTAGTTTCAGATATGATTACTTTTTCTTGCGTAGGAACTGTGTTGTTTTTGTTTTTGTTTTTCCTAAGACGTTAAGAAAACAACGTCGGAATTAACAAACAAAAACAATGAAGTTTCCTAAGTTCAAAACCAAAGTTGCAGAATGAAACTCAAGAATAAAAGGAAAAGCAGAAGCAGAGAGTGGAAGAAGAAAAAACCTGAGCTAATTGAAATGGAGGATCTTGGAAATGGTGTTTCAAAGTTTGGGTGGCACAATTTAAAGAAGTTAAGGTTTGTGTTTGGGAAAAGAGAGAGAGAAAAGAGGACCGAATGGAAGAATGAGTAATGGCGTTTGGGTGTGCATTTAATAAGAGAAGAGAAGAATGACTAAGCATGAAAGTTGAAACAGAAGAGAATGAAGTAGCAATAGAAAAGAAGAGAAATAGTGCATCGGGGGTAACGTAGAGAAGAGCGTCTTCGTCGAATCTGGACCGTGGGATCCTGGGTCCATGTGCCTGATGACGCTCTGATTTGCACGAACGGTCAGGATAGTGGGGTGCAGGATTTTATAGTGGGGTCGCGGGGCATTAGGATCTGGAAGGTGAAATGAGTCGTAGTGAGAAGGTTTGTATGGATTTTTTCAAAATGAAAGGAGGTAAGTGTGTGCCACGTGGAGGTGGCTCATTTAATTGTTGGGCTGAGATATCAATTCTTTTTATTTCAATTTGCTTTCCCAATTTGAATTTAAAAATTACGCAAATAAATGCTTTTATCTGTCTCTACAGATCATTAATTGATTTTTCTAGTGCGAATTTAAGAGTTATATTAATGGTTCTTCATTTCAATTTTTTGAAAAAGTTAACGTGCTTTTTTTACTCGGTTTCATTAATTGCTTTTTTGGAGTGGTGGTGGGTTATTATTATTATTATTATTATTATTATTATTATTATTATTATTGTTGTTGTTGTTATTATTATTTTCAGCTTATGTAAATTACATGGTTTTGAATTTTTACACCAAAGTGAACATATATTAATCTTTTTAACTCAAAGCACGTATTTGGAATACTATGTGAAACTTTGTATTCTATAGGAGTGTCTTGAGTGGAGGTGACTCCAATAAGAAACAACCAAATAGTGGTGGACAAAAGAATATTGAAGATGTTTTAGAATCATGGTGATGGGAAACAAATCAATGAGACACATAGAACATATATGTTGACCCTTTTGAGAAAAATGTTGCTGGTACATGAAAACGATGAAGAAAATGGTTTAAAGTTAAGGGTTTGATATGTTGCATATTGAATATTTGAAGGGTTGTGTGGTAAGATGGTTCAGTGGTTAAGCTTTTGGACAAAAGTAAAACATCTTTTGCATTTGTTATATTGCCAATGTATAAAGCACAAAGAAGTGTTGGCCCTAACCTAGAGAAGGCATAGATCCCCATCGTGGTGATTGGTTGGTGTTTTGAAGGAAGAAACGTGACTGATATTTCTAGGAAAAAAATTAATGATTCAAAAAACTATTTAAATAATGTAAAATTAGTAAGTAATTGGAGAGGAAAGTCAATTATGTTTAATTCTGATCAAAACAAGAACAATTCAATAACAATCTAAAGAAAAATAGGTGAGAGCTACGGTAATAAAATACAACTCAATTTCATGCCTAGGTTGTTTATTCGTAGGGATAGAAGTAAAAGTACAAAACTTCAACATTGAAGATATTTGATGCACTGATGATGATTTTCCTAACAAGAAAGTTAATTTTCCAAGATGTTTCTCTAATCATAATCTTGCTACCTTGTAGCTTCATCTTCCATAGTATTTCTCAAATTGACCCAATAGATAATACCATGCATTGGAAGATTGCGGGAAAAAAAGAAAAAAAACACTATGCATTGGAAGATATCACTTGTTGGGTTTTCCTCCATACGTCAAGAATTATATATTCAAAGGTATGGCACTACGTTGTGCTTTCATTTTGTCAAATATTGTGTTTGACTTCTTTTAGTTTTTTCCAAAAATTATCTTGTTAAGACGTTTAACTGTTTTAGAAAGTAATTTACATAACTAGGTTAAATATATTTTTATCTATCGACTTTCAATGAAAATTGGAATTAGTCTATTTTTGAAACTTTAAACTTATTTCGTCTTCTATTTTTAGAAATGTATGAATTTAGTCATTTTAGCCAAATTTTATTAAGTTTATTTAAGATTTTAGATGTATTTTTCAGCTAATATTGAAGTAAAAATATATCAAACGGTAGAATATCATGAAACTTGTTTGAAATATTAAACGAACTTAACAAAATTTGATTAAAATAACTAAATTTACGCATTTCAAAAGTTTGGTACTAAATTAAATTAACATTTTAAAAATAGACTAATTTCTATTTTCATTTACAACATTATTTGTTTATTGATAAATATTAATGTCTCATCCAACACGTGTGCATGACTCACATTGAAGTACTAGTCACCTTATCTTCAAGTTATATACTTGTCTCACTAGAAAAGGAAGCCCTAAAAGGATTTCCAATGGGAGAAATTAAGGAACGCAATGAATTAAATTGAAGAACAACATTTTTGGAAGAGAGAACGAGAAGAAATAAAGCAGAATAACGCACTTTCAAAATAGCTAAAGTTCAATAAACAGGGAAATTAAAACGAAAGGAACCATACTTGAGAGTTGATGCAAGGAAGGAACCATACATGAGAGGTGATGCAAGGAATAGAGAGGAATGACAAAAGTTGATTCCGCAAATAAAAGATATGATATATTACATCGATCATATTAAAATTTGACTCAACTTTATTTTATATAGTGTTTGAATTTATAATTAAACTGTTTTAATGAATAAATATAAGTTATAATTTTTTACTTATTAATACACCGATCATTTTATATTATATATATATATATATATATATATATATATATATATATATTATAAAAAAAAAAAAATATAATATTTTATATAAATATAGAGTGTAAAAAAAAAAAAAATAAAAAAAAACAATGAAATCGAGATTATTCAAATAATAATAATAATAATAAAAGTAAATTTATATATCACAAATAAATTTCATTTTTTTTATCATAATTGAATCGGTTTTTGAATTTTTGTCCAACACTCTTGATATCTAAATTATTTAAAATTAAATCTTTTTATTTTCTATAAAAATTAAGAATTTGAAATTCTTCATATTTTATTTTCTTTAATTTTTTATTTTCATATCTTGTATTGAGTTTAGTCTTATTATCGACTTAACTTCTATTAAGATGTTATTTGGTCAAGATCAAAGCATTATTGATTCAACGTGTTTTTTTTTCACGAAAATTTTCTTAGTTATTTTCAATCATTATCACAAATATTTTATTTTTTTAATATGCAAGTTAGTGTTGATCTTTCTCAACGCACACTAATCAGGACGTTTTCTTATCAACATTAATGATTTTGAACCAATGTCAAATGTAATTTTTAATCCATCTGTCGTAATAACTGAAATGGTGACAAAATTGTAAATATAATAAAACTTGCAATGTCGTTTATCATTATAACTAACTTAAGAAAGTGGGAGTGGTAACAAAGTTATAATAAAGTATAAGACTTTCTATATTGCCTATCGTTTGAACGAGCATATAAAGTGGGAACTATGACAATTTGGTAGTAAAGTACAAAACTTTTTATACTAGTTATACTTAGAACATGTGGCGACCAATTTTTTTTTTATTTGTTACTATTATTTTCTATATTATATTTATAAAATTTTAACACATAATTTTACAATAACATATAACATACTTAAAATATTCACATATACATATATTTATATATTTTATAATATTGTATGCATCTTATATTTACATCATTTGATACATATTATATTTTCTACAGTAGAAGAGGAAGGAGTATTACTTGTTTACAGCTCCCCCCCTCGTATATTAGCATTTAAACAAGTGGAGGAAAAAGGTTATGGACAAGATTAAGTTGGACTATTGGAGGTAAATAAAAAGTGACTACAATCCGTCCTTCAAGGGTAATGCATTTGGAGCATTTAGGAAGGTGATGCTAGAATTTCAGGTTCCCTGAAATGTCACTGAATTATTTACTGCATTTGTTTGTCAGGCATTTCACAAAAAAACTGCCACAATGTCGACGAAGAGAGGGTCAGGCATGTTAGGAGCAATCATCTACCATGAGATTATAAGATTTTGTTTTTCATACACAATCATAAAATAGGGAAGTGAGACAACTATCACATAAAAATATAACATATCTTAATAAAATAAAATAAAATGAAAACTCTTTTCAAATCCGTAAAACTTGCATCTTTATTTTACTTTATAAAGATTTTGATTAATTTTGTAGTAACTAGTTAGGATAATTGAGTCACATCAGGGTCGACAAAGTAACTCAAGAACATCTCATTTTGAGTACTAACTACTCATTTAAATCCCCATGGTTATACCTCCAAACTACAAAAAATCAAATCTTTATTTATCATAAATTTTATTTTGGTATTAAATCATGTAATTGTATAAATAAATATATATGATCAGTGTATAACTAAAAATAAATATATAATAAACAAAGAGGATAAGTGAGTGACCTGAAATAATATAAATGAATAAATGAAAGTAAATATAAATTGAATATTGAATAGATAGGATAGTGCACAACTGAAGATGAATATAAATGAATAAATAAGAATAAGAACTAAATATAAATTATAATGAGATTAGGGACACCTCACTTAAAGTAAATATAAAAATAAAAATAATTATGAAGAGATAAAAAAAAATTAAAAGGATAAAATGATAAATGTCTCCTCCCCTTACCTTAGTTATTGTGGAACATATACCAAATTTGTATTGAGACTTTGATGATATTTTTTTTTCTTCGGTGCACTCAGACCACTTATCCTTTATCTTTCTTTCTTATACGGGATGAACTTGATGAACTTATAGCACTAAGTCTCTATCTGTCTTTTCTTTTTTCACGTTCTACCTCTTCTCACATTTTTATTTTATTCATCTCTCGCCCCTATTTATAAGAATTAATGTAATGATCACTTTTAATTTAAATTTAACTATATTTGTTAATACTATTCTTTAGGTTTGTTTCTAACATTTGGTTCAAGATTTTTTTCATTAATGATCATAAGAGGAGATAAGGTTTGCAGTTCGCATGTGCAATCTTATCACTCCCTTTTTCTTTTATTAATTATATAAACTAATAATTATGTTAAGAATAAATTATAGTATATATACAATATTATTAATTTACATTTCTTATACATTGAATTCTTTTATAACAATTACAAATATATGTGATTATTTAAAGTTGTTAGCATTTAATTTGAAATATATTTCTTTTATAATACCAATATTGAAATAACTTATACATATATAACTAAATGTGTGGTATAAACTTATTATTAGTTAATTAGTCATCTATGTTTACAAATTATTAATATAGATATATTATTATTTATAATAATAATAATAATTTTTCTTTTTATAATATATATATATATATATATTACTTTTTTATTTTTTTTTAGATGTTACAGAATCAATATAGAAAGTTGGAGCGTATATTATTTTAAATTTAAAATATACATATTATGTTGATTTTTCGTTATAATTGGCATAACATCATTAATTTATTTCTTCTCACCCAACCTTCTCACGCTTTCACAGACTCTTGACTTTCCTCCTCTCTACACCTTCTATGCATTTGTGTCTCCATGCTTTGGTGGTTGACGTCTCTTCCTCGCTCTGGTGGTCATTACTCTTCTTATCGTTGCTCTTACTCTTTCTCATTCTTGCTCTCGCGACTCTCTCGTTTGGTAATGGGTGCTTTATCTCATTTAGGGTTTTCTTCATTTTTATTGCATAACTATGTGAATCTTTCCATGTGGCTTTTCAATACCGAGATTTGGTTGCATGTTGTTGATATATTTTTGTATTTTCTATCTTTTCCACGCACAAGGGCCTCCCCTTCCTCCCTCCACCAGTGCTTCTTCCTCCTTTGCACATGACTTTGCACCTCACTGTCACTACCATAAAGTTTTCCACTAGAATTGCTATTACACCCTTCTTCGCATGAGGTCTCCTTTCTAGATCTATGACGACATTAATTGTGAGACCCTCATCGATGAAAGGGCAAATGTAAGTTTGAGAATAATAAAGAAAAATGATTGGGTGAAGGTGAAGATTGATGGGGTTGTCAGCATGTATGAAATTTATGAATGAGAGTTGAAGAATGAAAAATCGTGGATCGTGAGACTTTTTGTGTCATTGGTTGTGACAATAATCGACATAAAATATGTACTTTCTATGACGAATCTAAAATCAACGTAAAAAGTAAAAACTTTCTATATCAACTGTATCTATATACTGATTTTAGAACCGATATAAAAAATCTATTTTAACCAACATAGAAATATTTGTTGCACTAGTGTTCTAGATTAACATTAATAAGAATTTTCTCAACCAACATTAGTATTTACTTTTTAACTAATTTCATAAAAATATTTTGATTGAAGTCAATAAAATTATTTTTCAACTAATATAAATTAATTTTTCTACACAACGTTAATATAATTACTTTTTAATTAACATTGTGAAATTGTTTAGGTCACTAATTATATTAAACTAACTTAAGACAACTATAAAAAAAATCCTTAAAATGACGTTATTTTATTCAATAATGCGCATGAACTTCTAATAAAAAGATTTATCACTTTTTTTTGTCATTATATATGCACTAGTAATTGGACATTCTGGTAGCTTTAAACTGGTACTGGGTAAAGATTTCTTGGGATGTGACCCTGCTGACACTTGAACAGTGTGTTGCACACAAATTATAGCATTATATAAAAACTTAAAAAGGTGTTATCAGAGAGCAATACAGAGAAACTTAACAACTAAGACAGTGTGCAAAATACATAGAACATACAAGGCTCGAGGGAAAGGCTTCACTAGAAAAGGGACCAAAACAAAAGCAAAGACTTAAAATATTCAACCTCTTTTTATGTTGGAGGAATGTTAGGCTTTTTTCTAGTTTCTTCCATTCTCTTTGTTCACTATAATTTCAATTTTCATCTGTAATATTTTGAAAAATAATTTTTTGAATATTAAATTTTGACAATTTTTTTAAACAACTCTAGATAACATCTTTTTTGTAATTTTTTTTTATTTTTTTATTTTTAATATTTTAAAATCACTTATCTAAAAAAAGTTATCAAAATTTAATAGTAAAAATATTATTTTTCGAACATTTTTCCACTTTAATTGCTGAAATCAGCACTTATAAACCTAAACAAATCCAAAAATCTGCAAATCATCTCTACTTTCCCATTCTGTCAGGGATAAACCAATAAAGAAAAACAGCGGTTGCAGAAAAACAAAGCACATTTGATAAACATGTTCTATATCTATACACAGATGATTGATTCTGAAACCAAGTTTCCTAAACAGTATCAACATAGATGCATGCTGAGTTAAACATCTACAAAAACCAAGACTGAAAATATTCAGAGACCTGAAAATCTACATTTATTACTAAGAAGTGAAGCAAATATGAAACACAAAAGGGAAGTGAATATAGGGGGAGAAAATATGTGCAAAACCTGGCCAAAATGGAAGGACCCATTAACTAACAATCAATGTGACTTGGAGGTGCAGCGGGAGGGTATGTAAGTCCCATTCAAAGGTCGGAACTTTAGGTCACAATCTAGATGGCACAAGAACTTAAGAGACCCTAAAGGACCTACCCTCCACTGGGTCCTTGCAGCCCCTTTGAAATCAAACTCAATCTCATTCTTTTTCCACGCATCACCCACTAGTTCCATCTGATCAGGACTCAAGGGTATGGATGATGACTGAACAACGTAGCTGAGGTCCTTGGAGCTGTTCTTGGGCACCTCAAAAGGGTCTGCAACAAGGACAGCTATGTCCTGCCCTTGGAAGCTGATGTTGAAGGTGATGTCGGAGAAGGTTGCATGAGCCTTCGCATTCCCATTTTTTGCAGTCACAACAATGGTGAGTTGAGTTTGGAGCAAACCAGCATAGTCATTTCTAAGAAGGTCAAGGCGAGCATTGGTGACACTGATCACAGGCACTCTAGGGTGGATCACCATGTACCCGATGAACACTACGATGCCTACAACTACCACTGCCACCGCTATCACGGTGCAGATAATCGCCACCAGCCACACCAAAGGGTTGGTGCGGCCATTTGCACCCATCACCAGTTTCCCCTTGAACTTGGGCATGGTTTTGGCCATGGAGAAATAGCATGAACGAAGAAAGTGTTCAAAGTGTTCAAAGGACTTCTGCAGTGAGTGAACTAGATTTGAGTTCTTTTAACTCTATTCTGATTGAAGGTTTTGGTATCTTCTTTTCCTCCCTTGAAAGCATTAGATCTAGTGCATTTATGTTTTCTTATATGGCATAAGCTTCTCCACAACTATGAATCATAGCCGCTATTTCGTTTTGAAAAAGGTGAAAATACCAAACTTGCAGTGCTAAATCCTACTCGATTATTCTTTTCTATTGTTTTCTACAGAGCAAATTCTGTCCTTTGTTTCTGCACCTCCCAACATGCATCAATTTCACACAAAGGCTGAATCTAACAACTTCTGTAACCATTTTAATATCTCTTAATTAAAATAAACTATTTTGTCTACCATTTTAATATCTTTTACTGTCCACCGATTAACAATAATGCTAATAATGGTATGCGTTTTAGAATTATAAAAATACATTTTCAACAAAATATTGGGTAGTCACAGTGTCGGAAAAAAGTTTAGAAGGATAAAAATGAAGAAACAGAAACAGCTTGTGTAAAGTTTAGCTGTAGGTGTTTTTTTTATTAATTATTATTATCTGTCCAACATTTAAAAAACAAATGAAAAGCTCAGTCTATTGGCACCACATTAGTGGAAAATGTTTTAGTTACTGATTCTCTATAATTATAATTTTAACTACATAGATTTAAACCCTTGAAAACAATCATTTATCCACTAAAATAAAATATAACTAGATTGTGACTCAAGTAATACACAGAGACAGAAATAAAATCATTGAAAACTTTGTTTTCGAAAGAATGTTATATTTATATAGTAATATTTATATAGTAAATTCATGTAATAGAAATAGAAGGAAGGGTATAGATGTTACAGTGGGCTAAAACCCGAAAGTTAATTTGACATGGGTTTGAAATACATTAGATTTGAGAAAATTTAGTTTTTTCAAATGGAATTCAAATCGAGATCAGCTCACTTAAATCACAAATTAAATGGATTCAAATCTAGTTAAAGATATGTTGAACCCTAATCTACCATCAACAACCCTTTGCTGTATTTTTTAAGTTTTATTATTATGACTATTTACTATATCTAATAACGTAGCTTGATAATGTATTCTTTTTAAAGATCATAATGTTGTTTAATCAATATTTTAGAATGTTTAATTTATTTATTCGTCAAATTATACAAATTTAGAATTTATTTTCACAACTATCTTTATACTATTATGAAAAAAATGAGTTGACGTAATTCATTTTGATTTACTCCATAAATTTATAAAATAAATTAAAAAAAAACATAATAAAATACATCAACTCATTTAATCGGTGATAAATCAAGTTGAATTATAAAATTTTATAATTCACCAAAAAAAATCTAACTGAGTTAATTTGTTTTTATTAATGAACTTACATAAACCGATTTAACTCACTTTAACATGTCTAACAAGAAGTTGTGTTCACATATGAATGATGGATTCACATTCCTTCACGCAGAGAAAATTTACTTTCATTGTGTATAAAAATTACAACGAAAACATGCTTCTGTTAAGATATCATTTTATAAGGGTCGAAAAAAAAATGGGATGTGAACTTAATATTTCAGGATGAGAAGACTTTATCATTTATATAATTTTTTAAAAATTTAGCCATTTCAATAAAAATAAATATAAACGAAAACGGCACTTACAACTAACAGGAAAGATTTGTGTGATATGATAAGAAATAAACCTTGAAGCGCTTGATTCATAACACTGTGACAAGTGCCCAAAATGGCATAACAAGCTTGTGAGTTCAAGAAGTTATCGTATAGCCATCCTTGGAATTAACCACGATTTTATTAATGCTAGTTTCACAATCAATAGTCCAGTGCACCACCAATATTTTTCTTATTGTAACAGAGAAAGCATGTATCTTAATTTATGATCAGAGGTGTTAAAATGGTGAACAAACACAACTCATCAAAGATTTAAGTCATGATTTAAAAAAATAAATCAAATATAAATCAAATTAAACTCAACTTAATTAATTCATAAGTTAAATAAATTCAATTCGAGTTAAAAGTGACTGAATAATTCAATTCCAGTTGAAAATGACTTAACTCGTAACTCACTGTCAACACCTTTTATGATTTTTTTCATAATTATTTACTACTTATGTAAATTAATATTTTTTTAAAATTAAAATATTGTACAATAATATTTGGATGACTTAATTGCTTAATTTATTTTATTTTTAATTACATAAGTTGATATTTTAGTTTTTCACTAATTATTTTTATAATAATACTAAATGAAATAAATAATAAATAATATTTTGACTATATTATTATGAATAGATGAATCAAGTCAATCTATTGATTGTTTCATTAAATATATAAAATAAATTAAGAGAACAAGAAATTATTAACCAAGTCAATTATATAACCCACCTAACTCACAAGTCCGTAGTAGTGAATTGAATCAAAATTTTCAACTCACCAAATAGTAAATGAAATTAAGTTACTCATTTTTAATTCAACCTATCTTAGACACCTTATATGACACATTATTTTATGATATAGAAAGATTGACATTAACATGTTTCAAGCCACAAGAATCCAATTCATTGTTCACGAAGAGTTATTTAATACCCAGTCGTACAAAGTATAAGGTCTTTCGAATGATACATGTTTCTCAGATATTTAGAAGAAAACTAAACAATTTTTCAAACAGAACTGGCAGTCCTAAAAGTAGAGATTATGCATCACAACAACAACAATCAAATGCGATAACTATTACTTTTAAAAAAAAATGCAATAACCTTTTTTTAATGTTAAACTGTTATCCTAACTACAAATAATAATCATCCTATAGTTAATAACAATCGTAAATATATAATTATTGACATAGTTCTCTTCTCTGTATTAAAGCAATGCTTTAGGAAGTTAAATAGACCGTTAGGTATAACGAATACAATAATCATCTTAAGCTGTGCTTGGTTTTGCTAATAATTAATATAACTACTAGTGTAAACAAAAATATACCAGAATAACAATTGATTTAAGTTTGAGCTATGCTTCAACCATTTGTAATAAATTTCAAAGCATATATATAACATTTATACAAAGTTTACATGTCACTAGGTGACAGGGAACATCTGTAAGTACAATTGAAAGTAATAAAAAGAAGCACTCACCTCCAGGTGTTGTTGGTAAGGATCCCGGGACACTTTGCTGAACAGCTTAGGTTTGATAACCATCCATCTTTGTCAGCTATATATAAGTAGGCACCACAAGCCCTTGCTAAATCTTGTGGCAAGCCATGGCCTAGGAATTATAGTCTTCCCTTTCACAAATCTTTTCCCAACCAAAAAACAATAAAGACCAATACCATATTTACTTTTCTGTGCATACAGTGTAAATGAGCAAAATGTGAGGAAAAGACGAACCATAGATTGCAGACAGTAATCATAAAAGAAATTTATCAACGCAAGATACTCTCAATTTGTAGCAGGTTACTAGCATGCATTACATTTGATGAGTCAAGAGTGTTTACGACTTCCGAGATTTCAGAATTATTCTGTTTAACTATATGGACCTTATTTCAATAAAGGAGTAAATTTCAACCACATTAAATTCTAAACTATCACCCTCAATTTCACCAAACCTATGGACAATTTGCATCAAACATATCAACATTTTTTAAGCATTACGACATATTTGGGAGTTGAATGAACCAAGCAAAGTAAAGATACGTCGGATGTGGACGAAAAAGTGAATATAGGATGTTAGCACTCAGCAGCAATATGCACAATATCCCTCTATGAAGATCCACAATCTTGTCACCTCATTAGCATAGAATACAATCTCATTCCTCAAAACCTAGCATAAAAAGGATGAACATATTAATTAAAAGGAAGAACAGAGCTTTCCCTGGGTTCTTTCCAGCCATCGCTAGAGCAAGGAATGAGAAATAGCAAAAGAGGACGAGTGAGGGAATAATCCATGAGAAGTACCTAGATTCTGTGAATGAGGCACAGGAGGAGGGGAAGAGGGCAGATTATGATCCAAAAAAACATACCCAAAATTTAACTATCAAATGACTACAGAAAATCCTTCAATGATGCACATGCTGTAAAAAGAATAGTTGAGCAAGGTGTATCTCTTTGGATTTGTCAATCAAGCGGCCTCAAAAGTAGAAAACCCGACCAACTAACAGTATTCAGAGAATTCTTTAAAAAAATCAGAGTATTTGAAACAATTTAAGTGCATGAAACAGCCAAGAACAAAATAAAAAATGAAAACCGTCGTAATGGCCCATACCCCACCCGTAAGATAGCTTTATCATTCAACTCTCCACTTCGGGTCTTTGTGGTCCGAGTGTTTTAAATTACGGTTGTGGACGCAGATGCAGAGACCGACCGTGAAAACTTAGAACTTGCGACCACAATTCTAGTACCATGACTCCCCACTTACACCAACAAGGCAATGCTATCAATAATAGATGAACAAAATCTAATAGAGTATAAGCACTTGTATCAAAGCCCTGATAATAAATGTCCACGTAAGGAAACTTAATCTGCAGCTTTGCTCTAAGCAAGCATGCGCAACTTTCACGAAAGCCCACGAAAACTGCCATTCTACAAAATATACGAAAAACAAATTGAAGGAAAATGCTAGAACTGGGTTAGCAATCATAAACCGATAGTCAAATGCAAATAATTCCATGAAAGTCATACTAATAACTTGTTATAATGATTATGATTATTCTATCATGACTTCTTAATTTAGAAAAAACAGCACCAATCCCATATTATTCACGAACCCCTTGGTTCATCTTAGGTAGCCGAGTGTGATCAGCTTAATATTAACATAAACATTTTAATATAAGGAGAATAAAAGGAATTATACAGAAAGACAACATGGACAACTAATTATCCACAAGGAAAGGCTACCATGGAGTGAAAACAAAACAGTGAAACTCAGAACACTGCTTGAAAGAAAGGCAAAGCTAACTGAGACTGTCAAGAACAAGCAAAACATGCCTGTCTCCAAGACCAATAATTGAGTTGAGTGTTAAATTTAAGCATATACTAGCAGATATCCAACAGATTAGAGAAGGGACTGAGAAAATCTATCAGCAAAGCCATTAAAAACTATTTAAAATATTGAAATCAATAGTTTTTTGTATAGATTAATTTTCTTGATTTATGCAGCCAATCACGCCTAGTAGGAACAAGTTTTGCAGTTGTTGTATTCACATAGAATGCAATTACATTCCACAAACACTAGTACAAAAGGGAAGAACTGTTTAATGTAAAGGAAACAACAGCGTTCTTTATTGATAAGCCATGCCTAGAGAAAGGAATGAGACTAGCCTATGCCGGAAGTGAAAAAGAGAATATCCCATAAATTTTCTATGCATGAGTGCCCAAAGTTCTATAGCAAAGGAAGTGGGTATTGGGCAGGATAGGAGCAGCTTGTTTTGCAACTGAACATACCCACAGTTCGACTTCCATACAAACCTTTGAAAGAACTGAATAAAAATAAAATGGTAAAATTGGTATGGATTAAACAATGACTAACATCATTGGGACCTTAAGCACATACAAGGTGGGTATTTCCCTCAAACATGATTTATTCCATACCCAAAGTGGTATCACTGGGATTTGAACCCTTAATCACTAGGTTAAAGGACACAAGTCACTACCACTTGTACCAACCAATGTGGTTTATAACAATCTTTATTAATGTATGTACAAAGAATGTTTGTGAACGTTGGAGTTAAGGGGACACCGAAAGAAAAATATGGGGTAGCAGCAATAAAATTTTACTATAAATGAGAGTGGTCACACAAGAAAGGACAACATACAAACTGATTAATTAATACAAGAATTTATTGTTGTGGTACCAATTGAGAAAAGGATGATAAAATATCAAATAAGGTAGTTTGGATATGGGGAAAATGTCACTAGCAATACCAGTAAGGAATAGTTGCATGATCTTTGGTCATGAAAAGAGAGAAAGACCAAAATAAAACATAGATAAAAAATTTAAGAGCAGCCCCATGATGACTAACGTTCCTGAGAATTTGGCCTTTAACCAAGCCCAATAAGAACATGTGAATCCATACAACTAACTTCATTTGGTAGGATAAGGAATGTCCATCTAAGTGAGCAAATCTCCAACATTAGAAAAGAAATTATAACCATAAATTATCAAAAAATACATTATATACTAAATATCAAGAGAAAAGATAACTTGTCAATTATATATGGATATAAACATAAATAAGAGTAAGGATGATCTTGTTTTTTAAAATCTTTGCAGACTTGCCAGGTGAGGTTTATGATCCCTGTTCCCATATCTCTATACTTTGGAGGACTTTTGCTCCTCATCCCCATCTCCCACAGGGTAACAATCCATAAGCTTTAAGGCCTCTAATGTGATGACAGAAAATTGACATGCAAATACATAGATAATAAAATAACCATGAAGAAACATGAAACAAGGAAACTCAATGTGCAACTTTGTCATAAGATGCATGATTTTAATGAAAACGCCAACAAGAACTGCCTGCACCACAAATGTGAACCAAAACATGGAGAGGCAAGCCAAGTGAAAATATTTACAAAAAGCTAGATGTTTTATATTATGATCATGCCATCGTGAAAACTAACTCTAGAAATTTGCATGCAAACCGCCTATGGTTCATGATTTATCAATAAGTCGATCCTAAATTGCAGTATGACAAGCCCAAAAACAGATATTTAAAATAAGTGGAAGAAAATGAATTAGACAAGAAATATAACTACTAACACAAAAAGACTATCACAGGGAAAGGCAATCATGGAGTGAATATGATGAAAGATGCAGAACACCACTTTAGCCATCAAAGACAGTCAAGAACAAGTGTAACTTGCCTGTCTTTGGCAACAAAGGTTGAAAATCAACTAAATTTTAGATTTACAACTGGACATGAGCTTTCCACTTCCTATAGATACTATCATATCTATCTCTTGCACTTCTACCTTCTTTATAGAAGGCATCCTTCAGTAATGTCATTGTAGATTCATATACCTTGATCCTTCTATAAAGCACATCCTCAGCCAGCCTCTTAACCTCCGATAATCTACTCAAGTTACAAAGTCCAACTAGCATGGCATTCGCACTCTCATCAAGCGGCTTGACATGATTCTCAACAACATAACTCCAAATTTCATGCGCTGCTTCAGGATCATCGCATTCAAACAACATTGCAATGGCGGCAGCGCAGTTAGGGCCGGTAGGGGGCCACTCATTCTTGATCATCTCGGCGAAGAACCTCTCCGTCTCACGCGCCTTCTTATTCTTCACCAAGCACTCAAAGATCATGTTGTAGGTAAGGGAGTCCGGAAAAGCGCCATGGAAAGCCATCTCATCGAGCAGGCGAATGGCGTGATCAATAGCAACATTGTTGCAGAGCAACCCAATCATGGCATTATACATGATTAAATTAGGCACTAACTCGCCACTGACCATCACATCCCACATAGGGATAGCGTGATGGGCGTCGTTTCGCTTGACAAGAGCGTCAAGCGCGTTGGTAAAGAATTTCAAACCTGGGAAGCAATCATGGTCCTTCATAGCCTGAAGGAACCTGACAACATCATCCATGAGGTCAGCGCGAAAGAGGGTCATCAAAAACGCGTCGTAGGCAGCAACATTGTCCTTGTCCCAGCCAACTTGAGCCACCATATCACCAAACGTGATCTTAGCTTTAGCAGCATTGCCTTCCCTCTGCCACCCTTCGAGAAGAATGGCAAAGGTGTCGCCGTCAGGCGACACCTTCGCCTTGATCCTCTCGAGAAACTCGACGCCCACGGACGTTTGGTTGTCCTCGCAGCAAATGGCGCTGAGGAGCGAGTTAACGGCCACCACGTCCTGCTTGACGCCATACCTGTCCATGACGTCGAAGCTCATGACGGCCTCGTTAAACCTACCGGCGGCGGAGTAGCTATGGAAGACGGAAGCGAAGGTGGAGAGAGAAAGCTTCTCTTCCTGTTTCATGGACCTGACGGCGTCCCACATGGGCTCGAAAAGCTGGTTTTTACCCAGCAGGTCGACCATCAAGTTCCAGGTATGAGCCGGGTGCCTTTTGCCTCGCCCGGCCCACCGGAAGAACTTGACGGCGGAGGAAGGGTAATTGTAGGAGAGTTTCAGGACCTCTTTGACGAGGTCCTCGTCGGGATCGATTCCCGAGGAGGAGAGGGCGGTTTCGATTTCGTGAGGGGAGGCGCGTGTGAGGATGTCACAGAGGGCACGAGCGGAAGACGAGACGTTGGGCGCGTCGAGGTGGGAGGGGAATTGGTTGGGTTTGGGAATTGGGGATGGTTGAGGTTTGTTAGGGTTTATGGATGCGTACTTTAACCCCCTCGACCTTGCGGGGTTTTCAGCCACTGCCTCCATTTCACGATTCATGGATCAATGGGTCCAGTGCGGCGCATCGGAAGAGGTTCTTCGAGAATGCTTGAATTATGCGTTGGCACAGTGGAAGCAGTGGGTTAGGTTGACGAGGAAATTGGAAGGAGTGGATAGACAAAATGGGAATTGGAGATTGTTTGTGAAGAAGGGAATAGTTTGGGGTTCTGTTTGGAGAGTGTTTTAGATTGGTTGAGTGCAGTGTTCAGTGACTCGCAGCAAGGAAGAAAGTTGAGTTTGCCTTGTGTAATTGTGTAACAGAGAAACTGCGGATCTTGGTGACCAGAGTTGAAGTGTGATGTGAATCTGCGCTACATGCACGTGCGTAGAAATGGGCCTCTGTTGTGTAATGGCCCAAATTGATTGAAATAGGGGGATGTTACCATAACAATTGGTTTTGTACGCTGAAAAAACAAAAGTCTAGTTAAATATTTATAATAATCATATCTTTAAAACAAATTATTGGTATTAGGATAAGATGAAGATTAGGTTTAAGTCTATACTATTAGGGATGTCAAAAAAATCAGTACTCGCGGATATCCGCAGATAAAACCCGTCATGGGTAGAAAATGGATATTAAAAATGGATACCCGTTACCTGTGGGTACGGGTATTTTTGATACCCGCATGTTAACGGGGCGGGTACGGGTATCATAGTATCCGTACCCGTGGATACCCATACCCGTTAAACTTTAATTCATAAAAATATCCTCATATATACATATATATATATATATATATATATATATATATACATATATTAGTAAAAAAATATTTTGGCCTAATTTTTTCTAAGTTGCACATCTTGTCTTTTGTCTTCATTCTTCAAACTTAATAGTATTGGTACGTTGTCTTCTTCCAAGTACACTCCTAATATTCTTCTCTTTCCTTTATTTGAAATTGGGCATATACATCAAATCCGATATAGACAATAACGTTTATGGTATACTTGTTGTCAAATGATGGAATCAAAATAAGAATATTTGGCACGTGGCAATTGAGATTTATTATTTGTTTTTTATTTTATTTTTTAGGAATCAATTGGAGAAAGTGGACTTTTTGATCAAAACATTAATGAAAGAATTTTCATTGTGTTGAACGTCATTTTATATCTACTTTTATAATTATTTGAACTTGTATGAACTTGAGTTTATTTGAACTTTATTTAAAATTTTGACAATAATGTATTTTATTTTATTTTATTTGAATTTATGATTAAATATTTATTTTTTAATAATTTTTTAAATACCCGCAGGTACCCATGGATACCCGCAGGTACCCATAGATACCCGCAGATATGAAAAAAATAGACGGGTACCTGCATAACGGATACCCGACGGATATGGATACGGATACGGGATAAATATTTATCTAGTGGGTAGGATACGGGGGAGCTACTACCCGTACCCTACCCGCCCCGTTAACATCCCTATATACTATACATCATAAATAATAAGGATTTTTTTAAATCAATTCTGCAATTAATTGTATTTATCCAGTTTCTTTCAGGAATATTGAATTAAGTAAACATTATAGCATGTCTGTTAATTTTTGTTTATGATAGTAAAAAATAACAAAACTATTACTATCGTTATTATTATAATTATAAAATTAAATATGATTTCTTTTATGTTTTATTATAAATAATTTTTTTTATTTTTGTAGGTTTATTTTGGAGGTAATCTTTTATTTTAATGAAATTTAAGAAACCAGTCAAATTAAAAAAAGGGGTTAAATTTTAAAAAAATAATGTCACTTAAATAATAAAATTGATTAAATAATTATTTTAATTTAAAAAAATATTTGAAAAGTAAAATTAGAAAATAAACGTGGACATAAAAAAAATCATCTTTATATAATAAATGAACTATCATATATTTACATTATAAAGTATAATTTAATATGATATTTCAAATTTTAAAATTTAAATTTCATTTAACATTTCATATTTTAATTATTTTTTATATTTAGGATCTACTTACGTTAATTTCATTAAGCTCAATTTATTTTTTATTTTGCATCATATATATATATACACACACTAGCGTACACAGGCTATCGTGCATGTGTATACACATTTTTTAAATATAAATGATAGTATCTTAGTAGGTGATAATAATGTAATGTTGTTAAATTGATATATAAAATAAATTTAATTTATTAAAAATGAAGTGAAATGTTAAAAATAAAGTGAAATGAATAGAAAGGTTAATTGTTGATGAATAAAAAAATTAAGATAAACAATGTTATAGAAAATAGGTAAAAATAACTATTAATTTTAAAAATTAATAAATAATTATATTATAAAGGGTAGAATTGGTATTATAAAATGTGGACACAAAAGAGGGAATCCTCTTTTATATATAAAATAAATTTATATTCATTAAAAATGAAGTGAAATGTTAAAAATAAAGTGAAATGAATAGAAAGGTTAATTGTTGATGAATAAAAAAATTAAGATAAACAATTTTATAGAAAATAGGTAAAAATAACTATTAATTTTAAAAATTAATAAATAATTATATTATAAAGGATAGAATTGGTATTATAAAATGTGGACACAAAAGAGGGAATCCTCTTTCATATATAAAATAAATTTATATTCATTAAAAATGAAGTGAAATTTTAAAAATAAAGTGAAATGAATAGAAAGGTTAATTGTTGATGAATAAAAAAAATTAAGATAAACAATTTTATAGAAAATAGGTAAAAATAACTATTAATTTTAAAAATTAATAAATAATTATATTATAAAGAGTAGAATTGGTATTATAAAATGTGGACACAAAAGAGGGAATCCTCTTTTATATATAAAATAAATTTATATTCATTAAAAATGAAGTGAAATGTTAAAAATAAAGTGAAATGAATAGAAAAGTTAATTGTTGATGAATAAAAAAAATTAAGATAAACAATTTTATAAGAAATAAAAAATAATTATATTATAAAAGTAAAATTAGTATTATGAAATGTGGACAAAAGAGGGAATCTTCTTTATTATATATATATATATATATAATTATCATGCAAGTTTATTTCCCATTCACATATTAGAATGTTAAAGTGGTCATTTTTGTTTATTAATAATTCCAGTGTACATACTTTTATTATTTCTACTAGTTTTAAACCGTGCTTAAACACTTGGTGTTTATTTGTACATTTATTAAAATATTTAGAAATGAGAAAAGAAATAATAAATATTTTTAAATATATAATAAAGTTTTGAATAAAAGTAATGTAAAAAATATTTATAGGTTCTGAAGTTAATATAACAGTAAAACATAACTATCTAGAGAATTTGTAAATATACAAAGGATAACGTAAGTCTAATAGTAGACTCTATCAAAATAAAAGATATACAAAAATATGTAAAATAGATTCATAAAAAATGTGTATTATTAGATTTATTTAATTAATAAATTGACAAATTTATTATATATGTTATTAGACTCCTCTAATTAATATATAAACACGCAGATATCTCATTAGTAATGCAACTAACTCCTTTGAAAGTGAAATTTATCTCAATTCTATATATATTTCTTTTGACTTTCATAGTTTTGTATTTGAATTGGACAATTATTTCTATATTTTTTCTTTGTGGATTAGCCCCGACAAGTATCCCTAAATAGTTTGAATGGGAACTTCAACCACTTTATAATTCAACATTTGCCTCAAACTATATACTTTTTCCTACTTACATTCATACTTGTACCTTTTCACCTTTCCTCTTTCTATTGAATTTGTGATTTCCAAACTCCTTTTTATTTTTCCTTTTCAAAGTGATTTTTGATATTTTTTTATCTATAATATGTTCCGTCATTTTTTCATTAAGAAATTTTTTAATAAGAGAGTTAAAATTCCGCGTTCATTTTCGTGTCTCTCATCAAATACCGGTAAAGTTTATGGAGAAAAGGAAAATATTTAAAAATATAATTGAATTTTATTTATATTTTCTAAAATAAATATTTGACTTTTAATCATTGAAAAATTTTATTTTTCTGTTTTTGGATTTTTTTTAATCATGTTTTAGTCCTTTTAATATATTAGTTTCACTAAAAAATCATATTTAATAACAAAGATAATTCGTCAGGTACATCAAAATGATGATTCATTGATGACCACAACTTTGTTAATAAAATGCTTGTTCATAAATTTTTCCAACAAATTAAAAAATTCGTTGATAATTATCGATGTCTAAAAGTATATTAGTAATTATTTGTCTGTAACTACTAACGGTCTAAATTTGTCAATAATTATCCATCAATAAATATTTATTACTAATTATAAATTAAAATTAACATTTCACCTCCACTTAATTTATAACACATATTTCATTAGATATAGTTAGAATATCGGCACTCTTTCTATTAACGAATTTATCAACAAGATTGACACTCATTTTACTAATAGAAATATTTTTCAATAATAAAAATTTTATATTTTGCCAAATTTTATTGACATATATTAAAATTTTAAATGTCAATAATTAAAATCCTAAATCAATCGGTCAAGTGTATTTGTTTGTGTGTGAGTGACTTATCTTAATCAAGTTCTTTGAAACTATTATGATAGTATTATCTAATGATGGGGTGTCTTATATTACACATATGATTATAATATGTATAAAAGAGGAAGTCGTATGATATGAGGAAAAAGTAGGATTGTTTATGCATTTGAATTTTCTAAAGGCAAACCAAAAATAAATCAGAAAAGAAAACGAAATAAGATAGAGATGGAGGACGCTACAATCTAACATATTGATAAGTCAAGTGAAAATTCGTGCCACAAAGATGTAATCTTTGATAAGAATCAGAGATCTAAGCCAAGAACAAAGAAAATCTCCCTTTAATGAAATAAAATTCAATATATAAATAAAAATGTCTACATTAGTTTTTGGTATCTATATACATAGCACATAAATATAAGAAAACCTGAGAACCCGAAGGCCCAAACCCAAAATCATAAGAACATAAACTAATTATAAAAGAAGGTCCAAAGTTTAAAAACATATAAACATAACTAATTCATAAAAGAAAACTCAAAGTCCAAAAACATAAACTATTTTTCCTAAAAATTATCCTTCAAATGTGCTGTCATGATCTTCATATCTTTGAATCTCCAATTGCTTGTACCATTAGGAGCATTGAATATATTTGATTATTTGATCTTCCAATCTCTTGTTCCTTACCCTTGTTATATATAGGTCATTTGAATTGTAAAGATTTATTTTAAGTTATTCTTATATAGAATCCAGGGATAGTCCTCTATCATTCTCTTCTTCTCGAAAAGAACTTGTCCTCAAATTCGTACCATTTGAAGTTTAGAAGATAGTCCTCTATCATATTTTTACCTTATAAATTAATTTTGTAAACATAAATTAAATGTAAGTCATTTTATAAAGTTAAATTAGTCATAAAACTTTGCATCAGAGAGTAATTCATTCAGTTATGAGATGATTCAATTATTTAATTTATTTTACAAATAATTAATGTAAATTACATTAAAAGTTATACACCACCATATATTTATTTTTTAGTAATTTATAAGGTAAAAATCATCATTATTTAATTACATTTTCGAGTGGACGACCTACTCGCGACATTAATCATTACTCTTGTTCCAAAATCTGATCTTGTTAATCGAGAGGAATATTTAATTCGCAACTCTACCAATTTCCCTGTCGTGCTCATGTTAGAGAATGATAACCAAGAAAACCGTGGGATGGAATAGAAGATTTTTGTATCAGGTAATCCATAGTTTACTTAGTGGAAGAAGCATTTTGTTAATCAACAGTTCTACATCATGTTGCAGAAAATAGCTATTTTGGGATATGAGGAGCCAAGTAATGCTGAACTAACTTCTTTTGGATATATTCCCATTAATGAATGCTCCCTCTTCTGTATATGTTTCTGCATTTCCAATAGTATTTAGAAGACATCTTCATGTGCATTAAAATCATAGTTAATGCTTCAAGTTGCAAGCCCTATAGTAATCAGGGGAAGTGTTGTTAAATACCACTCTCATCTACCTCATCCAGAGCATCATTCAATAAGTTGCACTTGAAGCTGTAACAATATAGTTATTTAGGGTTTGGCTCAATAACCTTGTCTTGTGTTGTGCTCAGTTTCATTTCATGGCACCAAAAACCACCATGTTAATCTTTCTTGTCTTCCTTATTCTGCAACACAACTTTGACTCAATTGAAGCGTCACGGAACAACATTCCGACACCACCAGCAATACCTACGAGTCCACAAGCTCCTTCAGTTTACTGGTATAAACCAAACAGTGATACCATTGGAGGTGGTGGTGATGGTGATGCCTACCGCCCCACCAGTCCCGGTCATAGCCCTGGTGTAGGGCATGAAACACCACCACAAACTAAATAAATCATATTTAGCTTAAAAGGCTTTTGGGCTTGAAGCTTTTTTCTTCTTACTTTCACTATGATTATCTTTGTTTTTTTTTCTCCTCTCGTTCTGGTGCTGATGAATCATCTAGAGTGATGTTATTCGTTGTTTCTTATTGTGTGTTTTATGTTAGATCGCTTATCATTTGTTCAAAAGTTAATTCTATTTGGATTGTGATTTGATCTACCCGACCTCCAAAATAATTATGTAACCTATAACAATTTCTCTTAACAATTGTCCACCCTCAATCGAACTCATGATCTTGGTGTAATCAGGATGCAACTCTTTAAACTTAAGAGTATACCAGCTGAAATACCACGATTCGATCGTGACTCGACCCATTTGACCTCTGTCACGGGACAACCATGTACAATATTTTAGTGGGGGATTACGTTTGATCAGTATTCGAACAGTTGCTCGGTCTCAGTGTTTGATTTATTTTGGTATAATATTGAGTTCCTTGTCTCTTTCTATGTTTTCATTCCATGTTTTGGTATGGAGATCATCTTTTGACCTTTGGTAATTAAGCTTCACGTCACTAAAATTTTGTTTTATGCAACTATATCCAGTAAAACTCATCTTTTGTAGCTATTTCCAAGGGAGGGTGAGCTGTGGAACATTTAAGAGTATTTAAATAAAGTATGTATTGAAATATAAACTTATATTAAGCAACGGTAATAAGGATATTTAAGGTTATATTTAAACACAAGCATATCGAGATTAAAATATAGATGATAACCTATTTAAAATAGTATAATAATTAAATATCTCAATCAATAAAAAAAATCGTTAAATATAAAAACAGTAGGATATGAATGGTTTTACACCTTAAGGTGGTAAATATTATCTCCATGTAAATATATACGTTGTTTCGAAAAAGGCTCTATAATTAAAATATGGACAAATATGTTTTTCTACTTGGTTTTTGGTGAATGGTATTCTTAATGTTTTTAGTCTATAGATTAATTATGATTTTTAAACGAGTCACATATGTTTTATAAATAAAAATGACTGGAAAGAAAAAATCAGAGTCAAATTTTCCAACAAAAGTTTATTACCAATAAATAAGTGAATATTCGAAATTATAGTTTTTTCTTTTCAATAACCTTTTCATTATAGTTTTTCGAATTAAGATTCTCTAGATTTTTTGTGTGTGCTATTCTTTTACTATGTCTTTGTATCTTTACTATATCTTCATAATAATATACTGATTATAACTAATTTTGACAATTTAAAATATATTAAAAAAATATTTAAAATACCAATACAGTGTATTTTTAATAATTTTTTTATTTTTAACTTTTATTATAATTTTTAAGATTTAATTCTTATCAATTTTGAGTATTATTTAGAATATTTAGAATAGTTTAGGTTGGATTTTTCAAGCCCAAGTAGAAGTCATAGTAGGCAAGAAAAAAAGTACAAAAAGAGAAAGAAGAAAAATAGTTTTGAAGCCCAAATTGAAATCAAAGATTTGAGAGGATTTGGAGCATACTTTGCAGAGACTATTCCGGTTAAGATAATGGAAATAATTTAAGCTAAACATGATAATGTAACACAGGCATGAAAAGTGTAGCAAAAGCATAAAACATACAAAGCAAAAAGATCATGACTTTGATTTAAATTTATAAACTTTTAAATTTTAAATTTACCCTCCCTTTTCTTTTAATTTTCCACCGAGAATCTATATATCTTATTTACATGTCACTTTTAAGTCAATTTAAATGTCATTTGATTGTAAATTTTAAATGGCTTAAACTATAAATAGTTTTTTACTTTTCCACAAAAAATATATATATATATATATATATATATATATATATAAATATATATTATTCAATTATCTCTCTACTCTTCTCTTTCAAATGAAAGCATAGAAAAGTCAAGACATAAACATGCATATATGCTACATTTCTCACACACGTCTTTAGTATATATAACAATTCTAAAAGCAAATGTATAAACAAAACAAAAGAAAAGAAAATGAACAAACAATTATAATTTTGTTCTTCCCTTCTAGGCAGTGGCGGAACTAAGGACGAGGGGAGCCGGCTCCCCCAAAATTTTTTAAATTTATTTTATATATATTTATTTATTTTTTTAAAATTATATTTATATATTATTTATATTAAGTTTATATTATGAAAAAATATAATAAAAGATAAAATAAAAAGTTTAATGGAAAAATTGATTTATAAAAGAGATTATAATTTTTTTTTAGCTATAAAACTTCTCATCATATAAATTATCATGAAAGTGTGTGAGGAGAAATAAATATAAAGAGATAGATTAGAAAACATAGGTTGGGGAACACATAAATTGAGATTGAAATATACATTCTTAGATGATCTCTCACATATCAAGGTTAATATCTTATTATGATTTATATATGTTAAATTTATGATTCTTTTTAAGATGTTTCTCCCAAATTAAGTTTATCCCAAACAGTGGCGGATCTTACCCACAAATTTTGGAGGGGCCAAAATAATATAATTTTTTAATCATTAGATTGTTGGATCATTAGTATAATATTTTAAGAATTGGTTTCTCTAACTGAATAATTTGATCTTTAGTATAATGTTGTGAAAAATATAATTTATCTTGTTTCCATCTTCACGAATAGCTTCACTTTTATCACTTTTGAATAATGAATTTATTCTTTTATTCTTCATCAATATACCAATTTTTTAAAATAATATTAAGAATAATTTATCATACATTACTTACAAATTTGAGAAGTGTAAATATTAAAGGAAAAATATAATATAGTTAAGTCACAATTAAAAATCGGTTATGAAAAAACACATAATACATTATTTTTCTTCTATATTCATAAAAAATGAATATACCAAAGGCTCATGAGATAAAAGAAACAATGCTAACTATTAAATTAATATTTCATTATCAAGTAAGATAAAAGATAATTACTTTTCCTTTCTTCAAAAAAGAGAAATGAGAAATGAGAGAAAAAATAATTACCTTTTTTTTCTTAAAAAAAAATATGACAGTGAGAGATGAGTACAATTTTTGTAAAATTAAGAAGACAACAAGAAAGGACATAAAAAATATCTTAATAAATATTTGGTTTAATTATTCTTTTAGTTATTGTTTTAGTTCAAAAATGTTAAGTTAGTCCTTCAATTTTGTTTAGTTTCAATTTGGTTATGAATTTTGAAAAATTGATGCAATTTGGTTATTTTTATTAAATTTCTTGAAATAGATCAATATTTTTTCATTAAAATTAAAGTTGTAAATAAAAATAGTTTATTTTGTTGGTGTAATTAACATAATCTCACTGTCTTGACGAAAATTGTTGATCCACTTCAATAAATTTAACGAGAATAACCAAATTGTATCAATTTTTCAAAGGTCGGGATTAAATTAAAAAAATTAAAACTAGAAAATATATTACTTATAATTTAAAAAAACTTTAAAAAAAATCAAAAATTTCAAAATATATATAACATTAAAAAAAATAAAAAATCTTGGGGGGGCATGGCCCCTCCCAGCCCTTGAGATGCTCCGCCACTGATCCCAAATGACTATAAACCATACTTTTTTTATGAAATTTGCATGAACCTTAATTATAATTTTTCCCAAATTATTATAACCCTTAATTATGAAATTTAGGGATTTTATGTTTTCTGCTGCCTATGGTAAATTTTTTTAAAGTTTTGAATTTATATAGTGTTGCTTATCTAATTAAAGTTGTATGAGTTTTGTTATGTTTTGCATTGTGATAATTGTGATTTATGAATATAAATTTAATCTTTTTCTAAATAGATGAAATGTGATAAATTTATATTAGAAAGATTATGGATTATGACAAAGAGTAAAAGAATTAATTATTTTTAGAAAAAGAGGAAGCTTTGTGATAAAGATGAAAAAAATGCATCTACATTAACTAAACTTAAGAAATCTCACGAGAACCAAGAATTCAATACAATGAAAAACAAATCTCTAAAGTTCCTATAGATAAATATAATGAATTTAAAAATTCATTAGAACGTGTACATATTGGGGGGAAGGGATACTTCAAATTGAAGTAGGCACCTTGAAGTGACAAATATGCCTCAGCATAGGAAGTATACCAATATGTTGGTCCGGGTATACTCCGGCACAGGAGGTTCTATAGCACACGCATATTGAATGAGCCGTAATAACCTCGACATTTGGGGCAGAAGACACCTCTACCAAGTGAACTGCGGTAAGTACTGAAGAAATTAGGAATGATAAGTTATTAAGAATAATTAAACGCAATTAGTGAAACCTAAACCTACCAAGCAGCAGAAACCTTAAGCCCATAGGGTTTGGCCCATTAAAGTAGTATAAAAGGCACTGTTCACGAGGTAAAGAGGTTATGCTATTTTTTACTATTGCAGTCATTTATTGCCCTGACACTGACTTGAGCGTCGAAGTGACTTTGCAGGCCCCCCGCCAGTAGAATTCTTCATCGGAAGGAGATACTCAGGTACTTGGGAGGAGACACTCAGGTACTTGGGAGAAGACACTCAGGCACTGGGAGAAGACACTTAGGTTCCTAGACCTGGAAGCTGAAGTCAAGTAGGTGGACGCGTGCATCTAATAAGTCATTGGTCCCAGTATAACTTGTGTTCACGGGTACATTTGTATTCGACAGGAACAAAACAAGATTTGAAAAAAACGTCCTCAACTTTGACAATACCCACCAAATCAAATTGATGAGGTACGAAGGGCTTATCAAAGTGGTATTCATTGTTTTGTATCATGATATAAAAATGAATGATAGTCATATTGTTTTGAATTTTACTATTATGTGTGTTTGTTTTAAGCAGAGGAAATGAAGAGAAAAAACGAAAATTTTTTTTCTAACTAAAAAAAATTATATGTAACAAATTTAATTTGGTGCCCCTAAAGGTTTTGTCCAAGTTCCGCCACTGCTTGTTGTTAGGAATCCAAGTGTGAGTCTAAGTCCCACATTGACCATAATTGAGAAAGTAAAGCACCATATAAGGATCAAGGCCCATAAACCCATCGCCTTAAGGTTTTGGGTTGAGAGTGGTGTCAATGTCTTATGTGGTTGGGCTCAGGTCTCATTTGTGTGTTGTATCTCCCCAGTGAAACCCCCTCTGTAAACCTAACACTGTCGGTGAAAATTTTAATATTGAATCATGTGTTGGGATGAAGTCTGAGTTTAAAGGAGTATCAACATTCCACATTAGAGTAAGTAGGTGAAGAATCACAATAAATTCTTGAAGATCCACTTGTATCACAAACAATGGAAAGAATAAAGAAAGGAAAAAAAAACTAAAAATGATAGATTTAATTGTGGATGATAGAATAATAATTATTCTACTGTAATTAACCCACTTCATTTCCTGAAAATAGGGTTAACAATTATTCTTCTATAATTAAGCTAATATTTTCTTGTAATTAGGTTATTAGTTTCTAATAATTATGTTATGCATAACTTAGAGAGTTGTTATTTATGAATAAATTATGTGATTTACATTTGTAATATCTAAAAAAAGTTATTATTCAGTTCTAGAATGAATTAAATTATTTATATAGTAAAGAATAATAACAAAATATATTTATACTATACCTAGGCAAACTTGGATAACTATACGGCCTAAACCGTCTAGCTCTATAGTCCCATAATAAAAACAATAGATGGATAATCGGTTAAACACGATCACATAACGACCTAGGCCACTTACTATAAAATGTCACATTGTAATGTAGAGCTGTTAACTTCGAACTTAGACTTCTCACAAATGTTCAGAACTTGGGCTCAGCCCAGACCTATAGAGAATATGGATATTGGCCCAAAATGACTCAAAATGGAGCCCAACCCACAAGAAAGGGCAAACATATATAATGACTCTATAAATACGTGTGAACCCCAACAATTAAACACGAAAAAACTACATAAGTAACAGGAAGGAAAAATTGTTTAATGTATTTCTCTTCATCATCCGACTTTTTTTTTCTATCGTTTTTCATTTTTTTATAACTAAAGTAAATCAATGAGAAGGATGGATAATAATATCTTTTCAACTTTTTTTCACTTTAATTTTTTTGTATTTCGTAGGGTTTTTCATACAGATTTTTTATAAAATTTTGCAAGAAAATAATTTTTTTACTATTTTTCTTATGAATTTTAATTGACAGATAATTTCTTTATAGGTAATTATCTTTTATAAAATTATAAATTTTGAAAGTATTTTCTATAATATTTTAACTAAAAATCATTTTGTGTAAAAGATTTTGAAAAAAAATTGGTAACAAATTTTTACAAATCATTATTCATAACAAAATTTGTAAGTGTTTTATATGAAAAAAAAAATTCAAACACAAAATGGCAGGAAATATATGTTTTTGTTAGTTGTCTTTATCTTATTGTATGATGCACACATCCTATATGAAATGTTATATAATAGAGTTGAATACAGCTCATTATTGTTAATTATTGAGTTATTAATTTAAAATTAAATAAAATACTTAGATTAAAAGTAAGTCATTCCATTAATCTCTACTCTCTCTATATATAATTCAACTTTTGTCCCTAATATACTTTCATGGAAGTTAACTTTTAAGTACTCAAACTATTTCAAATAATGTTAGGATATTCTTTATGACCTCCATTATTTTGGATTTCAGCTTTACGTTCAAAAGCATCAAGAGGAAATTTTAATACTTATCTCAATTTATTTACTATTCACTTCGATTCCTTTTAAGAATGGAGATAGCCCCTTTAAGGAACATAACTGTTCCTGTACACTAAGAAATAAGAATGGAGATAGCCCCTTTAAGGAAAAAGAAGGGAGATATTACATAAGTTTCATGTAAATTTGTATCCAACTAGGATATATATTGCAAGTTAACTAAGAACCGTGATTGGTTTCACAAACATTATTTTACAAGACATAGAGATTGCAACGTTGGACGGGCTGTGCGGATTGTGTGGGCAGTCGTAGGTCAGTAAGAAAAAGTGCCGGATGGATTAATCCCACATAATCCACAGCTCGTGCGGGAATGAGCTCGGTTTTCATGGTCCACAGAAATTTAGGATTTGTTTACTTGGATGGATCAGAGGGAGAAGAAGTAGATGAATTTGAGTGGATTTGAGAGTGAAATGTGTATTATTATTTTTTAAATATTTAAAGGTAATTGTGAGTAAATTTAGAAGAGTTTGCGAATAATTTTATTGATGTGATAAATTAAAAAAAAAAGTTTAAATAAATATAAAAAATAGATTATCATATTGTCATTTATGTAATAAGTAGTATATATTAGTATTTGTATGAGTTATAATTATTTTTTTACTACTACAATTGAAAGAGATAAATTATAAAAATTAATAAAATAACTTAACTTTTTCATAGTATTGTAAAAAATGTTACGTACACAAGGCATCAGATCCGTGAGTAAGGGATCAAATCCCACTCTCCAAATCAACCAAATCCATTAAAACATGAGGGGATCAGATCTACCAAGTTGGGATGGGTTCCAACCATACATGTGATCGATCCACTCTACTATGAAACTTCTCAAATCCATTCCAAACAACCATGGGATTGGATCCAACGACCCATGGATTTATCCTTGAGTGGATTCAAATAGCATCGTGAAAGTCATGAACAACACGTGGATAAATCGTGACTCAGGATAAAATTATCTTTACTGTAATGATCCCTTCAAATTTGTCATACTCCCACGAGATTTCAAAATGCATGCATTCCGCAAATTGCTGCAATCAATCGCCTTTAAGTCATTTGAAACGAACCCCACTATAACCTGCTAATCCATCTTTTGATTTCTTTTAAAACAGAAAATTTATTCAAACGAACATGTCCTTAAATTTTAAACAAAATTATATGCTTTTAATATCATCTCAAAAGACAAATATTCCATTATACAACAAAATATGATTTATTTTTATTAGGTGTATTAGGTGTGTATATAAGGATCATTAGTTAAACATTTACTTAAATGCGACTTAACCATTATCATTAATAATACTCATACTTTTAATAAAAATAATCTTAGTAGTCGCAATTGTAAAAATTAACATTCAAAAGATATAACTGTTATTTAATTTTGATAAATATTTTATTAGTTACAATTAAATTACATTTTTTTTCATTTTTAAATGCAATATGGTTGTTAATTCAAAATAACAAAATTAAAAAATATATAATCTTTATGCAAATCACATCGTAAGTCCGCAAACCAAATATTATATGACATCGACAAAAAAATTAACTCACATTTCAACAAGAACAACGACAACTATAACAACAAAAGAAACAAAATATATATATATATATATATATATATATATATATATATATATATATATTTATTTATTTGAATTGAATCGTGCAATTATAAACAATAATATATATAGTAGTTTGTTTGTTTTTTTGCCTTTTTGTAATTTAGAATTATGTTATATAAAATGAAAATATGAATGTAAATTATAAATTCGTATTCGACTTAATCTGACATAAAATCAAAGTACTAAATTTAGTCAAGTTGAAAGTTTAAATAATTAAAAGAAAAAAAATGCTTACATATGTTAACGTATGCAAATCTGCCGGAGGAAAAAATAATACTTAAATGTATTTTTCTGGTTTATGTTTTATGCATCATTTACACATTTTCATGTAAGAAATAGTAATGAAATTTTTACTTTATTTACATATTTCTAACGGCGGAGCATCGTAGGAGTCGGGAGGAGCCATCTTCCCAAAGATTTTTATTTTTATTTAAATTATTTACATTTTGAAATTTTTAAAAAATTTTAAATTATAGATATTATATTTTATAAATGGATGAAAAATTAAATTGTTTGTCTTCCTATTTATTTTATAAAACACAACAATTAATGTTAATAGATAATAAAATATAAAATAAAATATATAAAGAATAAAAATATTTAGGTTTAATTAATTTTTTGGTCACTATTTTCGTCTAAAAATGTTAAGTTGGTCATCAAGTTTTTTCTAGTCTCAATTTCATCCTAACTTTTGAAAGATGTAATTTGATAATTTTAGTTAAATTTATTGAAGCAGCTCAACTTGGTCATTTTCGTTAAATTTATTAAAGCAGCTCAACGATTTTAATCAAGATTGATAGTGAGATTATGTTAATTACACCAATAAAATAAACCATTTTTATTTACAACTTTAATTTTAATGAAAAAAACATTGATCTGTTTCAATAAATTTAATGAAAATAACCAAATTGTATCAATTTTTTAAAATTCAGAACCAACTTTGAATCTAAACAAGATTAGAGGACCAACCTAACATTTTTGAACTAAAACAATAACAATAGAGTAATTAAACCAAATATTTATTAAGATATTTTTTATGTCCTTTCTTATTGTCTTGTTAGTTTCACAAAAATTGTACTTTTCTCACTCCCAATTTTTTTTTTAGAAAAAAGGAGTTAATATAAACTAATTATTTTTTCTCTCATTTGTCCTATTTCTTTTTCGATTAAAAGAAAATTAATTCTCTTTTATCTTACTTGATAATGAAATATTAATTTAATAGTTAACATTGTTTTTTTTTATCTCATGAGCCTTTGGTATATTCATTTTTTATAACTATAAAAGAAAAAAAAATAATTATGTGTTTTTCCATAATCGATTTTTAATTGTGACTTAACTATACTATATTTTTCCTTTAATATTTACGCCTCTCAATTTTTTTATTAAGTATGATAAATTTTTTAATATTATTTTAAAAAATAGGTATATTGATGAAGAATAAAACAATAAATTTATTATTCAAAAGTGATAAAACCTATTCGTGAAGATGGAAAAGATAAATTATATTTTTTCACAACATTATACTAAAGATCAAATTATTCCATTAGAGGAACTAATTTTTGAATCATTATACTAATGTTCCAACAATCTAATGATCAAAGAATTATATTATTTTGCCTCCTCCAAAAATTTATGGTTAAGATATGCTAGTATTTTGATCATCAATAATTATTAATAATTTTTCTTTCCGCAACACTTCTCCTCTTGTGATGCTAATAAATAAAGTGTTTAATATGTTTTTAATCTTTTGACTTCTAGTAAAATTTGAAATAATTTTTTCTGTAAAACTTTATACCAATTTAGTCTTAAATATCTAGAAATGTGTGGATTTAGTTTTTTTAACAAAATATTATTAAGTTTAAAATGTGTTTTATAAATAATATTGAAGCGAAAATATATCAAACGGGATAGATAACTCAGATGTCATCATAAAATGCATTTGAAACATGAAATAAATTTAACAAAATTTTATTAAAAAGATTAAATTCACATATTTATAAGATGAGGATACTAAATTAAAGGGTTAAATACCTTTTTCGTCCTCATTTTTGTAGTGTTTGTTGCGGATGGTCTTCATTTTTGCAATTCGTTTATTTGGTCCTTTTTTGTGACACTGTTTAAATCAGTAAAGGAGCACTGTACAGGTGGCACTGTTTGTATTACGTTGCATTGGGAGATGTGCTACGTGTACTGTACAGATGACTAATTAATGTTAACTTTTCAATTTGGGAGAAATTTTGCAATTATGGCTTGAGTTGGATTGCAGTCGCGCTCTTCATTGTCGGAGGCGATTTCTTCATCTTCGTCTTTCTTAAGTTCGGATTTGCAGAGGAAGCAGTTAATACTTGTCATTTCATCGTTGGATTGCAGTCGCGCTCTTCATTTCAATTTTCCAATTAATCATCATCAACGAGGTAAGTGGGTTTAGGGTTTTTTGGGTGTTGTTTGCTCGTGGGTTAGGGTTTTCATAATTTTATTCTGGGGTTTGTTTGTGCTTGGATTGTTGTGATGTTCTACATGGTTTTTAAATTACCACACTTGTACAGTACACATAACACACCAATGCAACGTAATACAAACAGTGTCACATGTACAGTGCTCCGTTACTGATTTAAACGACGTCACAGAAAAGAACCAAATAAAACGCGAATTGCGAAAATGAGGACCATTTTAAACATTCTGTAAAATGAGGATCATTTTAAACATTCTGTCAAAATGAAGATCATTCAGAACAAATACTACGAAAATGAGAACGAAAAAGGTATTTAAGTCCTAAATTAAATTAAAATTTCAAAAAAAAAAAACTAATTCTAATTTTATTTAAAAGTTAAGAGATAAAAATATATTTAACCATGATGTATTAGGTATGTATGTTATTTTCAAATACACTGCATCGCATTGATCAAACTCGCACCAAACACCAATCCATCTCTTTATACTATAACACTGCACATAAATCCCTACCTCTTCGTTACTTAGCAGGTAGGAACATAGGTACCTTGTTCTGGCAGCATTCGCTTACCACATCAACCACAAGTAGATCGTCGACGATGTTGGTTCTCTTTTTCGTTTTATTTATAGAGTCTCCACTATAAACAGATAATTCGACCACCCTAAGTGCATGACTTGTGTGTACTATCCCAAGTCTGGTGGTCAAATAAACACGCCAACACGATATTCGTTGTTAATTTAAATATCACATACAATACGCACAAGTAATGCTTCTTTAACTTCATCGAAAGTTGTGGAAATATGATCATTATTCATAATCACAAGATATTCAAGTTGCAACTTGTGGTTTTCTTAATTCACAACAGTGTCATTCATTCATCTTTCACACACCTTTTTCTTTGGCATGCTAGCTTAGGACTGACGGAAGCTTGTACTGTTGTTGGGATTCATTATATTTTGTTTAGAGGTACAATAAATTATGGAAATCGCGGAAAATTTTTGCTTTTCTCCATCTGCATATGTCTGATGCATTGGGTCTTCACCCACTACCACTACGTCAAGCCTTATCTGGGAAAAATCGAATATGCTTTAATTTAGGTTTTGTGCTCCTAATGCTGTCGAACTTTTATTGGTTTTCACAATTTCTGCTTCTTCGTCTTTGATTAGTTTCAAGAATATAGTTGAGTAATATATATATATATATATATATATATATATATATATATATATATATATATATATATTATTTAACCATTTAAGTGCAAATAAATAATTATAAGTTATATGGATAGGAAAGTCATGTATAAAATGGATCGGAATTCATGAGTCAATCGGACCTACCACGGGTTTGAACCGGATTGAGTTGAAAATTTTTGACAAATTTCAGTATGGGTTAATTTCTGACTCGGTCTATCTAGAACTTGGTTCACCCGGATTGAATCTGTGGTAAGCCAAACTCACCAACCTGCAAATAAAGGGTCATACACGTATTTCCTTTTATTATATTGGATTTTGCTTTTGGGTCGGGTTAGGTTATTTTTTCTTCGAGCCAACACATTGGTAATTTATATTTTTGTAATTTTGGTTTGTATTTGTAGTTTAACATCATTTTGGATTGTATTTAGATTCTATTGAAGTTTATTTAGATTTTAGTCATAATTATAATTTAGATTTTTTGAGACGGAAGAAAAGAAAATTTGTATTTTTTAATTGAGCCAATGAGTCAACCCGTTTAACTCACTAACACGTGATGGGTCGGGCCAAGTTCAAATTTGTTTGGTTCGCTACTAAGTGAGCCGGATTGGGTTGGCCACTTAGTGAGCCAACCCATGGTGGGTCGGGCTGAGCCGGACCCGGTCCACCTAGAACCCAGTTCACCCAGGTTGAACCCGTGGTGAGCCAGACTCACCAACTCGCAAATAAAAGGTCACACAAGTATTTTTTTTTAATATTTGTCTTTGCATTTGGGTCGGGTTGTGTTGTTTTTTTGAGCCAACACATTGATAATTTATATTTTTGTGATTTTGGTTTATATTTGGAGTTTAACATCATTTTGGATTGTATTTGGATTTTATTGAAGTTTATTTAAATTTCAATTGTAATTATAATTTAGTTTTTTTTAGACTGAAGAAAAGAAAATTATTATTTTTAATTAAGTGAGTCAATGAGCTAACCCGTTTAACTCATTAACTTGTGATGGGCCGGACTAAGTTTAAATTTTTTTTGATTAGCTAATAAGTGAGCTGGATTGAGTTGACTCGTTAAGTGGCCAACCCGTGATCAGTCAGGCCACGCCGTTCTGACAACTCTATAAATGAGAACAGTCAAGATTCAGGAGAGTTATAGTGAGAATTTCTATTTTATTTTGTACAAATTATATGTGTATTAGGAAATTCTAAATGTTTCTTTTAATACAGTTAATTGTTTATAGAAAAAATATCAATTTTTCTTAATAAGTACACTATAAAAAAAACCATTAAATGGAAACTAATTCAGAAAAAAAAGTAGTTAGACATTATTTTATAAATTAAAATTAATGATATTTAAAATAGTTTTTATTATTAATAAAAAATTATAATTAATTTGTGAGCATAGGCTTAATTGGTCTTTAATATTAATAATTGGAGTTTTAGTTTCTTACTATTATTAGATTTTAAATTAGTTTCTAAAAGTATAGACTAATAATAATAAGTAATTTAAATGTTTGTAGCTAATTTTAATCTAGTTTACGTACCAATTATAAATTTTTACTAATAATAGAGACTATTTTAGATACCAATATTTTTTAGTTTATAAAATAATGTCTAACTTATAATAACAGATTATTTCTAAGCTCTAAATTAGTTGTATTTAATAATTTTTTTACTTACTGCAAATAAATATTATTTGGTATTTTTTATGAGTTAAATATGTTTCTAGTTCCTAAACATGTAAATGAAATTGAAATTCGTCTCTATCTCAAACTTTAATACATTTTGGATTTTGAAACTTAGAGAATGAAAAGATACAATTCCTCTCAGTGACATTAATTATTTTTTATGTCTTAAACCATGTTGTAGCTGATCATTTGAGTTAAAACGTGTCAAATAATATAAATACCTCAAACATTAACCTAAAATGTTATTTAATACGACAAACAATTTAACGCAGTTTAATTAAAATGATTATATTCATTTATTTCTAAAGTTTAAGGATCAAACAAAATTATATCAAAGTTTAGAACAAATCGAATTTCAATTTCGCAACAAAGTTTAAAAACTAAAAACATATTTAACTTATCTTTATTTATATGTTGCAGTTCCTCTTTTATTTATGATTGATATTACGAAAACATTTTTTTTTTTAATAAAGAAGTTGTACAAAATATACAACTTTTTTAAAAGTTAAAAATCATACTTGAATGTATGTCTTCTTTCAAAAAGAATATACTATAAAAGACACTTTAAAATATCCTAACCATACACAAAGTAAACCAAATTAGGTAGATAATTACGATATTTTGGATTTGTATAAGGGATCGCATAATGCACTACAAATGTTTTTCAATAACAACAAACTTGATAAATAAAAAATAATTAGTCAACGTAGTAACTATTTTAGATACTATAATGAGTAAAAAATATTATTATCTAGTCTCTATTATAAATAAAACATTATAATTGGTTTGTGAATTTGTTTCTAAATTAGTTTATAACATTATTTATTAAGATTTTAGTTATGAAGAAAATTTAGTGTCTAAATTGGTCACTAATTAATTAGAGATCAATATAGACACTAATTCCTTTCATAACTAATACTTTGATAAATAATTTTAAAGATCAATTTAGAGCATAATTCACAAATCAATTATAATTTTTATTTGTAATAAAAACTATTTTAGATACCAATATTTTTTTATTTATAAATTGATATTATTAATTACAATAATTAATTATTGGGTTAATTATGTTTTTAGTCCCTCAACTATTATCGTTTTTTGGAATTGGTCCCTCTCCCAAAAGTTAAACCATTTTGGTCCTCGTGATTTTGGAACTACTGACTTTAGTCCCTAATTTTGTGAACGGCGTTAAGTCTGTGACTGCGTGGCAAACGGCGTTCCACCTAGGCTGGTTATCTGATGACACGTGTCTACTCAGATGCTGACACGTGTTAAATTAATATTTATAATTCATAAATTAAATTTTTTTTTCTTCATTTTGAGCACTTTAATAATTATTTTATAATACAAATTTTAAAATCGTGAATTTGAGCACGTGCTTGGCATTATGAATTAGCAGCGTCATTCTCTGGTTCCTAAGTTAGGGAGAAAGATTTTCTCCGCGAAAGCTCATTTGTTGTGCCGGTGAGAGTGGAAAACCAAACGTCGAGATTCCGTTCTGGGCGAGGTTGTTTGAAGTTGTTGGCGTAGCTCGTGACTGGCTTTCTCGACGAGGTTGCAAGAGCAGAGCATTGGTTGGAAGCAGAGGTAAGTTCTTTCCTTTGTCACTCTGATTTAGGGTTTCAGTGGTTTTCATTTGGGGGAATCTATTGCGCATTTGGAGGTCCAATTTGCAGCGGCTGTGTTAGTGTGGGTTCGATTTGTGGTTGGGTTTGATGGGTTTAGGGTTGTGTTTTGGTTGTTATACAGATGGTTTTTTCAGTGG